>SDBU01004036.1_pt1 | contig 18330 bp, 14 predicted proteins | sample 2277071 | NCBI WGS metagenome assembly SDBU01 (sample SAMN10397929, study PRJNA504765) | marine sediment metagenome | isolation source: marine sediment core GS08_GC12, 126 cmbsf | place: Arctic Ocean: Gakkel Ridge, Loki's castle | collected 2008 | reverse complement strand
GTTTGGGCGCCTCCTCGGCTTCCCCGGAAACAACGGCCTCCGCCTCCAGTTTGGGTGTCTCCTCGGCTTCCCCGGAAACAACGGCCTCCGCCTCCAGTTGGGCTACCTCCGCAGCTTCTTCAGCCGGGGTAACCCCCTCCTCCTCGCTAATCACCTCAATAGCCAGTCCCAGACTCTGCAGTTCTTTAACCAGAACCTTAAACGATTCCGGAACGCCAGGCTGAAGAATATCCTCGCTCTTAACTATAGCCTCGTAGGTCTTAGCGCGGCCGGCAACATCATCTGACTTGATGGTCAGCACCTCCTGAAGATTATGGGCGGCACCGTAAGCCTCCAGTGCCCAGACCTCCATCTCACCAAACCGCTGCCCGCCGAATTGAGCCTTACCACCCAGCGGCTGCTGAGTAATCAAGGAATAAGGTCCGGTGGAGCGGGCATGAACTTTGTCCTCAACCAGATGGATTAGTTTCATCATATAGATGTTGCCTACCGTTACCGCCTGATCAAACGGCTCCCCAGACCGTCCATCGCGGAGTACCACCTTGCCGAAAGTAGGTGGGGGTAGATTCTTCTCCGCAGTTACCCTTGTCACCACCTGGTCCAGCTCCTGGGGGGCAAGGTCCCGGCTGGCTATGCCCATATCCTCAAGCCACAAGCGCAGGCAGGCTTCCCTGGGCTCCCCGGGGAAATTATCACTGAAGACCTTCTCTCCATCGTAGCCGCGGTCGTTTACCCACGCCTTAGCCCGCCCCAGGTCCACTGTGGAATCTCCACTGGTGGGGTCAAGACTGACTGCCTCGGCTTTTTGAGTCAGCCACACTTTAGCCAGGGCATCCTCAATAGCCTCATCATCAGCACCATCAAACACCGGCGTAAGCACCTTAAAGCCAAGGACCTGAGCCGCCCAGCCCAGATGGGTTTCTAAAACCTGCCCCAGGTTCATACGTGACGGAACGCCTATGGGGTTAAGGATAATGTCAACTGGTGTGCCATCATCCAGAAAGGGCATATCCTCAGCCGGGGCGATGAGCGCAATGACCCCTTTGTTACCATGCCGCCCGGACAGTTTATCCCCTACCGAAATTGGTCGCCTCTGGGCCACCCAGACCTGCACCCACTGATTAACCCCGGCCGGCAGGTCTTCCATATTATCGCGGGAAAAAACCCGAACGTTAATTACTTTTCCCCACTCACCTTGAGGCACCCGCTTGGAGGTGTCTTTCACCTCCCGGGCTTTTTCACCAAAAATAGCCCGCAGAAGCTTCTCTTCCGCCGATAGTTCGGTCTCTCCCTTTGGCGTAATCTTACCTATTAATATATCGTTAGGACCCACTTCGGCACCAACCCGGATAATGCCATCCTCATCAAGCTCGCGCAGGCTTTCCTCACCGACATTAGGTATATCCCGGGTAATCTCTTCCGGCCCTAGCTTGGTTTCCCTCGCTTCCACCTCGTATTTCGCAATGTGAATAGAACTAAACTTGTCCCTCTCCAGTAGCCGATTACTAATGATGATGGCATCCTCAAAGTTGTAACCCTCCCACATCATGAAGGCACAAAGCACATTCTGACCCAGAGCCAGCTCACCCATGTCAGTAGCCGAGCTATCAGCCAGAAGCTGTCCCTCTTCCAATCGGTCGCCTCTACTCACCACGGCCCGCTGGTTGATACAGGTACCCTGATTTGTGCGCACAAATTTCATCAAGGGGTATACGTCCTTCTCACCATCACCTCTGGTAACCACAATCTCTGAACTCGTCACTGAGGTTACCACTCCCGCATCCTGGGCAAAGAAAACATGCCCGGTGTGCCTGGCGGCCTCCGCCTCCATCCCGGTAGCTACCAGAGGGGCTTCTGGAAGAATCAAGGGCACCGCCTGGCGCTGCATATTGGCTCCCATCAGGGCACGGTTAGCGTCATCATGTTCCAGGAAGGGGATAAGTGATGCCGCCACACTGACTATTTGCTTGGGTGACACGTCCATGAAATGGACCTCTTCTGGTGCCACCCGCAGGTACCGGTCAGCCCACCTAACTTCAACCTTCTCATCGGCAAACTGGTTATTTCCGTCAAGCTTGGCGCTAGCCTGGGCAATATTAGACTCATCTTCTTTGTCAGCGGTAAGGTAAACCACCTCACCCGAGACGAATGGTACCACTCTTATCACTCGCGCGGACAGGCCAGACAGTTTGGCCAAAATCCTGGGGGTAATAGTAACTCCAGCTTTAACTACAGTTTTACCTTCATCACCCAGCACCACCTCCCGGAGTGTTTTACCCAGCAATTTGTCATAGTCTGCTGATATGTAGACGGAGGCAGCGGTGAGGGGCACCACCTTTACCGTTCCCGGGGGGTAACTAGATAGCTTGCTGACATGCTGGCTGGTAATGGTGGCTCCAGCCTCTACTATTTTATCCCGGCCAACCACAACTGCCTCTCTCACTGTCTTACCCAACAGCCCCTCATAAGTACTGCTTACCCCACTAATAACCCAACGGTAGGGGGTCTCAATAAAGCCAAAGTCATTAATCCTGCTGTAGGTAGCTGGAGAACCGATAAGGCCAATGTTAGGTCCCTCTGGTGTCTCGATGGGGCAGATTCGGCCATAGTGGGAATAGTGAACATCACGGACATCGAAGCCGGCTCGCTCACGAGATAGACCTCCCGGTCCCATCGCTGACAGGCGGCGCCTATGAGTTAATTCGGCTAACGGGTTGGTTTGGTCCATAAACTGTGATAACTGTGAGCTACCAAAGAACTCCCTGACCGCCGCCACTATAGGCCGAATGTTTACCAGAGCGCTGGCCGAAACCGCCTCAGCGGCAATGATACTCATACGCTCCCTCACCATCCGCTCCAGGCGAAGTAGCCCAATGCGGAACTGATTTTGCAACAGTTCACCCACCCTGCGCACCCGCCGATTACCCAAATGGTCAATCTCATCCGGACTATCCATGCCGTTATTAACCATAATGATATGTCTGATTATTTCTATCAGGTCTTCCTTGGTCAGCGTTCGCTGTTTTTCCGGAATGTCAAGTCCCAATCGCTTATTGAGCTTATAACGACCGACATTCCCCAGGTCATACCGCTGGGAATTAAAGAACATGTTATCTATCAGTTTTCTACCGTTATCAACGCTGGGAGGGTCCCCGGGACGAAGCTTCTTATAAATGTCAACCAGAGCTTGAGACTCTGTCTTGACCAGTGGCTCGCGCTCCAGAGTTGACTTCATATACTGGTGGTCAGCGGAACTATCCTCGTTGGTAAACAGGCTGAGCAGTTGCTCATCATCCCCGTAGCCGATAGCTCGCAGCAGTGTAGAAACAGGTATCTTCCGCTTGCCGTTTATCTTGACCGAGAGCACGTCCCGGTTGCTGGTCTCAAACTCCAGCCAGGCCCCGCGGGTAGGGATTAGCTTGGCATGGCACAATCCAGCGCCGGTAGTTGCGTCTTCCTCGATGTTGAAATAGACACCGGGCGAACGCAAAATCTGGCTGACTACCACCCGCTCCGCACCACTGGTAATAAAGGTACCCTTGGCCGTCATCAGGGGAATGTCACCGAAAAACAGGTCCTGTTCCTTGATTTCCCCCGTCCCTTTAGCCAGTAATTTTGTCCTGATGTAGAGCGGGGCGGAATAGGTCAGGTCTCGCTGGCGACACTCCTGCTCAGAGCAACGAGGCTCACGGAACTCATAGCCGACAAAACTAAGCTCCAGCCGATTGCCTGTAGAATCGGCAATAGGTGATACCTCATCCAGCAATTCCTTTAAGCCATCTTCCTGAAACCACTGAAAGGATTTCAATTGAACGTCAATCAGATTGGGGACGGGAAGTATCTCGGGTAAACGGGCATAGGACTTTCGGGGCACAATTGAGCCACCGGCGCCAATGCGCGGTGATAATACAGAAACCATTCAGCCAACTCCTTAAACAGATGCGTTAAATAGAACAGGCAGCACTCGGGCACTATTGCGGTACCAACACAAAAATAGAACAGGTGTAGGACAAAGAACTAAATAAGGTGAAGCTTCCTTGAGGCATAACAACAAACTTATATGATACTACTTTTTTCTGTTTTTGTCAATAGCCGCTGGGGAAATATTTTCCAGAGTTTCCACCGATTTCACCAATAGATAACGCCGCCCCCCCGCCATTGAAGTAATTCCCGCTATTCTGCTACAATTCTAACGATGATTATTGATTTTCATACCCACATCTTTTCCCCCCGGATAAAGCAGGGCCGCGACAGGTATGCTGATGCCGACACCTGTTTCGCCATTCTCTATGCCCAAAAAGACGCCCGGCTGGCTACCGCTGATGAACTCATTGCCAGCATGGACGAAGCCGGCATTGATATTTCAGTCGTCACCAACATCGGCTGGACCACTAATGAGATGTGCGTGGAAACCAACGACTATATCCTGGAGTCGATAGCCCGCTACCCGGACCGTCTGATAGGCTTCACCACGGTACTGCCCCAGTCCGGCCAATCCGCCATCGCCGAGGTAGAGCGCTGTGCCCGAGGCGGGATAAAAGGGATTGGTGAGATAAGACCGGATACCCAATTATTTGACCTCACGGATGAAGCGATAATGGTACCCTTTATTGAAGTACTGCGCCAGCACAATCTAATTCTACTCACCCACGCCTCTGAGCCAGTAGGCCATGTCTATCCGGGCAAAGGTAGGATTACCCCGGATGTGCTCTACCCTTTTATTACCCGCTTCCCTGATTTGACCATAGTCTGCGCCCACTGGGGAGGTGGCTTACCCTTCTATGCCTTGATGCCAGAGGTAAAAAAGGCGCTGGAAAATGTCTATTTTGACACCGCGGCTTCACCTTTCTTGTATCGCCCCCAGATATACCATCACGCCATCGAACTGGTCGGCGCCGACAGGATTCTTTTTGGCAGCGACTACCCCCTGCTGCCACCAAGCCGTTTAATTAAAGAAATCAGGTCGCTGGGCTTACCTGAAGAAACAACCGAGCTAATTCTGTCCGGTAATGCCCGGAGGCTGCTGGATATCAAAGGTTGAGGAGTATGGAGCAAATTCGCTCTTTTATCGCCATTGAGCTGCCGGACGAGTTAAAGCTAGCGCTTGCCCGTATACAGGACAAGCTCAAGCAGCACCAGCCGCCGTGGGTTAAGTGGGTTGACCCTCAGAGAATCCACCTGACACTAAAGTTTCTGGGCAGTATCGGAGTGGATAAGATTAGCCCCATAACCGGAGCTATGGAGGCAGCCGTCCGGGGAATATCTCCCTTCCACCTGCAGGTTACCAACCCCGGCGCTTTCCCCAATCTGAAACGAGTTCAGGTAGTCTGGGTGGGGATAGGTGGAGAAACAGACCGGCTAAAGGAGCTCCAGCAACGCCTTGAGACTCACCTGGTACCCCTGGGCTTCAGCGCTGAAAAGCGAGAATTCAGCGCCCATTTGACACTGGCTCGCCTTCGTAACCAGGCAGCATCAGATGAGCGACAAAGACTGGGGCAGCTCATCGCCGCCACCAGGTTTGAGACCGCTCACACCATTGAAGTAGATGCTATCAACCTGATGAAGAGCCAGCTAACCAGGGATGGTGCTATCTACAGCAAGATTTTCTCGGTCGGGCTAAATAAACCCTTGTCAACCGCCGCCGCTTAGTGTATACTAGCAGGTGATTTAATTCGGCTGGGAGGTGGACCCCGTGGAACAAATTAACTTTCCGAAGTGCCAGAAGTGTACAAGTGGAGACCTGGTGCCCCTGTCCGATTTTGGCAGTCAGGGGGCGGCTATTCACTACAAGTCATGGGTCTGCACTAATCCTGATTGCGGCTTTAACCTGAAAATCAGGAATGGCGATATTTATATCAACGAACCCATTCTGAGTGGAGCGCTCCACAGCGCCCGCTCCCGGTAAATATTTACCCGCTCTTCCTAAATATTTGGATTATGGAAGGCAAAAAGTGCTTCCTCAAGCAGCCAAACTTAAGAGGATAGCACTCGATCTGTTGTTTCCGCAGCAGTGCATAGGCTGTGGGCAGGTAGGTAGTGTGCTTTGCTCTTCCTGCGGTGACTCACTGCCTCGAATTATGCCTCCGCTTTGTTCCCGGTGCGGTAAACCTCAACCCAGCGGAATACTCTGCCCCGGCTGTGTCAGTTGGCAGGCAAAGATTGATGGCATCCGCTCGCCGTTTCGGTTTGACGGGTTGATACGCCAGGCCATCCACCAGCTAAAGTACCGAAATCTCACAGCCTTATGCGCGCCCCTGGCTAAATTGCTCAACGATTATCTCGTTACCAACCCCCTTCCCAGCGAGGTCCTGGTGCCGGTGCCACTGCATCCGAAACGATTAAGAGAGCGCGGTCACAATCAATCTCAGCGACTGGCTGAAGAGATGAGTAACCTAAATAATCTACCGGTGATTGATGATTGTCTCATCCGAAACCACCCCGCGCCTCCCCAGGCCAGGACCGCCACCGTGGAAGAACGACGAAGTAATGTCGCCAATGCTTTCACCTGCGTCAACGATAGCCTGCAGAACAAACAAGTGTTGCTGATAGATGATGTCTCTACCTCGGGAGCTACCCTGGACGCCTGTGCTAAGGCGCTGAAAGCCGCCGGCGCTATTTCAGTCTGGGGCTTAGTGCTGGCGCGAGAAATATAAGAACTTAACGGAGGGTGAACAGATGGAGCTACAGATAACGGGCAAGAATATGGAAGTATCACCCACCGTGCGCCGCTACATTGAGCGCAAACTGGGCAAGCTTAATCGCCACCTGCCCAAGATTCTGGAGTCCAAGGTAGAAATAACCGAGGAAAAGACCAGGTCGCCCAAGCAGCACTTTGTGGTTCAGGTAACGGTAAACAGTAAGGGTACCCTGCTCCGGGCTGAGCACCGGGGCGAAGACCTGTTCATAGCTATTGACAAGGTAGAAACGACTATGAAACGGCAGATCGAACACTACAAAGGGAAACTCTATGACAAAGGCCGGGGTATTTCATTGGCCAGAGGTGGACTTCCCCCGGAGGCAATAGAGCCACTGCCAACGCTGACCAGAGTTAAGCGGTTCACCATCAAGCCAATACCCACGGATGAAGCCATACACCAGATGGAGCTTCTGGGCCATGATTTCTTCCTTTTCTATAATATCGACACCGATGGGCTTAACCTGGTTTACCGGCGCCGGGACGGCAACTACGGCCTTATTGAACCGGAACTGAAGTAAGTGAATATTTTTTCTCATTCTGTCCTGTTATAATATAAACAATGCGCAGACATTTATTCCTGTACCTAGCCATAGCCTGCTTTCTTGGCCTTTTAGCCATCTTTGTGGTTGATGGCTACATGGGTATCTATGATACCGTCCGGGTAACGGCCGGGGAGCACGAGCAGACGATAGAGGCTGACCGTTGGTACCGCAACCGTTACCAGCCCTCTGCCGGAGCGACGTGGGGCGGGAAGGTGTTCTTCACCTATGAACTGGAAAACCGCCGGTTTTCCCGCTATGTGACGCCAATTGAGGCATCAGTGTGGAAAGAGAAGGAAAAGGTCATTAACCTGTTTTCTGGAGAGAGCTCAGTAGAACCATTCGGCAAAGTAAGCGTAGAGTGGATATTAGACTCCGCGGAACTGGAGTCACGCGGCTTTAGCCCGGGCCAGTACACGGTTAAAATAGTGCGTGAGGGGGCGGAGCGCACCATACTCGTATACTTTAATGTGCCTCCAAATGGGGATCCAATCAAGCCACCACCGCCACGACCGGTGGGATAATAAAAAGGTAGGCAAGATGAGAACTTACATCTTATATGGCTTTGGTATTATCTCCTGTATTGCCGGTATGGGTTACCTTGCCGCCGAGTATATAAAGTACCTTTCTGAGCCGTTGAAACTCGTCTGCCTCCTGCTGGTGGTGGGTATGTTTGGCTTTCTGGGTAAGTACTTTCAGGAGATAGGTTGGTAATGTTAACTGCGATTGCCGTACTTCTATCACTGGTCTTTATCGGCTGGCTAATCTGGTGGGCAGTAGCCAGAAAACCGATTAAGGCTCATGTTCTGATGTATTTGCTCTCCACCCTGGCTGGCGTATACACCCTTGCCTTTTTCCTCAGCATGGACATACCAACCATACTTAAAGTGTTGGTCAGCATAATCCTGGGGGCTACCTTTATTTTCCTGGCGGCCTACTCACAACGGCAACGGGAAGCCGGTTAGACAATAAGACCAGTCTCTGACTAAGCCCGGTTATTCTGAAAATTGGGGGGTTAATATTATGGACGACTCTGAAATTGCCCGGACGATTGTTGAGCTTGCTCTTCCCCAAATGGACCTGAACCAGTTGGTCGGCGGTGATTTTAGCGCCAGCGATGCCGAGGCATTGGGAAGGAAGCTTGGTAATTTCTACCAGGGTTTCTACAGGGGAGTGCTGGCGGCACTCAGAGAAACCGGACAGACGGCCATTGAAACAGATGAGGCAAAGCTAGGTGACGCGGTACATACCAGGGCGGGTCTGGGGGCACCCGCCAGGGCTACACGAAAATCGATGCTAAATGTAAAGAAGTCAAAGCTAAATGACGTGGTACATTCCAAGGGGCCGGTGCCACGGAAAAAAGAGCGTTAAATCAGTTTTCGCCAGCTTAACTGACAATACCGTGACCACACAGCTAAGATACGTTATGGCCAATATCGGCGTGGGTTGGGTGGGAATCCTGGGTTCGGCAAGAGGACTACGGCACACCACCCTGCCCCAGCCCTCACCCCACGAAGCGTACCGGCGATTGGGCGACAGTATAAACCACGCCCAACAGTCTCCGCGCTCATTTGAGGACCTGGTAGAACGACTCAGGGCTTATTTCAGCGGGCACGAGGTAACTTTTCCCGACGAGCTTGACCTCTCCGGGGCCACACAATTCCGGTGCCGGGTATGGGAGAAGACCAGAACTATCCCCTATGGTGAGACCAGAAGCTACACCTGGGTGGCAGAGCAGATTAAGCAACCGGAGGCGGTGCGGGTGGTGGGGCAAGCCCTGAGCAAAAATCCTCTGCCTATCATTATTCCCTGCCACCGGGTAGTTACCGCCGGTGGTAAGCCTGGCGGCTACAGCGAGGGACTGGAGATGAAGAAATACCTTCTCCATCTGGAGACATCAGCCAGAAATGGGTAATATGTAGGTTAGGACAAAGCCCTACTTCCGCTCTGCCCAGGGGGGCCTGGGGTCAGTCAATCTAGCCCGGTATCTATTTCGTTTCGCCTCGGAGGTCCCACTCACCTTCAGGTTCAGGAAATCCATTTCGTATTCCTCGATTAGCCCCTCGCCGGCGAAGCTAAAATAGCGGTTATCACCGATTACGATATGGTCCAGAACCCTGATGTGCATAATGCTGCCGGCATAGACCAGGTCTCTGGTTAAATCTCTATCGCTCTTGCTCGGCTCGGGGTTGCCGGAAGGATGGTTATGAACGAAAATCAGCGAGGCTGCATTTTGCTTTATGGCGCCCTCAACCACCTGCCGGGGAGTGATAAAACTGCCACTCACCGTACCCTCGGCCAGGTCAGCCACTTCAACAATCTGGTTCTGGCTATTGAGATAGATAACCTTGAATACCTCTTTCTTGAGGTCGCGCATGGAGTGATAGAGGTATTCAAAAATTTCCTGGGAGGATTTATAAACCGGCTGCTCGATAACCTTCTCTCTGAGAAAGCGCCGGGCTACTTCCTGCACCAGCTTGATACCAAAGGCACTATGGATGCCAATGCCGCGTATCTGCTGTAACTCCTCAGGCGGGGCTTCCAGGACTCCTCTCAGCGTCTTGAATCTTTTAATGGCTTCCTTGGCCTGCGGTTTACAGTCCTTACGTGGTGAGCCCAGGGTCAGGAGCAGTTCCACGATTTCATAGTCGTGAAAGCCACCCAGCCCTGACCGGATAAACTTCTCCCTTAGCCTTTTCCGGTGTCCCAGCTGTTCCTTGTTGGAAGGCATTTTCCGGGCCTTTCTTCCTCTTTCCGACACTATTTCACTGGTTCCAGCCTCAACCCGTCTTCCCCTACCAGCTCCGCCAGACGCTGATGAAGCTCCGGGCAGTAAGCAATGCTGATGTTGGGCAACTTCAGGTGAACCACCTTTTCTTCGTTGATGACACGTAATTTTACCTCGTCATCACCCGGAAAGTCTCTAAGGGTATCAATCAACTTATTGAAAGCGACTACATCACTGGCTTCGTCACCGGCCTCAGTAAGGCTGATTATCAGGCGGCAGCCCGGGACCGGTTCCACCTCAGCCGCTGCCGGCGCTTCAACTGGTGGAGGAGCCGGCTCCTCCACTTGAACTGCTTCTGGCTGGTAGCGCCTCACACTGTCACAATATAACTGCACCTGGTCATCCCTTACCCGTACCTTCCCGGTTACCAGCAGGATGTCGCCTTCCTGCCACAGGTCTTTCGTATCGGCATAGACCCGGGGCCAGATCATGACTTCAACCCGGCCGTCAAGGTCTTCCAGCACCGCGCCCGCAAAGGGTTTGCCGTCCCGGGTAAACCGGGGATGTACCTCGGCGACCATGCCCGCCACGACAACTGTTTGTCCCGCCAGCTCAGCATCAATCTGCCCGCATAAGGTAGTCTCCGAACCGATGTTGCCCACCACGGAACTAAAGGGGTGCTCAGACAGGTACACCCCCATCAGCTCTCTTTCCCAGGTCAGCTTGTCCTTGACTGAGATTTCAGTTCCATCCAGGTCAAGGCTGGGTAGGGGCACCGGGACGGTCTCACCCCACAGGTCGAACATAGTGGTCTGTCCCGTCTCCCGCATCCGCTGCTCACGCTGGGCCAGGGATAGAATACGATTAGTATTCTGGAGCAGGCTACCGCGGTCGCCAAGGCAGTCAAGAGCCCCGGTCTTAATCAGGCTTTCCAGCACCCGTTTATTTACCCCCCGCAAATCACAACGGCGGCACAGGTCTTCAATCGACCTGAACTCGCCACCCTGGTCCCGCTCGACAATAATCGACTCAACAGCGCCTAGTCCCACATTCTTAATCGCGGTTAGCCCAAATCGGATGGCGGGTGCGCCAGTGGCACTATCTTTTTCTATGGAAAAAGTGGCCTGGCTGCTATTAATATTCGGTGGCAGGACGTTAATGCCCAGGCGGCGGCATTCAGCCACCGCATTAGCCACCTTTTCCGTCTGGCCAGCATTGACCATCAGGAAGGCAGTCATATACTCCGCCGGGTAGTTCGCCTTGAGATAAGCGGTCTGATAGGCAATAAGGGCATAACTTACGCTATGAGCCTTATTAAAGGCATAACCGGCAAAGGGCTCAATGAGGGAAAAAACCTGGCTGGCCACTTCCGCCGTGAATCCCTTCTTCCTGGCACCGGAGATAAAGCTGCGCTTTTCCTTCTTCATTACCTCGGGAATTTTCTTACCCATTGCCTTACGGAAGATATCAGCCTGCCCCAGGCTATAGCCAGCCAGAGCCTGCACGATAAAGAGCACCTGGTCCTGATAGACAATCACCCCGTAGGTCTCTTCAAGGATGCTGGCCAGCGTGGGGTGGGGGTACCGGATAGGCTCCAGACCCTGCTTGGCCTTGATGAAGGTAGGAATGTGCTCCATAGGTCCGGGACGGTACAGGGCAACCATAGCCGCAATATCGCTGAAGGTGTTTGGCTTAAGCTCCTTGATGTGGCGGCGCATCCCAGCCCCCTCCAGCTGGAACACACCGGTTGTTTCCCCAGACGACAGCAGGTCAAAGGTTTTGGCATCATCCACTGGAATGTGGTACAGGTCAATGTCAAGGCCTCGGTGGTCACGGATAATCTCCACGGCTTTGTTCAGAACGGTGAGATTTGCCAGGCCGAGAATATCCATCTTGAGCAGCCCAATATGGGCGATGTCCTCCATGGTGAACTGGGTCATCACCGTAGCTTCATCGTTACCCCGGCTTGCCCGCTGCAACGGAACATAGTCAGCCAGTGGCTCCTTGGAAATTACCACGCCGGCGGCATGAGTACTGGCATGGCGGGCAATACCCTCTACCCTCTGGGCACGGTTAACCAGGTCGTGAATTGTGGTGTCCTGATGGTAGATATCCCTCAGTTCACCATTTTCCTCCATGGCACGAGCCAGGGTCATACCTGGGGCAAAGGGGACCAGCCTGGCAACACGGTCAACATCACTATAGGACATACCCAGCGCTCGGCCCGTATCCCGCAGGGCAGCCCGGGCACCCAGCGTGCCGAAGGTAATAATCTGGGCAACATGGTCCTGCCCGTATCTTCGCGATATGTAGGCGATGACCTCGTCACGGCGGTCATCCTGAAAATCAAGGTCTATATCGGGCATCTCCTTGCGCTCAACATTGAGAAAGCGCTCGAAGACAAGCTTATGCTCAATAGGGTCAACGGCGGTGATACCCAGGCAGTAAAGAACTATACTGGCGGCGGCGCTACCTCTAACCCCAAACATGATTTTACTCTTCTTGGCGAAAGAAATGATGTCCCCGACGACGAGGAAATAGTTGGCAAACTCGGTCTCCTTTATCACCTCCAGCTCGTATTCCAGCCGTTTTTCTATCTCGGGCGTGACCTGGGCATAGTATTGAGGCAGACCCTGATAACAAAGGTCAGCCAGAAACTGGTCGGCATTCTTCCCCTCCGGCAGCTCTACCTCCGGGAGGTACAGGCGCTCAAAATCCAGGTCAAGACTACACTCTTCAGCAATGCGCTCCGTGTTCTCCAGCGCCTGAGGAATATCCTTAAACAGCTCTGCCATCTCCTGCGGACTCTTGAGGTATAGGAAATCGCCGGCTATCTTCATTCTTTTCTCGTCATGGATAGTGGTATTGGTACCAATGCACATCAGCAAGTCATGAGACGGGGCGTCCTCACGATTGATGTAGTGGACATCATTGGTCGCCACCAGGGGGATATTGAGCTCATTACTCATCGAGATGAGAACCGGGTTAACCTGCTCCAGCTCCGGGATAGGGTTCCTCTGTATTTCTATGTAGTAATCACCAAAGGTCTGCCGGTACCACAAAAGGGTCTCCCTCGCCTCCGGGAGTCGCCCCGCCAGTACAAGGCGAGGAAGTTCACCACCGAGGCAGCTGGAGAAGGCAATGAGACCATCGTGGTACTCCTCCAGTAGCTCCCTATCCACCCTCGGCTTGTAATAGAAACCCTCAAGGTGCGCCCTGGTGATAAGCTGGATTAAATTATGATAACCGGTCTGATTTTTTACCAGCAGAATGAGGTGATTATAATCCTTGCCCCCGGCACTCCGGCTCAAACGGCTATTTTGAGCGACATAAACCTCGCAGCCAATTACCGGCTTTATACCCGCCTCTCTGGCGGCCAGATAAAACTCAATAACGCCATACATAACGCCGTGGTCGGTTATGGCCAGGCATTCCATTCCCATCTCTTTGGCCCGTGCCACCAGTTGCGGAATACGGCACATACCATCAAGCAGGCTATACTCGGTATGAATGTGAAGATGAGCGAACATGGCACCTTTCAGATTTGCCCTGACTAATTATAGCACAGGGGTGGCTGACGAGGTATGTCTCTGGAGCTGTTTTTATCACCAGTGAATTACTGGAAATTGGCTATCAAGATTATCCCCCCCTGCCCGCCAAGCCCTTAACTGGAGTAAATACACCGAGGCTGGCCTCATTTAAATTCTCTTTATATAAATTGACAAAGGCACCGGTATGCTGTTATAATCCCAGTTTGGTGACAAGCACCCAGGGCAAGCTAAAAGTGCTACTTTTCCCCCAATAAGTCTTAGCCTTGAATTGCGCCAAGAACACAGGATGATGAAGATTGCGGTCAGTGGCAAAGGCGGAGTAGGCAAAACCCTATTGTCATCCCTCTTGGCTAACACATTTGCCGAGGCTGGATACTCCGTTCTGGCCATAGATGCTGACCCCGATGCCAACCTGGCCGCCACCCTCGGTTTCCCCCACCCGGAGAAGATAACCCCCATATCTGAGATGAAAGAACTTATTAAAGAAAGGACTGATACCGGACCCGGAGGAAGTTCCGGCTTTTATAAGTTAAACCCCAAGGTTGATGACATCCCGGAAAAATATTCTCAGGCGCTTAACGGCATCAGGTTAATGGTAATGGGGCCACTCAAGAGAGGCGGTAGCGGTTGCTACTGCCCGGAGAACAGCTTACTGCAAGCCCTGATTGCCCACCTTCTGCTGGCCAGGGATGAAGTAGTTATTTTAGACATGGAAGCGGGAATAGAACACCTGGGACGGGGCACCGCCAAAGCGGTGGATAGGCTAATTGTAGTCGTGGAGCCCGGCCGGCGCAGCATCGAGACCGCCCACTCCATAGACAAGCTGGCACAAGATATCGGACTGCGCAATGTGGCGCTGGTGGCGAACAAGGTCCGAAGCCAATCAGACCGGGAATTCCTGATTGCTACCCTGCCCAACTCTGAATTTCTCGGCTTTATCCCTTATGACCAGAAAGTAATCGAGGCTGACCAGGCCAACCGCTCCCTTCTTAATGCCAGCCCGCCGGTTCTTGCCGAGGTAAAAAGGATTTATCAGGCTCTGTTGTCCAGCGTTCAGCCAGCACAGATAAAATAGAAAGGGAGGCGCAACGAGCTCTCCCTGATATAGAGGCTAAACAGTAAAAACACTTAAATAACGGGATGCAATAAAATTATAATAATTTAAGGAGGTTTTTGTGGCCTACGACGCAACCAAGATGGAGGATTGGCAAATTTCCGAAGCGGCTGAGAAGAATATGCCCAGCACGGAGGAGTGGCGGGAGAGGTTAAGCCTGGAAAAGGACGAGATACTTGCCTACGGGAGAATAGCCAAGCTCGATTTCCTGAAGATTATCCACCGCCTCAAGGACAAGCCGGACGGCAAGTATATTGAGGTGACCGCCATTACCCCCACCCCGCTGGGCGAGGGGAAAAGCACCACCTCATGCGGTCTGATGGAGGGCATGGGCAAGCGTGGCCTGAACGTGGGCGGCTGTCTCCGCCAGCCCTCGGGTGGCCCCACCATGAATATCAAGGGGACAGCGGCCGGCGGTGGTAATGCGCTGCTTATCCCCCTCACCGAATTCTCCATGGGACTTACCGGTGACATCAACGATATAATGAACGCCCATAATCTGGCCATGGTAGCGCTCACCGCCAGAATGCAGCACGAGCGCAACTATGATGACGAGCAACTCGCCCGACTCACCAAGATGCGCCGTCTGAATGTAGACCCAACCCGGGTGGAGATGGGCTGGATTATGGACTTTTGCGCCCAGAGCCTGCGCAATATCGTCATTGGCCTCGGTGGCCGCATGGATGGCTTCACCATGCAGTCCAAATTCGGCATCGCCGTCAGTTCTGAGTTAATGGCAATGCTATCCATCGTTAATGACCTGGCTGACCTGCGGGCAAGGATGGACGACATTACCGTAGCCTACGACAAGAAGGGTAAACCGATTACCACCGGTGACCTGGAGGTAGGCGGTGCCATGACTGCTTGGATGCGCAACACCATCAACCCCACGCTGTGCTGTACGGTGGAATACCAGCCCTGCATGGTGCATGCCGGCCCCTTCGCCAATATCGCCGTGGGCCAGTCATCCATCATCGCTGACCGAATCGGCCTGAAGATGTTTGACTATCATGTAACCGAGAGCGGTTTCGCCGCTGATATTGGCTTTGAGAAGTTCTGGAACGTAAAGTGCCGCTACAGCGGCCTCAAACCGCACGTATCGGTACTCACCACTACCATCCGCGCCCTGAAAATGCACGGCGGCGGGCCCAAGGTAGTGGCCGGCATACGCCTGCCTGAATCCTACACCAAAGAGGACCTGGGGCTTCTGGAGAAAGGCTTGCCCAACATGTTGCACCTTATCGGTGTCATTAGAGAATCCGGCATCAACCCCGTGGTGTGCATCAACTGCTTCCACACTGACACCAAAGACGAGATAGCCATGGTGAAAAAGGCCGCCGAGGCCGCCGGTGCCCGCTGCGCGGTATCCACCCACTGGGCAGACGGCGGCGACGGCGCCCTGGAGCTGGCCGATGCCGTCAAGGACGCCTGTGAGGAGCAGAACGATTTCAAGTTCCTCTATCCGATGGAGATGAAACTCCGGGAGCGTGTGGATAAGATTGCCAAGGTGGTCTACGGTGCTGATGGTGTGTCCTGGACCCCCGAAGCCGAGGCAAAGGCCAAGATGCTTGAGGCAGACTCGCAGTACGACGATTATACCACCATGATGGTCAAGACCCATCTCTCGCTAACTCACGACCCCGCGCTCAAGGGCGTCCCCAAGGGATGGACTTTACCGGTTCGCGATATCCTGATTTATTCCGGAGCCAAGTTCCTCTGCCCCTGCGCCGGAGCCATCACCCTCATGCCCGGAACCTCATCCAACCCAGCCTTCAGAAGGGTTGATATCGATGTAAATACCGGAAAGGTGAGCGGACTTTTCTAGTCTCCGCCATACCCAAACATATAGGGGTTAGATGACAAAAGATTCTGCCCGCAAAAAACTAAAGGTTCACTTTGAACCCGACAATGTTGACCTTGTCGTGGAGGCGGAGGCTAATCTGCTTGAAGCCGCCATAGATGCCGGCATTCGTCTTACTGCCTCCTGTGGCGGAGCCGGCACTTGCGGCACCTGTAAGGTCGTAATGAAAGCCGGAGAGGTAGAAACCCACCGGACAGCCAAGCTATCTGACGAAGAGTACGAGCAGAGTGTCCGGCAAGCCTGCCAGAGTAAGGTGCTCACTGATTTAACCGTTTACGTCCCCGTAGAGTCAAGGCTGGAGAAAGCAGTTGTCTCCCGTGAGAGTAAAGGGATGGGTGAGACCGTAGCCACCGGCTGGCGTTTCCGGCCACTCCTCAGCAAATACTTTGTCGAATTACCGCCCCCCACGCTACAGGATAATGCCAGTGACCTGTCACGACTATTAAGAGGTCTAAAGCAACGGTACAACCTTAGCAACATGACCGTAGAATTTGATGTCGTCAAGAAACTGCCCAAGGCATTACGGGACGGTAACTGGAAGGTCACCGCCACCGCACTGGTAACCGCGGTCAAACCTAAAGCCGCTGACAGACGCCGGCCGAGGTTGACCAACGTTGAACCCGGAGATACCAGGGAAAAACACTATTCACTGGTCTTTGATATTGGCACTACCACCGTCTGTGGTCAATTGCTTGACCTGAACCATGGTCAGGTTGTGGCCGAAGGCATAGAGTACAACGCACAGATAAGCTACGGCCGGGACGTGATAAGCCGTATCGCCTACTGTCAGAAAGGCGGCTGTCCGAAGCTACAGCGAGCCGTGGTTGGCACCATCAATGGAATTATCCGGCAGCTGCTCGATGAGAGCGGGGTCAACCCGCAGCACATTGGTCATCTGGCCATTGCCGGCAACACCACCATGATCCAGATTCTTCTCGGCCTCGACCCCAAATACATAAGGTTAGCCCCCTACACCCCCGCCGCTACCTTCATCCCACCGGTAAAGGCCAGTTCCATGGGCATTGAGGTCGGAGAGCATGTCTACCTTTTCACCTTCCCCCTGGTCGCCAGCTACGTTGGCGGCGATATTAACGCCGGGATTGTCGGGGCCGGTGTACACCAGAGAAAAACGATGACCTACTATCTAGATATCGGCACCAATGGCGAGATAGTGGTGGGTAACTCAGACTGGCTGGTAGCCGCGGCCTGCTCGGCTGGCCCCGCCTTTGAAGGGGGCGGCATAAAGCACGGAATGGTCGCCACCACCGGGGCTATCGAAGATTTTGACATCAACCCATCCAATCTGGAGCCGACAATTGGCACCATTGGCGGGGGGAAACCAAAAGGAATCTGCGGCTCAGGGCTGATAAACATTCTCGCCGGACTGCTTGAAGCCGGCGTTGTCGCCCAGAACGGGAAATTCCACACTGACCTCCCCACCAAACGGGTTAGACCAGGAAAAAGTGGCCACGAGTATGTTATTGCCCGGGCGTCGGAAACCCAAATCGACAAGGATATAGTCATTACCGAGGCTGATATCGATAACCTCATCCGAGCCAAGGCCGCCATGTATGCCGGGTGCCAGACACTGGTTAACAGCGTGGGGATGACCTGCCGTGCTGATTTAGAGCAGGTGATTATTGCCGGCGCCTTCGGCAGCCATGTCAATATCGAAAAGGGTATCACCATTGGCCTCTTTCCTGATATCCCACGGGACAGGTTTACCTACATCGGCAACGGCTCCCTGCTGGGTGCCAGGCTCACCTCTTTCTCCACTGACCTGCTCGATGATGCCAGAATGGTAGCCCGGATGACCACCAGCTTTGAACTTAGCGAGAAT
>SDBU01004035.1_pt1 | contig 18332 bp, 26 predicted proteins | sample 2277071 | NCBI WGS metagenome assembly SDBU01 (sample SAMN10397929, study PRJNA504765) | marine sediment metagenome | isolation source: marine sediment core GS08_GC12, 126 cmbsf | place: Arctic Ocean: Gakkel Ridge, Loki's castle | collected 2008 | reverse complement strand
AGGGGGAGTAGATGGATAAGGACATTGTGATTAAGATATTAAAGTTGATGATGGAATCTTACCATACCTCTGAATTAATTAATATGTTAAATGACATAAAGAACTTTAAGGAGTAACCAATGAAGAAGATAACCCCACGTAAGCGGAAGAAAAGGTCAGTTTATTAAAAAGGAGAAATAACATGGGTAAGAACAAACTGAAGTTCATCGTCTTGCATCACTCGTGGACCAAAGACGGGAAGTTCAAAGACGCTACGGCCATCCGCAAATACCACATGAAGACAAATGGGTGGGACGACATCGGGTACCATTATTTAATAGAGAATGTCAAAGGGTGTATCCGTGTTATCAAGGGACGTATGGAAATGACACCCGGGGCCCATGCCATAGGGTTTAACCGGAAGTCTATCGGGATTTGTGTCGTTGGTAATTATGACAAACATGGTCTTCCAAAGGATAAACGTAAAGTGTTGGTGGATCTCTTGATTCATTTGTGTAAGTTTGAACTCATTATCCCTGAGAACATTATTGGGCACTGGCAAACATACGAAATGCGGAGTGTAAAAGTTAAAAAGACATGCCCAGGTCTAAAGTTTCCTTTAAAAGAAATTTACGAGGAGGTGGCCTCTAATGTTGAAAAATGGAAAAAAAATATTGAAAACGTCTAAGTATCATCATTGTAATAAATGTAAAAAAGACCTAAAGATACTCCGGCAACGTGCCGAGAATGATTATGTGATTTTTTGTGATGGTTGTTGGTCATCGTATCAAGATGACTACTACTTCGGAGGGAAGTATGACGAACACAGATTTTACGAATAATGCTGAATACGGCAAACGTAAAAAGAATACAAAGTTACGTATGCTGGACGTTGCGACTGCCCGTAGGTTCTATCAGATTTGTTCAGAACTTAATATTGCCGATGATGACATTGAGACCAAAGAGAGAATCCTTGATGAATTGGCAAAACATTATAAAGTTACGGTATGGGAAACAGATAGAACAGAGCAAGAGATTGTGAAAGACTTAAATAGGCACTACAGGCATATTCTGTGGGTTAAAATTAAAAATTTCTTAACAGGGAGGGGAAACGATGATATCAAACAGAAAACAGATTAGGACAACAAACGTCATTGTCATAACGGTAGTTATACTAAGTGCCCTGTGTATTCTATTTGGAATGTCCGGGTGTGCCTTGAAGATACTCCCAATACGAAACACCGATGCACAGGTAGAAATGTTACGACGGGTGGCCATCGAGTCCTACAAAGATGGGGTATTCGATGGATTTATGTCAACAGAACCGATAGAGGGGAAAGAACTATTCGGACTAGACGAACCAAAATGGAGGATGTAATTATGTGGCAAAAACTGAGTAACATACTATTTACACTGATTCTAATCGCAATCTTTGGTGGTATCTGCTTCCAATTTGGGGGTAAGGTGGCCATCAGACGAGGATATGGCATTGGGGTCCGGAAATCGATTAACTATGTCAATACGGCGTTGAAGGCAAAAGAGATTGATGTCAAATTTACACCACAGGAGGTACGATGAAGATGCTAATATGTTTTGTATTGTCGGTGGTTGCCGGATGGTTTGTGGGCAACTATAGGTACGAAGATCCAGACTATCAGGAAATCCTAATTGAGAATGTTCATAACGGAGTCACAGTAAGCTCATTTACTATCAAAGGGAAATTCGTTATAAATCAGGAGGATAAATAATGGCTAAAGAAATTATGTATGGAGACGATGTTCGTAAAGCTATAAAAGAAGGCGTGGACGCAGTTGCCGAGTCGGTTAAGATCACACTTGGACCAAAGGGTAAATACGTGTTGTATGAGGAACAGTATGGGTCAGGGACTACCACAAACGATGGGGTAACCGTGGCACGACAGATCATATTAGAGGACAAGTTTGCAAACCTTGCAGCACAAAAGACCATAGAGGTTGCTATGAAGACCAATGACATATCAGGAGACGGACCACAACCGTTGTATAGTAAAATCTTAACTCCATCTGGTTTTATTGAAATGAAAAATATTAAAACTGGTATGCAGATTTGTGGAACAAATGGTACTATGCAAAGAGTAGAAGGTGTGTATCCTAAAGGACAAAAAGAAATTCATAAAGTAATCATGTTGGATGGTAGAGAAGTAGAATGTTGTGCCGAACATTTATGGAAAGTTGTATTTAATAACGGAACAACCGAAATAAAAAAAACCGAACAAATGGCGGATGACTTTGTTAAAGTACAACTAGATGGGGGCAGAAAATACAAATATTACATACCGGTTACTCAAGTTGATTTTTTAGAACAACACATGCCACTTGACCCATACTTAGTGGGGGTATTATTGGGTGACGGGAGCTTGTCTGATTCTGGTTCTATTGAACTATCTTTAGGGATAGCTAAAGAACATATTATTGATAAGCTAACTCTTCCGGAAGGAGTTACCAAAGCAGTACAATTCGTCGATAATAAGAATAGTTATCGGGTTAAGTTAAATGGTATTCGAAACTTATTAGACTCTATCGGACTACGGAATCTTCGAAGTAAAACAAAGTTTATACCAGAAGACTATTTATATTCGCCGATAAAAACTAGAGAACGACTTTTACAGGGGCTTATAGATACTGATGGGCATATTAATGATCGTGGCTTATTCGAATACTCAACTGTAAGTGAAAAATTGAAACAAGATTTTTTAACCTTAGCTTGGAGTCTTGGTAAATCCGTGTATCACACAATACACACAAGAGAAAACGACAATTCCTATTCTGATACGCCTATCCATCAGATAACAGAACTTAAGGGGTATAAATATGGAATCAAGATTGTCAATATTGTGAAAACTGGGATATTTACAGATATGCAATGCCTCAAAGTTAGCAATCCTGATAATTTGTACATAACAAATAATTTTATTCCAACCCACAATACCACCACGGCCACAATATTGGCCCAGGCCATCATCACAGAGGGTCTCCGGAACATTACCGCAGGTGCCGACCCACAACAGATTGTCAATGAGATCCAAGAAACAGTTAAGTTGGTGGTCGCAGAGATTAAGAAGGTGGCAAAGCCGATCAAAACTATGGATGAGACCATCAGCGTTGCCACCATATCCTCCAATGATCCACAGGTTGGGAAACTGATCGGTGAAGCCATTAAGAAGGTGGGTAAGGACGGTATTATAACCGTTGAAGAGGGCAAGACCGCAGAAACAGTTTTAGAGACCGTTGATGGGTTCCAGTTTGATCGTGGGTATGTATCTCCATTCTTTATCACCAATAGGGAACGGATGAAGGTTGAATTCGGAGACTGTATGGTCGTCTGTATCAATCAGCACATCCAGACTATTCGGGAGATATCTCCCCTTCTTGAGAAACTGGTGACGGAGGCAAAGCCTTTTGTACTCGTCATTGAAAAGATCGATCATGAACCTCTCCGGCTAATCTTAATCAACAACTATCGGGGGACATTTAAGTGTGCAATAACCACTGCCCCTGGGTTTGGTGATCGTAGGAAAGAAGAGTTGGAGGACATTGCCATATCAGTCGGTGGGACAGTGCTATCGCCTGAGACAGTGCCCATAGACAAGGCGACACTGGACGATGTGGGTACGGCAGGGCGTGTCATAATCGATAAAGATACGACCACTATTACGCATGGTGGTGGGGATAAGGCCGAGCTAAAAGCCCGGATCAAGAACCTGCGTAGTCTAATTAAGGCCACGGAGTCTGACTACGACCGTGAGAAACTCGAAGAGAGACTTGCAAAGCTTACCGGTGGTGTGGCCGTGATCAACGTAGGGGCCCTCACAGAGGCTGAAACGAGGGCAAAGAAGTTTAAGATAGAGGATGCATTGAATGCCACAAAAGCTGCCTTAGACGAGGGCATAGTGCCTGGTGGTGGGTTGACGTATGTACGGATTGCAGAGAATCTTCGGGATAAATCTACGCTTGGTCAGAGTATATTGCAGCAGGCACTGCAGGAACCGGCAAAACAGATACTACGTAATGCTGGTTATAATCCTGATATTGTGTTAAATCACATACTAACAGATAAGAGTGTTGGTAACGGGTTTGATGCAAAAACTGGTGACTACGTGGATATGCTTGAGAAGGGCATCATTGATCCGGCCAAGACATGTAGGGCAGCCATCGAGAATGCATGTTCCATTGCAGGTCTGCTTCTCACCACAAATTGTTTGATTGTTAAAAAGGAGGTAAAGAAAGATGAATAATCCACACGAACACGTTGAACCAACGGCAAACGACACATGGATGTGTTATCCATGCAAAAGTGAAATACCGTTCCAGAAAGAAAAGCATATGAAATGTTGGAAGTGTGGAAAGCCCATGGTGTACTTCGTGTACACGAGGAGGGATTTCTAATGTTTGTAAAGATTAAAGAGAAAAAGAAACGCAAGAAAAGAAGTTCAAAGATCGTCCAGCAGTACAGGGCGTTGTTGTCACGGAAGAAGAGTCTAGTTGCACAGCAGGAGGTCAACAACGATGCAATCTATGAGTTTGAACAGAAGCACATTAAAATACTAATGGGAGGAAAGTAATGAAAATAATCATTGATGGTGTTAAGTATGTGCCAGAGGTTAAAGAAGAAAAGAAGGAATCAGAGTTGGATGAGATATTGTCCATTCATCTTGACAGCGAGATTTCTATCATCCCAGGGGTTAAGCAACAAATAATAGACCTCGCAAAAAACAAGGTTGATGCGGCTTGGGAGGATTCAATTTACAGTGGTGCTGATAATTTATTGTGTGAGATAAAAAAACAGCTTAACAAACTATAAAATAAACTAAATGGGAGAGTAACATGAACGCATGTACCAGCTTACATGATCTAATTATCTATAATAAGGGGAAATGCCCAATGTGTAAACTACAGGACGAGGTACAAACTTTAATTGATGAAGTTCAATCCCTTACGCATGAATCGAAGCATCTACAAAGTATGCTAAAAGATGCACTACGTACAAAAAAGGAGAAATAACATGAGTCCATACACAAAAGACACACCCGAAAGACCAAGAAAAGATCAGATTCAAGACCCAAAAAATGCAGGTGAACTAAATTTAAGTCTTACAACCCTTGGACTGCAGTACATCAAAGAGAGGGGAGAGAAGTACGTCCACTATACCCATGTGATCAATGCATTGTCATACAATGGTGTTGGGGGGTCATTTAACCACATGAATGTCCCCAATGGGCAGATGCTAAAAGAGAAGGCAAACTACATCATAGACCATTACCGTGATACATTCCCGGGTGGTGGGGATCGTGAAGAGGAGATATTGGGTACGACCAAGTGTGCCGTCATGGAGTTCTATTGGAGGATGTGTAGACCTTATGAGGATATAAAAGCCAAAGCTAATGGTGAAGTGTTCCCTAAACTGGGAGTGTTTAGCATCTTAATTGCATTAGTCCATCATATTAAAGAAAGTAACCTTACATTACAGTCGGAGGTTGATGTATTCCGTAAAACAGTCCTGGTCATGCAGGATGAGATCAAATCATTGGTTAACCAACAACATGCAAAGAAGACTGGTTTGTTTGGTAAGAAGAAAAAGAGAGATCGAGGGGAGGAATAGATGAGACTCGAAGCCATGCACTTTAATGCGTATAAGGCTAAATGCGGACATATTATTCGGGATGACTGTCCTTTTATTTCATTCCGGTTTACCGAGGTTATTACAGATGTTGTAACCGTAGATTTTGAATGCAATGACTGTAGAAAATGGAGGTTAAAATGAACAGGATAATGGATTATAACGAAACAGGGGATAGGTTTTCCGGCATGCCATTTAGTTTTATGTTTTGTGGGCCATTACGGCTACGTCCACGACTACGGGCGATACGGTTTGGATGGAAGGTGTTTACGATGGCAATACGTGGATGGAGTATACAGGTTCAAATTGAACGTACAAAGGCCCTGTCGGGGAACGACATTGTGTATAAAAAATAATCCCGTTATCCCACGTTCACAGGATTAAAAATATGCGTCATAAACTTTCGGTCGGGGTAAACCGTGGGGATTATAACACATACTAACATTTATTATAGTGGGCCATTGTTACCAAGTTTCAATGGGCCCAGAGACTTAAAGGCCCCACCCCTCTTACGATCAAGTGGATTATTCGCAATATCTCCAAGTTTAAAGGGTGTTTTTGTGTAGAAAAATATATTACTGGGTGGCTTTTTACCTTTGGAGACATCAATTATTTCAGAGATTGACAGGCCGGCCGGTATAAAAATTTTAAGTTGTTTGGCTAATTGTACAACGGCCTGTTTAACCTTGGTCTCATCGGCCCCTGCCATTGCCTGAACCAGTTTTGCAGTCTCCCCTAGAAATTGTGAAATGGGTGACATTCCAAATGGTTTCGGGTGGACCTGTGCCGTATAGTCAATCGCCGTACCGGTAAGAGTTTCTGAGACATTTGATAGACCATGCAGCATACCGACAAGTCCTAGAAATCGCATCCCAGCCCTACGTTCAATTTTAGGAATTTTCCTTCCAGAAATATCCACCCCTTTGAATGTGCGAGTCATTAACTCAGGCATAAATCGGAAATAGAAGTTCATCCACCAACTTCCCAATGCATTGATACTTCGTCCCGTAGTCGTTTGAAATACACTTGGCATATCCTCTCGGAGGTATGACCATTGCGTATTGGGAAGGTCGTTATCCGCAAACTCTAAGGATTTATGATGATTCATTTTTAATGTATCTTTGGCATGATAGTATCGTGTGAGAAGACCCTTACCTACATTGTGCATATCCGAGGCCTTATAGGGGATAGAGAGTGTGTTGTAAAGTTTATTCGTGTTTGAAAACTCCATCATTTCATGGGGGACTCGAGTTCTCCAAATTTTAGACTGCTTTAAAATATTGTGTCCTTCCTTTGTCATAAATTTCCCACTTCCCTTTGCGTATGCTTCCGTACCAAACATAACCCAGTCAAAAGAGCTTTGCACCATATTACGTAATACTGGTTTAATTCTGGCACCAAGGGCACCGGCGTACATGGCACTGCTTACAAAGTGCATGACCTGCTGATATGGAGCATGTGAGATATTAAGTTTCCCCCTGACCTTCGGTAGTTTATTTAGGGCCAATCCAATGAGAGCATCAAATGTTGCGTTTAAATTTTCATCAATTTGAGAAGGTTTGTTTTTAATAGAATGATCAACAAAATTGGTCCAATAGTTATAAACAGTTCGATCAAATCCCTCTTGTCCTTTTGGGACCGCCTTCCTTCCCTCAAGATACTGTGTATATGGTTCAATCCGGGTAAGGGCATCCTGTAAATGTATATACTTTAGATCAATTTTGTACATTAAGTCCATAAGTTTCCGTGGATCACGAACCAACCATTCATCAGGGATCTGATTACGTTCAAGAGCTGTCTTTAAGAACGCTTTTTTCGATGGAATAAATTTAAAAACATCAGATAGTTCCAGACTTAATCCCTGTTTACCTTGATATACATTCTGCTGTATTTCACGTAAAATTTCATCTTTAACAGCATGTAACAGATACTCTTTTATGCCGGTAACCTCTTTTTGACCAGACTCCCGTCTTATTTTGTTCATACGTGTCAGCATTTCTTCAGTCTCTACCCGAAATGCCTTTGCAATTCGTTCTGCCGGTGTTTTAGGATTCTTAGGGATACCACCTTTCTCCATAAGGTTTCTAACATTCTCCCACGCAGCCTTAACATCTTTTTCTGAGGTAAGTCCCCGTCGTTTTAAATCCCCACGTAACTGCGTGTCTGCCTCTACTAAGAATTTTTGTTTGGCCGTAATCTCAATAAGCTTATTACGCAGTGCATCCCTCGTAACTTTACCAACCTCCCCCATACCGGCAACCTCTAATTCCCGGTCTGTTGGTGTGAAGAAACGCTTGAGAATTCCAATACGTTTACGTGGACGCTTTAAAAAGGCATCAACACCACCATTTATCTGTTGTTCTACTTCGGCCAGTCTACCAAGTGGTCGTGATGCGGCCTCATCAATAACGGCAGACTTCGGCACACCGGTCCCAGGGATTACCGTTGTTTCTTGAATAGTCTTTCCGACTGGCTGAAATGGTTCAGGTGTAACCTCTGACTGTACCTGTCTCAACCGTAATTTTTCTTTGGGAAAGAGCTTTTGAATTAATTTAGCCTTCTCATGTTGTGGTTTATTTAATCTTACAATATCACCTATTTTCTGTAGTTTAACAGGGGATATATCTTTAAGTATACCACTGTCAAGACCTGCTGCCTTCATTAAGTTACTTTGATTTGTAAGAAAGTTTTTCTGAGCCTGTTCAGGAGGAACATTTAACCGTGGCTGTGGTTTAGCCGGAACCAGAGGCTCTGCAGGTACCAGAGATGTTTCAAACTTCTTACCCATCATTTTACCAATCTTAAACCGAAGGCCATTTAGTTTCCCCATAATCCTCGGGGATATAAACTTTGCACTGGCTATGGCCTTTCCAGCAATTGTTCCGTATAAAATGAATTCAGCCAGATCTGCTGAAGTTTTAAATGCATCGGGTGCCAGATCACGTAATTGGGTTACTTCAAACTGTACTGGTTTAGATGTTAACTTTTGATATGCAGCCTTTGCCAAAGGTAATACTGTTCGTTCAGCCACGGCCTTCGTGGCCAGAAATGAACCGATCATTGTAATTGTTGTGACAGGATTTGATAAAATCCCGGCACCAATGGCAGGAATGGCGGCCGCTGTTACGCCGGCCTCTGCAATCTCACCAAGCGTTGCCCCACGAAGTCCAAGATCAAACGTAATTTGATTATAATTCTTTTCAACCTGTGTAATAGATTGTCCAGTGATCTTCGAGAGGCTTAGTATATTCGCAGACTTCTCTCGATCAGGGGCAAAGAATCGTTCAATGGGTCGGGTAATACGTTGGGCGAGTGTTGGCTCTATAGGTTGTCGAATGGATGGTACGGCTGGTGGACTTTTAGGGGGGGTAAAGGTTAATGAGGGTTGTGTGTCACCACCGGCAAGACCCTGAACAGGCCGTGGAGGTTCCGTGGTATCCGATAATTCTCGAAGAAGTTCCTGTTCAAAGGGATCAACCTGAGGTTCCTGGAGTGTTGGTGATGGGGCGGGAGCCTGTATTGGCGTAGGTGTCCCCTGTGCCAATGCCAACTCCCTCAATAATTCTTCTTCAAATGGATCAAACTCGGCCACTTATCCTCCAACACCCTGTCGTGTATTTAGGTCTAATTTGCCTGGCTGAAGTCTGTTTGAATTAATGGCCATCAGGATGGCCTTTAGTGAATCTGCCTTATTTTTGACGTTTGGAAGGAATGAGGATACAGAGTCCCCAACTCCCGGAACATTGCCTGTAAGGGCACCCTGTGGGCCTGTAATAGGACTTCCTGCAGGTTGTGACAAGTCTTGACCTAATGCACCCTGATCCGCAGAAGGGGCTGCAATCTGCTGTCTACCTACTTCTGTGGTTGCCTTTCGTTTCCGTATTACGTTAAGAAAAGATTGTTTATTTTTAGGGTCTTTCAGGAATTCATCAATTTCCTGATCCTCGGCATTAAATTCAACCTTGGCACCGATAAAACCACCAACAGGGCTTAAGGTTTTTTCCTTCCATGCCCGTGATGCCCAATCTTTAACAGAAGGATCTTGAATTGTGTCTATGTTTGCTCCAACCAGGTCTAAATACTTTTTTGCTATTTCAGGTGATTCTTTCTCAAGTAATTGTACACCGGCAGTACCGAGGTTAATAAGTCTACGTAAAACTCCCTCTGAAAACTTTTTTTGCTGAATTTCATTCTTCATGAGGGCAATGTCCAAGCGTACTCCTGATTTTTGTTTTTCCTGTGCCGTAGCGATCATGCGTCCAGTGATAACCGTTTGATCTTTAAACTCATCAAAGGTTGCTTGATAAAAAGGTAATTGCTCCGCAGGTAAGGGAGTATCATCAAATGCAAATTGTCGTGATGTAGATGCAGCATCAGGATCTGTTTCAAACAACGCTCTGACCTGTACGACTGTCATCCCCGGTTTAAACTCCGGAGCGTTCTCTATAAGACGAAGCTTGGGATTGGCCACAAGAGATTCGTACATTAACTCGGCACGATCCCGTCTTTTCTGTTTTCGTTCACCGATTCGTGATGCTTCTTGTCCTGCACCCAGTAACCCACCCAATGCAATTGCAATTGCCCTTCTCGTATCTTTACTTGCCATTATAATCCTCCGTAAATTGTATTATAAACGTCGTCCTGTGTATGGGTCAAATGTAAATGAGGATCGATCAGTTGTAGATCTTCCACCAAAGAATGAGGGTGCCTTACCGAATGCACCAGCCGCCTGTGAAATATTCACATTTGGTGCCTGAACCCCCTGGTTAGATACTTGCTGTTGAGCAAATCCAATACCAGCTCCAACAATGGCACCAACGGGGCCTCCGGCCATAAATCCTGTTACAGCACCTGAACCAATTTGTGCAAAGCCACCAAACTTCCGTGCCTTCCTGTTTGCCCTATTTTGAGCATCCTGTGCGGTTCGATTGGCCCTATCCATTCTCTTTTGTAAATCCCTCTGGAATCGATCAAATGCCCGTTGTGAAAGAATAGAGGATCGTTGTGACTGAATCTGTGAAAGTCTGGTCATTGTTTTTTGACGATCTTGCAGTGCACGCTCTGCAGCCTGCAATGCCGTTGATTGAATATTGGATGTGATTGCCCGGGTCTCTCCAAACTGCCCCTCTTCCAATGCCTGTCGTCTTTGTTCCTGTCCAAATTTAATCTGTGTACGTTGAATGGCAAGGTTGTCTTCCCGTCGTCGTTCCAGTTCAGTACGTTCTTTGGTAAGGGTATCACCAATGAATGTATCCTCACGGGTACGTCCACCCAACTGTTTTGCAAACTGTGCAAGTTCTGGGGCAATACGTGCAAAGTCCTGTTCGGTCATTTTCTGGGTACGTATGGCCTCATCTGATAGGATGGCCAGTTCCCGTTGTTCTGCCTCTGTAATCTCACCTTTGGCAATCCCATATTGTCTTTCAAGTTCCTGCTGTTGAAACTCTGGGGATGCCTTCAATAAATTTTCTATTTCAAATGCATCAAGTTCACCGGACTGTATAAGTTTTGCAAAGTGATCTACCGCCGCATCAGACATTTCAATACCAAGTTTCTCAAGGGTATCACGCACCGTTGTCTCATGTTTGGTAACCTCACCCTCTTTAAGTCGTTTACCAGTCTCAGGATCTACGGTACCGTCTTTTACAGCCGTTTGAAATTCATTGGATATCTGTGACCGGACTACCTGTCCGGCCGTAACCTCAACACCGGCCTCAAAGTTTTCAGCCTGCCACCGTTTTTGAAAAGCCTCACGAAACTGTTCTTTTGTCCAGAATTCTGCAAAGGGATCACCAGAGGTCTTCATGTCCGAATAAACAAGGTCGGCCTTTTGGTCTGCTTTCGTCTTTATCTCCCCTGGGATGTTACTATAGTTTCCCTGTTGTGCATCAAAGTGATTTAAAAGTTGACTGGCATTCCAATTATTGATGTTACTTAATTGAATAAACATTAAACGAATGTTTTGGGGGGCTGCATCAAATGACTTTTGTTTATCTGCGTTACTACTCATGTGTTCCTCCTATTGTCTTAATTCTACTACTTGCGCTTTCAACTCTTGCACGGCTTTAATAAGTATTGGAACAATGTATTCATATTGCAACTGCCAAGAAATCGGATGTTCTTCGCACTCTATGCCATTTAAACATTTCCGACAATCTTTCCCGCCTTGAGAATGAACAGCCCATGGTGCAATATGTATAACATCCTGTGCAAGAAGTCCCGTATAACTACTACCCCTTTTCTTACGTGTATCCTGTGTTGATACGTGAACATTCCAATCAAAATCAACCACGTTGAACCTGTCAATCATGTTCAGCCCGTCAATTTGTGTATCAACTATATTGGTTTTTAATCGTTTATCTGATGACACAGTAATCTGTGAATCACCGATAAATAATGCGGTAGATGCTCCGCCTTGCGCTGCATCGTCAATTTCTTTATCAGCAGCATTTGTTCCTATTCTTACCCCATTGGGGTGTCTCGTTCCTGAATTTGTTGCAGTAAAAACCGTTACGCCCCCAGTGAATATATCTATTGTAGCATCTGAGGTTTCTTTTATATAAGACATACCATCCGAACCGTCGAAGTATAAATTATAAGTGGCATCAATTCTTAAATTTCCTTCATTAATATCGACAGTATCTGAACCTACTTGCTCAGTGATTTGCATAACCGTCGCACTGCCAACAACGAAGTCTAACCTATCTGCTACTGCTTCATAAATATATGTTGCGTCCCCCAGAAAAATCTTACTGCCTGTATCAACTATAAAGTTCCCGAAGACATGCGTATCAATAGCCGAGAAGGCTATTGCAATAATATCGTCAACGACAATATTAACTACTCCATCTGAGGGACTTGTAATATAGGTATCAATTCCATCATTTAAAAAGATTTTCTGACCTTCAGGAATTCTCAGTTCACTAAAGTCAAATTTAGAATATATATTATCAAATTCATCATTGAGTGCTACATTGTCATGGTTGTAATTTCTCTGGGACGATACCCCGTATGTCAATCCGATCATACTGATACATAATGTAAGCAGTAATATTAGTTTTTTCATCGTTTATTCCTGTACCCCAAATCTAATATTGAATTCTTTTGTCTCGCCAAAAATTGAGTGTAACGTAAAGTCTGATCCAGCCGAATTATAAATTCTAAATTGAAAATACCGGCAGTTTGAAGAATGTGGAATCTTAAAAAGGTCAAAGTGTATATCATTTCCACCTGTTTGATCAAATGTATAGGTATCCACTGCCGTGGCGTTGCCATTTAAATACGTATCCATCAACAGATTCCCAGAAGTTTGTCGGTCATATACAACCCCCAAATACTGCAGACTTGTCACAAACGGAGAAAGGCCTCCGGTGGCCGTTAAATATTTTGTTCTGTAATATGCAGCAATGTCTGCCCCGTTATCTGTTTCCCCCTCTAAAAATGCATACACTACACCTGCCGTAGAGGACGCAATCAAAAAAGTGTTGTTCCAAAATGTTATAACCCCCGGAAACACACCAGTTTTATACGACCACCAAGCATTTAAATCTGGATCCCACACAAACACACCATCATTTGTAGAGGAGGCTACTGTTTTTGAAACACCCAAATATAATCGTTCCCCATCCCAAAATGCTGTCATATCCTCAGTCGTATCAGACCCAGAGACCCAATTCATTGTCACAGCATCTACTGCCGGGACTTGGGTGGCAACCGTAATACTATATTCGGCTTTTGCCCACACATACGTATTTGTTGCAACCACAATGGTTGCATCTTTTGTTTGGGCCGTCCAGGTAACAACATCTTTAAGATCTCCATCAGATACAATCGTATTTGATGAATAAGTAAAGTATAAGATTGTACCCTCGTTTAATGTTTCGTCAACTTCAAAAATACCCCATGCATTAATACTTGCAAGTGAAAATTCAGGTGTAATATAGTAGCCCGTTGTTGCCCAATCTAATGTAACATCTGTTAATTCTGGGGTTGCAACAAAATTACTTGTGGCCATGGTACTTTTTATTTGCACATATTGTTTTGATGCCAGAGAATTAAACGTCGCACCATCAGCAAAAGTAGTATACGCTGGATTATCTCCCATAGCAGAATCTGTCGAAACACGTACTTGAATCGTATTTGAAGAAAGATCTGGTCGAATTTCAGTATAATCAACAAGTCCCCACACAATATTAAATCCTTCATCAGCATCCGTATTAATAATAGAGGACACAGCCTGACCTGATTTTTGATACATATTATCAAATGTAATATCATCAATATCAATAGTTGATGCACTTGTTACTAAATTTCCGTATAACACAATATTATTTGTGACCGTAACTGCTTCATTGGGTGTAGACATTGTGTGAATACTACTTTCATTTTTATACAATGTCCAATTCGTTCCATCTTGTTTTACTCTAATCGTGTATTCGGTACTTAGCGTAAATGTTGTACTGACATCTGGATTTGTTGTACTATCAGCATCAGAGACCTGAAAATTAATTTTATCTGCATCTGGGTATAGTCGCAGAATTACTTTATTCCCCGATCCACCCAATGACGTTCCATTTTGATACACAGCAAAATATAAATAATCAGATGCTGATGTTTGACCAATAAATGTGACTTTAAACTCTATATCAAGCGTGTCCTTTCCTTTAAATTTAGCATCCCACGGCGTTGAAATTCCATCCTGAGTACCTTGTGTCTTTCTTAATTTATTACTTACAACAGCCCATGTTGCTCCCCCAGTCACCGTCCATACGGGGTCTGAACTAAAATCTCCATCTGTAAAATCATCAAATACACCACGTTTTGCTAAAACCAAACTACCAGGTACTGTTGTTGAATCGATATTTGTTAAAGTCCATCCAGTCCAATCGACTGCCGAGGTATACGTTGTAGTTCCGGTAGACAGCACAACACTTCCAGGAGAAATACTTGTTGATGTATGTGACGTAACTCCGGTGGCAAATTCAACCTGAGTTGTCCGTGTACTAAAATTTGACGTTCTTTGTGAGATAGCGGTATTGTCGAAGGCAGTAAAATATTCATCAGATGAAATATCTTCAACCAATGTTCCATTAGTTTTGTAATATTGCCCATCAGATCCTAAAAAGTATGTATTACCTAAATGCGTTATAACGGATCCTTTTGACTTACAACCAACTGTTTTGTCAACCTCGACAATCTGGTAAGGGTTTTCATAACCAACGGCCTTCATAATTGATTTAGAACATAAAATCAGAACACTATTTCCGAGTATTTCTAAATCAACAACCTTTTCGCCAAAGTCAGCAACACTAAAAAATCTTGCATCGGACGGCCCCACTCCGGTGGTCCAGTTCGTTGGATCTGAATATCCTGAATAGGCCACCCCGGCATGATCCTCTGGCCAATTTGCCATAAATGCGGTATCATTAAAAAATACAATCGAGGTTGCATGTTTTATTCCACCGGTTAAAAAAGTTAAGGCATTCCCGTCTGTCAAGAATGGTGAATCAATGCCATTTGTGGCATATACATTCCCCTGGAAAGAGGCAAAATCCCACACCTGACCTACTGTGGCAGATGAGTGGAGAATACCAGTCGAACTCCAGGCAGTGTCAAATACTTCAACGTGTGGCCCATATCCAACAACAAGACGCTCGTATGAATTATTTTTAACAAACCCCACAGATTTTATAGTCCATGTAGGATATGTAATCTCAAACTTTAAGGTCTGCCCCAATCTACGCTCAAAGGATAGTCCCCCCTCTGATATGTCACAATTATTCATATCAGGAGATTTACTCGGAAGTATCAGTATCTTTGACTCTTCCAGGTTCTCACCCTGGTACTCATCAATGGTGAAGGTACCTGCGTGGACCGTACAGGCCATAAATAGTGTTAAAAGGTATATTGGTATTCTTTTCATTTATTTCCCCCTGTATGGCCCCTTGTTATATTGGGTCCCAACGCTTGAAGGACTGAATTCAGGGTTAATGACCCCAATCTGATTAGAAAGACCCAGCATTGATGTAAAGATTTGCGAGTATTGTCCTGCCCGGGTCATGTCACCTTCCATTACGAATATGTGATAGGCTGCGTAGGCCGCCAATGCCTCCCAATATGGTTCAAGCATAGGGTTGTTGTCAAAGATAATATCGCCCTCTGCGGTCATAATAGATGGGTATTTAATAAACCAGATGGCAAGTTCTGCCCCGGAGTATTGTGGGAATGGGTAGAGACCGATATATCTATTGCGGAGGTAGTACGAGGTTGGTGAGGATGTTTCAACGGCCCAGTCTGTTTGCTCAAGGTCAAGACCCCATACCGTTTTCTGTGGTATGAAGCTGGGGCCGTTCCCGTCATGTCTGTTCAGGGTGACACGTTCAAGGTACAACATATCATCTGGAAGAAGATATTCTGTGGTACCAGCCGTAAGTTGTTGTGTAGCAAAGGCCTGGAGAGATTTGGTATTAATGCAGAACATACGATTTGCCGTATTGATGAGATCATAGATAGTCGCAGAAGAATATCTTATTGTGCCATTTTCTGAATTAGGGTCGTCTATAATATTTCTCACCCGGGTGGTTACTGTGCTCAAGGTGATATCTACATTACCGGTACCCCGATCAAATTCCGACCATGCTGCCTGTACCCCAGTATGTATGCAAAATACAAACATACAGGTCAAAAATAAGTTTTTCATTGTTTCTCCCTATTATAATAGTGCAATTTACGATGACAATTGGAACACAAGACATCGCATTTTTGAATCTCTATTAAAAGTTTTTGTTTATTTACCGTATGTTTCATATAGGAAATACTAAATTCTTTTTCCTGCGGGTTTCGATGATGAAAATCTAACACAACCGGATCAGCTTCATGACACAATATACACGGATGACTACTTTTATACATAAATAGCCACTTCCGCGTTTCTTCTCTTCTGCTGGATAAATGTAAACGATAATACTGTTTATGCTCTCCGCGGTACTGTTTATTATATTGTTTTCTTTTTTCTTTATCCCTACGAGCATACTCGGCAGTTTTTTTCGGATTTGCCTTTCGCCACGCCTTCGCTTTTTGTTTTATACTTATTTTGTTTTTAGAATAATATGCCTTGGAATTAAACACCTAGCCCCCGAATTTTTTAATCGCTGCAATAACCCCGGCAATGACACTGCCACCACCGAATGTCCATTTACCAATACGTCTAATCCATTTGATGTCGGTTTCATTTTGTAAACACTTATCACGAAAGTCTTCTGACGATTTAATGTGGGTCTGTAATAGACCCTTCATTTCATCAATAGACTGGGTTTGATATTTATTCTCGACACGAATGATTGCAATCTGTTCTTTTATTGTTTCGTCTTTAGCCATAATACACCATCCTAGTTTGCGGTATAACTTAGTTCCACCCAATCGATTCCATCAAAGATCAGTATTAAAGTATCATACTGCCCAACGGTTCGTGTTGCGGCACCCAACCGAAGTTTCTGTGTGGCACCCTCAGTGAATACAACGTCCCGGGTTGCAGCCGTAGATGAAAATATCAAATAACGTCCAACCGGTACATTGGTAGTTGAAATAGTTTCTCCAACTGGAGCGAAAGTATTGATAAAGACTTCACCACCTGTACTTTTAATAATATTATACGTTCCGATTGGTGAAAGTGTCGTTGCTGAGGTTACACTGGAAGTGTAATATGGATTGTAGTCTGACATGTCTGGTGATAATGATGCTGGTCCCCAGGCACTACATATCGCAGAAATGGCGAATAGGCACATTACTGTTAATAGTATTTTTTTCATGTTACGCTCCTTTATACTTTTGGTTGACGTGCAATGTGAACAGAAACAACAACATTAGATCCATTTGATCCAATGCCGGTAACAAAGAACCGAAGCCACTTTGTAACCATCGGTGCGAATGCATTGGCCTTAGAACCAGATGAAAATCCACTTAGAATGGGTGTTCCACCGGTTGTTGGTGTGACCCAGGTAAAACCGTTCTCCGTATCTTTTGCTCCACCAACATCAGCCTTTAGACCTTGACCTGATTCAATAATCTGATACCCAAGCGTGATGTCTGGGGTTGTTCCTGAATGAATTGTTATTTTGTATGAGAACTGCTCATCATACGAAACATCAATTGGGTCTGAGTTCACCGTTGCTGTGGCATTGACTGTTTGCTTCAAAATAACTGTTTCCCATGCTGCTTTTGCCATAATAGCCTCCGTTATTGTAATAGTGTATTTATTTTTGTAATTTTTGCGTCTATCGCATCAATTTGAGCATTCGCCGTACTGATGTCGTCCTGCATTCGTGCCAGTACACCTGTCTTTGTGTCTTCTAAATCGGCGAGTTCTACTTGAAGCACACTTATATCGACCTCGTTACTTTCCACGTATTTGCCGTTTACTTTTTTAATGTTATTAAGGTCCATGGATCCTCCTAATCTATTTGATGTATATTAAAATTCATATGTTCAACTGTCAACGCTACTGCCTTATCCGCAGATACACGTATTTGAATAATATCACCTTCACTATATTCTTCAATACCTGATAAAGGAACTATTAAAGTATCGTTTTGTACACCAAGTTTTTCGAGCATAAATATGTCATCTTGGGCAACACCATTTAAATATATATGCCAGTGGGTGATCGTATTAATCGTATCACTTCTAACGGATATCACGGC
>SDBU01004034.1_pt1 | contig 18335 bp, 15 predicted proteins | sample 2277071 | NCBI WGS metagenome assembly SDBU01 (sample SAMN10397929, study PRJNA504765) | marine sediment metagenome | isolation source: marine sediment core GS08_GC12, 126 cmbsf | place: Arctic Ocean: Gakkel Ridge, Loki's castle | collected 2008 | reverse complement strand
GCCACTGCCGTAACTTAAGCCAGGAAGAGCGAGCTAAGAAAGAAGTTGAGGAAATAAACCCAGTAGTTCGCTTCAAGACCCCTCTTGAGGGGCAGACCAGGTTTAATGATTTGATTCGGGGTGAGGTAATATTTGAACATGGGACTATAGATGATTTCATCTTACTGAAGTCAGATGGCTATCCCACCTATCACCTAGCCAATATAGTCGATGACCACCTGATGGAGATAAGCCATGTCTTAAGAGCTGAGGAATGGCTATCCAGTACCCCCCGCCACCTGCTTATCTATCAGGCCCTAGAATTTGAGCCACCGCAGTTTGCTCACCTGCCTATGATTCTGGGCTCTGACCGTGCCAAATTGAGCAAGCGGCATGGGGCAGTGTCCATAACTGAGTATGATGAACAAGGCTATCTACCTGAGGCAATGGTAAACTTCCTTGTCTTGCTCGGTTGGTCTCTGGATGATAGGACTGAGATTTTGTCCCGGCAGGAGCTTATAAACAACTTCTCCTTAGAGCGAATTAGTCGGACGGCTGCCATCTTCAATCAGGATAAGCTTAACTGGATGAATGGTGTATATATTCGCAGCTTAACCGCTGATGAATTTTTTGAAGCTGTTGAACCCTACCTAATGATGGATAGAGCTGCCGGGGAGACATTAATATCAAATGAAGAATATGTGAGGGATATTCTGCCACTCATTCAGGAGCGAGCCAGAATACTGGTTGAAGTTGCTGAGCTGGCTCAATTTTTCTTCGTTGATGAGCTTGATTATGATGCTAACCTGCTGATAGGCAAGAGTATGAGCAGTAAAACCGCCACGCAAGCGCTGGAGGCAGGACGGCAGAAGCTAGAGCAGTTAGAGTCATTTGATACTGAATCTCTGGAGGCTGTACTTAGACCACTAGCTGTGGAACTGGGTCTGAAGACCGGCCAGCTCTTTGGCACACTAAGGGTGGCAGTTACCGGGCGGACGGCAGCACCGCCATTATTCCAAACTATGGCTGTGCTGGGTAAGGAACGCTGCTTAAAGCGGATTGAAGCGGCATTAGAGAGACTTCATAAATTATCTTCATAATGACCACCTTCAAGTTTGGTATGAATAAATAGACTTATCTTAGTCAGTATTGGTGTATGAAAAGAATTATCAAGGACTGGGCCATAGTTCTGGTATTGCTGTTAGACGAAGCTGCTGTAGTAGCAGTGGTTCTCTTAGTCCTCTGGGCTCTGAAAATAGAGATTTCTCTACCGATTGCCATTGTTGCGGCGCTGCTGCTTGGTGCCCTTGCCTTTATTATACATAAGACAGTTATCCCTACTTTCCGTAAAAAGAGAGTTACTGGCTCAGAAGGAATGATAGGCCTCGAAGCCACGGTGATAGAGCCGCTGACACCGGTGGGAGTTGTTAGGGTTGGTGGCGAATACTGGAAGGCAAAATCGGCTAGTGAAAACATAGCGGTCGGTGAGGAGGTGGAAATCTTAGGAGTGAATGGCCTCACGCTAATGGTTAAGCTTAAAAACCGGTCGTTGAGGTGAGGCTTGTCATCCTCACCCCCTTTATCCCCCTCTCCTTCAAAGGAGAGGGGGAAGGAATCAAAAAGAGGGGCTTCGCCCCTCTTAAACTCCCTGATGAGGTTTTTTAGTAAAGGGATTAAAGGGGCTTCGCCCCTTTAATAAATTCTCATCCCTCTCCCCTTATCAAGGGGAGAGGGAAAAAGGGTGAGGGGTTGGTAAATAGGGATTATAATGTGAGGGAAAGGAGGAAAATATGTCTATATCACAGCGGGATATTAAGTTACTGTGGGCCAGAGCAGCAGGCAGGTGTTCATTCCCTGATTGCAGAATGAAACTGACTCAGGATAAGAATCTAGCTTCCGATAGTTTTCCCTTAGGGGTGCAAGCCCACATTGTTGGAGAAAGCGAGGATGCGGCGCGAGGAAAAAGTCCTCTCACTGTAGACGAACGGAACTCTTATTTCAATCTTGCTCTCCTCTGCCCTACTCACCATACAATCATTGATAATGACCCTGAAGATTATCCCGTCGAAAAGCTGCACATCATCAAGGCACAACATGAATTATGGGTGGAACAGACACTTTCGGAAAGTAAGGACATGCGTAAGACCGCACAAGATGTAATTTATGCAGACTTGATAGATACTACGGTTGAAGCCTGTCAGTTTGAAAGTTGGGACAAGTGGGCGAGTCGGGCATTGTCCACGACTATGAACTGGGATGAAGGCGCACATGAAAGATTATTTAAATTCTATAACAAGATTATTGGTGCAGTATGGCCGAAGACTCTGCCTGAGTTGGAATGCGCACTTAAAAAATTGACTTATGAGATTTATGAAGCTATTCAGACATTTGATGAACACTGCGAGCCTAGCAAGGCTAAAGACAATATACTAGTTGAAGAAAGGTTTTATAAGTCCCGTGGATGGATAGAGGATGATAATGTATATCAGCAGCTTTTTAATGAATATGACGCTTGGCAAAAGAAATGTAAAAACCATGTCATTGAAGCTACGAAAGCTGTTAATTGGTTAGCTGATGTTGTTCGTCGAGATATAAACCCACTGTTTTTTGCTACTAAGGGTAAATTCTTTGTTATTATGGGTCCCTATGACCCTCTGATTACATTCCGAAGTTTATTTTTTGAATATACTGAAGAGGAAAAGAGAGGAATACTACGTTTATGTGAAAAAGGATGGGACATAGCTAAAGATTTCTCCAAAGAGTTGGAAAAGTAATAATGACAAACCAACCCATCTTACACAACATCCGCATCTTTGATTTTAGCTGGGTGTTGGCTGGTTTTGCGACTGGCACTTAGGACAGAAGTAAGTGCCGCGATTTCGAACGACGATACGCTCAATGGGAGTGCCGCAGACAGGGCAGAACTTGCCACCAAGACGGTGGGCAACCTGAAACTGGAAGTGGGCTGTCCCCAGAGTGCCATCAGGACGAAAGTAGTTTTCCACACTGGCTCCCTTGTTGCCAATGGCTGCCCACAATATCTGCTGAATAGAGCCATGAAGGCGCTCTATTTCATCCCAGGACAAGCTTCCACCTGACCTCATAGGGTGGATTCTGGCAGAAAACAAGGCTTCATCGGCATACATATTGCCTATACCGGCAATAAAACCCTGGTCACAGAGGAGAGCCTTTATCGGTGCGGTACGGCCTCTTAGCCGCTGCGCCAAAACTTGTGGGGTAAAGTCGGCTTCCAGGGGTTCGGGGCCGAGTTTATTGACAACTGAATTGGCATCCGCCACCAGCCACATCACCCCAAACTTGCGCGGGTCACGAAAGCTAAGCTGCGTTTCTTCATCCAGATATAGTATGGCGCGAGTAAACTTATCCGGCTCAGCCGAGGTTGGCTTCAGTAGCAGGGAGCCAGTCATTTTTAGATGGATAATTAACGCTTCACCGCTGGTTAAACTGAAGATAAGGTATTTACCCCGCCGAGCTATCCCGCTTATCCTTTGACCTACAAGACGGGAGCAGAATTCCGCTACTGACGGCTGGCGGACTATGCCATCCCAGAACAGGGTAACGTCGGTAATATAATGCCCCACAACGTAAGGCAGCAGCTCATTCTTTATCGTTTCTACCTCAGGTAGCTCAGGCATTTTAGGTTATTCCATCTCTCCCCAGTTACTGCCGGTTTTGACGTCTACCTTTAGCGGAACACTAAGCTCTAAAGCGGTGGACATTATTTGGGGAACGAGTTGGCGCATTTCTTCCAGCTCATCTTCAGGCACCTCAAGGATAAGCTCATCGTGCACCTGAAGCAGGAGCTTGCTCTTCAGTTGCTGTTTTTGCATCTCACGGTCCAGGTTAATCATAGCCACCTTTATGATGTCGGCTGATGTTCCCTGCACCGGCATATTTATTGCCATCCTTTCGGCGGCTTCCCTCACCTGCCGGTTGGGGGAGTCAATCTCGGGGATGAAACGCCTTCTGCCCAGCACCGTCTGAACATAGCCCACTTCCCTTACCTGCTTTTTGGTGGACTCAAGATACTGCGTTACCCCAGGGTATTTCCCAAAGTATGAGGCAATGAACTGGGTAGCCTCCTCCCGCGATAGTTCTGTCGCCTGCTCTAGCCCGTAGTCACTCATACCATAGATAACACCAAAATTAACTGTTTTAGCCAAGCGACGCATATCAGGTGTTACCCCAGAGACCTCCACCCCAAATAGCTGAGCCGCGGTAGCAGCATGAATATCCTCGTCCTGACGAAAGGCACTGAGCAGGTTTTCATCCTGAGATAGATGAGCTAAAGCGCGAAGGTCAATCTGTGAATAGTCCCCAGCCAGAAGGTAAGAACCGGTCGGAGCCACAAAAGCCTGCCTTACCTGCTTCCCCAACTCACCGCGGACAGGGATATTCTGCAAGTTAGGCTCACTTGAGGAAAGCCGCCCGGTAGCTGTCCTTGTCTGATTAAAGCTGGTATGCACCCGACCCGTCTTAGGGTTGATTAAGCTGGGTAGAGCGTCAATATAGGTTGACTTGAGCTTGGCTAACTGGCGATAATCCAAAATAAATTCTATTATAGGGTGGGCTCCGCGGAGCTCTTCCAGCACCGAGGCCTCAGTAGAGTAGCCACTCTTGGTTTTACGGGCGCTCGGTAACCCCAGCTCCTGAAACAGGACAGAGCTCAATTGCTGAGGCGAATTTATATTAAAGCGGTGACCCACGCTGTTATATGTCTCAGCCTCCAGTTTTATCATCTGTTCACCGAGATGGTATGACATCAGCCTCAATAGCTCTTTATCCAGGCTTACCCCGTTCCTTTCCATAGTGACAAGCACCGTCACCAGCGGTATCTCAACCTGAGAAAATAACTGCCACAGCCCCTGCCGGCGTAACTCCACACTTAGCAATTCGCTCAATTGCCCGGTGATGTCAGCATCAGCACAGGCGTAATCAGCCGCCTGACTTACCTCAACCTGAGACATGGAGAGCTGCTTAGCCCCTGTGCCAATGAGATTGGTGATAGGTGTCATCTCGATGCCTAGCTTGCCAAAAGCGAGGGCTTTCAAGCCCAAGGGCTTCTCACCCAGCAGATAAGCAGCAACCATAGTATCAAAAACCAGGTTCTTGACGGTTACCCCATATTCAGCCAGCACCGTCATATCATACTTGCCGTTATGAGCAATTTTGGCTAGACTAGCATCTTCCAGGAGAGGCTTGAGCCGGCTGATGACCTGCTTGAATGGCAGTTGCTCCACCTGCTCCCAGCCGACATGACCAACAGGGATGTAGTAAGCCTCGCCTGGGGTTGGTGATAGGGATATACCTACCAATTGGGCTGACATAGCGTTCAGGCTTGTCGTCTCTAGGTCAAAAGCAAAGGACTTAACTGCTGACAGACGGTTTAGGAGTCCATCAAAGGCTGAGGTAGTAGTGATGGTATGATAGTCTCCATGAGGTGGCCTAGCTTTAACCTGAGCAAAAGGTGATTCCAGAGCTACTTCTGTTTCTACCCCAGGTAATTTTGGCAGCAGGCTAAAAAACTCAAGTTCACGGAAAAGCTCGGTTGCCTGCTGACGGTCATAATGGCTAATCTGGCAGTCATCCAGGTTGAGGGTAACTGGTGTCTGGGTAACGATAGTAGCCAGCTCTTTACTCTGGCGAGCCAGGGCTTCGTTGGTTCGCAATAATGTCTGGAGCTTGGGTGGAGTTACCTCGTCTATATGCTCGTAGAGGTTTTCTATAGAGCCAAACTGCCCGAGAAGTCTTGTTGCTGTTTTTTCACCGATGCCGGTGACACCGGGGATATTATCCGATGTGTCACCCACCAGTCCCTTAAAGTCGGCAATCTGCTCCGGCTTGACACCATATTTCTGGTTCACTGCCGCTTCATCATACAGCTCAGTATTGCTGAAAGTTCCCCTCGGTTTCGGGTAAAGCACCTTTACCCGAGGTGACACCAGTTGCATAATATCGGCATCGCCGGTAACGACGACGGTATCAATGCCCTGCTCACTGGCCTGGCGGCTGAGGGTACCTAAAACATCATCAGCCTCATAGCCGTTGAGCTCAAAGATGGGGATATGAAAGGCTTCGACCAGTTCTCTTACCCGTCCCAATTGATTGAGCAGTTCATCAGGAGTGGGAGGGCGCTGTGCCTTATACTGGTCAAACATTTCATGCCTGAATGTAGGGCCCTTCTTATCAAAGGCAATAGCTAGGTGAGTCGGCTTAAGCTCATTCATTGCCTTCAGTAGCATAAGGGCAAAGCCATAAACAGCGCTAATTATCTCACCGGTTTTACTTACCGTCAGGGGCTTGGTAGTCTCAAAAGCATGGAAAGCACGATGGACTATAGCATTGCCATCGAACAGCACCAGCAGTGGTTTTTTCACAATTTCATTATATCAGAGCGGGAGAGATAACAGAAGAATCATAGAAAAAGTGTTAGGACATGGCCAGCAAAAACCTTGACATTATACACGAAACCGTGTAAAATAGAGGGGATTAAAGCTATAGCTTACTCAGGATGGGAAAGGAATGAGGTTGATAAACAATCCCCCAGAGAGCCAGATTTTAACAATCTGGCAGCACCTGTTATTGGATAGAACCGAGCTGACCACTGAGGGAGGTGAGCCAATAAAGGTAATCTACCCGGGAAGAACTAATGATGACCGGGGTGCTGATTTCCGGGATGCGGTTATTGCCACCAGCCGAGGTTTAGCAAAAGGGGATATAGAGGTTCATGTCAAATCTAGTGATTGGCGAACTCACCATCACCACAATGACCCAGCCTATAATCGTGTAATCCTGCATGTAGTGATGTGGAACGACATTGGGAAAGCTACCAATCTCCAAAATGGGAAAACTATTCCTACTCTTGCCCTGTATAAATACCCGATTAGCCAGCAGACTAATTTGGCACGTCCCCCATCCAGCTTAAGTATACCTTGTCTTAGAGCCGCAGAACGCCTGACTCCAGGCATTATGGCAGAAGTTCTAGATACTGCCGGGAAGGAGCGGTTTTTAGCCAAGGCAACCAGGTTTCAGGTAGATTTAGGTCAAATGGAAGCTGGGCAGTGCCTTTACCAGGGGATAATGGGTGCCCTGGGTTATTCCAAGAATAAGCTCCCTTTCCTCGAGCTAGCCAGCAGGTTGCCACTTCCGCTTCTAGAGTCTACGACTCAAGACAAAATATCAGACGAAGAATGTCTTACTCGTCAGCAGGCTCTATTATTAGGTACTGCCGGACTACTTCCCTCACAACGCCCCAATTGGCACCAGGGAAATGAATTAGATGATGATTGGGTAGACAGATTAGAGAGGCTATGGGCTTCTTACTGTCAACCCAAGGCAATGCCCTCCGACGATTGGTGTCTGTTTAAGGTCAGACCAAACAACTTCCCCGTTCGCCGTATAGTAGCTATGAGTTACCTCATACTTCGCTATAAAGGAAAGGGCATATTGGAAGGGGTAGTTAATATGGTAAAGGAGATAGCTGTCAGTAAAGACCACTACAGGTTGGAAGAGGGGTTACTGGTTACCACTAATGGTTACTGGGCAAACCATTTTGATTTTGGCTCAAGCAGCAGAATAAGAGCCCCAACCCTTCTCGGCAGGAGGCGAGCGGCCGATATCGTGTTAAATGTGCTCCTGCCCTTCATCTTTGCCTGGAGCAGGCTCACCTCCCGACCAGAACTCGAAAGAAAGGCCTTTGAGCTTTATTCTAGTTACCCCAAGCTAGTAGTAAATACGGTGGAAAGGCATATGCGGGAGCAGCTTGGACTAAGCAATTACCCGGTCGACTCAGCCCAGCGGCAACAAGGGCTAATCCACATCTATAATACTTTATGCACTCAAGGGAAGTGCAACTCCTGCCCCCTTGGGCAAGACCTGCCTTCTATTTACGGCAAGCTATACACTGGATTTCAACCAGGCAGCTAGGCATTACCAGGGGAGTGATTATTGTTGCCCGAGCCGGTGGGTCCTCAGGGAAGTAGGTTTTGTATACCTCATTCATCTTGGCAAAGTCATCTCGATTTACTAAATAGACTGTTGCCGTTACCACGTCGCTGAGAGACGAGCCAGCAATTTCTAAGACTTCCTTAGCGTTATCCAGGAGCTGTCGGGTCTGAGCCTCTATCCCCTTGATTTCCTCCCCGGTGTCCGGGTTCTCGTATCCGACCATCCCGGCAAGAAAAATGAACTGCTCGGTTTTAATACCCTTTGAATAGGGCGCCTTAGCTGGGTGCGGAGTAATAATAACCTCTCTTGCCATAATAAAAACTCCTTTTTTTCAAGACTACACCACTTTAAATCAATCGTCAAGACCCTTAGCGCCTAAGCCAGCTTGAGGTTGGGAATAACATCCAAATCCAAGCCATCTATCTTGCTCGCTTGAAGCCGGTAATAGCCACAGGCAGCAATCATAGCCGCATTATCGGTGCATAATATAGGCTCAGGAACCAGGACCGGGATGGGTGAGTTTTGCACCAGCCACTGACGAAGCAACCCATTTGAGGCTACCCCTCCGGCCAGCAAAATCTGCTTCACCCGGCGCTCCTTGACTGCGGCCACAGCCTTGGCAACCAGGACATCAATCACCGCTTCCTGGAAGCTGGCGGCAGCATCAGCCCTATTTGAAACCCTTCCCCCTTCCACCAAGCGTAACAGGGCTGTCTTGACCCCACTGAAGCTGAAGTCACTACTCCCTTTTAGCCAGGCACGAGGTAGTTGAATAGAAGCAGTCGTGCCCGATCTTGCTGCCTGCTCGATAGCTGGACCACCTGGGTAGCCCAGTCCTAATATCCTGGCAGCCTTATCAAAGGCTTCGCCGGCAGCATCATCCCGTGTCCGCCCTAATACCACGTAGTCCCCGTGCCCCCTCATCAACACCAAGTCACTATGTCCCCCGGAAACAATGAGGCACACCAAAGGGAAGAGGGGAGTAAAACTGCGATTTTGGCCAATCAGCCAGTTAGCGTAGATATGACCCTCAAGGTGATTAACTCCAGTAATAGGTAACCCACGAGCCAAAGCAATAGTCTTAGCCACATTTACTCCAACCAGCAGCGAGCCAGCCAAACCCGGTCCAATAGTGACCGCAATGCCATCCAAATCATTCCAGGTAGCCCTAGCTTCGGCCATCGCCCGCTCAATAACCGGGATAATAGCCAGAATGTGCTGGCGCGAAGCCACTTCAGGCACAATCCCCCCATAGCGAGCATGGATTTCCACCTGAGAGGCAATCTGATTGGACAGAATCCTGACTCCGTCCTCCACCACCGCTGCTGCCGTTTCATCACAGGAAGTTTCAATACCCAAGATTTTCATACATCTGGAATTATAGCATAGACACCATCAGTGAAATAAGCGTGCTCTTTTGACACCCCTAATAGCCAATGCTATGATGATTTAAAAGGGGTACTTTGTCTTATTAAATGTTGAGAATGGGGTGATGCCATATGTCTGGTCTTGAAACACTATACTTGGTACTTCTTCTAGTTTGTCTTTTACTATCAGCCTTCTTCTCCAGCGCGGAAACAGCCTTTGTTTCTCTGCAGCGGTTCAAGGTAGAGCACATGGTTAACACTAAAGTAAGAGGAGCGGTACGGGTAGCCAGAATGATTCAGCGACCGGAGAAATTCCTATCTACCGTCCTGCTGGGTAACAACTTCGTCAACATTGCGGCTACCGCCTTGGCTACCTTCCTAGCCATCCGCATCTGGGGGGAACAGTGGGGTATTCTCATTGCCACCATAGGGGTAACCATCCTGCTCCTTGTGTTTTGTGAAACTACCCCCAAAACTATAGCTACCCAGCATGCTGAAAAGCTATCCCTAATATTTGCTCGACCGATAGAGATACTCTCATGGCTGCTTACTCCCTTCGTGATAGTGCTGAGCTGGATAGCCTCAGGCTTCACCAAGATGGTTGGAGGAACACCGGCGCCCAGGTCTCTGGTCAGCGATGAGGAAATTCGCACCATGATATCGGTAGGACATAAAGAGGGCACGGTTGAGGAAGCGGAGGCCAAGATGCTCCACAAGGTCTTTGACTTCGGTGACCGACCCGCCAGTGAGGCCATGGTGCCCCGGCCAGAAGTGGTCTGCATCGAGCGAGGCTCCAAAATAGCCGACTTTCTCGCCCTGTATGCCGAGTCCCCCCTATCTCGCTTCCCGGTATTCCAGGAAAACATGGACAATGTAGTTGGTATCCTCTCGGTAAAGGATGTGCTTATGGGTCTGGCTAAGGGCACTATCAATAACAAGAGTATCATTGATGAACTAATTCGCCCGGCTTACTTTACCCCTGAGACCAAGCTCATCAACGAACTCTTTGCCGAGATGCAAGATAGAAACTATCGGATGGCAGTAGTGGTAGACGAGTTCGGTGGCACTGCCGGTATAGTTAGCCTGAGCCGACTGGTCGAGGAAATCGTCGGACCGGTAGGAGATGAGTTAGCTGCGGTAGAAAAGGAGTACGAGGTAATTAATGAGCACACCTTCCAGATTGACGGTGGCATGCGTATTGAGGAAACAAATGAGGAGATGGGGCTGGAGCTGCCCGAGGGTGATTATGAAACGGTAGCTGGCTTTGTTCTCCACCTTTTAGGGCATATACCGACACAAGGCGAACAGCTAAGATATAAGGGATTGAAGCTGGTAATAACCAAAATGCGGGGGCTTAAAATCGAGGAAATTCTACTGACTAAGGAAAGCCGTAGTAAGGAAAGCGATGCAGCGTCTGCGCGTTAGGTTCCGCCGAGGGCAAGAGGTAAAGTTCATCTCTCACCTGGATATAATGCGCCTATGGCAAAGAGTGCTTCAACGCGCCGGGATGCCACTGACCTATTCAGAAGGATTTAGCCCTCATCCCCAAATATCACTGGCGGCACCCCTTGCCGTAGGAGTAACCAGTGAAGCTGAGCTAATGGATATCTTTTGCACCAAATGGGTCTCACCCCATTGGTTCAGCGCCACCGTAAGCCAGCAGCTACCGCCTGGCATTAAGATGCTACAGGTATATCAAATAGCCCCAACTATGCCATCTCTGCAATCGCAGGTTCGCTATGCCGAGTACAAGGTTGAAATAGAAACCGAAAAGAACCAAAAAGATGTAGAGTCAGCCATTACTAGCTTACTCTCAATAGAGCACCTGCCGTGGCAACACCAGAGGGATACGGGTACACGAAACTATGACCTGAGGGCTCTAATTGATGACCTGTGGCTCATTGACTGGCACAGTGGATATTGCACTATAAGTATGAGGCTGCGTTGTGATAATAGTGGTTCGGGAAGACCAGAGCAGGTTACCGCAGCCCTAGGTTTTACCCACCACCCACAATCTATACACCGCACCAAGCTTACCCTAAAAACAAGCTAACTAGCATTAAACATGTCTCAACCTAATGAAAACCTTATAGATGAGCCAGCCCTGAACCAGGTAAGACAGGAGAAGGCAAAGAAATACGCCAAAGCCAGACGATACCTGGCCATCGGTGACCTGGTGCTAGCTGGTATCTTACTGCTGCTCCTAGTATTCGGTGGTCTTTCTCTCAGGCTAGCCGGATTGCTTACTCTACCTATAGTTCCAGCAGCTACCATCTATTTTGCTGTCCTAATGATAGCCTATGGAGTGCTGTCAGCGCCACTAAGCTACTATAGTGGCTTTGTCCTACCCCACCGCTATGGGCTATCTATTCAAAAATTTAGTGGATGGTTGGGTGATGAAGTCAAGACCGGTGGGCTAGGTCTGATATTAGGTGCTGGAATCGTGGCTACCATCTACTGGTTTATCACTAGCTTCCCATCAATATGGTGGCTACTCAGCTGGGGTATGGTGGTTTTACTCACTTTAATACTGACCAATCTAGCCCCGATTATCATTGGGGCTCTCTTCTTCAAGATGAAACCACTCACTGACCCTGACCTTAAGCTACGGCTGGAGCAACTGGCACAGCGAGCCCAGACGAGGGTCCACGGTATCTACACCATAGAACTGAGCAGTAAAGGCACTACCGCTAATGCCGCTTTGATGGGATTAGGTAACACCAGACGAATTGTTCTCAGCGATACCCTGCTCCAGCGATACTCACCGACAGAAATTGAGGTAATCACGGCTCATGAGCTAGGGCACCACCAACATAAGGATATTTTCAGACTCTTGGTAATCCAGTCAGCTATATGGTTACTCGGATTCTACATCACTGACCTTGTCCTGAAAGCCAGTGTAATGCCTCTGGGCTTTAATGGTATATCAGACATAGCTGCCCTCCCCCTGCTGATGCTCATACTTGCTGCCTTCAGCCTGCTGATACTACCCCTGACTAATACTTATAGCCGTCACCTGGAAACAGATGCTGATGACTATGCCTTGAGGTTGACTAATAGCCCCAAATCATTTACTAATACCATGACCAAGCTTACTGACCAGAATCTATCTGAGGCACAGCCCAACCGCTGGGTAGAGCTTTTAATATATGACCATCCCTGCTACAACAAGCGAGTAGAGCATGCCCGCTACTATTCAACACATAAATTAACGAACGAAAAAGGAGAATAATTGGTAAAGGTTATATTAGTAAGACATGGTGAGACCGAGTGGAACAAAATGAGGCGTATTCAAGGTGGCGGTAGCGATATCCAGTTAAACCAAACGGGGAAGCAACAAGCAGAAAGCCTAGCCTTAAGACTGAAGCAGGAAAGGATTCAAGCTATCTATTCCAGCCAGCTACAGCGTGCCATAGATACCGCCCAAGCCATTGCTCGCAACCACCAGATAAAAGTAGAGATTGAGCCAGCTCTGACAGAGATTGATGTCGGTGAACTGGAAGGAGCACCTGTAGCCAAGATTGGTAGCTACCTTGACCAGCTTTTGGTTAGGGAAGGTAGTCCATCTCTTAAACGGCACGGCGGAGAGTCACTAACTGAAGTGCAACAACGGGCATGGGGTACTATCCAACGCCTGGTTAGTCAGCACCGTGATGGGGCAATAGTGGTAGTCAGCCACTACTTCGTTATCACAACTATTATCTGCTCTGTGCTCAACATGCCCCTCTCTCAAATAATCAACCTCAGGATAAGTGCCGGCAGCATCAGCATTGTTGTATTTGATGAGCAAGCGCCACGCCTAGTCCTGTTTAATGATGTCTGCCACCTAGCAACCACTTAATAATATTGTGCCTTCCTACCCCGGCTGATTTATAATAAACACTGGTATGAAGAAGGAAGAGCAACGGCTAGCACTGGAGCAGCGGGTGCTGCACTTCATCCAGGAGAATCACCTGGTATCAAGCCAGCATAGACTACTGGTGGCAGTATCCGGCGGGCCAGATTCAGTCTGTTTGCTCCACATCCTAGCTAACCTCCGGGAGGAGTTGGATATAAGGCTACATGTGGCTCACCTTAACCACCAACTGCGAGGTGCCGAATCCGAGGCTGACGCTCACTATGTTTCCAACCTAGCCCAGCAACTTGGTATCCCAGCCATAATAGGACAGCGTGATGTAAAATCGTATCAAGCCCAGGCACGCCTTTCATTAGAAGAGGCAGCTCGTGAGGTGCGATATGCTTTCCTGGCTGAGGTAGCAGAGTCTATCGAAGCTAGCCGAGTAGCAGTAGGGCACACCCTTGACGACCATATAGAGACCATACTGATGCACCTAATACGAGGAACTGGAACCAGGGGGCTTCGGGGACTGCAACCAAGTACTATATGGCAATCTTCAAAGAATAGCCTCACTGTAGTAAGACCCCTATTGTCGGTAAGCCGACAGGAAACAGCAGGCTATTGCCATACCCACCAGCTTATGCCCAGGATTGATGCCTCTAACCTGTCGCTATCACCACTAAGAAATAGAATCCGTCATCAGCTCCTGCCCCTGCTGCAGAGCTATAACCCACGAGTAGCTGAGGCTCTGCTCCGAACCGCCCGCATTGCCGGTGATGACCTTACCTTTCTGGACAAAGAAATCGCCTCAGTATGGGACAAAATTGCCCAAAAACAAGGCAATACGGTTATTTTAGATAAGGAAAAATTTCTTGAGTTACCTTCCGCTCTAAAGCGACACCTGCTTCGGACAGCCATAGAAAAGTTGCTAGGTAACCTTAAGGATATTGAGACACGCCACATTGAAGCAATAATGACTGCCTTAACCAAGCCAGCGGGAAAAAGGCTCAGCCTGCCCAGAGGCTTAATCTTTTCCATAGAATATAATAAATACCTATTGGGTCCAGACCCGGCGGCTTTATCCCCCTTCCCCCCTCTAAACGCTGAGTTTCCAATAAGGATAACCGGTGAAACAGTAATATCTAACTGGCGTATAGAAGCAACCACCATAGAGCGGGAACAGATGACAGAGAAAGACAAGGACTTTATTGCCTACTTTGACTTTAATAAAGTTGGCGATAAGCTGATAGTGCGACCTCGCCAGCCCGGCGACAGGTTTCAGCCACTGGGTATGAGCCAGCCCAAGAAACTGGGAGAGTTTATGATTGATGCTAAAATCCCCCGCGCCTGGCGCCAGCGAATCCCTATCGTCTGCTCCCCCAGGCATATCCTGTGGGTTGTCGGCTGGCGCATAGATGAGCGGGTAAAGGTTACCGATAACACTAGGCAGGTTCTACGGTTAGAATTTAAGCGGATTTAACCCTGAAATCTACATTTTAGATTAGAAAGGTAGTAAGACATGGATGCAAAACTCGCAGAGTATAATGCTCTTAGATCACAGATTGAGGGACAATTTAAGCTGATAGTTCAAGTATTTACAGCTAGTGTTATAGCGGCAATCGCACTTTTTGGCTACATCTTTCAAGGTTTAGTCAGGAGCAGCACTGTCTCAAATGCAGCTCCTTTCTTGCTTCTTACGCCTCTCGCTATCATTATTCCTTGTGCCTACTTCCTAAGCTCACTTAGAAGAGAAATCTTCGAGTGGGGATCCTATATACAAGTTTTTCTTGAGAGTGGGCAGGACAATAAATACGAGACGATGCGTGCTAAATTTAGAGAAAGATACAAGCCAAAAGAATCACTAAGTCCAATTGCTTGGACATATTGGGCATTATTTATTATGTGTGTATGTGCATTTGGATGGGGACTCTGGCTAACATCGGTCTCATTTCTTTGGACACTAATCGCTTTAATTCCACTTTGCTTACTCATTAGGTGGCACATCGGATATGTTCGTATTCCTTTCAAGGATAGTAATGAGGCATTGAACCGATGGAGAAAGATAAAAGACGAGTAGTTAACAAGAATCAAGATACTATTTCACTATTCTATTTGACAGGGTGACTTCACATCACCCGCTTGAGCCCAGCCCCTTGTCCAGCGCCTCCTTGCCTAATTTGATTATTGTCATAGTCTCAACCATTCTCCTCGCCAACCGGCGTGCCGCCTTAAGCCCATATTCATCCTTCAGAACCATAAGCTTCTCACCAGAGTCAAATTTTCCTGTGCCATCAAGGGTAGAAACACCAGCCGCTCCCTGAGCGGTTAACATGCCTAATCGCCAAAAGGCATAATTAATACTCAGTAAAGTCGTCTCCTCACCCCCAGCTCTAAACCAGCTAACAGCAAGGGCACCTCCAACCTTATCTTTGAGCTTGTTCCTATAGTAATTTCCGTGCATAAATACACGAAGCCTATCCACAAAATTGGCTAAGCGCCCAGAAAGCCTACCAAAATAAACGGGTGACGCCAACAACAAGCCATCAGCTTCCAATATTAAAGGGTAAATTTCACTCATATCATCCTTCTGCTTGCAAAACTGACCCTCTTTCTGGCCCCTCAAGCACCAATTGCAGTGTTGGCAATCATTGACATCTTTCCCGGAAAGAAATATCGCTTCCGTATCAACATCCTCTATTTCACCAGCCGTCTTCAGTGCCTCTTCCAAGAATACCTCGGTATTTCCTTGCTTTATCGGACTACCGCACACGCCCAAGATCTTCATCTTCATTGCTATACCAGCCCCTCCTTATTCTCTCCTACATTATGCGCTTGAGTTTGGGGTTAGGGGTGATGCCAGGGATTCTGCCCCTCTTGGCTATTGGCTTCCCTTCTACCTCATGCAGGTCAGCAGTAAAATCAATTGGCTTCGCCCCGCTGATATAGCTGCCAACACCAAAGCCATCAACCGGAGCACCATTTTCAATAAAGTAGGTAATACGCTCCGGGTCAACACCACCGCTAACAAGAATGCCTGCATGTTTAAAGCCAGCTAAGTCCAGTCTAGCCCTTACCTCCTTGACCAGGGCAGCAGTAACCCCACCCCGCTCGGCGGGAGTATCAAGCCGAACTGAATTAAGTCTCTCCCCCAAGGCCTGAGCTACCAGCAAGCTTTCCTCAGCCTCATCCCTAAAGGTGTCAACCAGAGACACCCGGGGCACCTCAGCCGGCATATACTTATCAAAGGCTACGGTAGCCTTAACTGTATCGCCCATAATTATAATCAAGGCGTGAGGCATAGTGCCTGATGGCTCAATACCAGCCAGCCTGGCACCGACTATACTGGAACAACCGGCACAGCCACCAATAATAGCCGCGTAATCCATAATTCCAGCTACTGAAGGGTGAACATGGCGGGCACCAAAGCTGATGATGGGTATCCCATGGGCAGCTACCGCACACTGCCTGGCGGCTGTTGCCCAGCCACTACAATGAGCTAGAATGCCAACTATAGCTGTTTCATACAGCCCATAGCTCTGATATGGGGCGGTAATGCGCAATACCACTTCTTTCCTGTCCATTGCTTCGCCTTCCGCCAGCGCCCATACTTCACGGTCACCCTCAGGTAAAACAGTGGAAAGTAGAGCCTTTACCTCTTCTATACCACAGAGTATTCCCGCTCGACTGGAGAATACCTCCATAGTAGCTACCGGGTTAAGTGCCTCATGATGCAATATATCTATAGTATGGGCAAAATAGACATCAGCTGTCTCCCCAGATATGACGGCCTGAGGCGGTTCAAACTTGGCTAGCTTAGCCTGGCTAGTCCTGAAGCTGGTTAACTTTGCTCCCAGTACCTTCTCCATGTGCTCCAAGGCAAAATGGTGTGCCCTTTCATTAAAAGAGGCAACACAATCAACCGGGACTTCAACTTCATAGTTGCGGTCTCGGGCATCACCTGCGGTATGACACACACAAATATCAGTACAAACACCAGTAATTATTATCTTGTCAGGCTTAAGCTGAAGCAATCTCCCCTCAAGGCTGGTACCATAAAAAGCGCTGAAACGTGTTTTGGGTATTAATTCGCCCTTATACCCGGCTAATTCAGGAATAATCTCTGTCTCGACCGTACCCTCAATACAATGGGGAGGGAACATCCTGAACTCAAGGTCATCAGGGGTATGATGGTCACATAAGAAAAATACCTTGGAGCCCTGAGCAAGCTCCCGCTCCAGAAGAGCTTGAACATTGGGAATTATGCGGCGTGCCTGAGCACCACAATACAGGGGATGACCTTCCTCCAAGAAACCTTTGACCATATCTATTACTAAGACTGCATTAGCCATAGCTCTATTCCTAATGCCTGAAATGTCTCGTTCCGGTAAAAACCATAGCTATATTATGCTCATTGGCTGCCTTAATTGAGTCCTCATCCCTTATTGAGCCGCCGGGCTGGATAATGGCGGTTACTCCAGCAGCCGCTGCTGCCTCGACCACATCAGAGAATGGGAACATAGCATCCGAAGCTAAAACACTACCTGTGGCTTTCTCTCCAGCCTTTCCTCTAGCTACCTGAGCACTAACAATACGGCTGGGTTGTCCCGCCCCCATTCCTAAAAGTGTCTTATCCTTGGCCAGCACAATAGCATTCGACTTCACATGCTTAACTGCCCGCCAGGCAAAGAGCAGGTCTTCTATTTCAGCCTTAGTTGGCTCACGCTTGGTTACCGTCTTCAGGCTAACGCTATCTTCAGGTAAAGAATCCGAACTCTGGACAAGGAATCCGCCTTTAACACGGCGGAAATCAAGGTATCCAGGCGGAGCTTTGCCATAATCCGGCGGTAACTCCGCAACCAGAATACGCAAATCTTTCTTTCGCTTCAATACTTCCAAAGCCTTAGACTCATACTCTGGAGCGATAACTATCTCATAGAAGACTGACTTCATCTCCTCAGCCATGGCTAAGGTAACCGTTCTATTCGAAGCCACAATGCCACCGAAGGCAGCTACCGGGTCGCCGGTCAAAGCTCGTCGGTAGGCTTCGGCAATATCTTCATAGCTAGCCAGACCACAGGGATTAGTGTGCTTGATAATAGCCACTGTGGGGGCTGAAAAATCGGTTGCCGCTCCCCAGGCAGCATCAGCATCCAGAATGTTATTAAAAGAGAGCTCCTTACCCC
>SDBU01004033.1_pt1 | contig 18336 bp, 20 predicted proteins | sample 2277071 | NCBI WGS metagenome assembly SDBU01 (sample SAMN10397929, study PRJNA504765) | marine sediment metagenome | isolation source: marine sediment core GS08_GC12, 126 cmbsf | place: Arctic Ocean: Gakkel Ridge, Loki's castle | collected 2008 | reverse complement strand
GTGGGTGATGTTCCAAATGTTGTTTTTACGACTGGGGCAATCTTGGAAAAGAACGGAGAGGTGAAAATATACTATGGCGCCTGTGATACTTCCATCTGTCTAGCTACTGCCCACATAGATGATCTCCTTTCTTTGTGTAAGAAGAAAGAAACAGAGGTCTTGTAATTTTGGCTTTAAGGTTTCAGTAGCTTTATACAATAGTTATTGTACCCGGAGATGTTGATTTTGTTTCTTGATGAAGCATCTCAAACATGTTTTATGATGTTTTGTGGAGATTGTGTTTTTGGTAAATCCTGCTCCCAAAAGCTTGTGGAGAATGCAGACAATTTTATTGATACTGATATCAATCCAAGGAAATTTTTGATTCGGGAAGGAAAATAAAAATTTCATGAAGGAGGATTAGCTTATGAAAATTTTGATCGTTTATTATTCCATGTACGGCCATGTTCATCGTTTGGCAGAGGCTGTAGCCGAAGGAGCTAAAGAAGTGGAAGGAGCAGAAGTGGAAATGCGCCGTGTTCCGGAAACACTTTCATTTAAAGAATTTGAGAATTGAGAGAGATTTGTTATATAAAAGAAAAGAATATTTATTTTAAATTTAAAGTGAACTAGTTAAACCTAATGAGCCATAATTTCATTCTTTTAAAAAATCTTCATGGTAAAAGAGTGAATGGTTATATGCTTCGTTTGGAAGAAGTAAAACAGCTTCGTTTTAGTGGCTGGAAAGGTTTTAAATTATATGTTCGAGATTCTTGCGGCATTATCAGTGAATCCCCAGTTATTAAAGGCATTTACAGCGTGGGAGGAAGAGATGGAGTGAAATCATGGATGGATTTAGAGTATAAGGAAGAGCTCAAATTTTTAAAAGAGAAAGAGATTAAAGATAGCTTAATCTTAAGTTCTAATAGTTTGGATTAAAAGCTTTTTAAATATCTCGGGAATATCATTTCTCCGGGTGGCCATCTAATGGTCTCTTATGAAGGGGGACAGATAATCCAAACCAATACAATAAAATCTCTGAACATTGGCATCCTACCGGTAGCCACAGCTCTTGGTTTTCTTATTTTTCAAGGAGGTTATTAGCTTATAAAGGATTGGTATCTTTCTGAAGGTGGTCATGAAGGTCCCCGTAAACTTTGGGGAGAAAAAGCTCCTAATGATACTTGGGCTCAACCATTTTATAAAAATACAGCCCAACAAATCCTTCAGTTTTTAGATAAGAAACATAATTTAGCTCACAAAGAATTAGAAGAATCAGCAATTCAGCGATCAAGAGGAATATTAGAGATTATCAAAAAGCATTATAAAGGTAAATTAGAACTTCAGTCATATTAGTTTTACAATTTTTCTCGCTAAAAAATTAGAAGGAGAAAAGAGACTGCTCGATGAAAGAAATTGATTTGAAAAAAACCGTTTACGAACTAACTTAAACTTATCCCGAACTTATAGAGATTCTGAAGGAATTGGGATTTATAGGAGTGGTGAATCTAGTCGTAAGAAAGACTCTAGGGAGAATGACAACAATAACTCAGGGTTGTAAGAAACAGGAAAAAATTTTAATGAAGTTATAAAAATATTGAAGAAGAAGGGATTTAAGGTGAAGGAGATTTAACTGAAATGGATAAAACTGAATGGGATGATATATACAAAACTCATAAATTAGATGAAATCCCCTGGCATTCAAGCCAGCCTGATAAAAATCTTGTAAAGTTAGTTAAAGAGAAAAAGATTGAAAAAGGCTTGGCTTTGGATATGTGTTCTGGGGACGGAACGAATTCTATATATTTGGCTTCAAAAGGATTCAAGGTTATAGGAGTGGATATTTCACCGACCGCAGTGGAGATAGCCAAAGCAAGATGTTCGAAAAGAAAGGTTAGCTGCGATTATTTTGTGAGAAATGTTTTAGAACTGAAGTTTGATAACAAATTTGATTTCATCTTTGATAGAGGATGCTTCCACCATATTCCAGAGAAGGATAAACCGAAATATGCCTTCCTGGTAAACAACTTATTGAAAAAGAAGGGAAAATTTTGCTTGCTCTGCTTTAGTGATAAAAATCCTCCATTTGAAAAGAACATGTCTAAAGATGATATCAGATTTTTTTTCTCTGAATATTTTCATATTATTTTTATCAAGGATTCCATTCATAAAGAGCCTCCCACAGGACATAAAACGTATCTTTATGCTTCTTTTATGGAGAAAAAAAATTAACGGTTTTTCAATTTTCCTCCCCTGTTTTAATGGTGTTTATTGGTTGCTTTTAAAAATTGCAATTAAGAACAAAATATATATATGATGAAATCATCTTTTGTATCAATGAATGCTTATTTGGTAGCTAGCGAAAGGATTGCCGAAGTATATCGTTACCTTGGAATATTCCCTTAATCCTAACTCTGAAAATTCGATCCTTCTTGTCTATCTGGTCTGTTAGGCTAGAATCCTGTCTGTTCGGTTAAAATAAAGTTAGTTCAGCTTTTATATCTAATTAGTTTACCCTTATAGGCTTATATCTTAAGTTTTGCGATCTTTATGCTCTTTACTGTTAGCTGTTTACTAGTCTATCAAGTCCAGCGAACAGACTGGATTGACCTGATAGAACTAGATTGATGAGACACGCCAGACAGACTCAATATCCCAACTTGCTTACAGACTCACTGTAAACAGTTAAAAATATAGACCTAGCCCTGTTGTTGAGTTTTTTTTAATTCGTGAAAAATAAAAAATATAAATTTTACAAAAAAGATAGAAATACTATTAATCTTTCCTTGACATAATGCCTCCTCAATAGTAAAAATATTTTGTTAAAGTATTTTTTCTTTTAAACGAGGAGGTCAGGAATGGCTGTAAAAAAGACAACAAAAAAGACTGCCAAAAAGAAAAAAACTACTGCAAAAGCAAAAAAAGGCGATGCTTATGAATGCAATGTGTGTGGCTACCGCCTAGTTGTTGATGAAGTCTGCGGATGTTCTGAGGAACACTTTTATATCTGTTGTGAAAAAGCGATGAAGAAGAAAAAAACTAAAAAGACGGCATAAATCCCATTTGTTGGGATTCGGCCTTTCTCATGTCGCAGATTTATTGTAGGAAATCCTAAAGCTTTCCCTTTCCCCAATCCCTTTATGACTTGTCCACTTAGAATAAATTCTTCTTTCATTTTGAAGTATCTGTTTAAAATTATTTTTAAATAAATGCAGCAATTTCCTTTGCTATCTCGACAAGCTCCATAATTCTATTCAACAAATAGTCTATCATAGAGGTCTTCTACTTTATCTTCAAAGCTCTCTTTGTGATTTTTCAAATGTATGAGCCTCTTATGAATTAAAAGGAAGTCAACCTAATAGAAATACTCGGGTAGAAATTTTAAGATGCCTGTTTTAACTAAGATAATTAATAATATGGTATATATGCACGAGAGGATGCCGTCCTTTATTAATTCGGCCTTAGTAAATCTTGTCTTAAGATTTGGATTAACCATACATATGATGCCTTTATGAAGGAGTATTAATCCTGCAATATTGCTTAACCAATAACCAAAGATTAAGGATGGAAAGAAAAGATTCTTCGAAATAAGCCCAAAAAGTACGCCAAAAGCGTATGCAATAGGAAAATTAATAAAAAGATCATTCCAAAAGGAAAGAGGAGAAAGAATGTACCCAGTAACAGATAACATTGTACATTTTATTCTTTCCTTAAACATTTCTTTTAAAGATACCCTCAAGAAATTTACTAAGCTTATTCTTTTTAATATCAATTAAAAGAATTTGTTAGAGAGCTCATATTTTTTGGATAGAAAAATAGTAGCTAAGTTACCACTTTATATATATCTTTTTTAGCATAGTCCTCAAATTCCTTAGCAAGAGCGTACTCACTCTTAAGCATCATATAATGGCTGTGCTCTACATTACTTAAATACTCGATGATTTTTTTCTGCGGATTTTCAAATCTTTCAGCAAGATGGACATAAAAGCTTTCGGCGGATTTTTCCGATTCTATAGCTTAATACAGAATGTCAACCAAAGATGAAGATGGCGTAAAGTGAATGGATGGAAGGAGGGCCTCATCTGTCTTATCCGGAATCTTAATTTGGTCTCCTTGAGAGAGTACCTCATATAATTTTTCGAGAATCTCTCTATGTTTGTTTTCTTCAAATGCTAACAGCTGAAATTTTTTCTTGAGAAAAGGGTTTGAAACACTGCTGGCTATATCTGAATAAATCTTATTAGCGTCAATTTCAGCTCTGGTTGCAATTCCCAGAAGTTCTTTGAGAGAAGCTTTGGATATGTCTAGCATTTTTTCCCCTTTTTAGTAATATAATTTTCTCTTATCACGATCGCCCTACGAATTGGATCTCTGATGGATAATTTCCTTCTAAGATTTGTTATTTTAATCTGAAAGGCCCAAAAAGGGAAGATGAAAAATAAAACTTGAGGAGTTAGCTTTATTATATTGATAATGGTCTATTCAGTGATGTGTGGTAAAATTTATAAATATATTTTATGCAATGTTAAATTTGGCATCAAATTTTACCCTGATAGATAAAAGCTATATGGGGAGCTGGCTGATAATAATCAGACAATAAATGGAAAAAATGGTTACCAACTTAGAAAGCAAATTCTTACCTATTAAATCATAACGTGTTTTAAGTAAAATACTGATGTATGAAGAGTTTGTGAAGTTTGCATAAAAATAAATCACAAGGAGAAAAATGATGAGAATAAAAAGGAGATTGGAAAAAGATTCTCTTGGAGCGCTTTATGTCCCTGAAAAGGCTTATTACGGCGTTCAAACTCTAAGAGCTTCTAAGAACTTTCCGATAAGCGGTCTGCAAGCCCATCCTGCCTTAGTGGAATCAATTGTCTTCATAAAAAAAAGTGCAGCTATGGCTAACTATGAACTTGGAGGATTAGACAAAAAGAGGGCGAACGCTATCATTAAAGCTTGTGATGAAATTCTGAGAGGAAAGTTCAGAGATCAATTTATTGTGGATGTCTTCCAGATGGGAGCTGGGACTTCTTTTCATATGAACTGCAATGAGGTTCTTTCCAATCGAGCTGAGGAGATTATGGGAGGGGAAAAAGGACAATACCGCCTTGTCCATCCTAATGATCATGTTAATATGGGACAGAGTACCAATGATGTTTATCCCACGGCAATGCGTCTGGCTGCTCTTTTTCTTTTGAGAGATATTCTTTACCCGGCTTTAAAAGAAATTGAGGAATCCTTTTACTCTAAGGCGCAAGAGTTTGATCATGTTTTAAAATCAGGAAGGACTCACCTCCAGGATGCTCCTCCGATTAGACTGGGGCAGGAGTTTAAAGCTTATGGAAAAGCATTGACTAAATGCAGAGTCTTCCTTGAGAATGCTGCCCGATCCTTATTTGAGTTAGGTGTAGGAGGTAGCGCTATCGGAACGGGTTTAAACACGCTACCCAGATATACCAAAAAAGTGATAAAGCATCTATCGGATATGACAGGTTTTGATCTGGCAGAGGCTGAAGATTTAAGAGAGGCGATGAACAGCTTAAGACCGCAGGCTGAGGTTTCAGCAGGGCTCCGAAATCTGGCTCTTGAAATGAATCGGATATCTAATGACCTTCGGCTTCTTTCTTCTGGTCCCAAAACAGGTCTCGCGGAAATCTCTCTTCCGGCTGTTGCCCCTGGATCTTCAATAATGCCGGGGAAGGTGAACCCTTCAATGCTTGAAATGATGAATATGGTCTGCTACCAGGTCATAGGTTGTGATCTGGCAATAAGCGGGGCTGTACAAGCTGGTCAGCTGGAGCTGAATGTGATGATGCCGGTTATCTCTTTTAACCTCAACTTTATGATTCAGATAATGGGAAATGCCTTGAGGCAGGTAAAAAGAAAATGCATTGACGGGATTCAAGCCAATGTTGGGCACTGTAAAATGTATGCTGAAAAAAGCTTGGGATTAGCAGCTGCTTTATCTCCGCACATAGGATATGATCGAGCCGCAAAGGTAGTAAAGGAGGCTTTGGATAAGGGGATGACTCTGGTGGAAGTTGTTTTAGAGAAAGGCTGGCTCGATAAGAAAAGAATGAAAGAGATTTTGGATCCGGATAAGATGACCGAACCTCGAATCCGTGGTTTAAGAAAGAAAAGCAAAACAAATTGATACTTCTTTGAATCGCGGCTTATCCAATTCCAACCTTGTTTTTGACCATTGTCAAAGTTTTTTCAGCAAAGGGACGAACTCTATCGGCTACCTTTTGAGTTCTTGCTTTACAAAATTCAGCGCTCCTCCAGCCAATAAATATCCCCGCTGGCGTTCGGTAACTTCAATGAGGAGAACGATCCGTTGGCCATCAACCTCAACTGGTATTTCGACTTCCTCTCGCTCGATATGCTCCCGAATTTGGGGGAGGACAACCTTCGATCCTATTTTGAAAAGGTCATAGTCAGAAGATTTTTTAAAGTTAAGAGGAAGGATGCCGAAATTGCAGAGGTTTGCTTTGTGAATCCGGGCAAAGCTTTTTGCGATTTTGATCCTCACACCAAGATAGCGAGGGGCAATGACAGCATGCTCCCTGCTCGATCCTTGCCCATAGTTTTCTCCTCCAACTACCACCACATTTCCTCTTGCTTTGCACTTTTTAGGGAAATCAGGGTCAAGAGAGTAGAAAACAAACTTGCTGATCGCTTCTATGTTTGATCTCAAGGGAAGAACTCTGCTTCCTGCTGGCATTATGGTATCGGTAGAAATATTATCTCCTACGTTTATGACAACCTCTGCAGCAAGGCTTTCTTCCAAAGGATTAAGTTCTAGCAGGGGTTTGATGTTAGATCCACGTATAACCTCTACTTTTTTTCTCTCTTCCTTAGGAATTGAATAGATAATTGAGAAATCATCTACTATGTATAGTTTGGGCTCTTTTATCTGCGGGTATTCCATCTCCTCTTCAAGATCTCGGGGATCAGTAATAACCCCTTTGAGGGCAGAGGCCGCAGCTGTCTCAGGAGAGCAAAGGTAAATCTTGTCGTCCTCTGTTCCAGAACGGCCAGGGAAATTGCGGGGAAAGGTTCGTAAGCTAACCTGGTCTGTACCAGGCGCTTGCCCCATGCCGATGCATCCCAAACAACCAGATTCATGAATACGGGCTCCTGCCTGGAGCAGGAGCATTACTCCGTTAGACTTTGATACGTTTTCCAGAACCTGTCGGCTTCCAGGATTAATGTGGAAGGAGGTTTCTGGATGGACAATCCGTCCCTCCAGGATTTTAGCTGTTATCATATAATCTCGATAACCTGAGTTAGCGCTACTCCCCACAATGACCTGATCAACCTTTGTTCCTGCTTCAGAATGAACAGGCACCACATTTCCAGGAGATGAAGGGAGAGCAATCAGGGGCTCGAGAGAGGAAAGATCAATTTCATCATATTCGTCATATTCATCATCCTCATCAGCCGCAAGTTCCACCCAAGCACCCCCCCGACCCTGGGCTTCCAGGAATTGTCGGGTTTTCTCATCTGAAGGAAATATTGCGGTTGTAGCTCCTAATTCAGCCCCCATGTTACCGATAACCATTCGGTCTGAAGCAGTGAGAGTCTTAACGCCCGGCCCATAGTATTCGACAATCTTTCCCAGACATCCTTTAACATTGTACCTCCGCAGCATTTCAAGGATGATATCCTTTGCGCTTACCCATGGGGGAAGTTTCCCCAAAAGCTTTACTCCAAGTACCTTAGGACAAGGGAAATGATAGGGGAGTCCAGCCATGGCTACGGCCACATCCAGCCCTCCGGCTCCGATGGCGAGCATAGAAATACCAGCGCCTCCGGGTGTATGACTGTCAGAGCCGAGCAGAGTTTTTCCGGGAATCCCGAAACGCTCCAGATGAACCTGATGAGATATGCCGTTTCCAGGACGGCTGAAATTAATTCCATACCGCCTGGCAGCAGTCCGAAGGTAGCGGTGATCATCAGCATTTTTGTTATCAGCTTGCAGAAGATTATGATCAACATACTGGACGGAAAGCTCAGTTTTCACTTCCTCTAGGCTCAGAGTTTCAAACTCCAGCATGGCCACAGTTCCGGTGGCATCCTGCAAAAGAGTCTGATCGATTCTGATACCTATTTCTTCGTCTGGAATCAATCTTCCCTTCACAAGGTGGGCGCTTAAGATCTTTTGTGCCAGATTCATCTCCTCATCTCCTTCCAGGGAATTGAATAATTATTATACGCGCTTTTCAAGTTTAAATTAACCTGATTTATCCATAAATTATGCCGACAACAATATTTATTCTCATTGATATCTACTCGTTACGCTGATTTCACCTCTAGCAGAACATTCAATCGGTCTCCAATGTGTTTCTTTTTATTATATGTCGGCCTAATTTACCCTTCGGGCGGGCCGAATTCACCGCATCTGCGGCAAGCTCGATCCATGAATAATCCAGGTTAGATACTTTCCCTATATCTTATATATTTTTTAATAATTACAGTTTAAAATATAAATTCCATTCCAAGCTCTATCTGCTGAGGCGAAACAGAAACTCGGCCAAGATGTCTTTCTTATAAAAAGCAAAGACATCAGAGTCTTATATTGACAAATACAGGAGCAAAATTTATGGTTATTAAGAATTTAAATGAAAGGAAATAGTTTTGATTCATGAATATGAAGTTGTAATAGTCGGTGCTGGTGGAGCGGGCCTCTATGCAGCCCTAGAAGCCAGCAAAAAAGCAAAAACAGTTGTTTTATCCAAACTCAATCCCATTCGGAGTCATACCGGTGCAGCTCAGGGAGGAATCGGGGCAGCCCTTGGTAATGTGGAAGAAGATAGACCAGAATGGCATGCTTTTGACACTGTGAAGGGAGGGGATTATCTTGTTGATCAGGAACCAGCTATAATCCTGGCTGAAGATGCTGTTCGTGCCGTCTATGACCTCGAAAACCGAGGACTACCTTTCAATCGCACCCCAGAAGGCCGAATCGATCAGAGAAGGTTTGGCGGGCATACCCGAAACTTCGGAGAAGCTCCGGTGAGGCGATCCTGTTATGCAGCTGATCGTACGGGTCATATGATCCTCCAGACTCTTTACCAGCAGTGCATCAAAAATAACGTCTCTTTTTTTGATGAATTCCACATTGTTGATGTGATTATAGACGGAAAAAATTGCACTGGTGTTGTTGCTGTAGAGCTGGCAACAGGCGAATTCCATACGTTTAAAGCAAAAGCTATACTGTTTGCTTCAGGAGGATTTGGCCGGATGTTCAGAGTCACTTCCAACGCCTACTCTAGTACGGGAGATGGCCCTGCACTTTTAGCCCGTCGAGGAGTCCCTTTGGAAGATATGGAATTCTTCCAGTTCCATCCTACTGGCATTCGCGGCATGGGAATCCTCATCACGGAAGGGGTACGTGGCGAAGGCGGCATCTTAAAGAATAGGAATGGCGAACGCTTCATGGAACGTTATGCCCCAACCCTTCTGGACCTTGCGCCCAGAGATATAATAGCCCGGGCAATCTTGACAGAAATTCGCGAGGGCCGGGGCATTGAAGGGGATGCTTCTCTTGATGACTATGTTTACCTGGATGCCACTCATCTTGGCCGAGAGAAGATCGAAGCCAAATTGCCTGATATCGCTGATTTCAGCCGAACATATTTAGGTATTGATCCTGTTGAAAAGCCTATGCCTGTCCAGCCAACAGCCCATTATGCAATGGGAGGGATTCCCACTGATGATCAGGGCAGAGTTGTCGCTGACGGAGAAGGAAGTTTTTATGAGGGATTGTACGCAGCAGGAGAATGTGCATGCGTATCAGTTCATGGTGCAAATCGACTTGGGACCAACAGCCTTGTAGATCTGATAGTGTTTGGAAGACGAGCTGGATCGCATATTGCCCAATTCGTGAAACAAGCTGACTTCCCTCATATTCCCCAGGATGTGGTTGAAACTGCTCGGGCTTTTATCGCTGGACTTAAAAACAGGAAAAAAAGTTCAGAGGCTGAATTCATACGTAAAGAAATGCGGGAAGTGATGATGGATAAGGTCGGAATTTACCGGCAGCAAAAGGATATGGCGGAAGCTGTCAAAAAAACAGAGGAATTACGAAATCAATACAAAAAAATCGGTGTGAGCGATAGAAGCAAAGCTTTTAACACCAATCTGCTTGAATTTCTGGAGTTGGGGAATCTCCTCGACCTGGCTTATATTACCGCTGCATCAGCTCTGAATCGCAAAGAAAGCCGGGGTGCTCATGCCAGGGAGGATTATCCAGAGCGGGATGATGCCGACTGGCTAAAACATACCCTTACCTGGCTCGATGGAGATGAATTGAGAATCAGGTATAAACAAGTTGACGTCTCAAAGTGGAAGCCCAAACCCCGGAAGTACTGAAAATCAAAGAGAGAATGATGAAGATTACAATTGAAATCAAAAGGTTTAACCCTGAAACAGACAAAGAGCCTTACTATAAAAAATATGAGGTAGAAGTTGAACAGACCGAGCGCCTCCTCGATGCGCTCATGAAAATAAAAAGATTTCAGGATCCGAGTCTTGGCTTGCGTAAAAGCTGTGCACATGGCGTTTGTGGATCTGATGCAATGGTCATAAACGGCGAGGAGAGACTTGCCTGTAAGACATTGATCAAGGATATTGCCGAGAATGAGGGTGTAGTTGTTAGAGTCGAACCTCTCCGCATTCTCCCTGTACAGAGAGATCTCATGGTTGATCAAAAAAAGTTTTTTAAAAATTATAGGGAAATAAAGCCCTATCTCATAAATGATGAAGAAGTTGCAGAAAAAGAAAGAATCCAGAGCCAAGAAGAAAGAGAATTATTTGATGATGCTACCAAATGTATTCTTTGTGTGGCTTGTTATTCTGCTTGCCCTGTAATTCAAGGAAAAAATCCAAATTTTTTAGGACCGGCTGCTGTGGTTCAGGCTTCTCGATTTATAGATGACAGTCGGGATAAGGGTTTTGAAAAGAGGCTTCCTCAGCTGGACTATCCAGACGGTATCTGGCCTTGTGAAAATCATTTCCAATGCACTCGTGTTTGCCCCCGTAGCATAAAAGTTACCAAAATAATCAATATTACGAAGAGAAAAATCAATCGATTTCGAATGGATCGAGGAGAGAAAATTAACAACAGATGAACGAGTTAATCCTTTATAAATAAAATAAGGAGGCTACTTCAAGCAGCTAAGATTTCCTTATTCTACTGCTGAGGAAAAACTTCTTTACCGACGGGAGCATCAATTTCTATCCAGCCAATTTTGCTTTAAGTTTAATTTCAGTTCCTGCCAGGGCTTTTGATACCGGGCAATTATTTTTGGCATTTTCAGCATGCTGTATAAATACATTTTCTTTGATTTCTGGGACTTTTGCTTCTGTAATTAGTTCTATGTCTGCAATTTCAAATCCCTTCTCAGTTTTGACCAAATTAACTTTAGCCGTGGTATAAATGTGTTTTGGAGAATAACCTGCTTGAGCTAGTCCATGAGCTAAAGCCATTGAAAAACAACCCGCATGAGCAGCGCCAATCAACTCTTCAGGATTGGTGCCTTTCCCCTCTTCAAATCGAGAGGAAAATGAATAAACTCCTTCAAAACCACTTCCTAATTTCATTTTCCCCTTACCTTCTTTAAGCGTTCCTTCCCAAAGAGCGGATGCGATTCGTATTGGCATAATCCTTACCTCCTTTTTTCGTTGATGGATGTTAAATATTTGTTAACATATTGATAATTAAAAGTTAATATATATTTGCGAAATCTATTAACTTCTTCTCTTGCTTAAAATATTATTAGAGTTAATTGATGATCTATTCTTGCATGATAATGAGCTCAGCCGACATGTTCCCAATGCCTTATTGCACGATTTATCCAATTCTTTTAGTACTTCTTCCATTTTCATCGCTGAATTAAAATTTTATCATAAATATTATTAATTATATAGTATTAATAAGATATAATGTTTTTAAATTGTGAATATTTTAGTCACAGCTTCTAATCTACCCCTAATGTGCACAAAGGAGCTAAAAGAATTGGATAGAGATGCGAATCTAGATAAATTGAATATGGTGACAGGAGCGTTCAGTTATACGGGAAAATATATAACTAGACGATTACTTTCCATGGGAGAAAGGGTTAGAACCCTCACCGGGCATCCTGATAGAGAAAATCCTTTTGGCGATCAAGTGAAAGTATTTCCGTATAACTTTGATAAGCCAGAAGAACTCGTTGAGAGTTTGTTTGATGTTGACACTCTCTATAACAGCTATTGGATAAGATTTCCCTATGGCGGGATGAACTTTGATCGAGCAGTAGGTAATACAAAAACTCTTATTAAATCAGCTAAAAAAGCAGGAGTAAAAAAACTTGTACATCTAAGTATAACGAACGCTGATGAAAAATCCCCACTCCCTTATTTCAGAGGCAAAGGAATTGTCGAACGATTTATCCAAGAATCGGGTCTTAGTTATGCAATTCTCCGGCCAACTGTGATTTTTGGCAAAGAAGATATTCTGATTAATAACATTGCTTGGTACCTTAGGAAGTTTCATATTTTTGGCGTCTTCGGGGATGGCAACTACCGGATCCAGCCAATCTATGTGGAAGATCTAGCAGAATTTGCAATCGATGCAGCACACAAGAAAGAAAACATAATCATTGATACAGCCGGACCTGAAATATTTACATTTGATGAGCTAGTCCACTTAATTAAGGATAAGATTAATAGTAAGGCTATGATTGTCCATTTACCACCTAGCTTTCTTTTATTTTTTGCCAAGATAGTGGGTAAATTTGTTAATGATGTGGTACTTACTGAAGATGAAGTGGATGGATTGATGGAGGATCTTCTCTATTCGCGATATCCTCCTAAAGGCAAAACCAAATTAAGTACTTGGCTTGAAGAGAATAGCAAATCCGTTGGAACCGAATATGCTTCTGAGTTAAAGCGGCATTACTTGCCCAGTCAGGGATGTTAAGAGTGAAGAGGTCTCAGCTATGATTTTTTTGATTCAGGGAGCAGAAGATCGGGATTTTCTAAGAATTTAATGAGATCCACCATGAATCTTGCAGCCTCTGCTCCATCTATTACTCTGTGGTCGAATGACAGGCAGAGAGGGAGTACGTTTTTCACCTTGACATTACCCTCTTCGACTCTAACCCTGGGGGCAATTTTTAAGGTTGCCAAAATTGCTACCTCAGGATAGTTTATGATAGGCGTGGCTGCTTCCCCTCCTATCATGCCAACGTTAGTTATGGAGAAAGTTCCTCCCTTAAGGTCAGCCATATCTATGGTTCTTTTCTTTGTCGATTCGGCGAGTCTCTGTATTTCCTCTGCCAGATCGAAAATCGACTTCTGATCTGCTGCCTTGACTACTGGAACTATCAACCCATCAGGAACATCGACGGCAATACCTATATTGTAGTATTTCTTGATGATTATCTCTTCGTTTTCATCATCCAGTGTAGCATTGAGCATCGGGTGACTCTTCAAGGCATTAATGACTCCTTTTACTATGAAAGGAAGATAGGTTAGTTTTATTCCTTTCTTGGCTGCCTTGCTTTTCATCTCCTCTCTAATTTTCGCTAGCTCTGTCACCTCTGCTTCATCAAAATGAGTTACATGAGCTGCCTTCGAGATAGATTCTCTCATCCTTTTGGCAGTCGCCCGTCTTACTCCCCTTAGAGGGATGTAATCTATATCTCCATAAAAATCGTACTTTGCTTTGATTCTCATCTCTGGCTTTTTTTCCGCAACAGCAACTTTTTTTTCTTTTGCCCGTCTTATATCCTCTTCCGTTATCCTACCTTGAGGTCCGCTCCCTTTGACCTCCTTTATATCTACGTTCCATTCCAAGGCAAGCTTCCGAACTTTGGGGGTAGCTAATACTTCCCTTATTTCCTCTGTTGTTTCCCTTATCTCTCCGACTACAGAAGGTGCAAGTTGCGTTTTGACCTCAATTTCTTCTTTGGCAGGATCCTCAACAACAGCTTCACCTTTCTCTCCTATTGTGACCAAGACTTCTCCTACCTTGACTATATCTTTTTCTTTGAAGTGAAGCTTTAAAATCGTCCCCTCATAAGGGGAGGGGATTTCAACAATTGCTTTGTCAGTTTCAATTTCTCCGAGAGTTTGATCTTCCTTTATATAATCTCCTTCTTTAACCACCCAATTTACAATCTCACCTTCCGTGATCCCTTCGCCCACATCTGGAAACTTAAATTGTTTAGCCATAATCACCACTCCATAATTTTTTTTATATTGTATAAAATCCGTTCCGGACTTGGATAATAATAATGCTCGCTTTTTAAAAGAGGGACAGTTATGTCAAATCCTGTTACGCGCATGACAGGTGCTTGGAGGTTAAGGAGCGCTTTTTCATTGATCAAGGCTGCAATCTCGGCACCCAACCCGCATGTTTTCGGGGCTTCATGGACGATGAGAGCTCTGCCGGTTTTTTTAACTGATTTGATTATTGTCTGATAATCTAGCGGTGAAAGCGTTCTTAAATCTATAACCTCAGGGAACACTCCGCTCTTCTCGATCATTTCAGATGCTTTTTGAGCTACAGGCACCATGGCTCCCCAAGCAACAATTGTTAAATGTTCACCTTCTCGCACAATTTTTGCCTTTCCTAAGGGCACTTCATAATTTTCTTCGGGCACTTCTTGCTTTCCTGCTCTATATATCTTCTTAGGCTCCAAAAATATGACAGGATCTTCATCCCTTATGGAAGAAATGAGAAGGCCTTTAGCGTCATAAGGGGTTGAAGGGACAACCACTTTTAATCCTGGGATAAGGCAAAATATGGCTTCTGTACTTTCCGAATGATGCTCGAGAGCCCTTACCCCTGCTCCATAGGGAATACGGATTACAATTGGCATGGAATATTTTCCCCGGGATCTGTTTCTAAGACGTGCGGCATGGACCAATATTTGATTATAAGCTAAATACATAAATCCCATAAATTGAATCTCGACCACAGGATAAAGACCGTAAGCTGCCATTCCAATAGCCGCGCCTACGATTGCTGATTCAGCCAGAGGTGTGTCTATGACTCGACTTTCTCCAAATTTATCGATGAGTCCTTCAGTGATTCTGAACACGCCGCCGTTTATTCCTACGTCTTCTCCCATTATTAAGACTCTTTCATCTCTTTTCATCTCCTGAGCCATAGCTTGATTCAGGGCCTGGACCATGTTTATCTTCATTCTTATCTCTCCTTAAGATAAACTTTGAGTTCTTCCAGCTGCTCTTTTAAATTTGGAGTCATGTTTTTATAGGTATAGATAAAGATTTCTTCTATTCTGGGTAGAGGAGTCTTTTCAGCTTCTTCGACAGCTCTATTGACAGTTGCTTCTGCTTCCTCTTGCACTTTTCTCTCAAATGATTCATTCCATATGCCTTTATTTTTCAAGTAAATTCTGAACCTTTCGATTGGATCTCTTTTCTCCCATTTTTTAACTTCCTCTTCTGATCTATACTTTGATGCATCGTCAGCTGTTGTATGGTTGGACATCCTGTAGGTATAGGCTTCGATGAGTGTGGGCCCCTCTCCTGCTCTTGCTTTTTCAAGGGCTTCTTTTGTTGCTGTGTACATGGCTAGAATGTCATTTCCATCGACTAAAACACCGTCAAAGCCGTAAGCGATAGCTTTTTGGGCCAGAGTCTTTGAGGCTGTCTGTTTAGCTCTTGGCATAGAAATGGCATATTGATTGTTGTAACAAACAAAGACATTGGGAGTTTTGTATACTCCTGCAAAATTTAGAGCCTCATGGAAATCTCCTTCAGATGTCGCTCCATCGCTGAATGTGCTTAAAACGCCAATCTTATCCTTTTTTATTTTAGCGGCCATTCCAGCTCCGACAGCTTGAGGGAGTTGGGTGGCTACAGGAACAGCTATAGTAAATATGTTTAGATCATCCGGAATACGCATTCCTTCTTCATTTCCCATCCAATAAAGATAATAATTTTTCAGTGGTAAACCTAAAGTTACATACGTCCCAAGATCTCTGAAATAAGGAAAAATCCAATCGCTTTTTTTGAGGGGAAAGGCAGAACCCACTTGGCAGGCTTCGTGGCCGAGACTTGGAGCAAATGTCCCCATCCTTCCCTGGCGTTGGAGCACAAATGCCTTCAAATCAGCTCGGCGTGATACTACCATGAAAACATATATTTTTTTTAATTCTTCATCTGAAAGAGCCGGCTCGAGTGAACTTTCTATCTGCCCTTTTTCATCCAATATCTGAAACATTTCTTCTTTTAAAGGGTCATATCGTTCAAGCACCTGAATGCCTCCCTTTTTACGGATATAGCTTAATTCGGGAAAATTAAGTCTATCACAGATTTAGATGCTAGAACAAAATCTTTCTTTTCTTTAATTTTGCTATATATTATCTATTATTCCAATCTGTCCTTAAGGCTGTAGTGACCTTAATAAAGCAACCTAAGATGTAGTTAAAAGATTAATTAAAGTTATATATCAAAGCAACATAGTTTTTTAAATTAAAGGAAATTTTTAGAAAATATTCTGCCCATTTGACTTATTTCGTTGCCCAATTTTTGAGTTTCTTGTATTCAGATTCGCCGCAAATAACATCGTTAGTTTCTGTGTTGAGGAAAGTAGGAGTACGGAGGTGGCCTCCGCAGACAGGGGAAATGATCTCTTTGTAAGAGCGCATCAAATCTGCATTTTTTTCATTGTGCCAGATTTCAAGTCTTTCTAACTTAATACCCGTTTCTTTTTCTAATTTATCAACATAAGGGATCATGTTCTTGCAATGTGGACATTCCCTTGCCCAAAACATTATCAGTTTATTCATCTTTTTTACACGAGATCAAACCAAAATTGGCCATCATCATTCCTAAAAGACCACATCCGTTTTTTTCAAAAAAATCTCTTCTCTTCATTGTCCCTCCTTAATTTTTTAATGTTTAGCAGGAAACTATAATGTTATCAATTTTTTATAAATTTTGTAATGATTGCTTAAGAAATCTATTAAGCCGAGATAAAAAGGACTTTCAACATAAGAAACAGGAAACCGCAAGTACTTCTTTCTAATATTTTAAGATAAGCTAGAGGTTTCTTAAAAAATAGTCTTTTTGACTTTTATCACATTAAATATTTGACTTAAAGAGAGGAATTGAATAGGTTTTTTTTGGCTATTCTCACCTTGTTTTGCAGCATCATATATCTTGTGATCGAATCCAGCAACAAAAAAGGGAAGATAAAGTCTTCCTGTTTACTGTTTACAATTTATAGTCTAAGATATGAGAATCCAGAAAAGGAGGAATATTATGAAAAAAACAAAAGGGATCTTCATTTTTTTGGCGATGATTGCTCTATTCAAGCCGGTTATTTTTTCACATTGTGAGATTCCATGTGGAGTTTACGATGATGAGATGAGATTCACCATGCTCGAAGAGCACATCACAACCATCGAAAAAGCCATGAAGGAAATTGCTAATCTCTCCGGACAGCAGCCGCCTAACTTTAATCAAATCGTCCGTTGGGTCACAAACAAGGAAAAACATGCCGAAGATATCCAGCATATCGTAAGCCAGTATTTTCTCACACAACGAGTGAAGCTGGTTGAAAAAGAAGATGATAAAGCCCATGAAATCCGTACAGAACATCTGTCATTATGCCACGAGATTCTTGTCTATGCGATGAAGACGAAGCAAACAACGGATCTCTCAAATGTCGAGAAACTGAAAGCTGCTGTAAAAGCTTTCAAATACTCCTACTTTAAAGCCAAAGCCAAAAAATAAAAAATTACATCCAATTGATATTTATCTACTGGTATACTTTAATATTTAATAAGGAGAGGATAAATGGCCACAATCAGTCAACAAGTTAAAGACGCAATCAAAGGAGCCATCCTGCTCGAAGTCAACGGCCGCAAATTTTTTAATCATGCGGCAGATGTTACTAAACATGAGAGTGGCAAGAAGATGTTCCGGTTTCTGGCCGAAGAAGAAGTGAAACATTTGAAAACCTTTACTGAGCTTTTTGGTCAGATTCTCGGAAGCAAAGATTGGAGAAAGCATCTCAGCAGTCATGAATTGGAGGGAGAAGCGCCTCTGGTCGAAAAATTGAAAGAACGGATGAAAAGAGAAGAGGGGAAAGGAGAAACCGAGGCTATAAGTATAGGCATGCAGCTTGAAATGGATGCTATAAACTTTTTCCAAAATGCTGCATCAGAAACAGATGATCCCGCTGCCAGAAAAATATTTACCGATATCTGCGAGGAAGAAAAATTTCATTATGACCTTTTACAAGCCCAGCACGATTCTGTGACAAAGTCAGGTTTCTGGCTGGACAGTGCAGAGTTCCAGATGGATGGGAAATGGTAATCTATTTCT
>SDBU01004032.1_pt1 | contig 18337 bp, 15 predicted proteins | sample 2277071 | NCBI WGS metagenome assembly SDBU01 (sample SAMN10397929, study PRJNA504765) | marine sediment metagenome | isolation source: marine sediment core GS08_GC12, 126 cmbsf | place: Arctic Ocean: Gakkel Ridge, Loki's castle | collected 2008 | reverse complement strand
GTGGGGACAGCTAGTACGATGAATGAGCCACGCCACCCCCAGACAGCAGCAATAGCAGCAGCAATGAGCGGCACCAAGAAGAAGCTACCACTACCGCCAATTAAGTGGAAACCCAGTTGCCCGCCCTCGGTTCTTCACCTCGACTGATGCTGAAACTAGTGGTGCTGCGGATGGGTGGTAGCCGCCACCCACTACTCCCATCAGCGCCAGGAAAACGAGCATCATAATATAGGTTTGCGAAAGCCCGACTAAGATTCCAGCTAGCGCTACACCACAGATGCCTATGGTAATCAGTATGCGGGGACCGATACGGTCAGCAAGCCATCCTCCCGGCAGCTGGCCGATGCCGTATGCCAGATTAAATGCCGAAACCACTAGTCCCGCTTGGGTGTAATCTAAGGCAAAGTCATTGCGGATGAACGGTAAAAGCGGCACAGGCAATGCCGTCAATAAATGATGTATAAAATGTGCTAGCACAAAAAGAGGGAGTAACCCTAAAGAAAACGAGCGCCTCCTGGATTTCTTAATAGTCGTATCCTTTCACGGTTATTTTGTAGGGCTTCAACACGGATTCACTATGTCATATTAATTATGGTATCTGCGACTCCGCATAGTATGTCATGACCTGAAGCTGAACAATGTTTGGTAAGATTATAAATGCTTCTATTTTGAATTACAAATAAGTAACAATATGACGCAATGTGCAATCGAACAGTTGGTATTTCATAGTTCACTTCTGGTCATCCTGTCATACACTGGAAGCACGCTCATCAGTCACGGTGGGCTTGACATATACGATGATAGGTATTATAAGTAAAGGCGGGCGTAAAGATTCAAACCATAAGGTCACACGGCTATTCCCGTTTTAGGAGACAGGGGTGAAGGATATTGATAAGACCAAAGAACAGCTCATAAGTGAGCTGTTGGATATGCGCCAACGGGTTACTGGATTAGAGGCATCGGAAATCGAACGCAAGCGGTATGAAGAGGAAATTAAACAAAGTCACGATAGGTTACAAAAGGCATTGGAGGGTATCATTTGGGCTACATCAGCAACGGTGGAAGCGAGGGACCCTTATACTGCGGGTCATCAGCAACGTGTGACTAATCTTTCGTTGGTCATAGCTGGTGAGATGCGACTTTCGGAAGAAAAGAAGCAAGAAACTCGCATGGCATCGATGGTACATGACCTTGGCAAGATTTGCATACCCTCCGAAATTCTGTGCAAACCTGGTAGGTTAAATAGCGTAGAATTCAGCATGGTCAAGATGCACCCACAAGCCGGACACGACATATTTGAGAATGTAAATCTTCCATGGTCTATTGCCGACATCATACTTCAGCATCACGAGAGATTGGATGGTTCTGGTTATCCTCGGGGATTGAAAGGCAAAGACATTCTGCTGGCGACAAGGATTATTGCTGTCGCTGACGTTGTAGAGGCAATGTCTTCTCATCGACCTTACCGACCTGCTCTGGGTATTGACAAGGCAATAGAGGAAATCTCAAACAAAAGGGGTATACTTTATGACCCTGACGTAGTGGAATCTTTCTCAAGCCTATTTAAAGAGAAAGGATTACCCATACCTCAGCTAGCGTCTGACCTCAATGAGACCATTGCTCAGGACATACACGAGGGTTACCGGCACACTCAGCGTGATAAGGCACATAGCAATGACCCATCAATGGCACAATGGGATAAGTTGCCACACTATCTTAAGGACTCCAACAGACAGCAGGCTGAACACATTATGAAGAAGCTAAGCCGGATTGGCTGTACCGTACATAAGGCCACTGACCGGGATATCAGGCTAATGACGTTTACTGAAGATGAAGTCGAGACTATGGCTGAAATGGAACATCAGCGCTGGAATGTTGAGCGGCTTTTTAGCGGCTGGATATCGGGCGATAGAAGAGACGTAATGAAGAAGACTAGCCCTTATCTTGTGCCCTGGTCAGAGCTGCCTGACGGTGTGAAGGAACAGGATAGACAAATGGTGTGCAAGGTACCAGAACTCCTGGCTAAGGTCGGGATGGAGATCCACCGGCAATCCAGTGGCAAGGGTGAGATGACGAAAGGGAGAACTAATGAGTGACATATTCATTGCCCACGTGGAAGAAGACGCTGACGTCGCTTTGGAAATCGCCCTTGGACTGGAAGAGGCAGGTTACACAACATGGTGTTACGAGATTGACAGCATGCCTGGGCCGTCCTACCTAGTACAAACAGGGGAGGCAGTCGAGGCGTCCAAAGCTGTGGTTGTGGTGATATCCCCACACTCGGTCGGTTCTCGCCAGGTCACAAGAGAGATTGTCCGGGCTCATGAAAGCGGTAAAGAGTTTGTCCCAGTGCTGCAGGGTATTACACACATCGAGTTTCAGAACCGGCAGCCAGAATGGCGAGAAGCTGTGGGTGCCGCCGCTTCAATAGGCATTCCTCAGGAAGGCGTTGCTGTCATTCTCCCTCGCATCATTAAAGGACTCAGATCTCTAGACATTCTTCCGAGTCGGGAAACCGATGCAGCACGGATCGTACAGATACGTGAGGCACTAGGTGAGCCGCACAGGCCTGACAAAGTGTTTTCCGGCAGGTCAATCCTACCTGAAAGGGCAGTAGAGAAGGTGCCTGAAAGGACAGTAGGGAAGGTGACCTATAACAGGGCATTACGATGGATTAGTGGTATTTTCGGTTCTGTGTGTATTGTTTTTGCAATAGGTGGGCTTTCATATTTTGCTGAGTATAGGCTGGGTGGTGAACTCATTGTGGATATGATAACTATTATAATAGCAATAGTCAGTTTGCTAATGGCTATTGTTCCTCAGTGGGTGAGTGCTAAGTTCAAAATCAAGTTAGAGAAAGGCACAACTTTTGGTATTGTATTGGGCGTTTTAGTAATAATACTCCTTGTCGTTACTGGGTTAAGCCCAGAGCCTCCGGGTGGATGGTAGAATTATTGAAAAACGCGTGGAGAAGTATAGAATAGCCTGAAGAAAGCTCAAACGGGGGGTGAGAGGATTGGAACCTCCAACCACCTGAACCCCATTCAGCCTCGGTAAAAGGTGCGAAGTCCTTGCCTCCCTTTTTAAGTTATATCATGGCTCTTTGGTTGTTTGAAGTGGGAAAACATATTGATATTTGAAACCAACGAAGAGACTATAGGTATAGTCTTTTGCATATATCGAAGCCAGCGCTTATCTCTACGTGGATGCCTTGACTCAGTCGATGGACTATGACTGGGCTCAAAATATGGTAATTGTGGCAGACCTTACGATTAGTAGCTACCGTCTTTATAGCCATGACTTCAATTAAATCATATCGTAATTGAAGCTCGACATAAATCCAGGTATGCTTGATGTCAAAAGCAGGATAAGGATGGCTAGAGCGATTCTTGAACTAGCTCTGCGATTTCCTTAATCTCGATGGTGTCCTCTTTGCCCAGGGTAATCACGCTATCCTCGAAGTTGGCGATGCAGTAAGGACAGGCAGCCACCAGTATCTCAGCCCCGACATCCAGCGCCTGCTGTACTCTGATATCAGAGAACCTTTCCTCTTTCTTGGTTTCCTCCCAGATTCTGCCGCCACCGCCACCGCAACAGAGGCTGTTCTCACGATAATTGGCCATCTCGACCAGTTCCAAACCGGGAATACTCTTCAGGACCTCTCGAGGTTCATCGTAGATATTGTTATGACGTCCCAGGTAGCAGGAGTCATGGAAGGCTACTTTCTTGTTTAGTTCTTTGGTAGGCTTAATATTACCCTCTCTTATCAGTTCGGCCATGTATTGAGATAAGTGAATGATATCGGATTTGCCTCCCAGTTCGGGGTACTCATTTTTGAAAGTGTCATAGCAATGCGGCGAAGCAACAACAATTCTGGTGGCACCGGCTTCATTGAAAGCACTGATGTTACCCTCGGCTAAGCTCTTGAACAGGTTCTCGTTGCCGGATTTGCGCATGCTCTCGCCGCAGCAGGACTGCTCATTACCCAGGATGCCAAAGTCTATTTCGGCTTTCCTCAGAATATCGACCGTTGCCTTGGCAGCACCCAGTAATGCCGGGTCGAAGGAATTATAACAGCAGGGGAAGTAAAGCACTGCAGTACCCTTGGTATGGGTCTTCACGCCGAGGTCTTTTGCCCATTCGTTCCGTTTCTCTCGTTCTTCTCCTTGTGGGTTGCCTACTCCAGAGACATTCTTGGCCGTAATCCTTAGCGAATCAGGTACTCCACCGATGCCAAGTTCCACAATGGCTCTACGGAAAGAGCGCCAAACATCTATTATTTCCACACCCCGGGGGCAGCGGTCAACACAAGCCTTGCAGGTTGCACACAGCCACATGTCTTCATTTTCAAAATCTGGTAGTCCCAACTGTGCCTGGTGCATCGTCTTGCGGACAAGGAAATTTCTCACTGTGTTCCAGGGGCAGACGGCCGTGCAAAGACCGCACTGGTAACATAGTTTGGAGATTTCGCCGCCTTCCTCTTTTATGATATCTACCGCTTCTTGGAATGGTGCTACTGCTGGCATCTTCGACCTTCCCCCTTATCTTTTACTTTTCATCTTTATCTTAATTTATTGTCAAGTCAGGTTGTGCGCTTTGAGTATGCTTGTCGGACTGTTTAGGTGCTTCTTCCACCAGGACTTGGTTGTTTTCCCATCAGCACCGAGGGCTAATCCCAGAAGCTCGCTAAAATGCAGGATGGGAACATTCTCCGGACCAGGCTGTCTGCCATCCAGATTAACCTGGCAGAGAGGGCAGGCGGTAACTATTGCTTCCGCGCCGGCTTCTAAAGCTGCCTGGCAGATGTCTCCGCTAAACTTTATCACAATATCGGTGCGGCCCAGCAGAAGACTCCCACCGCAGCAATCCACCTTGTGAGACCAGTCTACAGCTTCAGCTCCTATGGCGTTTAATAAGTCATCCATTATGGTGGGGTTTTCGGGGTCATCAAGCTGGGTGATCTCAGGAGGCCGAACCAGGTAACAACCATAATAAGCAGCTAGTTTCAGTCCCTTGAGCGGTTTCTTTACCCGGCGCTTAATTTCTTCCAGCCCTACTTTTCTGGCAAATATATCAATGATATGGTTCACCTCAACTTTTCCCTGGTAGGGCGTATCGATTATCCTTTCAATTTCCTGCCGCAGCTCGTCGTCAGCCTGCAGGTCGTGGTTGGTTTGCTTGAAGCGGAGGAAGCAGGCGGCACAGGCGACCGCTAAATCCAGCCCTTCTTTTTCCGCCAGAGCCAGATTCCTGGCTGGTAAAGCCAGAGAAAGCAGGTGATTAGTGTTGTGCCCTGAAGAAGCCCCACAACAACTCCAGTCATTTAGCTCTACCAGGTCAACATCCAGCATTTTGGCTGCATCTCGTATGGAATCATCATACTCTTTCGAAGAGCATTCCAGAGAGCATCCCGGATAATAGCTATACTTTAGTCTTGCCATCTCATACCCCGTCCTGGTTCTTGGTTAGCTGGAAAATCCGCTTTATGTTTCCCCTTCCCTTTATCCTGTTTGGGAGAATAGCCAGTCTGCCTCTAGTGAACATCTTGGCACCCAGAATCATGTTCTTGTAAAGCCCTTTAAGATCGAAGATATCACCGCTCCCGATCAGATAGAACATGACGAGTATCAATTCATGTAGCCTACCATTGCGTTTTACGCCATCGAGGAACGTGTTATGAAACAGGAGGAGTTTGGTCTGCTTGGTGCGTCCTTCTTTGATGGCAATACTCCTTAATGTGTCCATCACCTGTACGATATTTATCTCATTAGGACACCTGGCGGCACAGGTCTCACAACTGGCGCAAAGCCAGATGGTTGTGCTGTCAAGTACCCGGTTCTTCAGGCCAAGCTGTGTCATTCTCAGTATCTGGTGCGGGGCGTAGTCCATGGCAAAGGCTACGGGACATCCAGAGCTACAAGCTACACACTGGTAGCACCTCTCGAGGTGAGCCTGACTGGTTTCTCTTACCTCCTGGGCAAAAGAAGCGTCACTGCTTTCCTTACCTTTCTGGGTAACGAGACTGATTGTCATTTCTCTCCTATCCATTGGAGCTCGTCTTCTCTGAATGCGGCTGCCGGCAATTCATCTTCCAGACTGTGCCCAGGAATGTACTCGAACAACCTCTGCACATTATCGCCGATAAGCTGGAATATCTTGAGCAGAGGGATACTGCTAGGGCAGGCCTCTTCACAGGCCCCACACCCCACACATGAAGCACCCATATGGTTCATTCTGGTCAGATGGAAAAGTAACGTATCCGTAGGCATTCTTACCGCTCCTGTTTTCTCAGCCAGCCCCAGATATTTATCAGCTTCCAAATCAAAGGTGGGGGAATCGAAGAAACATTCCCGGCAGTAACAGACCGGGCAGACAGTCTTACAGTTGTGGCATTTGATGCAAGAGGCAAAGATGGCAGAAAGGTTCTCCACACCACCGACCTCTTCCTTGGTCTGCACAAAGAACTTCTCTCTCTTTTCCTTCATCTCGGTAAGGAGTTGTGTAACCGCTGCTTCTCTCTGCTTGTCCGTCTCGCTGTCAGTCTCAACACTGAGGCCCAATTCTTGTAGAATCCCCTCTCCCTTTTCGGTGCCCACTTGCAAGAGCAGGCCCTTTTTCAGGTCTACCCCGGTTATGCCAATAAATAGATCGGCAGTTAAGGGCACGGGGTAAGCACATATTTGGCAGCCGGCTCTCAGTTTGGAATCCTCTTCTCTCTGCGGGGCGGCTTTGACGAAATCATCCGAGGTGTTTTTGCCAGAGAACTCAGCGTAGTCATCTATAGAGTAGGCGCCGGGGCAGTCCACCCCGATGAGGACAAGGTTGTCTAGTTGGGCTTGCTTCAGCTTTACTAGTTCAATCAGCGCCCTCAATTCACAGGGCCGCATGACAACTGCTGTTTTCTTACCTACCTGAGTTAATCTGGTCAGGGACGATATAATACGGGCTGAGATAACTGGTAACACCGGGGCAAAGACGTCTGCTTGCTCAAGGTGTTCGAGGTCGGTCACCAGGCTCTGCACTATATTGTTTCCTGCCGGGTGCACCATAGGTACCAAGATTGCCTCTACCACCTTCTTGCTGAGTAAGTCCTGTAGAAAGGTGTTGATGGTCTTACGTATCTGTCCGTCTTCGACGGGTAGGGTTACACTCTTCGCCATTATCGCTCCTCCTCAAAGCGCCCAGTTACCGGCCAGGGGGCCGGGACCTTTTTTCCTCGTCTCTTCAGTGATTTCGGTGACTATCTGGGCAAACTGTGGGCCTTCACTAGCACTAATCCATCTTGCCCAGATTCGCTTATCATCCAAGCCCAGAGACTCAAAAATGCCCTTTAGCATGGCAATTCTTCGTCTGGCTTTGTAATTACCGGATACATAGTGACAGTCCCCCGGGTGGCATCCTCCGACCATGACAGCATCAGCTCCGGAGAGTAATGCCTTAATCAAGTAGACCGGGTCTACCGTGCCACTGCACATCACCCGAACCGGATGGAGATTAGGCGGATACTGCATCCTGGCTGTTCCGGCCAGGTCGGCTGCTGATGCGGTGCACCAGTTGCACAGGAACCCCATAATCTTTGGTTCGAATTCATTATTTTCAGCTTCAGCCATCTGTCTAACTCCTTTGCTTTTTGAGTAATCCTACAGGGCAAGTTCAATCATAGATAAAACTTGTTTTTCCTTCATTCCTCTTAGCTTGGCAGCGCTGTTGGGGCAAAGGGCAACACAAGCCCCGCAGCCCTGGCACAGCACCTCCACCACTACCGCTACCTTTTGCTCATCATCTAACCATCTAGCGTTAAAGGGACAGGTAGTAACGCAGAGTCCGCAGCTGCTGCACCTCCTTGCGTTTACCTCTGAGACAATTCGTCCCGATTCAAGTCGTTCTTTAGCCAGCACGTTGGCGGCTCTCTGTGCCGCCGCCTGGGCTTGCATTATCTCCTCGTCCAGGCATCTCGGTGCGTTGGCCAGGCCGGAGATAAAAATACCATCAATTATCGAGTCAACCGGTCGGAATTTAGTGTCTATCTCCTGGAAGAACCCGTCTTCAGTGAGTTCCAGAGATAGAAGCTCCGCTAGTTCCTTATTGTCACCGGGGACAATTCCAGTGCTTAAAACCAGAATATCGGCTTCGATTTCGAGTTTGCCGGGGAGAACCGGGTCATCAACCTGTATCACAACAGCTTTGTCCTCGATGGATACCTCCGGTTTGTCATCCAGTTCGTATCGTAGGAATAACACACCGGCCTCTCTGGCCTTGGTGTAATACTCCTCTTTGAAAGCATAGGTCATAATATCCCGATTGAGAATGAAAACATCTGTCTCAGGACTTTGCTCTTTAATCTTGAGGGCGTTGGCAATGGCTTCAGAGCAGCAACTTCGATTGCAATAAGGATAGTCACTGTCCCGTGAGCCCACGCATTGAATCATGCCCACCACCGATGGTTTTCCCAGAGCACCCTCAGCCAGACGCTTCTGCAATTCCTTCTGGGTGATTATACGGTCATCCTGGCCGTATAGATATTCGGTGGGTTGGTACTCCTTAGCGCCAGTAGCAATAATGATGGCGCCGTGTTCTATCTCGGAAATGGTTTCATCAGTAGATTTCAGTTTGCTCTTGAAATCACCAGCGTGCCCGGCCATCTCGATCACTTCCGTTTCCAGATAAAGGTGAATCTGCGGGCTGGCCTTAACTTTTTCTATAATACCGTTAATAAAAGCCTGAGAGTCTCCACTGCCAAGGCTATAGTGCATGTCGCCAGCATGGCCACCAAGCTTAGCAGACTTCTCTACCAGGTGGACTTCAAATCCCTGCTCGGCAAGGCAAAGGGCAGCGATGAGTCCTGAGATACCACCGCCAATAACCAGACCTTGATGGTTAACACTGGCTGAAGAAACAGTCAGTGGTTCTTGTGTTCCCAGTTGTTCTATTGCCATCGCCAGGGCACTCTTAGCTTTCTCTGTAGCCGGGGATGGGTTATCCTTGTGCACCCAGGCAATCTGCTCTCTAAAATCTACCAGTTGCCACAATGAGGCATCGAGTCCTGCCTCTTGTATTGCTTCTCCAAATAACCTTTGATAGTGATAGGGAGCGCAGGCAGCGAAAATCACTCGATTGGCTCCGGATTCGGTTATGACTTGCTTTATCTTGTCGAGTGTCTCCGGCAAGCAAAGGTAGGCGTCAGCATCGACACGGATGACATTAGGCAAGTCTTGGGCAAAGGCTGCCACCTGCTCCACATCCACTACCGAAGAAACCTCCTCACCGCACTTGCAGATAAAGACAGCTATCTTGGTATCTTCCTCACCTTGGGTTGCTTCCCTGGACTCAACCTTCTTACCAACAAGCTGGTTACGTGATGAAGACAGCAGGATAGATGCCTCACAGGCAGCGACACTCGCCTGGATTACTGTATCTGAAATATCGGCTGGTGCTGCCGCTGAACCACAAATATAGATACCCTCTCTGTCCGTCCTGGTCTGCCAGGAGTCCTGACTCTCGATGAAGCCCCATTGATTAACACTCACTCCCAGGACTTGGCTCAATTCAGCAGTGTGTGGAGACGGACACTGACCAGCGGATAGAACCACGAGGTCAAATTCGCTGCTAATAGAACTGCCGTCTTCCGCCCGAGCCAAGAGCAATAAGTCCCTGGTCTGGCGGGTTTCTCTAATTCTGGATACGCGGCATCGGGTGAAATTCACACCCAAATCCTTGGCTTTCAGGTAAAAACGATAGTAACCCTTACCAAAGGCACGCATATCCATGTAGAAAATGGTTACTTCTGTCTCCGGATACTGCTCCTTGATAAGAATCGCCTCTTTCAGGGCATACATGCAGCAGGCAGCTGAGCAGTAGTTCTGCTTCATGTCTCTTGAGCCGACACACTGTAAGAAGGCGACCTTTTGTGGCACTTTGCCATCGGAGGGACGGAGCAGTTTGCCACCGGTAGAACCACATGAGGATAATAACCGTTCCAGCTGAATGTTGTTCAAGACGTTTGGATAGCGGCCAAAACCATATTGCCCCATCTGGGCAGAATCAAATTCAGTGAATCCCGTAGAGGCAATGACCGCCCCCACGTTTACTTCCAGGGATTCATCTGGTAGGTCAAGGTCAATGGCATTGGTGAGGCAAACTTTCAGGCACTCGCCGCATTTCGTGCAATTCTCCCGGTCTATGGTGTAAACATTGGGTATAACCTGAGGGTTTCTGACATATATCGCCTTACGGCTCTGTAGGCCCTCGTTGAACTCATCGGGTGCCTCAACAGGGCAGACATCAACACAGAGTCCACACCCAGTGCATCTCTCGTTCTTCACCCATTGAGATTCTACCTTGAGGGATACCTCAAAATTTCCTGCCTCTCCTCCCACCTTTTCAAGTGTGGTATTAGGCATTAATTCGATATTAGGGTGAGCAAAATCCCGACGCAGGCAAAACTGAGAGCATTCATCCCTGTAAAAAACAGGCAACAGCTTGCATAGTTCGCACCCATTATCAGGAAACCATTTGTCTAGCTGGGCAAGGGTGCCGCCAATACCGGGGTTCTTATCAACAAGGTAAACCTTAAAACCTGACTCGGCTAAATCAAAGGAGGCTCTGATTCCTCCCACCCCGGCACCGATGACTAAGACTGCCCCAACTTTCTCTGGCATTCATAACTCCTATCTGGCTAACCCGGCATACTCTTTAGTAGCCTCGTCAATCACATCCATGAGCTGCTTTGGCCCGAAATTCTTGAGTTGCATTGCCTTGGAGGGGCAATTTACAGAGCAGGCGCCGCATCCCTTACAGACTGCCCCGTTGGCAACAGCCACTTTTCTCCTGGGATCAACTTCAACAGCGCTATAGGCACAGACGACTTCGCAGTAGCCACAACCGCTGCATACCTCCTCGTCAACATAGGCGGTAGCCGCTTCCATTACTACTTTGCCCTTGATTATTAGTGCCATTGCTCTAGCGGCGGCTCCGGTAGCCTGTGATACCGTATCGACGATATCTTTTGGTCCCTGACAACAGCCTACGGTGTAGACCCCATCCAGCATGGTGCCCACCGGGTCAAGCTTGGGATGCCTTTCTAAGAAAAAGCCGTCCGCACTGCGGCCTAGCAGGAAGACTCTGGACACTTCATCGGTATCAGAGCGTGGCTCGATAGCAACGCTCAGGATGACCATGTCCACCGGGACTCTTATGATATTCTGCAGCAAGGTATCCTCGCAGACCACGATTAACTTCCCCTTCTCTTCGTCACTTAGAGCAATATCGGTAACTTGTCCCACCTTGCCGCGGATAAATTGGATACCCTCATCTGAGGCACCCTTGTAAAATTCCTCATGACCCTTACCAAAGCAGCGCATATCAATATACATCTGATACACGGCAGCGTCAGGACCCAGCATTTCCCTTAATAAACGGGCGTACTTAAGGCTATACATGCAGCAAATTCGTGAGCAGTACTGATAATAGTTCTCGTCACGGCTACCAACACAGTGAATAATGGCGACACTCTTGGGGGTGGAGCCATCCTTAAGCACAAGGTTACCCTCAGTGGGGCCGGTGGGGCTAATCATTCTCTCGAACTCAGGACTGGTGACAACATTGTCAAAGTGCCTGTAGCCATATTGAGAAATGGGGGTGGGGTCAAAGGTGTCATAGCCAGTAGATAAGATAACCGCAGCGGGTTCTACTTCAATTATTTCATCTTCACATTCAAAGTTAATGGCTTTGAGCGGGCAGGCCTCTTCACAAGCCCGGCAGCTACCATCTATGAAATGGGTGCAGTGCTCATGGTCAATTACCGGAACGTTGGGCACCGCCTGTGGAAATGGGGTGTATATTGCCTTCCTCTTGTTGAGTCCACGGTTAAATTCGTTATCCACCTCAACGGGGCATTTCTCCCAGCAGTCTCCACAACCATCGCATTTCGCCTCATCGACATAGCGTGCTTTCTTTTTGATTTTAGCATTGAAATTACCAATGTAACCTGAGACCTCTGTGACCTCACTATAGGTCAGTAGCTCAATGAATTCATTTGACTCTACCATCTCCATTCTGGGAATCAGGAGATCAACTGCTGAGTCAAGGTTAGGGAAGGTCTTGCTTAACTGGGCCATACGCCCGCCGATACTGGGTTCTCTCTCTACCAGGTAGACCTTGTGCTCAGAGTTGGCGATTTCCAGGGCAGTCTCAATTCCGGCAATACCTGCTCCTACCACCAGAGTATCAGGATTGACCGAGGCAAACAATTCCTCTAGGGGGTTGCGGTGACTAACACGCCGCACTCCGGCCGCCACCAAAGCCATGGCTTTCTCAGTAGCCCGCTGGGGGTCATGGCTATGCACCCACGAGCAGTGCTCTCGGATGGCAGCCATTTCGCAGAGGTGAGGGTTTAGTCCGGCATCCTGACAGACCTCTCGGAAGGTACGCAGGTGCAAGTTTGGAGAACAGGAGCATACCAGAACACGGTTAATTCCTAATTCTTTGATGTCCTCTTTTATCAGGTCCTGTCCCGGGTCAGAGCACATGAAGGTGTAGTGGCGAGCTACCACTACCAATGGTAGGTTCTGGGTATACTCGGTTAGTTTCGCTACATCTAAAAAGCCGGCAATATTAGACCCGCAATGACATATATAGACTCCGACTCTTTTTTCCATATTATTCCTATTCTTTGCTTACGTTTTCACCAACTGCCACCGCTTCTGCCTGCGTTCCCACTTCACCCTTAGCAACTAAGGCAAGTGCTTTAGCGGCAGCTCCGATTGCCTGCGATACCGCATCCGGGATATCCTTCGCCCCCTGACAGCAGCCAGCCATGAAGATACCGTCGGTCAGGGTTCCCATTGAGTTAAGCTTATAATGTCTCTCCTGGAAAAAGCCATCGGCGCTACGCTCTAACGAAAAGAGCTTAGCGACTTCCTCAGCATCAGCGCGAGGTTCAATAGCTATGCTCAAGATAACCATATCCACGGGAACTCGTATCAGGGTTCCCAACAGGGTATCCTCACAGACTACAATCAGCTTCCCCTTCTCCTCATCACTTTGGGCAACATCGGTAACCTCCGCTACTTTACCTCTGATAAAGTTTACCTCTTCGTCTGAGACACGCTTGTAGAACTCCTCGTAGCCTTTACCAAAGCAGCGCATATCAATATACATCTGGTAAACATCAGCGCCTGTCTTTTCTTTTAGCAGGTGGGCATGCTTGAGTCCATACATGCAGCATACCCGCGAGCAGTACTCATGATAGTTTTCATCACGGCTGCCGACACAGTGGATAATGGCAGCGCTCTTGGGAGGGGAACCATTCTTGAGTACAATTTCACCTGCCGTAGGACCGGTGGCACTGGCTAACCTCTCGAATTCGAGGCCGGTGATTACATTATCGAAACGGCCGTAGCCATATTGAGAAATGGGAGTGGGGTCAAAGAGGTCGTAACCGGTGGCTACGACAATGGCGCCTACCTCTACCTCTATGATTTCGTCTTCCTGCTCAAAATCAATAGCCTTTGGTGAGCAGAATTCCTCACAGATTTTGCATTTACCGGTGGCAAAATGGACACATGTTTCACGGTCTATTACCGGAACATTAGGTACTGCCTGGGCAAAAGGACTGTAAACAGGCGCCCTTAATTTTAAGCCCGCATCAAATTCAGAGAGAATTGGTATTGGTTTTTTCTTGGTAATGTCCTCAAAGTTAATTGCTCCTGTGGGGCAAACAAAAGCACAGGAGCCACAAGCTAGGCACACATCCAAGTCTATGTCTTGTGTCCCCTGAAACGGAGTCTCTACCCTACGGTCAACCCCCCGACCAACAAAATTAATGGCGCTGACCCCTATCCTTTCCTCACAAATCCGGGTGCATAAGCCGCAGAGGATGCACTTTTCATCCTCCAATTTGAACCTCGGTTTTTCAACCCCATACTCTCTAGCTAAATCCTGGATTAACTTCACATTTGGACATCGAGCCAGTAAAAACTCGCAGAGCATTTTGCGTACTTCAATAACATCAGGAGATTTGGTATTTACCTGAAGACCCTCCTCCACCTCATAGTTACAGGAAGTAACTATCCGGCTCCTCCCTCTCCTTATTATTTCCACAGAGCATATACGGCAAGCACCAAAGGCTGAAAGGGCTGGGTGATAACAAAGTGTAGGTATATCGATGCCCTCACTTTTCGCCACTTCCAGGATGGTCACACCTTCTTCAGCCCTTACCTCTCTGCCATCTATCTCTAAGGTGACTTCACTCATCCTGACCTCCTATTTCTTACCCCTGGCTATAATCCGTTCTTCCTCTGGGAGTGGTTCTGGCACCGGCTCGCCTGAAATTTTTATAACCGCGTTAAAGCGAGGCGGACAAACATCAAGACAAGTGCCACATTTGTTGCATTTTTCCTGGTCAATGACATGGATTTGCCCCCTAGCCCCAATTATTGCCTCCGTAGGGCACTCTCTAAGGCAAATCAAGCACGCCTTGCATTTCTCCGTGTCAATATAGTAGGATATTAGCTCCTTACACACCAGAGCCGGACATTTTTTCTCTTCAATGTGAGCCCGGTATTCATCCCTGAAATAACGAAGAGTGGTTAATGCCGGATTAGCGGCAGTTGTTCCCAAAGCGCAAAGAGCAGCCTTATCCAGCACTCGCCCTATTTCTTCAAGAAGCTCAATATCTCCTTCCTTACCTTTACCGGCAACAATATCATCCAATATCTCACGCATGTGCTTTAATCCCTCACGACAGGGAATACACTTCCCGCAGGATTCATCACAAAGGAAATCAATAAAATAGCGAGCCACATCCACTACGCATGTATCTTCGTCCATTACAATCATTCCACCCGAACCCATCATCGAGCCTAATCTCGTTAGTTCATCAAAATCTACAGGGGTATCGAGATATTCCCCAGGAATAACACCCCCAGAGGGACCGCCGGTTTGCACCGCCTTGAATTTCCTGTCTCCGGGGATACCTCCACCTATACCGTAAATAGTATCTCTCAGGCTGATGCCCATGGTCACTTCTACCAGACCAGTATTGTTTACATTCCCCACCAGAGAGAAAATCTTTGTCCCCTTACTGCCTTCGGTGCCGATAGAGATAAACCAATCAGCACCATTTTTAATTATAAGGGGCACATTAGCCCAGGTTTCCACATTGTTTAGATTGCTTGGCTTTTCCCAGACACCGCTTACCGCAGTGCGAATATACTTTGGCCTTGGTTCACCTACTCTACCTTCTATTGCCGTCATCAATGCGCTGGACTCACCGGAGACAAAGGCACCAGCGCCACGGTGCACCTCAACATTAAAGTCAAAGCCAGAGCCGAGAATATTTGCTCCTAAAAGACCGTACTCCCGTGCTTGTTCCAAAGCAATGCCCAGATTTGTTACAGCTAGAGGATATTCTTGCCGCACATAGATATACCCTTGATGCGAGCCCATAGCATAGGCACCGATGATTAGACCCTCCATCACGCTGTGAGGATTGCCCTCAAGCAAACTCCTGTCCATATAAGCCCCGGGGTCACCCTCATCAGCATTAACAATGGCATATTTGGGCTCTCCCGGAGCATTGCGGGTGGTCTCCCACTTTATCCCTGCCGGGAAACCACCACCCCCCCTGCCTCTTAGACTAGCCTTTTTAATCTCGTCAAGCACTTCCTCTGGTGTCATCTCTAAAAGAGCTTTAGCTAAGGCTGAGTAACCACCGAGAGCAATGTAATCATCTATGCTTTGCATATCTATGAGTCTGTTATTCCCTAAGACAATTCGATTTTGAGACTTATAAAATGGTATTTCGGATTCCTTCACACTCCGCTGCCCGGTAGCAGGGTCTTCATAGAGAAGACGCTCAATAATCTCACCATTAGCTAAGGTCTGAGAGACAATTTCGGGCACGTCCTCGGGCTTTACACTCACATAACAGATTTCCTCAGGGAAGATGAGAGCAATGGGCTCTTTTTCACAGAAGCCATGGCATCCTGTACTTTTGACTACGACTTTTTCTGCCAGGCCTTGCTTTTCTATTTCATTGATAAAGGCTTGGACTACATCCTGGCTGCCACGAGTTCGACCATCTGTGCCATTGGTTACTGAAACAATCCTTTTCCCCTTGGCACTGGTTAAAATTTCTTGCCTGAGTTCCTCTAACTCGGCAGGTGAGTTTATTCGTGCCATCGTCTCCCCTTAATGATAGCTTTCTAAAACCTTTTTAACACTTGTCGGAGTCACCTTGCCATGATAATCGCTGTCAACCGCTATCACCGGTCCTATGGCACAACAGCCGAGGCAATTAACCCTCTCCAGAGTAAACTTCATATCTTGTGTCGTCTCACCAGATTTGATTTCTAAGCTCTCCTCTGCCTTATCCATAATCCTCAGAGCACCCCGTACATGGCAGGCAGTGCCCAGGCAAACACTCACTATATGCCTGCCTCTTGGCGTCAGGCTCATAGCTTTATAGAAGCTGGCCGTACGATATATTTCACTTAACGAAATCTGGAGCTTTTCGCTTATGCTCAGTATAGCTTCCTTAGGTATCCAATTGAATTCGATCTGCACATCTAAGAGTAACTGAATTAAGACTCCCGGTTGAGCCGGATATCTATTTATGATTTCGTCAACTTTCCCTTGATCCATCTCCCTCTTTCCCTTCTACCTGAGGTATATATCTCACCGGGCAATTAGTACAACAGTCCCCACAGCCAGTGCACTTATCCATATCAATATAGCGTGCCTTCTTCCTGATTTTTACCTTGAAGTTGCCCGCATAGCCTGAGACCTCTACCACTTCGCTGTACGTCATCAGCTCGATGCATTTATGTGAACCCACCTGACTCATCTTAGGTGTGCCAATGCAGGAGGCACAATCCAGTGTGGGGAATGTCTTATCGAGTTGAAGCATGCGCCCGCCTACTGTGGGCGACCTCTCTACCAGATAGACCTTGTGCCCAGAATCAGCGATTTCCAGAGCAGCCTGCATACCAGCGATACCAGCGCCCACAATCAGAACACCGGGCTTAGGTGAGACCTCCCCAATTCCAGTTTTATTCTCCACTGTAGAACCTCCTGATTGCCTTCGAGCACTATTATAACCTATCATTGCCGTTTTATGCAATCTTAATCATGGATTCGCTTCGGCTCTGTTCTCCTTCCAATAGAATTATAACTCAAGACTGAGGCAAGATTATGCGAGTTTTATCACGTAGCCTTATTTCTGCATCGGCTTTGATGAGGCACTAGGTATCGCCACCGGGGGCGTTTTGAAGTGGGAGAAAACCCGTTGTCTTTATGCAGAATTCAGGCCTGGGTAGTTCCATACATGCTCTTCATGCCTATATATGTGGTAATCGGAGAAATGATGTGTCAGATGATATGCACGGAGGCAACCGTTTGTCAATGCAATCGCTCGTGTCTGGCGACCACTGCTATTCCCGGGTGCGAATAACCTTGGCCGGAACACCTACAGCGACTACATTATCTGGAATGTCCTTGGTGATGACGCTCCCGGCGCCAATGAGGCTATTGCTACCAATGCTCACTCCACCCACTGAGCAGACACCGATGCCAACATAGCTGCCGCTTCCCACCTTCACTCCTCCAGCCAGATGCACCGCCGGACCAATAATGACATTGTCCTCAATCTGACTGTCGTGGTCCAGGGTGACGGCGGTGTTCAGGATAACATGGTCGCCAATTTCTGCTCCAGGACCGATGATAATGCCCGGTGCCATCAGAATGCCACTGCCGACTTTGGCGCTCGGGGAGATTATTACACTCGGATGGATGATATTAGCCAGGGGCAGTCCAGCTTCATTGATTTGGGTGATGAGCTCAGGGCGCAGCTCTATATTATCATTGCCAATGAGCACTGAGAAATCGCCTAGCTTCGTCTTCATCTCAGCAGGAAATTGATTTCCATCGTATACAGTGAAGTGGGAAGCATCCCCTCTCAGAAACCGCCTTTCATTAGCTACGTCCACAAAGCCCAGGAGTTCCAGGTTATCGCAGGCAGCCACTATATCAGGAATAATCCTGGCCTGTGGTCCGGCCCCTATTATCAACACTCTATCCATTGTTTCCCTCCAGACAGAAACGTCCGAACAACCTCAGCTGCGTACTTATAAGATGCTGACCTTCTAAATCTTGTACCTTTGGTCGGGGTGAGAGGATTCGAACCTCCGACCACCTGAACCCCATATAGCCGGTAGAAAAGGCGGAAGCTGCTTGCCTCTTTTCAAGCTCACATATTAATTCTTTAACCATTATCTTGTCAATCGATGGATATTCATGCGCATCACCAATCAGACAGGTACGTTTAAAATTTCATAAC
>SDBU01004031.1_pt1 | contig 18341 bp, 17 predicted proteins | sample 2277071 | NCBI WGS metagenome assembly SDBU01 (sample SAMN10397929, study PRJNA504765) | marine sediment metagenome | isolation source: marine sediment core GS08_GC12, 126 cmbsf | place: Arctic Ocean: Gakkel Ridge, Loki's castle | collected 2008 | reverse complement strand
TTAAATCGAGAAGAATTCTAACTGTAGTCGTTTTCCCTGCTCCGTTGGGTCCAAGTAAGCCAAAAATTTCTCCTTGATAAATTTCAAGATCGAGTTTTTCAATACCTCTTGATTTACCGTAAAATTTAGTTAACTTTTTAGTTTGAATAACGATATTTTTAGACATTTATTTTTCACTGGTAGGTTTTATTTACATCGAAATAAAATTATCTTGCAAAAAAAAATAATCTTAATTTATAAAAAATCAATTGCTAATATATGAATTTAAGGTCATGATGAACATCTGTTTCTTTACATACGGGTTAGATTTTTCCTTGGCAATCGTTGGATTCTCGGATCATTAATGTAGGAATCCAATGTTACTATAAAAGGTTCCCTGTCTTCTTTAATGTTTGTTGATTCAATATCACAGTAGTTACTTACATGATCGTTAAAGACCTGAGAAGTTACATTATCTCCTAAATTCGCAATTATATCCCTTTCTTCTTTTAAGTTTTCTAATGGGCTCAGTAAAGTAAATTCCCCTGATTTCCAATCTTTCCACAGAGGAGTGCTAGGTGAAATATTTAATGTCCGGAATCTAAAAATGGTTGGATTTATTTCCGTTAATACCCTTGCAGTTTCTTTTACGTGATCTTCTGAAAGTTTTTGACCCCCTAACCCCAGAATAATATAGAGAGAAAGATTGATTCCTGCATTTAAAATCCGCTTCCCCGCTTTTATAAAAGAGTCTGCGTTTGTTCCTTTCTTCATCAACCTTAATACTTTATTTGATCCGCTTTCTAATCCCATATAAACAATATCTAATCCTGCTTCTGATAATGCTTTTAACTCGTCATCTGATTTTCTGAGTGCATCTAGGGCTTTGCAATAACAACTTAAACGTGGGACATTATTTAATTTCTCTCTCACGTATTTAAGGATTTCAACTAAATAGCCTGTTGGAGCAGAAGTTGGGTTTCCTCCCGCTAAAAATACCGGGAATCCATGATAATTATGTTTTGCTGCTTGATCAATATCCTCTTTAATATCCTCTATAGGTCTTATGGCATAATCTTGAATAGTGCCATACATTCCCTTATATGTCCCACAAAATTTGCATTTATTCCATGAACATCCTCCTGTCACTGCAATTAAAACGGAATATGCTTCTACTGGAGGTCTTATAATAATGTGAGCAGCAGGATACTTTACTGACATATGGGTCAATCGAAAATATTTTCAAAAATTATTATATATCTTTAACTTAATTTAAATAAAATCAGATATGTTTTTAGATATTTTGATTATAAAATGCATATAAATGAAAGTAAGGATGTAAAGAACTTCTGTGAGTGATTTATTTAATTGGGATTTTAAGTATCCCTCCCAAAGAATGCCTGTTTTAGCAAAAAATATCGTTTCAACTTCTCAGCCATTAGCATCGCAAGCAGGTCTTAGAATGATTTTAAAAGGTGGTAATGCGATCGATGCTGCGATCGCTGCCGCGATTGCTTTAACTGTTGTAGAACCAACAATGAATGGTATTGGGAGTGATTCATTTGCTATATTATGGGATGGTAAAAAACTTGTAGGTTTGAATGCTTCTGGGAGATCTCCTGCAGCATGGACATTCGAACAATTTTCTCATTATAAAGCAATGCCTCTTATAGGATGGGATACGGTAACGGTTCCAGGGGCTATTTCTGGATGGGTAGAGCTATCAAAAAAGTATGGTCAACTTACTTTTATAGAATTATTTGAACCAGCAATAGAATATGCTGAAAACGGATTTTTAGTATCTCCAATAACAGCAGAAATTTGGAAATTGAAGGTAAGAGTATTTACTAATAAAGAACTGTTTTCTGATTTTCACAATGCTTTTATTCCAAATGGGAGATTACCGAAGACAGGGACACTTTTCAAGCTTCCAACTCAAGCAAAATCTTTAAGATTAATAGCGGAAACAGAAGGTGATTCATTTTACTACGGAGAATTAGCTAAAAAAATTGTTCACCATGCAGAAAAGACAGGGGGATATATAACGCTTGAAGATTTGGAAAATCACAAGGTAACTTGGGAAAGACTTCTCGATATTGATTATAATGGAGTTAAATTGCATGAAATTCCTCCAAACGGCCAAGGATTAGCAGCTTTGAATATGCTTGGAATTTTAAAACATTTTGATATAAGTGATTTTGCTCCAGATTCTAGTAAAGCTCTTCATTTGCAAATAGAAGCAATGAAATTAGCTTTTACAGATGCACATCGTTATATTTCTGATCCTGAGACTTTAGAATTTGATCCGGAAAATTTGCTGAAATCTAACTATTTAGAAAAACGAGCAAGATTGATTAACAGCAATCTTGCTCAAGTATACAAAGCCGGAGTACCTAAACATGGTGACACCGTTTATTTAACAACTGCAGATGCTGAGGGAAAAATGGTCTCATTCATCCAATCAAATTACTTAGGTTTTGGGTCCGGAATCGTTATACCAAATACAGGAATAAGCCTACAAAATCGAGGTAGTGGGTTTTCTTTATTGGAAGGGCATCCAAACCAAGTAGGACCAAATAAGCGCCCTTTCCATACAATAATCCCTGCTTTTGTTACAAAGAAGGGAAAACCCTTGATGAGTTTTGGTGTAATGGGAGGATCAATGCAACCACAGGGACATGTCCAACTGATGATCCGAATATTTCAATATGATCAGAACCCCCAAACAGCACTTGATGCTCCACGTTGGCGATTTATTGAAGATTTAGATGTTAATTTAGAATCGGGATTTCCATTGGAAGTTTTAAATGAATTACGTCAGTTAGGGCATCACATTTCAATAAAACAATATACGGCATTTGGTGGGGGACAGATAATATACAGACTTGAAGATGGATATCTAGCTGCTTCAGATTGGCGTAAGGATGGACAAGCTGTGGGTTTTTAATAATGATTAATGTATGAAAAGAATTCAAAATTAGTTTTTATGAATTCCTTATTTTATACTTGTTTGGTTTCAAGCAAAATATTTAAATTTTTAATAATTTTCTCAATTAAAATTGGGTTTGAATTTAACTTCATAATCTAACTTAAATAATCATAAAAATCTCAAATATTGAATGGTCGGTCAATCAATGAGTTATGATAGAAGAGATCTCCTTTTTAGCTTTAAAATAGTAATTTGTGGAGCCAGTTCAGTAGGGAAAACTTCTCTTTTCAACCGTTATTGTTTTAATTCATTTAACTTTGATACTTCTCCAACCATCGGGATTAATTTTCATTCAATAAATTTAAAAATTAACAATGAAAAAAAACCAAATGAACCAAGAGATTATTATGTTGTGAATTCAATATTCGACTTTGGAGGTCAAGAGCGTTTCAAACCACTAGTTAGCCAATTTTTGGAAGGTTCTTCAGGAGGATTATTAGTTTTTGATTCAGTTAACAAACCATCTTTCGAGCAATTAGATTTCTGGTTTGAACAATTAATTAAAAATACAATTAGTCCAGAAATTCCAATCATATTAGTTGGAAGTAAAAGTGATTTAATAAAAAAAACACCAAAATCAGAAATCGTGAACGATTCGGTAATAAATGATTATGTTAAAGAAAAACAATTAGAAGGCTTTTATAATACATCCTCCTTAGAAAACTATAACGTCTTGAAAGTGTTTAAAGAGTTAAATAATTTAATGTTGAAAAGACAACAAATTCCTTATGTAGTTGGATAGTATCAGCCTAAAATTTTCTGTCATACACAAATTCAGAGAATTCATTAAAAAACACTTTTTGCTCCCTATTAAGGTCTGGATAGATCTCTTTTAAAGTATTTTTCGCTTGTTCTACTAGGTTTTTTGCTAAATGTTCGGCAATCATTAAAGCATTAGTTTTTGTAAAAATATCCTTTACTGTACTTATATCGTTTTTAGTTAGATTTTCCTTATGATAAAGTTCGTTTAAAATTTTAGATTGATCTTCATCAGTATTTTGTATTGCCAAAATATAAATGATTTTTGAATGATTTTTTGCTTTTATATCATGTTCTAAATCAATAATATCATCTCTGATGGCATGAGCTTGACCAATACTTAACATTGCTTCAGATAATGGATTAATTTGATAATGAATATTACCTTTAGCCAAAATTGCTCCTATTTTTGAGGATTTTTCAAATAATCTAGCTCGTTGCAACTCAGCAATATTAAGATATTGTTCTAATGTCATAGTAATATTGTTATATTTCATGTATTCTTCAACTAACTGCCCTTTCAATAAAAAATCCATCGCTTTTGTATATTCATTGATAGCTAGTAATTTTATTTTTTTGGGGAATTTAGTAGATTTCAAAATATCCAATCCTAATAAATATCCTTGAGTACCTCCTAAAATACTCATATTTCTTCCATATGACATAATTAGTTCATCCTTACGATGAATGTCTATATCTTTATAGATTTGATTTAATTCATTTTTTAATTGGGTGTGAAAAGATGGTTTTCCTCTCCTCATATCATCGTCGTCCAGTAAATCATCGTGAATTAAATGACCACTGTGTAATAACTCAACAGCGATAGATACTTCACGAATTTGATCTATTTGATCATCAATATACATAGGGTTGACAACCCCCGAAAAGGCAGCATTTAATAGAATTGGATGTATCCTTTTTGCTTTTTTATTCATTACGAATCCTTCAAGCTGAGTAATAAAATCTTTTAATAATACATCCTTTTCTGTTTTGTATAATCGATTAAAATATTTTTCCAACTCAATATCTACGTGTTTTTTTTCTGTTTTTAAAACATCTTCTATCATTTTAAAATCTCCAAAATTTCACAAGAACATTAATATAAGACATATTATAATTTAATTTAATTATATCTAAATTCGTTGAATTTTAATCCTAAAGGTGGTTTGTAAAAATTTGAAGATTGGTATTATTTCAGATTCACATGATAATAAGGATAATATTATAAAAACCGTCTCTCTAATAAATGAAAGAAAATTGGATATGTTAATCCATTGCGGAGATTATATTGCACCATTTGTAAAGAAATGGTTTGATAAGTTGGATGATTCAATAAAAAAGAATTTTTATGGAGTTTTTGGGAATAATGATGGAGAACGTTTGTTTTTAAAGAAGAATCTTGGTCAGATTTGTCAATTTGCCGAAAATAGTAATGAATTGATTTTAGAATGTGATGGAAAAAAAATCTTTGCAACACATATGCTAAAAACTGCAACAATCGAAGCCCTTGCAAATTCGGGTAATTTTGATATAATTTTATATGGTCATACACACCAACTCCAGCAAAAAAAGATGGACAGTGGTGTTTTAATTCTAAATCCTGGAGAAATTTGTGGATATTTAACAGGGAATTCAACATTTGCATTAATAGAAACAAATAAAATGGAAATAGAGATAATAACATTATAAAATTATACCGAGATTTTCCCAATTAATTCGTTAGTTCAATGTCAGTTTTAACTCCAAATAAGATTTATGAAGATTTTAGAAATAGGAGATTAAGTAAAAGTAATGCTTCAAGGTTATTAATGACTTTAATTGAAAATATACCTGATTTGAATAATAAAGTCAAAATCTTGAGTATAAAATTTTTAGGGTTAATAACTTCTAAAGAACCAAATGTGTTTAAATTACTCGAAAATTTGTTAGTTTCCGATCTGAATGATTTAATCAGGGGAAACGCTGCAAAAGTAATAATTCACAACTTTCCAGATAAAGGAAAAGAGCCCATATTGTGGATACTACAACAAGAAATGCCAGGTTCATGCTTAAAATTGATAATTAAAGCTTTAGAGACTATTTCTACACCTAAACTAAGATCTTTATTAAAACTTAGAGATTATGTTAATTTTAAAGGAAACATCTATTTCCCTTCTGAGTTTTGTTTAACATTCAATTTAAGTGGTAAAAATATTGACAGTATAAAGAAAATTGATGGTTTAGATAAATTAACAAATCTAAGGAAATTATATCTTAATTTTAATCAAATAACAAAAATAAATGGATTGGAAACTCTTGTAAATTTAAATTCATTACATCTTCAAAATAATAATATTTCTAAATTAAGAAAATTGAAATCTAATCCAAATTTGAAGTCATTACAAGTTTTTGATAATCAAATTTCAGAAATTGATGGATTGGAAGAACTAAAAGATTTAGAAATTTTAAATCTCCGCAATAACAAAATAGAAGAGATTAAAGGTCTAGACCACATTGTCAATTTAAAAAGATTAGATCTTAGTAATAACCAAATTACAGATATTAAAGGATTAGAAAGCCTTCCAAAACTAGAATTTTTAGATCTAAGTCATAATCATATAGCTGAAATTAAAGGATTAAAACACCTTAAGAAGTTAAAATTTCTTGATTTAAGAAATAATAAGATTACCCACATTACAAGTTTGAAAGAGCTTAGAAGACTCAGATATTTGTATCTTGGTTTCAATAGAATCAAGGTTCCATGCAATCACGAATTATCAGAGCATCTAGATATACCCGATATCAAAAATATTGAAGAATCGTCCTTGAATATTTAGGGCATGTATATAATCTTAAGTGATTTAGCAATTATTCAACTGAATATAGATTGTTAGGTTGAATCAGTAAAATAGGTTAAAAAAACCAATTCTATGATGAGAAAGTTTACATGTATTTTAGAAAACTTTTTTGAAGAATATTAAACATTTGTATTATTATGACCCTACCATTAGAAGGAAAAGTCATTTTAGATCTCTCTAGAATGTTGCCAGGTCCTTATTGTTCGATGATTTTAAGCGATCTTGGGGCCGAAGTTATCAGAATAGAGGATCCAAATTACCCTTATGATAATGGACCTCCATTTTTTCGTAAAGGTGATTATCAAGAAAGTGTCTTTCACTCTATTCTGATGAGGAATAAGAAGTCCATAACACTTAATCTAAAAACTTCTGAAGCTGTTCTGATCTTTTATGAATTAGTAAAACACGCTGATGTAGTTCTTGATACTTTTAGACCAAAAGTAATGAAAAGATTAAAAATTGATTATAATACTTTAGCTTCGGTTAACCCATCAATAATTTGTTGTTCTTTGACAGGATATGGGCAATATGGACCCTATGAACAAGTTGCTGGTCATGATCTTAATTACATAGGTATTAGTGGAATTTTAGATCTTACAAAAGAAAGAAAAATCTTTGGGAAGGAAGATTCTATTAGAAAACCGTTAAATCCCGGTGTTCAGGTTGCTGATATAGGAGGTGGGTTAGTATCGGCTATAGGAATTTTAGGTGCAATTATTGAACGAGATAATAATGAAGAAAGAAAAGGTCAATTTATTGATATATCAATGACTGATTCTGTCTTCTCTTTTATACCAATGATTGCTGCGTATCATTTTGCTAAAGATTTAAGTGATGGAGTAAATATTTTACATGGAGACTTTCCCTTTTATAGCGTGTATCAAACTAAAGATAATAAATTCTTATCTGTTGGTATCATTGAAGCTAAATTTTGGAGAGAATTTTGTAAAGCTTTAGGTTTGGAGGAAATATCTCACAAACAATTTGTAATTGGAAAAGAAAGAGAGAATTTCTTTAAAAAAATTGAACAAGAACTATTGAAGAAAACTCAAGAAGAATGGATGAAGATTTTTATATATCTTGACGCCTGTGTCATGCCCGTCAAATCTTTTGCAGAAGCATGTGAGGACCCTCAAATCATCGCTCGAAACATGGTTGAAGAAATTGACCATCCTATACTTGGGAAGATCAAAAATGTAGGTTCACCAATTAAATATTCACGTACACCTCTCTCGATAAGATCTATTGCTCCACAAAGAGGGCAAGACATAGTTGAAGTTCTGAGTAGTATTGGGTATTCTGAAGTACAAATTGAAGATTTCAAAAAAAAAGGGATCCTATAAATACTTAAGATTATAAATTGAAAGATAATAAATTATCAAAAATAATTGTATTGACTTGGTTAAGAAGGTTGTGAGTGTAGACTTAAAATTGTATGAGGAACTCAAAAGATCAGGTATTAATTTGATTTTATCATTGCCTTGTATAATGTTAAAGAATCTGTTGTTAATTATTGAAGAAAGAGACGATATTCCTCATATATCAATAACGCGAGAGGAAGAAGGGGTAGGTATAGCGGCAGGTGCATATTTAGGGGGTAAGACTCCAGCTATTTTGATGCAAAATTCAGGATTAGGAAATTCTATCAACGCGATCAAGTCTCTTCTTCAACTATTTAAAATACCTGTTATATTCATAATGAGTCATAGAGGTGCTGAAGGTGAGAAGATTGCTGCTCAAATCCCCATGGGGCAGCTTACGCCAGACTTATTAGATTTATTAAAAATTGAAAAATTTATCATAGATTCTAAAGAAAAAATCAAAAATATTAGGAATGCCGTCCAGACAAGCATTTCATCAGAAAAATCGATATGTATTCTTTTAAAAAGACCTTTATGGGGTGCTCTATGAACCGATACGATGCATTAAACAAGATTGTTGATTCAATAAATAATGAATTTGTTGTCTGTAACCTTGGAGCCCCTTCGAGAGAGTTATATAATTTAAAAGATCGGGTTGAGAATTTCTACATGCTAGGCTCAATGGGCCTAGCGTCTTCTATTGCGTTTGGAATAGCAATTGCTAAACCTCAAAAGAAGATTTGGTGTATTGATGGGGATGGATCATTACTCATGAATCTTGGTAGCTTAAGTACAATCGCCAATAATAAACCGACCAATTTTACTTTGATCTTAATCGATAATGGATCTTATGGTTCAACTGGAAATCAAAAAACATATACAAGCAAAAAGACAAAATTAGAAATAATCGCTGAAGGAGCTGGGTTTGATTCAATTTTTGTAATTGATAAAGAGCGAAATATAGCCCCAACTTTATCAAATCTAAAACCAGGTTGTCATTTTATAAAAGTAAATGTATTGCCCGGGAATGCAAAAGTAGAAAATATTACCTTGAATCCAGAGGAAATTAAGAACAGATTTATGAATTCTATTTCAAAATAATTGTCAGAACGTATTTACGATGAAATTATTAAACTTCTTAGATATTTTTATAAACACATAATTTTAATTACCTTTAGGCTCATTAAATCTTTAGTAAAATTATATTTTTAACCAGCGTAAATATTTTAAACAATGAAAGATGCCAGAAAAATCCAATGAATCGAATTCCAATGACCTAGAATTTAATAATGCTAAGGATCATCAATCTGAAGAAGAAATGGAAAAGAAAATAGGAAAACCTATTGTCATTAGAGCAGAAGCATATAAAACAATTATACTATATGCAGGTAGATATGCGAATAGATCAGTTCCTCCTGAAAATTGGAAGGAGATTTATGGTATTTTAATTGGATATGCGGATGATGAAATCGTTTTTATCGAACGCTCTGAAGCTTTAACATTTGGGCATTCAACTGATGTTCAGCTCGATAGTAGACATTATGGATTTATTGAAGAAATTCAGGAAAGATTAGATAAAGAGGGAAAGGGATATTATATGGTTGGATGGTTTCACAGCCACCCTGGACTAAATCTATTTTTTTCTTACATAGATTTAATTAATCAACTTGGGTTTCAGCAAAATAATAAGGATTTTTGTGGTTTAGTGTTCGATCATACTATCTTAGGTAAAAAAAGTTTTGAGAAAGTAGAAGGAACTGAACATACAATAACGAAGTTTGAAACAGGATTTGAAATTTACCGAATAACTGATGTAGGTATGGATACTAATGATCCTAAATATGATACAAATTACCACAAAGTTGATTACATCATAGATGGCTTAAATAAGTTTTTTTTTGCCAATGTTCTCTCAGAACTATCTGCTCTAGCTTCTGAAGGGAAACCTTTACAAACGGCTTATGGGGAACAATACACAAGTGAAGAAAATATTGTAAATCTTCAAAAATCTGAGAAATTTTCGCCATTTGATGCGAATATCGGTAATGCATCAGGTGAAGAATTCTTAACTGCTATCCCAATGAATGAAGAAATCACATTTAACAATAGTACAACTTCCAGAGGAGAAATAGGAACAGAAAAAGACCAAGAGGAAACCAATATTAAAGAAAGTGCCGAGAAGTCGGTTTACGAGGGAAATATTGCATTTAACAATAAAGATGCTTTTACAGGGATAGAGAAATTTAGACAGGGAATTGCTAATTACAAGACTTTAAAAGATTATGATAAGGTTATGGATTTATTAAGAACTGTAGCCCAGAGGTGCATTAGCAATGATCATTTAGTCTTTGCAAGAGAATTCGCTGAAGATTTATACAAACTAGCCAAAAAGCATAAAAATCTCTTTTATAGAGGAGTTTCTAATTATACAATTGGGTATTTACTCTTAAAAAAAGGTGAAAATGAAATTCTAAAAGAAGCTCTAAATAAAATACAAAATGCAGCTGTAGATTTTGAAAAAGAAGGAGATTATGCTGGAGCAGGAATGTGTTTTAACAAAATTGGTTCAATTTACCAATCAAGGTTAAGTAAAATAGAAAATGCTTGTTTATTTTACAGAGCCGCTGTTGAAAATTATAATAACGCAATTCTAAAAATCCATCCCTTAAGAACATCTTTTTGGAACAAACCAGAATTACTCATCCTGAAAATTGTAGAATTAAGAGATTTGATTGAGGAATTATTACCAAACCTTCAGAATGCTGAAATTAAAAATAAAATTGCTAAAGATCTTAAAATATTACAATACAATTTTTAATATCTGTTCTTTATTCTAAAGCCTAGTAAAGTCTAACTTAAATCCATAAAAATTATATTTTAGGTAATATTATTTTAAATACTCATTTTGGTGATTGATATCCCACGTCGTAAACAAAAAGTAAAATATTCTAGAAAAATTGTATGTAAAAGTCTTGCACCTAAAGGTGACGTCAGCTATAACTTGCAAGCGTTATGTTACTGTTCAGTAAGAGACTTAGTATTAGGAACACGTGCCTATATATGTCAAGTTTGTGCATTATACGATCCTGCTAAAAATACTCGCAGATTTTCGGATATGTATGAAGAGAGTAAAAAAATAGCTGAAGATAAGATTAAGGAATTTGAAATCACATCTATAAGTTTGGAGGATGAAATTGATTTATCTATTAATGAATTTGAGGAAGAAGATGTAGACGCTTCAATAAAATTTGAAAAAAGGAAGGCAGGAAAAGCTGGTTCAGATGATACCAGTGAAGATTTCCAAACTAGTGAATGTCCGTTCTGCGGAGAATTATTTGACGATATTAGGATTCACGTTCGGGATTGCGAATTTGCTCCGGAAGATGTTAGTATTGATGATATCATCCCGGGGAAAAGGAAAAAAAAAAAAAAAGCTACTCAGAAATCAGTAACTTCCAAAAAAAAAGCGACAGAGAAACAAGCATGTCCCTACTGCAAAAAAGAGTATCAGAGACTTGGACGTCATATAAAATCCTGTCCAAAGAAACCAGCAGATGCTGATGATACAGGAAATGATGGTAACTAATTTTTAAATAGTAAGTCATAATTTAAACCTATCCAGAAAAACATACCGCAACGGGAAGAAATTTTAGAGAGTGATAGAGATAACATTTCACATATCCTGAATAATGGATTATTCCATAACGAGGTGGTAAGACCAGATTATTACAGATGTCTTTAATGATTTTTTTTAAATTGATGGTTTTTTAAAAAAAACCTCCTGGGTGTCGGAAGTATAATATTTAACTGGGCTTTTTGGCTGCTTTTTTATCAGGTTTATAAAGCCAATTAATTGATCTTGATTCATCTTCATTTTTTTAGAAAGTGTAGAAATTGATAATTTATCAAATTCTTTAGAATAGTTCCGTAATCTGTAGCTTAGTAATTTTTTGTATACTGATGAAATCAGCAATTTTAAATTTGGATAATTTTCTGTCTTTATTTCTTTTACAAATTCAAATATTTTTTCGGAGGCATCCTTATAATTTAATACTTTATAACAACTTAAGACCTCATATAATCTCTTAATAAATTTGAAATATTTTGTAATGTCAATATTGATATCTTCAAGATTATATTTGTAAATATCCTGATCAATATCATTTTTTAACATAGCTAATAATTTTGAGAAGTTTTCAAGGTTTAACTCGTTGAGTTCTTCTCTTAAAAGATTATTAAAACGTCGCTCATAAATTAATCTGTGATGTTTTAATTCTGAATCCACATATTTTTTAATTTCGTAAAAATCACGAATTTCTTTTTCAATATTAAATATTTCTTGGTGTTCTTCTATTAAGACTAAAGCAGATCTTACTTTTTCTAGCGCGGAGTTATAATCTCCACCCTTAACTTTTTTTGAGATAATAGTTTTATAAAATTCTAATTCTTCTATTAGATCTTTTTTATTCTTGAAACTTTCGAGATTATTGTTGAAATCCATGATTTCCTGATTAAAATTGGAACAATAATTATTCTTATACTACTAAGTAAAATAGTTACTTAATTTAAATTTAATATTATCCATTTAATAGATTGATCATAATCTCACCATAGAAAGAAAAACAAAGTAATATGGATAACTAATACCATCCTTCTTCAAAAGAAAAATAAATGAATTTTTTAAATGTGAGATTGAATTCTTAGCGTGTAAATTAGTAATGAACTCAAAAAACTGAAATTAATTCTTAAATAACAAAGAGAATTTTAGAAATAGAGTAAGGATTTCTCTATAATTGGCGAGCTCCGCATAGCGGACATATTTCAGAATCTCCAACAGGATTCCCACAATCTTTACATCGTTTAATCTCGTCAATTATGTTTTTTTCTCTGTCTTTATTGCCTTTATCATCTAATTCCTCAGTTTTTTCAATATCTTTTTGAAAAGTTGAGCTTGGTTTGTCCCCTGGCCAAATTATATTTACTAAAATACCCGAAATTACCAGTATAGCACTAATTATAATATAAATTGTTAGGTTATTACCATAGTTATCTTTTAAAAATTGATTGGCACCATTAATCCAACTAACCATCCATTGTCCTATAGGAACGACTATTGGTTTGAGAAATAATACTATAGCCCCAATAATATCAGCTAATACATCTAAAATTTGATTTGTTTGAAAAAACATGATTCTATTCCACTTTTCTTATTTTTTCATCCTTTTCTCTCTAATTTTCTCTCTATTTATAGTAAAATCAATAACATCATACAATTTAAGAACTATTGTTAAGAAATAAATTCCCATATACATCGATAACATTTGTTGGACATTTAATGTAAAGAAACCAAAATTTACGATAATAAAACTAATCTCAGCAGCTCCAGAAAACTTATAACTCCAAAGATATAAACAGTTAACAATTACTTGAATCAATGCAAAAACACCTCTTCTTATTGAATGTTTTGGGGATGAAAATGTGAAAAAGGCTAACCCGCTGATTAATAATCCAAAAGCTGTAATCCAGAAAGTTATGTTTTGGTAATCTTGCTGCTCCCATTGAAACGGTAAACCTTCAATGCTAAAGATTAAAGTAAAAGTAACTAAAGGAACAACAATCGTTGTTAAGACATAGACTGCGGAAAATATAACTCCCCGAACCATATTTTTAACAGCGCCCATTTTTATTTCCTCCTTATGGCAAACTAAAACTTCCTACAATTAAATTTACTGCTGTAATCGCTAGAGAATGCATTCCCAATGAATAATCTAGACTTATAGTAAAATTTGCATAAAATTCTACAGCTGAGGGACTTCTAAACCAATTTATTTCTGTAGCAAGATTTGGGAAATCTCCATGAATAAAACTGCTGTTGTCTACAAAGAAAACAAGGTTTCCTGTTGTTCCCTTTAAAATATCCCCAATAGTCATATTTTGGAAATCAAGGATTGTTACACTTCTGGTCACATTCACGCCGGGTCCACCCCAGTCGATATGACTATAATTTATAGAAATTTGAACAATCAACCCTAAATTCTCCATATCAAAATACCCCGCATTTGTAATGTTTACTGGTAAAGAGAAATTGACGTTCTCTACATACCCACTAGTAAAATTAACATCAAAATTAAATTCTGCGCTTCCAGGATCTACTTGAATATTATTTGGGTTTGAAAGGATCAAAATCGCTGACCATCCACCCAATAGTGTAACTACTGTCATGGATATTGTTAAAAGTAGAATGAAAATTCTGAAAATCAGTCTAAAAACACGCGAAGGTCTCATGTTAATCTATTAAAATTATTTAACGAATTAATTTTTTTAGATAAATTAAATTAACACTTATGCTATTTATAAATTTTCCATATTTAATTTTAATTTCTTGTTAAAGAATAATTCTGTATGTTTTACCTTCACTACAAATAGTAAGGTTTTTATTTGAAAATATTCCATCGTCTTCCTTGGAAAAAGACCCTATTTGACTTAATTTATTTTTTATGTGAAAATCTATAAGAGAATTTAAATTTGTTAAATCAAATAATGCTATATTTATGATTAAAAATATTTAAAGAAAAATTAAAATTCGTGTAATGAAAATGGAAAATATTCAATCACATGCAATCGATTTTAAAGATGTAGCTAAACAAATGGAGACATCCATTGAAAATGGTTTAACTGGGCAAGAAACGCAAAAAAGACTCGAACGATTTGGTAGGAATGAATTAACTAAGGAGAAGGGTAAAACCGCTTTACAAATCTTTATTGGGCAGTTTAAAGACTTCCTAATTTATCTTCTCATATTTGCAATTTTAATCTCAATAGTTATTGGAATATATGAGTCTATTAAAATTCCTGGAGAATGGCCTTCAGAATATACCGATGCGCTTGTAATACTTACGATTTTAATAGTAAATGCTGTATTAGGATTTTACCAGGAATATCAAGCAGAAAAATCACTTGAGAGCCTTAAAAAGCTTGCACCACATTATGCAATAGTCAGAAGAGATGGAAAAGTTATGGAAATTGGCGTGGAAGAGGTTGTTCCTGGAGATATTGTGCTCTTTGGAGAAGGTGATAAATTTCCTGCTGATATTAGGCTTTATAAGGAGTTTTCACTTTATGTTGATGAAGCAATTTTAACTGGAGAATCACAACCAGTTAAAAAGCAGCTAAATCCTGTAGACAAGAAACTGATACTCGCAGATAGGACTAATCTTGGGTATATGAATACTATAATCACAAGGGGAAATGGAGAAGGAATCGTTATAGGAACAGGAATGCATACCGAAATAGGTAAAATAGCAACAAGTTTGCAACAGGAAGAAATTGAGCTTAGTCCATTTCAGAAAGAAGTAAATCGATTTGGAAAGCTTCTAGGCATAGTCATATTAATTATCTGTGCAGCTGTTTTTGTTACTGAATTAATACTTATTTTAAGTCTTGGAAGCCCTGATCCCATGGACGAATTAATAGAAGCTTTTGAGATCGCAATAAGTTTAGCTGTATCTGCTGTCCCTGAAGGTCTTATAGTAGTTATTACGGTAGTTATGAGTATTGGGATGAGAAAAATGGCAGATAAAAATGCCCTAGTGCGAAAACTCACTGCTGTTGAGACTTTGGGAAGAGTAAATGTAATATGTTCTGATAAAACAGGTACTTTGACAAAGAACGAAATGACAGTTGTAAAGGTATTTATAGGAGGAAATGAATATAATGTTGAGGGTGTGGGCTACGCTCTTGAGGGTAAAATAATTGGTGATAAAGGTAAACAAGTTCAAATTACAGATTATTTGAAAAAATACTTAGAAGTGTGTATGTTTTGTAACAATTCAAATGTTTCACTTCGAAATGATGGAACAAGTGATACGGATGTTGTCGGAGATCCAACTGAAATTTCGATGAAAGTGTTGGCTATGAAAATGGAGCTTGGCACTAAATCAGAGAAAATTGCTGAAATACCTTTCAATTCCGATAGGAAGATGATGTCAGTGGCGGTAGAAATCGATAATAAATTGTACTCATTAATAAAGGGCGCTCCAGATATTCTGTTAAATAATGCAGGCTATGGTGTAGATGAAAATCAAGTAAAACCAATTAATGATGTGAGAGAGAAAATTCTCGAAAAAAATGAGGAATTTGCGAAAAATGCATTGAGGGTGTTAGGAGTAGCTTATAAACCGTTAGATGAAGGGTATAAAGAAGAAGAAATGGAGCAAGATTATATTTATCTAGGTTTGGCAGGAATAATTGATCCCGCACGTGATGAAGTAAAAGATGCAATCGAAGAAGCAAGGATGGCTGGAATTCGGACAATTATGATTACAGGAGACCATAAAATTACAGCGATTGCAATCGCACAAGAGATTGGTTTAACCGAATCATCTGAGGCGATTACAGGAATAGAGTTAGAGGAAATGAGTGATGATGAACTTCGTGAAAGAGTTAAAACCGTTGATGTCTTTGCGAGAGTTACCTCCGAGCATAAATTAAGGATAATGCGAAGATTGAAAGAATTAGATTTAGTAATTTCAATGACAGGTGATGGCGTAAACGACGCCCCTGCCGTAAAGGGTGCGCATGTAGGTGTAGCAATGGGTCTTAAGGGTACAGAGGTAACTCAAGAAGCCTCAGAAATGATCCTAATAGATGATAATTATGCTACAATTGTCAACGCGATAGAAGAAGGAAGGGGAATCTTTGAAACTACTAAGGGTTTCTTTCGTTATATGTTAAGTACCAACTTTGATGAGATCTTTTTGATTCTAACGGCATATATTCTTATGAAATTGGCACCTAATATATTTCTTGCGCTTCCCGTAATCCCAATACAGATTTTGTGGCTTAACATAGCTACAGATGGATTACCCGCTATGGTACTTGGCTTAACGCCCACGGATCCAGATGTAATGAAAGAAAGACCACGAAAGGGATTTACACTATTACCTGAGATTAAAGGGCCTGTTCTTCTACTTGGAATTTACACATCAATTACAGATATAACACTCTATTTATTACTATGGGGTGTTTTAATCCCTGGTTGGGCTCAAGCTGGAGTACCCGGATTAATAGGTTTTGATCCAACTCTTCCATTTGCAGTTTGGCCAGCGGCTAATTTTTACGCTATCGCATTGACACAAACAATTATATTTACAAATCTAGTCGTTTGTGAATTATTGTTTGTTTACACCTGTACTTCTAACATAAAACCATTTTACTTATTTCCAAATAAACATTTATTCTGGGCGACTGGTCTTTCTTTTGGATTACAATTACTAATATTATTTACACCAATGGGATTAGCATTCCATGTTGTGCCTTTATTCCACCCCTATTTCTGGATAACTCTGATATTGGCCGCATTTAGCGTTTCTGTTGTGGATGAACTGAGAAAATGGAGAATTCGAAAAAAGAGAGGAATGCGAATCCTTAGAAAATCTTAGTAGCAGGTATTTATCTATTCTCTATAAATATCTTTAATTTTTATTAATTTTATAATTCCACCAATATATTCGAAATTGAATTAGTTCTTTAATTCTTTTTAATTAATTTTATATTTTTTTCACAATTTAATTTAATAATTAGAACTGAATAGTTCAATATCCCTAAACGGAATTATACTAATGAATATTACACAAGTTTTGAAAAATAAAATTGAATCAAATCAAACTGTATTAACTGAATTTGAATCTAAAGAACTCTTACGAGAAATTGGAATACTTGTTCCTGATCAAAAATTAACATCTTCAAAGCATGAAACTTTATCAGCAGCTAAAGAAATTGGTTTTCCAATAGTTTTAAAACTAATAGCGGAGGATATCGTACATAAATCGGATACTGGAGCTGTAAAATTAAACTTAAAGAACATAAAAGATGTGGAAGATGCCTATGAGGAATTGATGGAAATAGCTTCTCAGAAAGAAAAAAAGATTTCTGTGCAAAAAATGGCTGATGAACCAATAACAGAACTAATAATTGGAATGACTACTGATCCACAGTTTGGCCCTGCTTTAATGTTCGGTATAGGCGGAATTTTGGTGGAACTTTTAGAAGATGTGAGTTTTAGGATTGCTCCAATAACCGAATATGACGCAAATGAGATGATACATGATATTAAAGGATTTCCCATACTTGATGGATTTCGTGGAAAACCCAAAGCAGATATAGGTGCAATTATAGAGACTTTAATGAAAATTTCTGAGCTAGTCACCAAACATGAAGAAATTAATGAAATGGACTTAAATCCAGTTTTTATCTACGATAAAGGTTTGATTTGTGTTGATGCTAGGATTATTTTAAAAAATAGAGATTAACTGTAATATCAGTATCTAAGGAAGTAATTTTTTTCTATTAATTTTTATTCTTTTCAGATCCGACATTATTTACACCTTTTTGATATACCATTGTTAATTTTATTTA
>SDBU01004030.1_pt1 | contig 18343 bp, 9 predicted proteins | sample 2277071 | NCBI WGS metagenome assembly SDBU01 (sample SAMN10397929, study PRJNA504765) | marine sediment metagenome | isolation source: marine sediment core GS08_GC12, 126 cmbsf | place: Arctic Ocean: Gakkel Ridge, Loki's castle | collected 2008 | reverse complement strand
CCCACCCACCTATCAACCCATTACCACTTCAACATGATGTTCTTTGCCGCTGGTTTGGCCTGCCTGCCGGCCAGGCAGGTCCGGCGGAATAATGTTTGAAGCTAAGCTTCTATTATCTAGCGTGACCGTCTTAACCCCTTTGGAAACACCTTCAGGATTGCGCACTGTTATGTAGTAGGTTGAGCCCCGAAAAACTCGTTTAACCTGAAAACCCTTCCAGTTTTTGGGAATACATGGATCAATCATCAAGCCTTTATAATCTGGCCTAATGCCTAATATCCACTGGGAGGCGGCAACAAAATTCCAACAGGCAGAGCCGGTTAACCAGGAGTTTTTACCTTCGCCAAAATTCTTGTGGGCTTTCCCTGCGATCATCTGGCAGTAAACATAAGGTTCAGTTTTATAAAGATCAGCAATTTCATTATGGGCTGCTGGCTGGACTGCTTTGTAATACTCATAAGCAATATCACCGCGGCCGATTATACACTCGGCTATCATTGCCCAGGGGTTTGGATGGCAGAAGATCGCGCCGTTTTCTTTTAATCCTGGAGGATAGACGCAGATTGACCCGTATTTGGGGATGAATTTTGAATAGGGTGGGGTCATCAGAATAATGCCGTACTCTGTCCACAGATGTTTGCGCACAGAATCCATGCACTTTAGGGCTTTATCTTTTTCTGCAGTGCCGGACATTACTCCCCAGGCCTGAGTTTCCAGATAAATCTGTCCTTCCTTGTTCTTGTGCGAGCCTAATGGTTCTTCATCTTCATCAAAAGCACGCATATACCAGCTGCCGTCCCAGGCAACCTTGTTGATCTTTTTGGTCATTTCGTCAGCAATGTCATTAAACTTTTTAATATCTTCTTTTTTAGTGAGCAGCTCTGCCATTTTAGCCAATTCCCTGGCGCCATAAACGACCATCTGGGCGATCATGACTGACTCGGCTTTTTCTTTGTCATAAGTTAAGTTTAGGCAGTCGTTCCAGTCAGCAAAATAAATCTTGGGCAAGCCGTGCGGCCCAAGATGCGTGATAGAAAAGTTAATCGCCCTGGCCATATGCTCGTAGATTGTGCCTTTTTCTCCGCCCACAAACGGCACTTCAGTTTCTAAAAAGCGGATATCGCCTGTTTCCTTAACATAAGAGGGCACAGAAACAGTTAGCCAGAGATGGTCATCGCCATAGCCTGAACCATTGCCTTTTTTAGTTAATGGAGAATACTGGTGATAAGCAGAACCATCTTCAAATTGGTTGGAAGCTAAATCAACAATTCTTTGTTTAACCTTTTTGGGGATCAAGTGGACAAAGCCTAATGTGTCCTGGTTGGAATCACGAAAACCCATGCCGCGGCCAATGCCTGATTCATAATATGAGGCTGAGCGGGACCAATTAAATGTGGTTAAACACTGGTACTGGTTCCAGGTATTAACAATTAAATCTAATTCCGGGTCTTCTGATTGGACAGAGAACTTATTTAAATGTTCTTCCCAGTAGTCAGCCAGCTTTTTTAGCGCCTGGTCAACAACTTTGGGATCCTCATACTTGCTAACTTTAGCTGGCGGTTCTTTAATATCTTCCGTAAAACCAAGCACAAAGATAAAAGTTTTTGTTTCGCCGGGTTTTAGCTTAAAGTTAAACATTTGCGAGCCAACCGGCGACCAGCCGCCGGCAATTGAGCCATTCATTTTACCTTCAAGCACAGCCCGCGGGGCTGACCAGTCGCCATAAGTGCCCATAAAGTCACTGCGCTGGGTGTCAAAGCCTTTGGCAGCTGCGTTGGCGCAGGAGAAATAAGCAACCACGTTTTGTTGCACACGATAGCGCGAGATATGATAGATAATATTGTCTTTTACTTCTGTCTCGCCGATATTTAAATTGTACTGGTAGTCAGTCATGTCATTTAAGGCATCCCAGAGACAGAATTCAACAAAGGAAAAGAGGGAAAGATCTCGCGGCTTATCCCCGGTAGCTTTAACTTCCATTTTCCAGATTTCCAGGTTTTCACCTATGGGAACAAAGTAAGTGGTTTTTGTTTTGATGCCTGAGTATTCTGAGGTAATGGTTGAATAGCCAAGCCCATGGCGGCATTCATACTTATATTCATCAAGGTTCTTTAAGACCGGCTGCCACGAAGCTGACCAGTAATCACCTGATTTATTGTCTTTTAAGTAGAGATACCTGCCGCCGCGGTCCATGGGAACATTGTTATAGCGGTAGCGCAGCAGCCTTCTTTCTTTAGGATCTTTGTAAAAGCTGTAGCCGCCGGCAGTGTTGCTAAAAAGAGCACAATAATCTTCTGCGCCAAGGTAGTTGATCCAGGGAAGCGGGGTGTCGGGTCGAGTTATAACATATTCTTTGTTTTCCTTATCAAAATAGCCGAATTTCATAATAGGAACTCCTTCTATTAATCTTTTTTACTAAGAAGTCATATTTTATCACAAAATTGGGGCAAGCTGAAGGGGGTGGTCCGAGCATCCGGGTATCCGGGAAACCGGGACTAGGGGATCGGGGGATCCGGTTATTTGGGACATTATTATAATGTCCCGGATGTCCGGATTACCGGGTCTCCTACTTAATGCTTCTTTTAATTAAATTCTGCCACTTTTTGTTGCCGGAATTAATTTCGAGGAAGATGCTGAAGTTAGCGTAAATAACTTTGCCTTTGCCGATTTTCTTTTTGATAATTTGAGGACGTTTACCCTTGCCTTTTAATCCATCAAAGAATCCTTTAGCAGTTGGCACAGTATATTCATAAACAACTCCAAGCAAATCTTCCATCAATGGATTGGAATAAAGATGTCCATCCTGGTCTTTGATGCCAAACCGGGCTTCAGTGATTAAAGTTCCGCCTTTGGCAATCCATTTTTTGAGATTATTGTATTGTTTGGTGGATAGGAGATAGGGGTTAGGCATTAGGATTGTTTTATAAGGTAATTTCCCGGCATCTAAATCTCTTTCAAAAATAAAATCAACTGGCTGGCCCTTTTTGTAAACTGCCTTGTAGGCGCCCTGGGATGACAGTAAGCCGTGCATCAGTCCAATTTCTACCCTGACTGGTTCCCACTGGCCGGCAATACCGCGCGGCGGGCCTTGTTCCTGGTAGGTTTCAACATCGCTTGACCTTAAATAAGCTATAGCGATTTTTGAAACTGGGAATTGGGAACTGGGGACTGGGAGTTTTTTTGCAAGTTTTTTGATAACTTCTAATCGCTTGGTTGAACTACCATCAGGTTTAAGTATGCCAAACCCGCCGGTTTCAGCGCCAAAGCGCGGAGGAAGCCAATTATGGTAGAGCAAGGCCTGGGCCCCGTGTTTTACAGCTAGTTCAGTCCACCACTTGATTTCCGGGCCTTCCACGTATTCCGGGGCGCCCCAGCGCACATTCTGTCCGCCCTGCAGCTCTGTGATGTGGAATTCACAGTTACTGGCCCTACAGTAGCTGCGCCACAGGTCGTAAGTAAAAGCCAGGTCTGGCTCTTTCATGCGGCTGCCCTTGGGATAAACATCCAGGCCGTAGAAATCTACATTGTCGCCAACCAGGCTGTGATCTGGCACGCGTGTGCAAATGCCAACAAAACCATTGGTGCCGACTTTATGCTTTTTATCAATCTTTTTAACTATTGCTGCCAGCGTGCTAATCCAATCCTTAATACTGTCAGTCTTAAACCTAAACCAATCCAAAAATATGTGGGGAGAAACTGCTTCCCAGATGCCGGATTTAGGTGTTCGGATATCTTCGAATCTTGAAAAAGTTGTGGTCCAAAACCGTGTACCCCAAACTTCATTTAACTTTTTAATGTTGCCGTATCTTTTTTTGGCCCAGAGGATAAAAGCATTGCGGCTGTGCTCGCAGTGGCAAAAATCCTGTATAGTGGTGTGGTCAAGCGGAGGATAAACCGGTTCATTATCCAGCTGCCAGTAGAGCAGGGCTGGATGGTTTTTGTAGTGTTCAGCCATTTTCTTGGCTAACCTGGCGGCAAGTTTACGATAGTTAGGATTATCTTTACAAATATTTGGTCGTGGGCCATATTCAGGATATAAACTTCCATCATTGGCAACAGGCCGGCTCTTAGGGTATAAGCGATAAAACCAGGTGGGAACCTGAGAGGTGGGAATACCCAACAAAACTTTGATTCCATGCTTGGCGCACAGGTCCATAGCCTGGTCCATTCCAGAAAAATCAAACTTGCCTGGCTCTGGCTCCACCCAATCCCAGGCCATCTCGCCAAAGCGGATAATGTTTAAGCCTGCTTGTTTGATTTCCCTAAGTGTTTTGTCCCATGTTTCCTTGGGCCATTGATCTGGATAATATGTTACGCCGTACGGAAATTTCATGCCAGAGTAACCTCAATTTTTTTAACTTCCCTGTTCCTGATCGCTTGAGAATAAGGTTCAGGCACAAAAGAATTGTCTATGTCAACTTCCTTATCATTAAAGATCAACTTGTAAGCCACAGGAGAGACCCCGCCGCCATAAGTATTCTTTTTGGCTTTATTTATATATACAACTTCAATGCAGCTGAGCAGTGTAAAGCTTAATTGGTCTTGGTTAAACAGCCAGGCAGGCAAGATCGGCGAAAGCTTAAAACACAATTTGCCTTGCGGGTCCAAATAGAAAATCTTTTTACCGGAAGTCATGTTGAGCCAGATATCAATAAATTCAGCTGTGCCGCCAGACAGGCGCGCCACAAAACCGCGGCCGTGCTTCTCTTTGTCAGGGTGCGCGCTGCTGGCAATAAAAGATGAATTTTCCAGGGTGCTGCGTTTGTACTGCGCTGGTTTTAAGAAAGGGACAATAACATTTTTAAAATCAGCAAAGAATTCCTCATACATGCCGGCTTTGATCAGCTCCAGCATATATTTGTATTCCATATGCAGCCAGATCGATTCGTTTTCCAGCCAGCCTGGGGTAAAGATACGCGCCCGACCGATTTCAATTGGCGTGTTTTTTAATGAGGCATTAACCTTGTACATTTTTAATTTCTTATCATAAAGCGGGCTGTCTTTGACCAGCTGATAGATCTTTTTATCTTTAACAACTTTGAGGGCGTGGACAAAACCTTCAAGAAATAAGGGCAGGGGTGTTTGTTTAAAGGCTTTTATTTTTACCACGCAGTTATTAAGCTCGTAGTCAGTTACTTCGTTGATGAAATAGGTATAGTAGTTTTTATATTTTTTCAAGCATTTTTTAATGCCGTAATCACACTTTTCTGCCACCTGAATCAGAAAATCTTTAATATATTTTGCGTCAACAGTATTTTCTGTTCCCTCAATGCCAAATTTGGTTTTGTTACGATAGGTTTCTTTAAGTGTGTAACTTTGGTCCCAGTATTCAAAGCTGTTTTCGGAACTAAAGAAGGCGCTCAGTCTTTGTTTTAGACCGTCAATTAATTCTTTGAGTTCAATTGGGATCTCAGCTGTGATTTTATCTGTTGTTTGATCCAAAACATACTGACAGAGCCGTTTTAGCTCCAAGCTTTCTGATAAGGAGGAGCCCAGCAGAGCCGGCAGGCCGTTTAGCGCGTCATACCAGTCAGGCTTGTTCGCTTCCATCTCCAGGCCAATGCCTTCTGCATCAAAAGAAGCCGCTTTGTTGACAATAATGCACAAAAGCTTACTGATTAACGTTGAAGTGTAAATCTCACCCTTGCCTTGCCTTGTCCTGACTGTGTTGGGATTAGCCCCGCGGCTGTTGATTGATTGAGTTTTATCAGGGTCTACCTTGACGCTTTCATATTGTTTTACCTGATCCTCATCAACACAATATTTTTCCCTGCGGCTGAGAACAACATGATCGTTATCATAATAAGTGAAAATCTTCTGGTTAAAAAGGATATCATGGAGTTTTTCCGGGTAGATACACTCAAAGCTTTCTAATAGATCAGTGTTGTAGAAAAAGTGATCGATCCAATAACCTTCGCCATGGCTGGCATCTTCTACCATTTTGGCAGAGTTAATTAAATCAGTAGCAAAGGCTACTTTTGTTGTTTTGAACTGTACCCCGGCTTCTTCTAACCCCTTAAGATATGGCCCGACCAACAGGGGCGAGAGCAGTTCCTGGGTAAAAGAAGGATCATAAGAATTTAGATGTTTATCAAGCAATGCCTTGGCTGCTTTTTCTGATGCAAGATAAAACTTGCTGCCCAACACTATCAATGGATTAAACCCATCAAGCTGGATAAGGTTGAAAAACCTGATAATGTTGTCTTCAGCAACTTCCGGGTTAAAAAATACATCGTTGCGCCGGTTCTGGTTGATGTCGCGATAATTGCCATTGCCTTGAGAAAAATAAGTAGGCACAAGTTTAAAATCATTATAATCCCGCTCCATATCACCGTGCTTGCGGTAATAAAGGTAGAGCACTTTATTGCCAAAGGTAATCGGCAGGCCTCCACGCATAGTGTTATCCAGAAATGTTTGCTGTGAATATAGATCAAAAGTGCGCGACGACGTTTCAATTTTCATTGAGCCGCAAATATCGTCAATTAAACTTTTGTTTTCTTTGGCTTTTTGCTCAAAATACTTTTTCTTGGCAATTCTATTTTTTATCTTGTTTAAGATCGGCAGGTTATCAACCTGGCCAAAGACAGAGCATATCTCGATCGCATCAGCGGCTTTTAAGGACGCCTTTTTAAAAGCAAAGGCGCCGGGGATATAGCCTTCCAGTGTTTGTTTGGTCGGTACGCTAAAGGTTTTGTTGTCAATAAAGTTAGCAGGCAGTTCCAGGCTGGTGCTCTGGCCAAAGACAATGCTTGGGTCAATAATTAAATCAACAGCGCTTTCTTTATTATTGTGGCAGGCAAACGAGACAAAGAAGTTGCCTTTTTCAATGAAGCTGGTGCGGGACACGTCTGCTGGCGTAACTTTTAAGCGGTAGAAAGGCGCTTGTTTGTCCAGATTTTCTACCAGACACCAGGCCTGGATGGTTTGGCTGATGGTTTTTAAGAGATTATCGCTAAAGCCATAAGGCACAATGGTGGGCAAGCCGTCAATTACTTCAATCTTTCTTGGTTTTTTGGCCAGATTGGTGATCTTTACCTGACGGGCCAGTCCAGGATAATTATCATTGGCAATGGTGAAATATTTAACTACTATTTTTAATTTAAGCCTGGGATTTTCTTCAATAAGCTCCAAGGCATGGGGAGAAATCCTCATCTCCTTTTTATAAGGAGAGGTTTCAGCAAAGGGCTCATAGAAAACGCCGTCAACTTTTATAAATGTTCTAAAACCAGTTAAAGCGGCGCTGCGGTAGGCCTTGTTGGCTGGCAAAAATTCCATAATAGCGCGGTCTTTATCATAAGCGCCGGCTGAGGTAATGCACTGGCCGCGGTTGGTATAAAAAACCCACATGGGACAGCCAAAAATCCCAGCAATGCCCGGGAAAAAACTGGCAAAAGGCGCAGCATTGTTGTAATCTTCAATTACAAAACCGTTATCTTTTGCTATATAGTATTTCATAGCGCTCTCGACATAAAATATAGCACTTTTTCAAGGCTTATTCAACCGTAACGCTTTTGGCTAAATTGCGCGGTTGGTCGACTGAGCAGCCTCGTTTTACGGCTATATAATATGCCAGGATTTGCAGGGGAACAACAGCCAGGATAGGGGATAAGGCTTCAGAGGTTTTGGGTATCTGGATAATTTCGTCAGCGCTTTGCTTGATTATCCTGTCGCCTTCTGAGGCAACAGCAATAACGATTCCGCCGCGAGCCTTGACCTCTTCAATGTTGCCTAAAATCTTTTCATAGCGCCGGCCTTTTAAGGCAATAACCACCACTGGCATGTTCTGGTCAATTAAAGCAATTGGTCCATGTTTCATTTCTGCGGCAGGATAGCCCTCGGCATGGATATAGGAAACTTCTTTAAGCTTTAAAGCGCCTTCCAGGGCAATAGGAAAACCCATGCCGCGGCCCAGGTAAAGGGCATTATTTGATTTATAGAATTTGCCGGCGATTTTTTCAATCTCTTTTTCCAGGCGCAGGGTTTGTTCAACTTTGTCGGGGAGCTCAATCAACTCATTGATAAATTTAATTGTTTGTTTTTTATTGATCGTACCCCTTTGTTTGCCAAAGAGAATTGTCAGCAGATAAATAATAGTTAGTTGGGTAGTAAAGGCTTTGGTAGAAGCCACGCCAATTTCAGGGCCAGCGTTAGTATAAACCACGCCATGTGATTCACGAGCAATGGTAGAGCCCACAACATTGCAGATTGAAATTACCTTGGCATTACGAGCCTTGGCTTCCCAAACTGCGCCTAAGGTATCTGCTGTTTCACCAGATTGGGAGATGGCAATCACCAGGGTATTTTCATCAATAATTGGGTCGCGATAGCGGAATTCTGCCGCATATTCAACCTCTGCCGGGATTTTAACATACTGTTCAAACAGATATTCGCCAACCAGGGCAGCGTGCCAGGAGGTGCCGCAGGCAGTAAAAACAATGCGGTTAACTTTTCTAATTTCTTCATCAGTTAAATTGAGTTCGTCAAAATGGATGTCATTGCTTTCGGCCTCAATCCGGCCTTCGATGCTTTTGCGGATGGCATTGGGCTGCTCATGTATTTCCTTAAGCATAAAGTGGGAGTAGCCGCCTTTTTCAGCTGACTCCGGATCCCACGAGATTAATTCAACTTCTTTGTCCACAAACTCTTTTTTAAAATTAATAACCTTAACGCCGTCTTTGCTAACTTCAGCCAACTCTCCATTATCCAGTTTAATGATTTTTGCCGTGTGTTTAAGCAGGGCTGGGATATCTGAAGAAATGTAAGTTTCGTTCTCTCCAAAGCCGACAATCAGCGGGCTGCCTTGGCGGGCAATAATAATTTTGTCTGGTTCGTGTTCAGAAATAACAGCCAGGGCATAGGACCCCTTAACAAAGATCAGGGCTTTGAGCACTGAGTTCAAGAGATTGCCATCCATATTATCTTCAATTAAATGGGCCAGGACTTCTGTGTCAGTGGTTGAGGTGAATTTGTGGCCTTTTTTGGATAATTGGCGCCGCAGTTCAAGATAATTTTCAATTATGCCGTTGTGAACTACTACAATTTTACCAGTGCAGTCTTCGTGGGGATGGGAATTTTCATCACATGGTTTGCCGTGGGTGGCCCAGCGGGTGTGGCCAATGCCAATTTCTCCGCCAATAGGCTTTTGTTTGAGCTGTTCTTCAAGCCCGTCAATTTTGCCGACGCATTTGGAAACAAAAAGTTTGTTGTTGTCCAGGGTGGCGATGCCGGCGGAGTCGTAACCGCGGTATTCGAGCTTCCTTAGACCCTCAATTAAAAAGGGCGTGGCTTCTTTGTTGCCTATGTAGCCAAAGATACCGCACATATTATTGGTTTAAGATAGACTCAACTTCCTTTTTAGCAAGTCTCAGCTGAGCCCTGATTTTTTGCGGGTCGTAGTCAGAGTAGGCTGTGACGTAATCCCACATTATGCCAAGCCTTCTGGTCAAAATTGGTTCAAGCAGTCCCCAGCTTGGAACGGGTGGATACGTCTTGCCGTAAAACACAGCATCTTTAAATACTTTTCTGTTTGGATCCTTGGCAAAGAATGGATCATCAAAGGCATCGCGTCTAGCTGGCAGAAAGCCAGAAACCTTAGCATATTCAATTTGTTTTTTGTTTGAGGTTAAGTACTTAATAACTTGAAATGCGCCTGCTTTGTTTTTAGCATTTTTGAAAATAGACAAATTTGAGCCGCCAACAAAAGTAATGCGTCCCTTAGGGCCCTTGGGATAACCGGTAACAGCAAAATTCCTTGAAGTCCGCGAGCCAGCCGCCCCGCCTTCGGCCACTGGCCTGGTTAATGTTTTGACTTCATATGGTCCGTCAAAATACATACCCAGGGCGCCGTCATTAAAGTTGCCGCTGACCTGGGCTGTGTTTAATTCTAAATATTCAATTGGCACATATTCGTCCCTGACCAAACTGATGTAAAACGAGATGCCGTTAAAAACCTCATCACTATCAAGTAAACATGTCTTACGATCAGGGCCCAAAAATTCTCCGCCAGCCATCCATATCCAGGGGGCGAGTGAGTGGATAACGTTCCAGTCGTTTTTGCCCGAGATGCCGATTGGGGCAACTGACTGGTCTTCAATAACAACATCAGCGTCATAAATTTTACCCAGGGCGAGTTTGAAAGAATTCCAATCATTTAATTGGTCTGGGGAAACACCGGCCTTTTTCAGCACGTCTTTGCGGTAATAAAGGGCGCGGGCGTCAACTATCCAGGGAATGGCTGTAATTTGTCCAGAGTTTTCAACCGCAGAAGTTTTCCAGGCAACCGGCACAAAGGTTTTTGCGCCGCCTAGCTCGGCAACAGCTTCTTTAGAAAATGTTTCCAGGGCGCCCATAGCAGAGATGGCTGAGACCCAGGTTGAACCAAGCTGGACAAGATCCGGCACATCGCCAGAGGTTGCGGCTGTAGTAATTTTTGACCAGGCAGCTCCCCAATCAACAGAGGTGATAACAACTTTTATGCCTGTTTCTTCTTCAAACGGTTTAAGCAGTCTTTCTAAGTCGCCGACAGGCTCTAAGGAATTTGGCATAACCCACATTTGGATGGTTTTGCCGTCATTGGCTTTTTGGGGGCCGCAACCTGAGACTAATGACACAATTAACAATGACACAATTAACAATGAAGGAATTATTATCTTAATTTTCATAATTTAACCCCCTTAATTTTTCGACGAGATAATATTATTATAGCATATTTTGGGAGCAATGAAAAGTTATCAAAAAAAAGGGAGTACCGAAGCACTCCCTTGGTTTGTCTGGTTTGCTAACTGGGGCTTACAAAGATGCCTTGAGTCTGGGCCGCGCAGGGTGAAACCCAGGCACGGCAGGAATTGCAAAGGGCCCTTATTCCCATACAACCGGCGTGGGTGAGTATTTGGCATCGGTTGTGCCGTCACCAAGCTGGCCTCTTTCGTTGGCACCCCAGCAGGATACAGCCCCATCGGTGAGCACGGCGCAGGTGTAAAGTCCTCCACCCGCAATCTGCGCTACATCCTCAAGCCCCGGCACAGGAGTGGGCGAGTGTTTGTCTGCGTTTGTACCGTCACCAAGCTGGCCGGCCCAGTTCCAACCCCAGCAGGATACGGTTCCATCGGTGAGCACGGCGCAGGTGTGAGTTCCTCCAGCCGCAATCTGCGCCACATCCTCAAGTCCCGGTACAGGCGTGGGTGAGGTTTTGTCAACGGTTGTGCCGTCACCAAGCTGGCCATGGTGGTTGTGACCCCAGCAGGATACAGCCCCGTCGGTAAACACGGCGCAGGTGTGATGTGCTCCAGCAATCTGTGCCACATCCTCAAGTCCTGGCACAGGAGTGGGCGAGTGTTTGTTATCGGTTGTGCCGTCACCAAGCTGGCCATATTCGTTGGCACCCCAGCAGGATACAGCCCCATCGGTGAGCACGGCGCAGGTGTATGCCCATCCAGCCGCAATCTTTGCCACATTCTCAAGTCCCGGCACAGGAGTGGGCGAGTGTTTGTCATCGGTTGTGCCGTCACCGAGTTGGCCATGATAGTTGTCACCCCAGCAGGATACAGCCCCATCGATAAACACGGCGCAGGTGTGATATCCTCCAACCGCAACCTGCGCCACATCCTCAAGTCCCGGCACAGGCGTGGGCGAGGTTTTGTGAACGTTTGTGCCGTCACCAAGCTGGCCATATTCGTTCCAACCCCAGCAGGATACAGCTCCGTCGGTAAACACGGCGCAGGTGTGACCATATTCAGCCGCGATCTGGGCCACACCCCCGAGTTCCGGCACAGGCGTGGGCGAATGTTTATCATCGGTTGTGCCGTCACCAAGCTGGCCATATTTGTTGTCACCCCAGCAATATAGGGCGCCACTGGTGAGGGCTGCACAAGTATGATAATTTCCTAGCGCAATGTCTTCAACTGTCACACATGTCCCATCTATACAATAAATATCACAACTATCATCAGCCAGACCATCGTCGGTCAGACCATTGCAGTCGTTATCCAGATTGTCACAGGTTGCCTCAGGGTATTCATATCCAGACAACCCCATCCCCTCAATCTCGGGCTGGGTAGGCTCGTGCCATCCAGCAACTCCTAAACAATCCTTAAAAAGCTGTCCTGCACAGACACCATCCTGCTCATCCGCCGGCTGAGGGGTCAAATTATTATCAGTCAGGCCGTCGCAGTTGTCATCAAGATTATTGCAGAATTCTATGGGTTGAGGAGTGACTTCAAGCTGAATGGTAATCCAGGTTCCATTTATACATTGTTTAATTTCTTCCTGACAAATGCCGACTCCCGCAGTTCCTTCAGGGCCAAAATAAGAAGTCTGATATAGGTTTTCGTCAATTACACCATTACAATTGTCATCTATTCCATTGCATTGTTCAGCAGCACCCAGGTTAACTTCAGGATTTGTATCATCACAATCTCCAGCACAAGCAAATAATCCGTCGTTATCATTGTCAGTTTCACCAACCAAAAGCTCTCCATCGCAATTATCATCTATTCCATTACATTTTTCTTCCGCATCAGGATGAATTTCGGGATTGAAATCGTTGCAATCAATGGGCCCGCATAGCGCACCTTCTACTTTATATCCGTCTCCGTCTTGATCTGTGCCTATAGAGAAGTTTCCATCGCAGTTATCGTCATACTCATTACAGACAATCTCTTCTGCTCCGGGATTAATAGAAGGATTGTTATCATCGCAATCCATCGGCCCACAGAGTCCGCCTTCTACCTTATATCCATCCCCATCCTCATCTGTTCCTAAAGAGATTTTTCCGTCACAATTTTCGTCAATGTCATTACAGAAAATCTCTTCGGCATCAGGATGGATTTCACTGTTTCTGTCATCACAGTCGTCAACACATCCATCATAGCCGTCACGGTCTAGATCTTTGTCTAAACCATCACAGTTATAATCAATATCATCACATTCGATGTCATTCTTGGAACCGGGGTTAATAAAAGCATCCTGATCGTTGCAGTCCCCTTCGTTGATGGTCCACCTATCATTGTCTTCGTCGTCAATAACGCCGTCGCAGTTGTTATCAATCCCATCCGTATAACTTCCATTCTCGTTGTCAGTCTCTTTCTTGGCAGGATGGATGGAGGGATCATTATCATTGCAGTCACAGAAGTTTTCTAAGTCAAGTTCTGTTGACCAGGGCTTGGAATAATCAACATAATCAAGACATAATTCTCCTTTATACTTGATATCAATAAACCCATCGCAGTCTTTGTCTTTCTCATCTGCATCGGGAATGCATTTGATTTCTGCCTCAACCTGGTCTTCTTGCAGCTTCCCGGTGTTAATTTCTGGAGGAACAAGATCAATTGGCTCTGCGTCTAATCTTGGTTTGCCAGCAACCCTATCGCCTCCGCAGGCTCCTGCTCCGCCTCCTGGCCAGGTTCCCCAGGCAGAGCGTTTTCTTTCACTTTTTGCTTGAACTGCTTGAGTTAGTTGCGCAGCCAATTTTATTGCCGCGTCTTGAGCTGCTTTTTTTCTTGCTGTGTTCAGGGCCATATTTACGGCATAGTTAATTTCGTAAAGAGGGGATTGGGCGCGTTCTTTTTTAGGAGCTGGTTTATTAGGGGGATCTTTTTTGGCGGCATTTGGTTTAGGCGTATTTGTATCTTTTAAAACACTTTGCTGGTTTATTAGATCGTAATAACCGTTATTTCCGATTGGAATTATGCTAGGATTTTCGGGCATCTCTTATCTCCTTTTGGCGCAATCTCTTGTTTGGCGGATCCTCTGGCTTTAATTGCGGCTGCGATTGAGAGAATGGGAAAAACAGTAAATAATGCCTTGAAACCCAGTCCAGCCAGACCAGCGAGAAAAGTTCCAAGCCAGACCCACGGATTTGCGGGTTTTCCGAAACCGATGCCTGCTCCAATAAGCAGGGAAGGGTATTTTCCAGGATCGAACGTATCAAGAATATCAAGCGCTTCCGGGGTGTAATAGATGGTTGCCGCGGCAGCTGCGCTTATGCCTGTTTTCAAAAGAAGTTTGCCGGCAACTCTACCGGTTTTTGCCAGGACAGGATGCCTGGAAGCAAATCTTGCCGGGTTTACTTTCATGCTTTTCATGCAGGTTCCTCTTATATATATATCGTTAAAAATGGGCGAAAATTTCAGTTTATTTTAAATTTTTAAATTTTTGGAAAATTCTTTTAGATTGTTTTTTGATGGTAAGGGAAGGTCGATTTTAGGACAGTACCTGTCGTAATTCCGACACCCCGATTTACAACCCGAAAGCCCGAATATTTAACGAATTCCCTAATCTGATTGAAAAAATTCGGGCATTCGTTTTTTTATTCGGGTATTCGAGATGTATGGCAATAAGATTGCTGCTGTTGGTGATTGGGAAGGAGGTGAAGCTTATGGGAAATGCGTTAGGCGGAGGCGAAGTGGGAAACGAAGCGGGAAGAACGAAGGGCGAAATACGCACATCGCGTATCGCATTCCGATTCACACTTCGCCTAACGCATTACGCTTTTCGCAAAGAAAAAGGAGCGCCGAAGCGCCCCCTTGGTTTGTCTGGTTTGCTAACAGGGGCTTACAAAGATGCCTTGAGTCTGGGCCGTTCAGGAATGTATTCTCTCCTGAAGCCTTTTTCCCAGCTGTAGAGGTCTTCTATCTGCTTGCCAGCCAGGCTGGTTTTTGACAGCATTTCAATTGATTCTGAACGGGCCAGCTTTTCATTAGGTCGCAGCCTGTTGCGGTCGATATAACTTAGCATGCCAGCTTCTTTGGCAGCCTGGATGTACTTGGCTGACCAGTGGCTGGTTGGCACGTCCCAGTAAGGCTTTTCGTAAACCTGGGCCAAGCGCAGGTTGTCAAAGCGGGCCAGAACTGTGATGCCTTCTGCTTTTGATATCTTGTTGTTTGGCCTGAATGTTTTATCTGGATAACCCTGGACTAACCCGGCCATGTAAGCAGCTTCAATGTATTTTGAAGCCCAGAAGCTGGGTTTAACATCTTTAAAGATTTGTCTGGCCTGGCGGTCCGGCAGCTTTAAACCTTTGGCGCGGACCATCAAAGTAGCCAGTTCAGCGCGGCTCAATGAGGTCTCTGGCCTGAATGTGCCGTCTGGATAACCATTGACCAAGCCGACAGTCCCGGTGTTTTCAATCGGGATCCTGGCCCAGTAACCATCTGGAACATCAGCAAACTGGACTAACCTGAGTACGCGGACCTGAGCGCTGTCATAAGCGCCGCTGGAATCTTCTGCTTCAACTACGATTAGCTTCTTGCCGATCTTGTCAACAGGAAGTTCAGAAGAGAAGCTGTTGTCGGGCTTAACAGGAATTGTTACGCCGTTAACCTTAACATTGATCGGTCCGGCAGGCGCGTCATCAGTTCCTTCGGTAACTTCAACCTTGCCAGAAACATTAACAAAGTCTTCGTGGATTATTTTCTTATCTTGGGTCCCAGTCAGCTTGACCTTAAGTGAGCGTTTAATGCTTTCACCCAAATAGCCAAGTGAGAAAAAGTGGGTGGTGTTGTCCTGGATACCGTTAAAAGGATGGTATGCATAGTTAAACTCAATGCCTGAGAAACGAACACCAAGTCCAGCGGTTAATTCGCTGTTATCTGAACCAATCCTTAAAGCCAGGTTTGAACTTGGCCAGAACTCAAGTCCCAGGTGGGGGATGTTGGTGCCGTCGTTATTAATATCATAATCAACGTTAGCATACAGCTTTCTTACGTTATGAGCGGTGTAAGAGCTGCCTTCGCGGCCAATCAGCGCGCATTTGGCCCCAACCTTGAGGGTAGGGGAGATAACGTCGCTTACGCCGTTATTCTTGGTGATAGTGCCGCCAATGGCGTTCTGGTAGTTAGCGCCAATTGTTAAAAAGTCATTAGCCGGGACAAGCACGCCAATGTCCGCGCTGTAGCCAGTGCCTGCCGCATCGGTTAGGGCATCGTGGCCTGAGCCGCCGGTGCTGAAATATTTTAAACTGCCGCCAACCAGAATAGGGGTGTTCATGTTGGTAAAGAACGGGACCTTATTTAATGGTGTTCCATATGAAAGGAATAATACAGTGTTGCCCCATTTGCCTGTACCAATTACTTCGCCGCTGGCATCGGTTAACAGGATGTCAGTAGTTGAAGAATTAACTATTCCAGCGCCAATCGCGCCGTCGCGAAAGGGATAGGCGCCGCCAATTACCATGTAATCAACTTCATTAAGAAGCGAAGCGTACATGCTGGACAGTTTTGGGTTATTAACCAGGCCCAAACCAGCCGGGTTCATAAAAACAGTGTCGCCGTCTTCTGCCACGCCAACATAAGCGCGACCCATACCCAGGGCACGGGCGCCAACGCCAATGCTCATTGGATCAGCTAGAATGCCTTCTTCAGCCACGGCAGCGCCGGCCAGCAAGCTGGCAGCCAAGAGACCGATAACAGCTAAAATTGTGATTCTTTTTATCATCATATTTACTCCTATATATATATCGTTAAATAATCTCATGGATTTCATCCTCCTTACTGCTTCACGATAAGGATTTTACCCTTAGCGATAAGTCTCTTGCTGTCTTCGTCAATGATCCGGAGGATGTAGGCGCCGTCACCTAACATTCTGCCGGCGTCATCGCGTCCATCCCAGGAAATTTGGGAGGTAGAAGTTACCATCTTGCGATAGACCATTTTGGCTGTCATATCGTAGATGTAGATACCAATATTAGTGGCTGAGCCAGGGTTAAAGGCAACAGTAGCAGCCTGCATTCCTGAGGTATGCATACCAACGCCAGTTCCGCTAGCCAGCGGATTAAATGGGTTTGGATATATAGTTGCCAAACCGCCCTCGGTAGCCGAAGAAGCGGTTACTCTAAAGGCTTCCGGGTTTGATTCCTGCACCGTGGTTATGCCGTCAGCCGCGGCAGCCACAGTCATTTTAATAACCTTGACTGTGTAGTCGCCGGCAGCAGCAGTGCGGGGAACAATTACTTCAAGGCTGGCATTACTCCAGGAAACAATTTCTGCTTCGTAGACTGTGCGAGCAGCTGTTTTTTCAAAGTGCAGTTTGCTCAAACCCTGGGTTGCACCGAATGATTCACCGGTGATAAGGATCCTGGTCCCCGCGGGACCAACTGGCGGATCAATTTCTTCAATATGAAGGCCTGTTATGTCATCATCGTCATCATCATCGCCACCAGGCAGATCAGCCATAATGTTATCTATGTACTGATAAGTTGTGCTGGTGCCGTTAGTATTGTAAACCACGTTGTAGCTGACAACCTTTGACCAGTCAAAAGTACCGTCACTTGAAGCGTCTGAGCCATCTAGATCATCTTCAAAGTCAGCTACGTTTTTGCTGATTACAGTGTAGCCAGTTAAACCAGCCAGGGTTGCATTTGAGATAGTAGCAGCAACAGCTGTGCCGTCGCTGTCTTTTAGTCCCAGTTTAAGGTCATTAGTTGAACCATCCCAGCGAATAGCTAATTGGATAGCTTCTGCGCTGGTAAGATCAAGCGTATTAGCCAGGGCAGCACCCCAGCCACCGCCCCAATCTGACAGATAAGAGTACATGACTTTCATGCCGCGAGCGCCTTCAAGCAGGGCTTCAGCAGCGGGTCCGTCAGTTGTGATAGTTGAGTTATCTGGTGTTACACCAGTGCCAAAAGCGTAGTAGCCAGAGTCAGCATCCCCGCTGTCATCAGCGTCAATTGTCCAGGTGCCAACACAGCCGCCCTCAAAGTCATCGATATAAATGCTGTTGCCAGCAATAGTGATTGCTTGCGGTAAGCTGTTTCCACCAGTTGTGCTGACAGTTACGTCAATTTCACCGGTAGATAATCCAGTTGGAACTGAGAGGATGATTTCAGTATCACTCCAGGAAGTTGGGTTAACCGGCGTTGTGCCAAAGGTAACCAGGCTGTCTCCTTGTGAGTAGTCGCCAAAGTTTGTTCCAGTGATTACGATTGTCTCACCAGCTTCAGCAGAAGCAACAGAGATGCCGGAGATGATTGGGTCGGTGGCGGATGAAGGTCCAACGCTTAGAGATACAGCAATGTTCTGATCTCCACCGTTTGATGTAATGCTGATAGTATCAGTATAGTCTCCTTCGCTGAGTCCGGTTATATCGATTGATGCAGTTATGTCATTGCCTGCGCCTCCAGAGGTTGGAGCAATGGTTAACCATGTTTCTCCCTTGGCCGCGTTCCAGCTGAGTGTTCCAGCGCCTGCGTTAGTAATGGCTAAGATCTGATCAGCAGGGTTTGCTCCGCCTTCGGTAGCATTAAAAGTTAAGCTGGTTGGGGCAACGCTTAATGAGGGTTGATCCGGCTCAGTTATGTTTAGAGTTACGCTTACATTTTGGTTTCCACCGTTTGATGTAATGCTGA
>SDBU01004029.1_pt1 | contig 18346 bp, 15 predicted proteins | sample 2277071 | NCBI WGS metagenome assembly SDBU01 (sample SAMN10397929, study PRJNA504765) | marine sediment metagenome | isolation source: marine sediment core GS08_GC12, 126 cmbsf | place: Arctic Ocean: Gakkel Ridge, Loki's castle | collected 2008 | reverse complement strand
CTGGCATTCTACCACGAGGAACAGAAAACCACGAATAGGCGCCGTTGATGGAGCGCTGTCTTCGAATGCAAAGAGACGGCAGACGAGGATCCCGTCTGCCGTCTTCATTCCTGGTGGAGATGCCGGGAATCGAACCCGGGTCCAGAAAAGTTCAACACGAACGCCTACAAGCTTGTTCGGCGCCACCTGTCTCACCCGTCGCTTCGTCCGCCGACCGAGTCGGCAACGGGCCAGCCGAGGTTGGGGTTCTCACCCCCTTAGGCGCGCGCATCGGCGTCAGCACACCGCACTCCGAGATTAGCGTCGCCCGGTCGTCCCCTCTCGGAGAAGGGGCGCGGCGGACGTGACCGCCCTCAGGCGGTCATGCAAACTCCTACAACAGCTTACGCAGCGAGCGGAAGCGCGTTGAAGGAACGTGCGTTGAAAGCAGGTACTTTCTCGGCATTTGTCTTGTTGCCCGATTTTACGAGGTCAGGCTTCTCGGCTTGCAGTCCGTATCTACCCTCCCCTGTCGAATCCTTTTCATCCCCTCAGTGTCTTCATGATAGCACAAATGGTCTGGTTTGTCAATTACGTCAGTGACCCTGGGGTGTGTTCAGGATTTCGGCAGACTTCCGAAGTTTTCAAAACTTCGGAAGTCTCTATGACCTAGGACCTGGGACGCACCTGGTTGATTTCCAAGACCGCGCCCTTGCTGGCGCTGGTGGCCATGCTGGCATACCGAGCCAGCCACCCGGTGAGATGACCCCTTGAAGGGGGCTGCCAGGAAGCGCGACGGCGAGCCAGCTCATCTTCGGCTAAGTCGACATTGAGGGTGCCGGCGGGGATGTCTATCTGGATGATGTCTCCGGTCTGGAGCAGGCCGATAGGGCCTCCCTGGGCTGCTTCGGGACTGACGTGGCCGATGCAGGCGCCCCGAGTGCCGCCGGAGAATCGTCCGTCGGTGATGAGCGCTACCGAGGACTCCAGCCCCATGCCGGTGATGTTGGCGGTGGGCGCCAGCATCTCCTGCATGCCGGGTCCGCCCTTGGGTCCCTCGCAACGTATGATTACCACCTCGCCCGGTTTCACCTGGCCGTCGAGGATGCCGGCGTTGGCTTCGTCATGGCTTTCGTACACGCGGGCTGGGCCGCTGTGACGCATCATTTCCGGTAACACGCCGGCGCTCTTGACCACCGCCCCCTCGGGTGCCAGGTTGCCGAACAGGATGGTCAGGCCACCGGTCTGGCTGTAGGCGTTGTCCAGGGTGCGAATGCAATCGGTGTCCTGGCTGTCGCAGTTGGCGATGTTCTCTCCCAATGTCTTGCCGGTGACCGTCGGCTGATTCAGATGCAACGTGCCCGGTTTCTGGCTCAACTCCCACAGGATGGCGCTCACGCCGCCAGCTCGATCCATATCTTCCATATGGTAGTCTGAGGAAGGACTGATCTTGCACAATGTGGGCACCCGAGCGCTGATCTGGTTCAGTCGCTCCAGGGCGTAGTCGAAGCCGGCTTCGCGAGCCAGCGCGATGGTGTGCAGAACCGTGTTGGTGCTGCCCCCCATAGCCATATCCAGGGCAAAGGCGTTGTCAATTGCCTCAGGGGTGATGAGGTCCAGCGGTTTGAGGTCCATCTCCAGCAGCTGCATCAACTGGCGAGCGGCGTCGCGGGCCAGCTGCTCCCGGCGGGGGTCGACTGCCAGGATTGAGCCATTGCCGGGCAGGGCCATCCCCAAGACTTCGCACAGGCAGTTCATGCTGTTGGCCGTGAACAGCCCCGCACAGGACCCGCAGGTGGGACAACCCACGTCTTCCAGTTCCTTGAGCTGTGCTTCCGATACCGTGCCCGCCTGGTAGGCACCCACTGCCTCGAAGACGCTGACCAGATCGACCGCTTCACCCTGGGATGTGCGGCCGGCACTCATCGGTCCGCCGCTGACAAAGATGGTGGGGATGTTGCAGCGCACCGCGGCCATCAGCATGCCGGGCACGATCTTGTCGCAGTTGGGAATGCAGATCATGGCGTCGAACCGGTGGGCCTTGACCATGGTCTCTACACTGTCGGCAATCAGCTCCCGACTGGGCAGGCTGTATTTCATGCCGATGTGTCCCATGGCAATGCCATCGCACACCCCGATGGTGTTGAACATGAAGGGCACGCCGCCTGCCTGGCGTACAGCCTCGCGCACCACCTCGCCCAGCTCGTTCAGATGTGCGTGGCCGGGCACGATATCTATGTAGCTGTTGGATATGGCGATGAAAGGCTTGCCCATGTCCTCGTCGGTGACGCCGGTTGCCTTAAGCAGGCTGCGGTGCGGTGCTCGCTCAAAGCCCTTCTTGATGGTGTCGCTGCGCATGGGGGATCTCCGTGTCCAAGATTAAGGTTAAGACTGAGGCCAAGGGCTATGGAATGGGCGTGGCGCATGCGGCGACGACCAGGTCGCCCATGGCCTGGGTGCTCACGGTTGGCTCGCCGGGCGCTGCCAGGTCGGCGGTGCGATGCCCATCGGCGAGGACTCTCTCGACGGCGCGATCGACGGCAGCGGCCTCGTCGGACAGCCCCAGGCCGGACCGCAGCAGCATGGCGGCACTGAGGATGGTGGCCAGCGGGTTGGCCACGCCCTGTCCGGCGATGTCCGGGGCGGAGCCGTGAATCGGCTCGAATAGGCCGGGCCGTCCCTTCCCCAGCGAGGCGGAGGGCAGCATGCCCAGCGACCCGGTGAGCATGGAGGCCTCGTCGGAGAGGATATCGCCAAACAGGTTCTCGGTGGCGATCACGTCGAAATCGGCCGGGTTGCGGATGAGATACATAGCACAGGCATCGACCAGGATGTCCTGGTATTCTACATCGGGGTAGTCACGGGCTACCTCGTGGGCCACCTCCCGCCACAGGCGGGACGAAGCCATCACGTTGGCCTTGTCCACGGAGGTCAACTTGCGGCGGCGACGGCGGGCCAAGTCGAAAGCGACTCGCATCAGCCGCTCAATCTCGCCCTCTGTGTAGCGCAAGGTATCCACGGCCGCCCGTCGTCCCCCGACCTGCTCGGGTCCCTGCGGCTGGCCAAAATAGAGCCCCCCGGTCAACTCGCGCACAATGACCATGTCGGTGCCGGACACCACCGTCGGCTTGAGGGGGCTGGCGTTGGCCAGCGCCGGAATCAATTTCACTGGCCGCAGGTTGGCGAACAGCCCCAGTTCCTTTCGTATCCGCAGCAAACCCTGCTCGGGACGGACCGCCGCTCGGGGGTCACTCCACCTGGGCCCACCCACGGCCCCCATCAGCACGGCATCGCTGGTCTGGCAGGCTTTCAGGGTTTCGTCGGGCAAGGGGTTGCCGGTCTCTTCGATGGCAATTCCCCCGATCGATGCCCGGTGGAAGTTGAAGGTGTGGCCGAATTGACCAGCCACGGCTTCCAGCACTTTGCGGGCTTGGGCGACGACTTCGGGACCGATGCCGTCACCGGGAAGCAGGGTGATAGTAAAATCCACGTGTTCACTCCTTTTTCAGGTCGACAACGGTACCGTGGCTGGCCTGCGCCAGGTCGTCGGGGGTGATGGCGAAAACGGCATAGGGAGTGCCGGCGGCAGCCCACACCACGTCGAAACGGGTCAAATCCTGGTCGATGTAAACGGGCAATGCCGACGCGTGGCCAAAAGGAGGCACCCCTCCGATGCTAAATCCGGTAATCGTCTTGGCCGTGTCCGCATCGGGACGTTTCACCTTCTTGCGACTTATGCCGCGCAAGGCGGCCAACTTACGCTCATCGAGCCGGTTGGCGCCGGACACCAGGGCCACGACCGGTTCGCCATTGGCGATGAAGATCAGGCTCTTCACGATCTGGGCCACCTGGCACCCGATGGCGTTGGCAGCGTCGGGCGCGGTACGGGTGGTTTCGTCGAATTCCACCACCTCGATTGTCAGCCCTCGATCCAGTGCAGCGTCGGCTACTTTCCTGGCGGAAGGGTGCATTTGGGCTAACTCCTGTCGGCGTCGCGTATCATGGCATATTCCATGCTGTCGGCGAGCGCGCGCCAGCTGGCGTCGATTATGTTCGTGCTGGCGCCGACCGTGCTCCAGCGATTTGTCCCGTCCTTGCTGTCAATCAGCACCCGGGTGGTGGCGGCGGTAGCGGTGTCGCTGTCCAGAATGCGCACCTTGTAGTCGGCCAGCTTGACGACGGACAGATGGGGATAGACACCGGTCAGGGCCTTGCGCAAGGCTGCGTCAAGGGCATTGACCGGACCGTTGCCTTCAGCGGCGGTGTGCATGATCTTGGGGCCGACGCGCACTTTCACCGTGGCCTCGGCCAGCAGTCCTCGTCCCCGCCGGTGTTCAACAAGGACCATATAGTCAAGGAGCTCGAACGGAGGAACGTAGCCGGGATGAGCCCGGCGCAGCATCAGCTCGAAGGATGCCTCGGCGCCTTCGTAAGTAAACCCTTTGGCTTCCATCTGTTTGATCTGTTCCAGCACTTCCTGGGTTTGCTCGCTGTCGATCTCTACCCCCAGCTGTTCAGCCTTCTCAATCACGTTGGCACGTCCCGACAGTTCCGAAACGACGCTGCGCCGTTGGTTGCCAACCAGTGCCGGATCTATGTGCTGGAAGCTGGTCTCCTCTCTCAGCATGGCGGCAACGTGCATGCCGCCCTTGTGGCAGAAAGCGCTGGCACCCATGTAGGGCTGGTAATCGTCGTGCGCCAGGTTGGCGATCTCGGCCACAAAGCGTGACAGGTGGGTGAGTTGGGTGAGGTGTTCCTCTGAGACGCAGGGGATACCCATTTTCAGCTGCAGGCTGGGAATGATGGTGCACAGGTCGGCGTTGGCCACCCGTTCACCGTAACCATTGATGGTGCCCTGCACCTGGACGGCGCCGGCCCGCACGGCAACCAGCGTGTTGGCCAGGGCGCATCCGGCGTCGTCGTGAGTATGAATGCCGAGAGGCGTATCAAATCTGGCTGCCACGGCCTTGACCGTTTCTTCCACTTGCCAGGGGAGTGAGCCGCCGTTGGTGTCGGCCAGAACCAGCACATCAACGCCGTGCTCGGCCGCGGCCTGCAGGGTAGCCAAGGCGTAATCCGGATTGGCCTGGTAGCCGTCGAAGAAATGTTCGGCGTCGAATATCACCTCACGACCCTGCCGTTTGATGTAATCCACACTTTCCCCGATCATGGCCAGGTTCTCGTCCAGGCTGGTCTCCACCACCTGGGTCACGTGTAGCTCCGAGCTCTTGCCGACCAGGGTGACCACCGGTGTTTCCGCCTCCAGCAGCGCTCGAATGTTGGCATCTTCTTGCGGGGGGGAGTCCTTTCTGCGCGTCATGCCGAACGCGGCCAGCCTGGCCTGTGTCAGCCCCAGAGATCGTGCCTTGCGAAAGAACTCCGCGTCCTTGGGGTTGGAGCCAGGCCATCCTCCCTCAATGTAGTGGATGCCAAATTCATCGAGTCTTCGGGCAATCTTGAGTTTGTCTTCCAGGGATAGAGAGATCCCCTCGCGCTGCGTTCCGTCGCGCAGGGTCGTATCGTACAGACGGATCTCGCTCATCTCTGGTTCATCCAGGCGCTACCGCAGAAGTAGGTCCATTCGATGTGGTGACGTTGGGGATGCATCACTGCTCGCTCGGCCTGCTCATCAATAACATGGCGTTGCCAGGTAGCGCTGTCTGGCACCAGGGGTGTTTGATGTCGCATAGACTGATGCGCTGCCCTCACTCCGGCACGGCGCAGGTGGCCGTGGGAGGCAGGCTGCTTGGTGTGACAGGATCTCATCGCTCTCCTCCTCTGCTGTGGGCTATCCGTTTCTGCTACGACAGGCCTGTGTTCACCCGCGCTGGGTGTGCCTGTTCATAGGCCGTTATCCGGGATTCCAGTGCCAGCAGATAACCCAATTGATCGATCCCCTCGAGCAAACAGGTTTTGCTGAACGTGTCGATGGGAAAACTCACCCGCCGCCCGTCTGGTAGAGTCAGTGTCTGGGTGGCCAGATCTATGGTCAGGACAGTGTCAGGATCTTCCTCGACCAGGCTGAACAGCTGAAGGTGGGTCTGCCCGTCGACAACCACTGGAAGAAGCCCATTCTTCAGCGCGTTGTTGCGGAAGATGTCGGCGAAGGTAGTACTGACGATGGCCCGAAATCCGAAGTCCACCAGCGCCCAGGGGGCGTGCTCACGGCTGGATCCACAACCGAAGTTATCTCCGGCCAGCAGGACATGGGCCTCCGACGCCTTCGGCTGATTGAGAGGGAAGTCGGGCTTGGGTGAGCCATCAGTATCGTAGCGCCAGTCTGCGAACAGGCTATCACCCAGACCTGTCTTGCTGATCGTCTTGAGGAAACGGGCCGGGATGATTTGGTCGGTGTCGATGTTCTCGGCCCGGATGGTGATGATGCCGCTGGTCATTGTCCTGAATGGTTCCATAAGTCTTCCCTCTGTGTCTGGCTACGCCAGGGTACGGACGTCTGTCACCACTCCGGTGACGGCGCTGGCGGCGGCGGTGAGCGGGCTGGCAAGGAAGGTACGCCCGCCAGGGCCCTGTCGCCCTTCGAAATTGCGGTTGCTGGTACTGACTGCGTATTGCCCCGGCTCCAGCTGATCGCCGTTCATGGCGATGCACATACTACATCCGGCCTGGCGCCATTCGGCACCGGCCTTCTGGAAGATACGATGCAATCCCTCTGATTCGGCCTGTTGCTTGATCTGTTGCGAGCCAGGTACAACAAGCACCCGGACGCCGTCCTTCACCCGGCGTCCCTTCATCAGCCCGGCTGCCTGCCGCAGGTCAGAGATGCGGGAGTTGGTGCAGCTGCCGATGAAGACCACGTCGATCGGCTGGCCCAGAAGGGGCCGGCCCGGTGTGAGGTCCATATACTCCAATGCCTTGCGTGCTGCCAGACGCCGACTGACGTCAGGCAGAGCGTCGGGGTCGGGGATAAGGGCGGTGATGGGGATGGCCATTGCTGGATTGGTGCCGTAGGTGATCATAGGCTCCAGCCGGCCGGCGTCCATTGTCACCTGGCGGTCATAGAGGGCTGCCTGTTTGGTGGGCAACTGTCGCCACCGTTCGACAGCGATCTCCCATTCAGCCCCTTGAGGCGCGTAGGGTCGACCGGCCAGATACTGGAAGGTGGTGTCATCTGGAGCGATGATCCCGGCGCGAGCGCCGCCCTCTATGGTCATATTGCACACTGTCATCCGCTCTTCCATTGAGAGGGCCCGGATGGTGGGGCCGGTGTATTCAAAGACGTATCCAGCACCACCTCCTGTCCCAATCTGGGCAATCAGGGCCAGGATAAGGTCCTTGGCTGACACACCCGGTCCCAGTTTTCCGTCAACTCGCACCTCGCACGTTTGGGGCTGGTGCTGGAGCAGGCACTGGGTGGCCAGCACGTGTTCTACCTCACTGGTGCCGATGCCGAAGGCGAGGGTGCCGAAAGCGCCGTGAGTGGAGGTGTGGCTGTCGCCGCACACAATTGTCATGCCAGGCTGCGTCAATCCCAGTTCGGGGCCAATCACGTGCACGATGCCTCGGGTGGGGCCCTGCATGCTGTGCAAGGGAATCCCGAAGTCACGGCAATTCGCTTCCATCTGGGCGATCTGGCGAGCAGCTATCTCGTCGGTGATGGGCACGTCCGGCGGGGTGGTGGGGATGCTGTGATCCAGCGTGGCCATCTTCTGCAGGGGACGACGTGCTTTCAGCCCCCGGTCACGCAGCCCTTGAAAGGCCTGTGGCGAGGTAACCTCGTGCACCAGGTGCAGGTCAATGTAGAGCACTGTCGGGACATCCGGCTCCGCCACAACGATGTGGGCATCCCAGATCTTGTGGAAGATGGTGCGGGGTTGATTACTCATCGAGTCTCCTACCCGTCAGGGGTCAGGGATCAGTGCCCGGCGTCCGCGCTTGACTGCCCGGTCGATCTTCTTGTCTTTCCTTCCCGGCTTGCCAGCATCCTGTTCAGAGCGTTCACGTAAGCCCGGGCGCTGGCCACGATGATGTCGGGGCTGGCCCCACGCCCACTGAAGGTTCGCATCAGCGCCTGACCAGTCTGAGGGTTGATGGCCTGCAGGCTGCCGTTGTTGTGGGGTTGGATGCGAATGGTCACTTCACCGACCGCGTCCATGCCCTCAGTGATGGCTTTGATGCTGAACTCGTTGAGGGTGTTGGGCACCTGGACGATACGGTCGATGGCTTTGCAGAGCGCATCTACCGGACCGTAGCCCAGTGCCGCATCCTCGTAGACTTGGTCGTCAGGACCGGTGAGATTGACGCTGGCGGTGGGCATGGTGTGGTCACCGCAGGAAACCTGGATGTGATTGAGGTGCCAGGTTTCGGGCGGCTGGTAAATCTCGTCGGCGATGATGGCTTCGATGTCGGCGTCGGCCACCACCTTTTTCTTGTCGGCCCAGCTCTTGAAACGCTCGAAAGCCAGGTTGATCTCATCATCGTTGAGATCGTCGTAGCCCATCTCACAAAGGCGAACCCGAAAAGCGTGCCGGCCGGAGTGTTTTCCCAGCACCAGCTTGGAGGACGACAATCCTACTGTCTCGGGGCGCATGATCTCGTAGGTCAGGTTGCTCTTGAGCATTCCGTCCTGATGGATGCCGGCCTCGTGGGCGAAGGCATTGGCGCCCACGATGGCTTTGTTAGGCTGGACGACCAGGCCAGTGTAGCCACTGACCATGCGGCTGGTACGAGTGATCTGGGTGGTGTCTATGCTGGTGACCAGGTTGAAAAGCTGGGAACGGGTGTGGATGGCCATCACCAACTCTTCCAGCGAAGTGTTGCCCGCTCGTTCGCCGATACCGTTGACGGTCACTTCGGCCTGCCGCGCGCCGGCGGTGATTCCGGCCAGCGCGTTGGCCGTGGCCAATCCCAGGTCATCATGGCAGTGGACTGACCAGACAACCTGGTCGCCGTCAGGCGTGTTCTCGATCAGGTAGCTGATCAGCTGGCCGAACTCTCCGGGTGTCGTGTAGCCGACGGTGTCCGGGATATTGAGGGTGGTGGCGCCGGCTTTGATGGCTTCGCCCAACACCATCGTCAGGAACTCCGGGTCCGAGCGACCGGCATCCTCGGGCGAGAACTCCACGTCGTCGCACAGACTGCGTGCATAGCTGACCGCCCCAACAACCTTCTGGATGCATTGCTCCCGGTCCATCTTGAGCTTGTGCTCCAGATGGATGTCGCTGGTAGCCAGGAAGGTATGGATGCGATAACGTGGCGCTTCTCTGACCGCTTCGAAAGCGCGGTCGATGTCTTCCCGGTTGGCGCGAGCCAGGCCGGCGACAACCATGGGCTGACCAGTCTGGCGTCCTTCTGTCAGTGGGCCGACTTCGGTGGCGATGAGCCGCACGGCCTCGAAGTCGCCAGTCGAGGCAACGGGGAACCCGGCTTCACAGATGTCCACCCCAAGTCGCGAAAGCTGGCGGGCAATCTCCAGTTTTTCGTGCACATCGAGGGTGGCGCCTGGTGACTGTTCGCCGTCTCGCAGGGTGGTGTCAAACACCAGCACAGTATCTTGCGGCTCTGGGTCTTGCACGGGGTCAACCTCCCTAAGTCGTCTCTTTGGGATTGAGCCATGGCATCATCTTGCGCAGCGGCTTTCCCACCTGTTCAATCAGGCTGGTCTGAGACTTCTCGCGCTGTTCGTTGAACCAGCGCCGTCCGGTGGCGTTCTCGTCGATCCACTCTTCGGCGTAGGCGCCTGACTGGATGTCGGCCAGTATCTTCTTCATGGTGGCCCGAGTCTCATCGGTGATGATCTTGGGACCCCCTGTGTAGTCACCGTGTTCAGCCGTGTCGCTGATGCTGTAACGCATGTAGCTCAACCCGCCCTGATACATCAGGTCCACGATCAGCTTCAGCTCGTGCAGGCATTCGAAATATGCGATCTCTGGCTGGTAACCCGCTTCCACCAGCGTGTTGAACCCGCTCTCCACCAGAGCACTGGCACCGCCGCACAGCACCACCTGCTCGCCAAACAGGTCGGTTTCTGTCTCTTCGGCAAAAGTGGTCTCGATGACACCGGCTCGGGTGCCGCCAATTCCCAAGGCGTAGGCCAGGGCAAACTGCTTGGCCTGGCCACTGGCGTCTTGCTCAACCGCCAGCAGGCAAGGGGTGCCAATTCCCTCCACAAACAGCTCGCGCACCCGATGACCGGGACCTTTGGGCGCGATCATGCTGACGTCCACGGAGGGAGGGGGGGTGATCTGGCTGTATCGTATGTTGAAACCGTGGCTGAACATCAGGGTCTTGCCGGGCGTCAAATGAGGTTCGATCTCACTCTTATAGACGTCTGACTGTTTGGTGTCAGGGACCAACAGCATGATGACGTCCGCTTCCTGGCAGGCGCTGGCGACGGACAAGACTCTCAGTCCCTCCGCCTCAGCCCTGGCCCGTGACGCGCTTTCTGGATACAGTCCTACCCGGACGTCCGCTCCAGAATCTCGCAGGTTCAGGGCGTGAGCGTGTCCCTGACTTCCGTAGCCGATGACAGCGATTTTCTTGCTCTTCAACAGGTCAAGATCAGCATCCTGGTCGTAGTAGATGTTTGCCACGTTTTCTTCTCCTTTGTCGTGGAATCGGGTGATAGGGTAGATTGATCTTCGGTGACGTCAGATGTCTTTCCCCTTGGGCAACTTGGGTCTAGGACTCGCCATCATGCTGCTCGATTGGTGTGAGTCCGTTGCCGCGTACCATGGCCACTCTGCCCGTGCGTACCATCTCAAGGATGCCGAAGTTTCGCAGCAAATTGGTCAGAGACTCGATGCGGTCCGTTGGACCACCGATTTGGATTATCAGCGAGTCGAGCTCCACGCCGACAATGGTGGCACGGTAGATGTCCACCAACTGAATGATCTCTGACCGGTCGGCGCCGGTGGCGTTGACCTTGATCAGCGCCAGTTCGCGCTCCACGCTGGGCAGGTGGGTGACGTCCTGCACGGCGGTGACGTTGATGAGCTTGAAGAGCTGCGCCTGAACCTGTTGGATCTGGCGTTCATCTCCTTCTACCACAAACGTCATGCGGCTTATGCCAGGCGTCTCGCTGTGCCCCACGGTGAGGCTTTCGATATTGAAGTTGCGCCGGCGAAAGAGGCTGGCGACACGGTTGAGCACCCCGGGTTTGTCTTCCATCCAGGCGACGATAGTGTGTTTCATGGCGTTCCCCTCTCTATCCTTCTTCTTCCAGCGGCTCGACTGCGACTGGGCGGCGAATCATGTCTGCGTTGCTCTTGCCAGGGGCAACCATTGGGTACACGTCGGCAAAGGGATCCACCTGAAACTCTATCAGGAAAGGACCTTTGTGGTCCTGGGCCTTCCGAATGGCTCCCTCCACTTCTTCCTTGTGTTTCACCGCCAGTCCCGGCATCCCGTAGGCGTCGGCGATCTTGACAAAATCGGGGTTGAAGAGTGGTGTGCCGGCATGCCGCTTGTTGTAGAAGATGGTCTGCCACTGGCGGACCATTCCTAGATGTCTGTTGTTGATGAGGGCGATCTTAATGGGCAGTTCCTCCTTGACTACTGTGGACAGTTCAGCCATCGTCATCTGGAAACCGCCATCACCGGCCACCAGCCAGACGGGTTCCTCGGGGCGTCCCACCTGGACACCAATGGCGGCCGGCAGGCCAAAGCCCATCGTTCCCAGGCCGCCGGAGGTGAACAGACTGCGCCGCTTGGTGTGCAAGAAGTACTGAGCCTCCCACATCTGATGTTGTCCCACATCAGTGACGACTATGCAGTTGCCCTCGTCGGTCAGATGCCAGAGCTGGCGGATGATGAAGGGGGGCACCAGTTCCTCGGTTTCCTGTGCCAGCACGTCGCGGAAGTCTGTGTCGCTCCTCCACTCGGCAATCTGGCCCAGCCAGGCGGGGTGTTCATTGGGTTCTACCAACGGAAGCAGAGCGCGAAGCGTCAGCAATGCGTCACCGATGAGAGGGACATCAGTTGCCAGGTTCTTTCCCAGTTCAGCGGGATCCAGGTCAATATGAATGATCTGGGCTTGGGAGGCGAAGGTGCTGAAGACGCCGGTGAGCCGGTCGTCCAGGCGAGCGCCAATCACGACCAGGACATCGCTCTCCATCATGGCATTGTTGGTGTAGACTTCGCCGTGCATACCGCCCATACCGATGGACAGGGGATCGGTCTGGGGGATAGCACCAATGCCCAGCAGGGTGGTGACGACCGGTATGTTGGCCTTCTCTGCCAGCTGGCACAATTCAGCCTCCGCCTGGGCAATCAGGACGCCCTGACCAGCCACTATCACAGGCTGTTCCGCGTTGTTGATGAGATCAGCGGCCCGATCAATTGCATCGGGGTCGGCAGCGGTGAGAACCGGGTCGTAGCCGGGAAGGTCCAGGTCTGCGCCGTCTGGAATCTCGAATTCGATCTCGGCCTGCTGCACGTCCTTGCAGATGTCCACCAAGACCGGGCCGGGTCGGCCGGTGTGGGCGATGTGGAAGGCCTCCCTGAGCACGTGGGGCAACTCGTGGATGTTGGTGACCAGGTAGTTGTGCTTGGTGACCGGCATGGTCACACCATGCACGTCTGCCTCTTGAAACCCGTCTCGGCCCAGCAGGGCAGTGGGCACCTGGCCGGTGATGGCTACCACGGGGGATGAGTCCATGTGAGCATTCGCCAAGCCGGTGGTCAGGTTGGTGGCACCGGGTCCGGAGGTTGCCAGACACACTCCAACCCTTCCTGTGGCCCGGGCATACCCATCTGCCATGTGCGAGGCTCCCTGCTCGTGGGTTGCCAGCACGTGGCGAAGGGGATATTCGTGTTTTGCCAACGCATCGTAGATGGGCAACGTGGCTCCTCCGGGAATGCCGAAAACCACCTCGACGCCCTCGGCCAACAGGCTTTCCCACACAATCTGAGCGCCGTTCTTCCTCTCACTCATACCGTTCTCCTCCTGATCAGGATGGTGTGTGAGGGCAGGTGTTCGCCTAGAATGGAGCATAGACGCCCTGCCCTATTCGAATTGGCGGGCGTCTATGCCCCGTCAGCGTCGTGCTGTGGCATCACAGAACCGAAAAAGGCCTCCCGTGTTGGAGGCCCTCTGCAACTATCCTGAATGCACTCAGTCTGGCCTGAGTCCCCCCAACGAAGCCTGGCTCCCAATAAGGAGCAGGCTAATGCTTACAAGGAGAACCACAACCAGACTGACCAAGAACATGAACTATCTTCCTTCGCTTGACCGGCAGTGTTGCCGTTGTTGACGAAATAATATCACAGAACACATGATTTGTCAACACGCCCTCTTCTTTTGTGATTCAAAGTTCAAAAGTGAACCATCTACGGCTGAAAGGTGAACTGTTTATGGTTGAAAAGTGAACTGGTCATGATGGAGTGCTTCCAAGTCGACCTCACGATTAGGGAGGAACAAGATGACTCAGTTGCACGAGCGGTTCACAGACGGACAGGTCAAAGTGTTGCTCAATGGATACTGCCGGGATTGCTGGTGTTGGTTTGTGCCCCTGAGTTGAATCTTGCGAGGATTCGCGCTATAATGTGACCGTCCTGACCGGGAGGCCATTGCCTATGTGGCGTGCCATGTGGCATACGATGAACGTCCAGCAGGTGGGATATCGGCTGTCGTGGGTGGCCATGCTCAGCCGTCTGCTGTCGTTGGTCTATGCGCTGGGTGTGCTTTTCTTCTATCCGCACCCTGTCATCGCTGCTCGAACTGCCATATTACTGCAGCTGTGGGCAGTGACGGCTCTCTACACGTTGGCGCTGGTGATCATTCTACTTCTGCCAGTCAATCACTGGCTAAGGTCAGCGCCCTTCCTGATGCTTGACACGGTGGTGGTGTTGGCCATCGTGAATGTTGCCGGAGGCGGATATCGCAACATTTTTTCCCTCTACTCGCTCGCCCCTTCGGTAACGGCAGCGCTTTCCCTGCCCAGCGCCGAACGGGCATTCAGCCGGGCGCTGCTGCTGTTTGGTGTGGTGGTGACGTCTACTGTTGGATTCGCGTCGTCTCTATATCTGGACGGTTACACATTGCCGGTGATCATTGAGTACCGGCAGGTGGATGAGGTGGTGCTGCGCGGCGCCAGCTATTGGGTCACGGGAGGATTGCTGGCGGCGGTGGCAGCCATGATGATTGCCTGGCAGCGCAGTCGCGATCGGGCCAATGCCCTGCGGGAGCAGGCTGCGGTGGAAGAGGAGCGGCGCCGGATTGCGACCGATATTCACGATGGCGTGTTGAGCCAGCTGTCGGCGCTGAGCCGACGCACGGAGTATGCCAGCCTGCTTCTGGCCGAAGACCCGGGCGCAGCCAGTGAAGAACTGCAGCGCGTGGGCACCCTGGCCGGCGAGGTTCACGAAGGCATTCGATGGATTGTGCGGGCCCTGCGCCAGGACCCGGCTCAGCTCACCCTCAGCGGTGAGCTGAGTCGTGTAGTGGAGCGCTTTTGCAGAAACACCGGCATGAATGTTGAGTTGAGTTTGTCGACGGCCGAATTGGACGTGCCAGTGGACACGATACGCCATCTGGGCTACATGGTCACCGAAGCGCTGACCAATGTATGGAAACATGCTGACAGCGACCAGGCAGCGGTCAGCGTGCGTCGTCGCGGAGAGCGGGATGTGGTAGTGGAGGTGGTGGACAGAGGCCGAGGCTTCGACCGTGACTCGCTGGACGTCGTCCCGACCGGACTTGGGTTGCGGAACATGCGGGAACGGGCAGAGGAGATTGGTGCTGAGATAGATGTTCGGTCTTCGCCGGGTGATGGCACCCGGGTTAGCATCTGTGTGCCACTGCTGACGTGATAGAGGGGTATCCATGGCGCAGATTCGAGTTCTCATCGCTGATGACGTGGCTCTTCATCGGGAGCTGCTGGGCAAACTGCTGGATCGGCAACCCGATATTGGTGTGGTCGGCGAGGCCGCCTCGCCGAATGAGGCGGTGGCTGCTACTGGTTCGCTGTCTCCAGATGTGGTGTTGATGGATCTCCGCATGCCCCGTCACGATCCCCAGGGCGGTATCCAGGCTGTAAGGGAGATCGTGGCTCTGTATCCTGACGTCAAGGTGTTGGTCCTGACCGAGTCAGACGACGATGCTGACGTGCGGGCGGCCGCTCTGGCCGGGTCTATGGGCTACATCGTGAAGAGCACGAAGGCGGCTGAGATCGCTGAAGCGGTGCGGGCGGCCTATGCCGGTAAGGGGTGGCTGGACCCGAGTGTGACTGCCTACGTGCTGCACGACTACCGCCGTGCGTCGCGAGAATCAGCCTCAGGTCCCGGATTGACCCAGACTGAGATACGAGTGTTACGTCTGATCGCCGCCGGAAAAACCACCGGCGAAATTGCCGACCACCTGTGCATTGCAGAAAAGACGGTGAAAAACCACCTGGCAAACATCTACGGTAAGCTAGGAACCAGGAATCGGAGTCACGCCGTCAGTGAGGGATACCGGCAGGGTCTGCTGAAGTAGGCCCATTCCTGTTGCAGTCCAAAAGACCTATACCAGAGATGGGCCTTTTTCCGGTTGTTGTGCCTCTCCTGCCTATGGACGCAGGCCGGAGGACGTAGTACAATAAGGGGTAGAGGTAGAGAAGGAGTCAAGGAGGCTCATATGGATTTTCGCCAAGTTTCGGTCAGTGTTATAATGCTGCTGGCGTTGGGGGCGTGTACGCCCGGCGGCCAGTCGGAGGAAGGCACCCACCTCAGGATGGGCCTGTTGCCGATTCAAGACACGCTTCCATTCTACGTGGCTGAGCAGCAAGGATACTTCGAGGATGAGGGCATCTCCGTCGAACTGGTGCCGGTGAAAGGTGCCCAGGAACGTGATGCGTTGATGCAGGCCGGGGAGATTGACGGCATGCTGGCCGACCTGATCGCGGTTGGCCTGTTCAATCGAGATGAGGCTCAGGTCAAGGTGGTGGCCACCTCGCTGCGAGCGACCCAGGGAGCGCCGCAGTTTCGGGTGTTGGCTGCGCCTGGCAGCGACATAGCATCGGCTCAGGAGCTGATCGGAGTGCCGGTGGCCATCAGTCAGAACACAATCATCGAGTACATCACTGATCGGTTGCTTCAAGCAGAGGGATTGTCTTCTGATCAGATCAAGGTCACTGAGATAAGCGCCATCCCGGTTCGTTTTGAGCAATTGATGGCCGGCCAGGTTCAGGCGGCCACGCTTCCTGATCCGTTGGCACAAGGGGCGCTAGCGGCCGGTGCCTTGCTGGTGGTTGACGACAGTCAGCACTCACGCTATTCACAATCAGTGCTTGTCTTTGCCCAATCGGCCGTGGAAGCTAAGCCTGACACGATCGAGAAGTTCCTCAAGGCCTGGAACCGGGCTGTTGGGGACATGAACGGCAATCCAGAGGAGTTCACTGACCTGTTGATTGAGAAGGGACGGGTGCCGGAGAGCATTCGGGATGCCTATCAAATGCCCAGATTCCCGGTGGGAGAAGTGCCCACGGAGGCTGAGTGGCAAGATGTGGTTGATTGGATGTTGGACAAAGGTTTGATCGAGCATCCGTTGCCGTATGACGGCTCGGTGCTGAGTGTGTTCGTGGAAGGCTAGGCGTTCGTGCCTGAATGAGGGGAGCAAAGGGGATGGATACGCAGTGGGAGACGCCGTTGGTCTCCGCTCCGGAAGCAAGCTTGACTGATTGGATGGTGCGTCTTGATGTGCAGGAGGATCTGGCGCAGGTAGACCACTATATGCAGAGCCTGGTGACCTCGCCGGTGCTGACCCTCTCCCAGCCTGCCCGGCACGTCGTCTCGGCCGGCGGTAAGCGGCTGCGCGCGGCGCTGGTGCTGTTGGCGGCCAGGCTGAATGACTACCATCGGTCGGGGGCAGTGGCTGTAGCATCGGCAGTGGAACTCATACACGCCGCTTCCCTTGTCCACGATGATCTGATCGACCAATCTCCTCGGCGGCGCGGGTTGGAGACTGTTCACAGCAAGTGGTTCCGTGATGCTGCTCTATTGGGCGGCGATTATCTGTTTGCGCTGGCAGCCACAGCTATGGCCCAGAGTGGCGACATTCGGGTGTTGGAGTGTCTGGGGCGAGCGTCGGTCAGGATCTGCGAAGGGGAGATCAGCCTGGTGAGAGACGTGTCTCCTGTTGACGAGGCCTTGGATGCCTATTTCTTCAAGATTTCGGGGAAAACAGCGGTGCTCTTCGAAGAGGGGTTGAAAGCGGCCGGAGTAGTCAGTCAGGCATCGGAGGCGGAGATAGAGGCGCTGGGATGCTATGGTCATAATCTGGGCATGGCCTTCCAGATTACCGACGACGTGTTGGACTATGTGGGCGATCCCGCTGTGCTGGGCAAGCCGGTAGGAGGTGACCTGCGGCGCAGACAGATCACGTTGCCTCTGATCTACGCTGCTGATGACGGTATGCCGTCTGCCTTGCGGACTGCCGTCGATCGCATTGACGACGGTGCCGAGTCAAGTGACGTGGAGGCGTTATTGACATGGGTTCAGTCCTCGGTGGGCATTGGGCAAGCGAGGCAGGAATCACGCCATTTCTGCGAGCGGGCTTGCCAGGCGTTGCGGATGCTCCCGCCGTCCGATATCCGCAGCGCCCTTGAAGAGGTCGTCTGGCGCGTTGTGGCCCGCAACAGATAGCCCGCGTTCCCAGGTGCTGCTGCGCGCATATGGGCCACAGGTGCTGCGAGCCTGTTTGTTGGTTGAACACGCCCGCCGGAATGTGAATCCGGCGGGCGTGGTTGTGCGTTAGCCGAATCCGCTGGGCACCAGAGGCCGAGAGAAATCCCCTTATCGGCCGTGGTGACTTCAGGATGCGTTATCCACGTTGTTCAATGGGCACCCACTCCAGGTCCGCAGCGCCCACGTACTCGGAACGGGGGCGGATGAGTCGATTGTCCGCATACTGCTCTATCAGATGACCGGTCCAGCCAACGATGCGCGACATGGTGAATATGGTGGTAAACAGGTCGGGGTCGATGCCAAGAGCGTTGAGCAGAGGGGCAGCATAGTAGTCGACATTGATGTATATGCCACGGTCAATCAGGTGCGGGTCCTGCTTGGCCACCTCTTCCAGTCTCTCGGCGATCTTGATCCACTTGGATTCGGTGACATCTACCAGCTCGGTGGCAACCTGGCGCAGGTGACGGGCGCGAGGATCCTCTGTCTTGTAGACTCGATGCCCCATGCCGAAGATCCGGCGGCCTTCAGCGCGGGCCTGCCTGTACCACGATTCGACATTCTCTACCTCCCCAATCTCAGACAGCTGCTGCATAGTGGTCTCAGTGGCACCGCCGTGGGCAGGGCCTTTGAGAGTGCCGATAGCACTGGTGATGGCGGAGAAGATGTCAGACTGGGTGGCGGCGGTCACCCGGGCGGAAAAGGTGGAAGGGTTGAAGCCATGATCGGCCAGCAAGACCAAATAGAG
>SDBU01004028.1_pt1 | contig 18350 bp, 16 predicted proteins | sample 2277071 | NCBI WGS metagenome assembly SDBU01 (sample SAMN10397929, study PRJNA504765) | marine sediment metagenome | isolation source: marine sediment core GS08_GC12, 126 cmbsf | place: Arctic Ocean: Gakkel Ridge, Loki's castle | collected 2008 | reverse complement strand
ATCCTTCATCATGAAGGGGTCCCGCAGATCAGACAGCTTGGGATACAGGAAGTTGTGTATTTCCTCCGGATCCTCGAGGCCGCGGTTGGTGAGTATCCTCGCAACGAGCGGGTGTATATCGAGATCTCTCGAGAGCGTCTCGTTGAGGTCGCCCTTGGCGGGCGGAAAATACCATATCTTCTCAACAGGCTGACCTGTCATTTTCGTCTCCATCGTCGATGAATACCTCTTCTGCTCATCAGTGTTCCTCAGTCAAGATTTCCTTCCGAGTAACTCAACAATACCTCACTTCGGCGGAAACCTCAAGACATTGCCTTGGTTGTGCCGCAACAGCTCCAGAAACTTGAGAGCTTGAGAGCAGTTCGCACTGTTGGTCCATTTTGCAGTTCCTGTTTCGCCGTGTTGCCTGATTGCCTTTCATGTCTTGTGCCATTTGTCGGTGTTTTTCTTCGATATCCATGACAGATCTGATACCTTGCGTTTCTGCAAAAATGCAGAAATTTACAGAATTTGCAGAAAGTGGTGTTTTGGGTATTCGCTTGGGGTCCAGCGAGTTATGGAAAAATCGGGAAGCGAATTTTCTGTAAAAACGGTTTTTTGTATATATAAGAGCAAGGATCGTGCCAGGTTGCTCGTTTTTCTTACATTAGCGTAGATATTCGTCATTATGGTATCTCCATTGTGGTAGGAAGGTAGCATAGATTGGCATGATTGTCAAGGATTATTTTGTCACTAGAAAGGAGACGAAGAGCCAGAGGAGTCTTAGACAGGATTTACGGGATGAAGGGGATTTGAGGGCGGAGCGAGGGAGGGTGAAATGAGGACTAAGGACTGATTTCACTGGGGGCGAATTTAGAAATGGATGTTATGGATCCGATTAGCCTGCAGCGAACCTCAGAATGACTTCCACCCTCATACGGCTCTGCAACCTAGTGCCCGAAGTGAGCGTGCTGGGCGGTGGGAGATACCTTCGATTCTCGGGCAATGGACGAGTGGTTTTTGACAAGAATCGCAATCCATTTACCTGTGCTAAATGTATTAGTCCCTTTGAATTCTTAACAAATACCCCACGAATCGTAGAATCGCCAATTACAAAGACTGCTTGTCCATCTTTTTTCAAAACACGTTTACACTCCGATAGAACTCGGTTCATATCAGTTATGTATCGGACTATCATGCCATAATTTCGCCGGTTGAGCTTCTTGTTTCCCACCATTCGTTTAAGAACTTCTATAGTGGTATCTGTTTCTGACGAGTTACCAGAACGTTCCGAGCCAATATTACCTGTGCGGATTGATCGGAGCGACGCAATGGAGTGCCCCATCCATACCAGAGAGAATTTATGCCCGCGGATATAGTCAATGGCATTAAGATAAGGTGGCGACGTGATTACTCTATCCACGCTACCACTCTCATAAGGTAAAGACCTTGCATCACCATGTCGAAGGATTACCGCAGGAGCTTTTATTGGATTATATGCAAATGGAGATTTCTCGATAATATAGTCCACAGCATGCTGAAATTTATCAAAAGGACGAATAGGAGCTTCCTCGTATTTTCGATGCGGCCGGCTGTGTGAAATATCCATCGCCAGAGACGCGCCTGATTTCTTCGTGATGATGAGTCGTGAAAATGCGCACCAAAGCAGTGTCTTTTCTCTGGGATTATGTACACGCGAAACGCATCTTGATAGCGATGTCAACTGGATACGGTTCCTGTCATCGAACCAGAATCTCAAGAAAGACCGAGTTTCCTCGTCGGCGTGAACGGGATACGCTTGTTCTGCCGTAAGACATTCACTAAGCCTCTGAGCTCTCTCAAGAACAAGGTTACTACGATGCTTAAGTCGATCCGGGTCAACGTCAGAACACCACGCCCGAGCAATCAGTAGAGCCAATGGGTCTGTGTCACATCCGATTGCCTGATGACCTTTGATCCGCGCGCTCACGAGCGTAGTGCCGGAACCCACCATGGGATCTAATACACATAATCGTTTACCGTTATCCGGAAGGCTATCCCATACGATGGATGGGGCCATCCTTGCCGGGAATGGATGAATTGGTCGTATACGAGAAATTCGAAGTGCTGTCGTCATATCTTAATCGTCTTTCGTTCTTCTTCGGGGTATTCGTCAATAGCCGCACGGATATCGTCAAGCACGAGGTCTGGTCTACGGTTTAGTTCAACAGTGGTTTCTCTCGCAAAAACAAGGCCTTGAGCCATAACCTGCATGGCCTTGCAGCAGTCAATTAGTGCCTGTTTGGAAAGTTTTATTGGAGGCGTCCTGAATTCTAAAGCGGTGACGACTGCGGCATATTCAACAGTTTCACTGGGGCGGCTGTCAGCCCTCTCCCAGATCGTATCGAGAATCTCTCGATAAGGCCAGTTTTCCATTGTTTCTTGAGCGATATTGTCGACCCACTCTTTTGTTTGCTCAGGTGTGACGCGATTCTGAAACAAATCGCGTAAACGGTTCAAACCTATTCGCTTTGTGGGCACAAGACGCACCAAGCGCGCAAGATCATCAATGTGCATCAGAGTGATTGTCCTACCTTTGTTCTCCTTGTGCGATTTGATTTCACGGACTGACGCCGAATCTTCTCCAGTGGAAGTGGCAAAACCATTACCGATCACGAGATGGTGGTCGCACTTATAGTCTTCCATATGCCGCGCAATACCAGACACGTTCAGACGCTGTGCGGTCACCGGCTGCCCACTCTTGGCTTCGATCCCGACTTTGTAGCGTTGGACAACTCCATCTTCCGATGCTGCAAGATGCGCTTCAGCCGTCCCATCGGGTTTTCCGCTTCCGCCAATGCGGATTACATTGGCAAAGCCAATGGCCTCGAACGCCGCACGCATTTCCTCTTCGAGTTTGTCCTCATCGTCGCGCGCTTCAGTCAGCGCCAGCGCGATCATGCCAGCCGTTCGGCGGGCGGATGACCTGACGAAATGTCTCAGCAGTTCATCCCGCCTTGCCAGGGCTTCCCGGATATGCGATTCCTCCAAGCTCATGTGGTAAAGATGGGCTTCCATCAGGACCTCCGACATGGCGAGCATTTCAAGAGGCAAACTGGTTTTGGCATTCGAGAAGAACTCATGAAAAGCCGCGACAAAAGGATGCGAGGCATTGATGAGTAGTTTGCCCTCTTCGATGTCGTAAATCGCCATTCCTTCTTTAGGGTCCAGTTCAGCGATTTCCGTTGATCGTAGCAGACCATCCTCGGATTCGGCTCTTTCTTGAATACGTTTGAGAAAATCTTTTTTTGCCGCTTTGGAAAGCCCCTCGGGAAAGCGCATATAGAATGGCCTAACTTTACCTTCGATAGCCAGTTTCGCTAGAGCAAGGAGCGGTTTGCGCGTCAAGCTCCCGGGCGCTGACGAAATGCGCGCGGCAATTAAAGCACCAGGTGATTGTGATTTTTCATGCTCGACGAGACGATTGCGGGCCAGGTTGAAGGATGCGCGGAGGAAGTTCTGGATACCAATGTAAAGATCTCCCTGCTGGAAAGACTCACGAGAAGACCTGAGCGCTTCATCAAGACTGTCAATATGCACAATCATTCTGAACTTCGAGAAGGTGCCGTGGCGCAGAAGATTTCGTTCTATTCCGAATCCAGGATCATCTGTGTTCACTCTTCGTTCTCGCACATAGACAAAGAACCCACTGCTTTGTTCAAACTTCGGCTTCCCCCTGTCAAGCTCACTTTCATATATTTCGATGTACCCTGTTATTCGCCCAAATTCTTCGTGGTACAAGCCATACCTGTGAACAGAATCCTCGGGGACAATTGGGTCTTCCCTTGCCATAAGACCTTCCGGGCAGGGCTTGGGCAGTTGCTCGACATCCTTACCGATAACCCACCTTTTTATTGGCAGAACATCTAGGGTTGGTGACTCAATAGGCTCACCGTCTAGGAACAACTTGAAATCACTGCGAAGGGGCATTGCTGTTCGCAGAATCCATTTGAGGGTTCCTATTTTTATCTGCCTGCCCATTGGCTTGAGCCCTGACATGATTGCCACCGTCCAGGAGTTGCTTGAGCCTTTTCCGAATAGCTTCAGCGCTTTGTATCCGGGTTTAGAGCCTGCCGTCCACCGTTGCAGAGCCTTTTCTGCATCAGCCTGATCGACTTCACGGAGGGGAATCTCCAATTTCCCATCATTGAATACACCTTCCTCCCCGGAGGTGTCTCTTGACTCTATGAGGTCGTAGTCCATCGTGGCCGCATAGAACTTTCCGTTTGATTTGCAGATGTGTGTCAGGCGATTAGCCAGAACATAGGTGGAGAGCTTGCCGATGCCGAATTTGCCAATCGGCTTCCTTCCGCTTGAACGCGCGCCTTCTCGTCTGGTGCATCGGCCGATAATCCAGTGCTGTTTCAGTCCCGCCACATCCATGCCTTCCCCGTCGTCAAGAACAGCAATTGTAGCATCCGGATCACGTAGGTCAGGGGAAAGAACCACATGTACGTTTTGAGCCCCCGCATCGAATGAATTTGAAACAAGCTCTTCCGCCGCTTTGTTCGGGCTTGAATAGAGGCCTTCTGAAAACAGTTCTATGATTCGATGGCTGATTCTGACATCGATCGTGTCGGTTTTTCTGCCAACTCTCACGAAGCTGTCGCTCGTGTAGCGTTCCCTTCGCGCCATCATTTTCTCTTATTTCGGGATTCCATTCTTGTGAAAGCCACCGTTGTCGTATTACAGGACTCGGCTTGGCTTTTTATACTATCAATGATTCATGTTTTGGACAAGGTTTTTTTGTGACATTTTTGCGCTGCAAGGGTTCGTGAAAACGCGAGATTTGAAAGGGATCATGGATTCTTTGTGGGGAGATAGACGCATGGAATTCAAGCCTTTCAGCGCATGTGCGCTAACTTTATGATGGCTGAAGCCCCTGGTCGAGAAGCCCGGCTAAAGCCGGCTTCGAAGAATTAGTTTGTTTGCTACTATTACCACCGACTGAAGCCGGTGGCTAGAAAAATGCCGGCTGAAGCCCGGCAGTATTGAGCGCTGTCGGTGGCGTCAGTCTGATGCTGGTTCGAGCTGATGGTATGTTATGTCAATATGTGTGACTGTGTCCAGTGCAAAAACAAAAGACGCCCCTAGAAACAAGCGCTGGCCTTTGGTTCCGCCACCCGTTTCACGCGTTTTGATTGTTTGGGTTCAGTTTCCCATGGTTCCTCCTGATGAATACTTCACGGGCGAGACGGAAAGGGCCGGAGGCCGGTTGTTCGTTGAAGGTTATTCGTTTTGCGTGAAGAAGGGACCTTGGGCCCGTCGAGGGCAAGGAGTGTGGCGGGGGCGGAGCGAGGGAGAGTGAAATGACGATCAAGAGCAGATTTTGCCGGGGAGGGCAATTCGGAAGTACATGTTATGTCGCGGATTCCCCTGATTCAGGAGATCGGCACGCTCGCGGCGTAGTGAGAAGGAAAATCTCTATTCTCCCCCTTGACGTATACCCAGGCATAGATGTCCCCGGATTCCAACTTAAAGAGCTGCTTTATCCGAAAAGTGAGGAGGTGTGGAAGACCTTGACCGGGGCGGGCTTGAACTATAACCTATCTGCCGTCATCCGTGCCTGGAGCCGGGTGAAGACGAATCTCGGAGGAAAAGAGAGTGCGGAAAATCCGAAAGCCCAAGTCGAACATGATATTGTTCTTCAGCGACCAGCAGAGGTGGGACACTGTCGGTTGTTACGGCCAGGAGCTGGACGTAACGCCGAACCTGGACCAGATGGCCTCTGAGGGGGTCCGGTTCGAAAATGCTTTCACATGTCAGCCCGTCTGCGGACCCGCCAGGTCGTGTTTGCACACCGGGAAGTACGCCACAGAGACGGGCTGTTTCCGCAACGGCATCGCCCTCCCGCCGGACGAGAGGACAATCGCACACTGGCTCTCGGATGCCGGCTACGAAGTGGGCTACATCGGCAAGTGGCACTTGGCGTCGACGATTGGGATCGGAGATGCGGATGTTGACTACTCGACGAAACCGGTCCCACCGGAACGCCGTGGAGGGTACATGGATCACTGGCTTGCTTCGGACGTGCTCGAGTTCACTTCACACAGCTACGACGGCCATATGTTTGATGCAGACATGAACAGGAAAGACTTCCCCGCAGATCGCTATCGTGTCGATTGCCTGACGGATTTCGCGATCGATTACTTGCGAAGCCGGACGGGGGAAAAGCCCTTTTTCTTGTTCGTATCGTACATCGAACCGCACCAGCAGAACGACCATAACCGCTTTGAGGGTCCCAAGGGTTGCAGGGAGAAATTCAAAGACTACAAGGTTCCGGAGGACCTCAAAGGCACTAACGGCGACTGGCGCGAGCACTTCCCCGACTACCTGGGCTGCATCAACAGCCTCGACGCTGCCCTCGGCCGCGTTAGAAAGGAGCTTCGAAACCTCCGTCTCGACGACAACACCTTGATTATCTACACGAGCGACCACGGCAGTCACTTCCGCACCCGCAATGACGAGTACAAACGCTCGTGCCATGATGCGTGCATCCGCATACCGATGATTGCCCGGGGCCCCGGTTTCACGGGCGGAAAGACTATCAAGCAGCTTGTAAGCCTCATAGACATCGCTCTCACGATCCTCGCCGCGGGAGGAGTAGAGACGCCGAATACCATGCGCGGACGCCCGCTGCAGGGACTTGTCAAGGGCACAACCGAAAACTGGCCGCAGGAAGTATTTGTCCAGATAAGCGAGAGCCAGATCGGCCGCGCCATAAGAACAAGCAAGTGGAAATACTCAGTATGTGCGCCGGGAGAAGTCGAGTGGGCCAATACCGACCGCAGCGAAGTTTACGTCGAGGACTTCCTCTACGACCTCGAAACGGACCCGTACGAAAAGAACGACCTCGTCGCACATCCCGACTACAAAGGAATGCGCGCCCAACTCGCCGAGACCCTCAAGCGTCGCATGATTCAGGCCGGCGAAAAAGGACCTCATATCCTACCGCAAGACGCCCGACCATGACGAGACATTGAAAATGACTCAGCAATTGCTGGTCGGCGTCGGGATTCAGCTAATGGCCCTTTTTAAGACGGTGCCCTTGTATTTCGCGAGTTCCATGTGAATAGACTCAGCGCTCTCCTCGGTAATGAGGAGTCGGGGCGGCACGATTCAGGTACACGCAGCTTACGAACATCGGAATTGGCTCATTAATTGGAATTGAACGCCTTTTCTGTCTTTGCTGAGACCAGCTGACGCGATTTTCTCTCAAAAACAGTCCGTGCATCAGCGCCGGATAATGTGCTATAAGAACTGGATGACATCTCGGCATCTCCTGCCGACTGGCAACTGCTCAGCGGCTTGCGAAACCACGAAAACGACGAGCATGTTGCACAATTAAGGACATAGAATATGGCCGATAACGACAGGCGTTACGGACGATTTCATCCGTTTCTGCGCAGGTATTGAACACGTCGATGACATAATTGCCGACCTCGACCAGGCGCTTGAGAAGGCTCAGAAGACGAGGGGGTGAACACAATTTGGACAGCAGCACGATAGTCGAGACAAAAAGCTTTACGTTTGCGGAGCCGCCCAATGAGCTTCAGCTCGAGTGCGGCGCCAGACTGGGACCCGTCGACGTCGCTTACGAGACCTACGGTACGCTGAATGAGAAGAAGGACAACGCAATACTAATATGTCACGCCTTGTCCGGTGACGCCCATGTAGGAGGCCGCCACAATGCCTCGGACAAGAAACCGGGCTGGTGGGACAACATGGTCGGCGACGGCAAGGGGTTCGATACGTCGAAACATTATGTGGTCTGCTCAAACATCCTCGGGAGTTGTTACGGAACTACCGGCCCGACCTCAACAGACCCGAAGACCGGAAAACCGTATGGCCTTACATTTCCGATTATCACAATCTCAGACATGGTCAACGTCCAGGCAAAGCTGCTTGAGCATCTCGGCATAGAGAAACTGCTGTGTGTTGTCGGTGGCTCAATGGGCGGAATGCAGGCAATGGAGTGGGCAGTGTCTTATCCCGACAAAGTGCGCTCGGCAATGATTATCGCCTCGACGAGCCGAAAGTCGCCGCAGGCCATCGCTTTCGATGCTGTTGCCAGAAACGCCATTACTTCCGACACAAACTGGGAGGCCGGGAACTACTACGCCAAGAAGAAACAGCCCGACAGGGGACTCGCCATCGCGCGAATGATAGGACATATTACATACCTTTCGGATGAACTGATGCACGCGAAATTCGGCAGGCGTCTCCAGGAAAAAGCCGAGTATGGATACGATTTCACTCATGATTTCCAGGTCGAAAGCTACCTTGAACATAAAGGCAGCCAATTTGTGGAGCGTTTCGATGCGAACTCATACCTTTACATCACGAAAGCCATGGGTTATTTCGACCTCGTGCAAAAACACGGTTCCCTGAAGAATGCCTTTGCAAAAGTAAGCGGAAAGTTCTTGGTCGTTTCTTTCTCTTCAGACTGGCTGTATCCACCATACCAGTCGAAAGAAATCGTTAAGGCGCTCCTCGACAACGAACATCCCGTCACATACTGCCAGATCAAGTCCTCCTACGGGCACGACGCATTTCTTCTCGAGGTCGATGAGATGTCCAGGATCATAAAGAGCTTTCTCAAGGAGGTGTGACTAATGCCCCTACGACGCATCGGCGGCGAGAGTTTCGAAAGCATAGTCGAGCTGATACCGCAGGGCAGCAAAGTCCTTGATCTCGGGTGCGGCGGGGGAGAGCTTCTCGAGATGCTCATGAAGCAGAAAAAGGTCCGGGCCCACGGCGTCGAGATCGACCTGGGGAGAGTTGTTGAATCCGTGGGAAAGGGCATACCCGTCGTCCAGGCCGACCTCGACATGGGTCTCGGTGATTACGCAGACGACACATTCGATTACGTGGTACTGAGCCGCACCCTCCAGGTAGTCAAAAAACCACTCTTTGTCATTCAGGAAATGCTCCGTGTAGGTCGACACGGAATAGTTCTCAGTCCCAACTTCGGCAACTGCAAAATCCGTCTCAGGCTTCTCTTTACCGGCAAGATGCCAAAATCAAGGACACTTCCTTACGAGTGGTACGACACCCCTAATATCCACCTCTTTACCATCAAGGATTTCAGAGTCCTGTGCAGAGAAAATGGCATCAAAATCGAAAAAGAAATCTGGATGTCGGATGGGAAAGCCAGGAGCGGCCGTCCCTACCGATTCTTCGCGAACTTCTTCGCCAAGCAGGGCCTGTTCGTGATTACAAACGAAACTTCCGTCTGAGTTTGCAGAACATCTCGATACCTGTCATCACCTTCTTTCCACTTCCCAACAATAGACTGCCTGGCATTTCCGCGGAATCTCGTGTGAGTATTGTCGAACATGAGATCGACTGCGCTGTCTAAGCAGTCTCACGTTTCCATCAAGCCCAATACACTGTCCTCCGCATAATAGCCTGTCGGGAAGAACGGGAAATGACGGCAGCATCAACCCGTGACTTTTGGCGAGAGAGCAAGCGAAAAACCTCTCGCTACCCTCCGGAAATACTTAAGAAAAGCTTGACTTGCCGGGGCAATCTCGTGTATATTAACGAGAGAGCATCGAATAGTGAGTAGTGTGGGGTTTGTGCGTTTCCTATTTGATTGGGAAAGAGGAAAAGAAGAGGCAACGCACAAACTCCGAAGTTTTTTGCGGGAGAGCTGTGGTAGGCTCTCTCGCCTTATGTTCTCTGCTTTATTCCTCCCTTGTTGACCAAGTGGCAACGCGAAACGTCTTTACCGCAAGCTCGCCTACTTGTGAAAAAGCAAGGATACGCCCGCATATCGTGAAACCTATAGTCGCGATAAGCCGCTTGAAACGCATAAGAAAAAATGAGATATATATCATCGTGGGTGGGATAGAGACTTAGCCGAGAGGAGGACGGCGTGAGGGAGCCAACGTTTCTTCATTGCCGCCTCCCCTCGAATCTGGCTAACAGAATTCTCCGTCCTGCCCACGCCAGATCCTTTCTGACGAGACGCAGTAACTACACAACAACTTCTTGGTTGAATGCTGGAGGGGAAATCCGGGCAAGGGAGTCGTGCATCAAGAAACCGGCCAAATGGTATGTATGAAAGCTTTCTTGGTCTCTTGTTTCCCTTACCTATCCCAAACAACATTCAACCATATGAAATCTGTGCAAAAGCCGTACCAATTGTTCCCGCCAATTAATCCAGCGGTTCAATCATGAAGACGTAACCCCCTGATAGCGAAACCGATATGAGTGAAACAGGAAAATCCACCGCGCGCCATATCAATCGGCTGTTCAACGGGGGGAAGGGCGCATTTTGCGCAGATTGCGTGAAAATGACGCCCTCATCTGATCCTTGAGAACAACGAATGCCGAAGGATCTGGAACGCCACCCTGACTCCGTCCATCCACGTTATCTTCTTCCCGCTCGAATATCCCCGGCCGGAATACGAGATCGCCACCTCGTAAATCCTGTATTTCAGCCGGGACGACTTGACCGTGAACTCGGGGCAGAAACCGAACTTCTCAGACCGAAAGGTTATCCTCTTCAGAATGTCGGCCTTGAAAGCCTTGTAGCACGTCGACGCATCGGTGAGATTAAGGTTGCAGAGGGTATTGATCATCAGCGTAATCAGCCTGTTGCCCACATAATGCCACAATGACGTCACCCTGTGAGGCCCGCCGATAAACCTCGAACCATAAACGACATCCGCCCGCCCGTCCGCGATGGGAGCAAGGAGTTTCAGATAATCCCATGGGTCGTACTCGAGGTCCCCGTCCTGAATAACCACTACATCGCCCGTAACATGCTCGAATCCCGTCCTGAGGGCCGCGCTCTTGCCCTTGTTGCGGTCGTGATGAAATAGCCGAACATCCTCGTGGTCGATTCTCTCGAGGATGGCCATGGTGTCGTCCGTGGAGGCATCGTCTACGATTAACAGCTCTTTCTCGATCGGCACATCCAGGACCCTGCGCACTATCTCTTCTATAGTCACGGCCTCGTTATACACCGGCATCACCACTGATAATTTGAGCCCCTCCAGAATCTCAGGAGGTGACACCTCGATCGAGTTGACGCGGATCAGACGATTACTGCCTGTCATATCCTTCCATCACCAAACATGCTTCCCCGATTCTCGGGACACGGTAGGTACAAATCCCCGCTCAGTCAAGTTATCGATTCTGAGCCCGGACCCCCGGATAAAGACATCTTCTCAACCAGAATCCTGAGGGGGTTGCATATCAGCTTCTCTCCCAAAAACAATCCCTGTTTCCCGGGGGCTCTTTCCCAATCTCGGGGGACATGACCCGAGATTCTAATGGAATGGGTCTTATGACCCTTCGGGATCGTGTCCCCGGACAACATCAGAATGTGGGCCTCTTTTGAGAATTACTCCAGAACAGCCTGCCATGAAACCTTGACCTTTCCCTGCTCAGAACCTAAAATGTTGTGACTCGTAGGGTAAACGCAAAATGGAGGGAATACCATGAAACGAATCGGTCTACTTCTTGTTGTCCTGCCGCTGGTTTTGCTGGCCGGCTGTGATGGCGATTCCACGACTGCCACAACGGCACGGACACCTGTGACGATTAGCAGCGGCGTCTTTACCGTCGGCGCTGGTTCTTCACAAATGCTTTCCCAATTCAATATCAGCGAGCCGGGCCAGTTGGAGCTGACAGTCACGTGGAGCACTGGACCTGCTAGTCTGACATCAGGCATGGAAGCCGCGGGTGGCTCTATAGTGGTTAATATCGGTGGTTCTCCTCTGGTAACGAGTATGGATGTAACTCAGGCGCTCCTGGATAATTCGAATGCCTTTGCAGCCGTGGCGGTTAACAACGACACAGTTGATGATGCAGAGATCCAGTTCACGATAATATTAGCGCCTGAGGGTTAAGACCTGTAGACAGTCGGGAAAGCGAACCCAGCAACACCGTCATGGCGGGACTATAGTAAGGAATTATGCGGGCAGAAAGCAACAATTCCGCGTTTTATGCGGGTCAATCTAATCATTGTTAGACAGAATGAAAAAAGGGGTAATAAATTGAAAAAAGTAATAGAAATCTATAAACAGGGCTGGGTAAGACTTGGTCGATACGTTGTCTTTTCGATCTTTCTTTTTGTCGCTTGTCTTCCGGCACAAATACTTGGAATTATCTTTGCTCCAAAAAGGGAATGGGAGTTTTCGGAATATCCATTGATAACCACCATTTATCTTATTGGGTTTATTATTTATTTCCCATTTGCTGTTTATTTCGCAGCAAAATACTCGAAGCAATTCAATAATCCAATAATAAAGAGCGGTAGTAGCAATTGTATATGATCACTGTGGAATATTCGTTGGAACGGATTGCCGGGGAGGCGGAGTGCCGCGCCTCGCCATCGAGAGAACCAGCGAGAATGAACTCGGGCACACCCTCATGGCGGCGCCATAAGAAAGACACTGAAACCATGCAAGGAACAGCAAAGCGTATTCTTCGAGAGAGTGCTGCCCGTGGCCGGCAAACCAGGTTTATGACATTCCAACGCTGCGGGGAATTCTTGAGCACAAAGACGTGAAAACGACGATAGTCTACTCCCATGTACTCAACCGGGGAGGCAAGGGCGTCAAGAGCCCAGCGGACGACCTGTAGAGGAGAGTAGCTGGTGTGTTATGCAGAAACCATATATTATCCCATATTAAGCGGCCCAGGCGTCGTACTAAGCTACAACCACAGGGCTTATGGCAATTCCAGTCTTGGGATGTTATGCCGCAACTTTGCGGCCCAAACGTGTTAGAAAGAAGCCATATAATCATTGTTGGCTTAAGAAGGAAGTGATTCATATCACACAAACGTAGCATAGAGCACAAGCAAGACGAAACAACATCCAAACAATAACGGAGGTATTACCATGGCTCAAGTAACACGACAAATGGTGGAGAAGACAGGGGTCGACGTTGACCAATTGGTGAAACTGCTGGTCAAGAATGCGGCAGCAGAACTAACCACGTTCTACTACTACACAATTCTACGGGTCAATCTGATTGGCTTGCAGGGGGAAGGAATCAAAGAAATTGCGGAGACGGCTCGCATCGAAGACCGAAATCACTTCGAGGCGTTAGTTCCCCGCATCTATGAACTCGATGGCAAACTGCCGCAAGACATGAAGGTATTCCACGACATGTCTGCCTGCCCGCCCGCAAACTTGCCAAAGGATCCAGCGGACGTTCAAGGAATATTGACTGTGCTTGTGAATGCAGAACGGTGTGCAGTAAGGGGATACACCCACATCTGCAACTTGACCGCTGGCAAGGATCATCGGACCTACGACCTGTGCCTCGCGATACTCAATGAGGAGATAGAACACGAATGCTGGTTCTCCGAGTTCCTTGGCGAAGGGCCCTCCGGGCACTTCCTGAGACGAGGCGAGACCTCTCCCTTCGTGTCCAAGTTCCTGAGGTAGGATGCCGACAAAAAAAACAGACAAGCCAACAATCGCATCGAGAGCGACAAGTGACAGCCGCGCAGATGCGGCTGCAAGCGTTTGGTGAGGGGTGACGTAAGCCTGCATCATGGGAAAGTAAGCATGATATTACGAATATGAAGCGTGACCTGAGGTAGTGCACGGTTACTTCGTGTGGTTGTAAGCTTACATTGTGGCACAGGCAGCGGCCGACTCGCGGAGGGCAGTGGATGACTGGCTCCGTCGAGTGGACGGCTCGCTCCGTGGAGCGGACGACTCACTCCGTGGAGCGGATGACTCACTCCATGGAGTGGATGACTCATTCCATGGAGTGGATGACTCATTCCGGGGAATGGATGACTTATTCCTTAGCAAAAACGGCAATTTTGGCCCGCCAGAGTCTATATATGTCGTTTATTTTAAGGGAGTTAAGAAGATTATAACTGTCGGACGCCGGGATAAGTCCAGGCAACAGAAGCAATTGGAGTGAAATTATGAAAATGATTACTGCAGGAATAGCCCTAATAACGGTGCTGGTTCTTTCCCCAGTCTTTGCAGATGATAGTATCTCACCCTTTGGAAAAATCATCTGGAAAGAGGAGAAAGCACCTACGGTATCTCTTCTTTATCTGGTAATAACGGTTGAGAAGAAAGATTCCTTGATCGACTCGATAAAAGAGATAGTAACAGCTACGTTACCCAAAGCGTTAACCATCGCAAAAGACTATCGCGAAAAGCATAAGGATGTGGAGTTCAACGTTGTCTATTTCATAAAAACAAACAGGGACAATGACTGGGGTTATACTTCAGGTTTCAGCATTGCACAACTGGAAGAAATGAATGCCCTGGACAAAGATAAAGCGCAAGAAAAAGTAATTGAACATGCGTGGGGCATGAAGAAACTTGGGGATATCAAGTAAGTAAGTCAATGTAATCTCGTCGATAAAGGTGAGAGAAATCAGGTGATCTTCAAATCTTAGCGAAGAAGAAAGAATGCCAGATTACATCACGACAGGCATAATCGGCCGTCCTCCAGTCCGGCATCCTCACGCAAGGAACATCAACCACCTGGACCGACACCTCCCCGCCAGCCTCCGGCCCCCGCTTCTACCGCATAATGCACGAAAGAGGAGGAACATAGTCCGAATACGCACGCCCCCGCCATCCTCGGAAGCAACCCCAGTCACGGCTTCCCAGCCCTGACTCCCTTTGCGAGCTTCGCGTCCTTGGCGCCTTTGTCCGGCAGCAGCCGGACCCGGCCCTTGACGGGCGCGAGGCCCCTTCCTAACCTGCATCCTGAATCTTGGATCTTCCATCATTTTGTGCTTGACAATCTGGCAGGAGTATGATATATAGCTTCCAGAATAGTAATAATGCCCCTATGAACCGCCGAATCTCTATAAGGAACGAAAAAATGCCGAAATTACAGATTCTCCATGGCACTGAAAAACGTAAGTCTCTACAAAACCGCAACTTACGCAAAACGCTGCCCTCCCCAAAATCTGCTTTTTTCTGCTTTTTTCTGCACAAAATCTGCATACATGCAGAGTTCTCCGCGGCAGGTATCCCCCCAATCCCGTGCATCCTGTCAACTCGTCCACCATCTTCTCCTCATCCTGCATCTTGGATCCCGTCAGGGCCGGACCTTGACGGCCTGCATCGGCTTCCCCGTGAATATTTCAGTTGCGCCTTCGTCCATACTCATATAGATTTGAGGACAATCGTGGAGCTCAAACTAAGGAGGGCTTAATAATGGTATCGGGATGCTATACGTTAGTGATCGTCGGGCTGCTGGTCTGCGGCCTTCTGATCATTCCACTGGCGGTTTCTCAAGACAAGGAAGCCGAAACGGTGGCGACCGAGGAAACGGTCGAGGAACCAACCGTCTCTGAAATCTCGACCGGGGAAGAGACGGCAGTAACAATCGAGGATGAGGCGTCTGCTGATGTGACTGAAGAGACCGCAACCGAGACCGAGGAATCTGTCTCAGCGAAAGAGAAAGCGCGAGCAATTGCTCGGTTCATCGACAAGAAAGCAAGAGGTCTCAAGGCTGTTCTCGACAAGGACATGGAGACCGCCGAAGAGCATTTCGAGGAAGCGGGCGAGATAGCCGCCGAAAACGAGGATTGGGAAAACACCCTCGATGCCGGATATTCACTCTCAGCCATCGGCGAGACGCGATCCGCCAAGAAGCTTTTTGATACGGCCAAATCGCTCACGGCGAAAGCACGGGATTGGCGCTCCATGCTCGCCGTGGGATATGCCTACGCTACCCTGCCGGCAGAGGAAGAAGCCGCTGACGACGCTGTCGAGGTCATGCAAAGCGCGGAAGAAGTAGCCTCCGAGGAAGAGAACTGGCGCGGTCTCTTGGAGATAGGCGGCGGGTTCAAGGAGCTAAGGAGCGGCGACCTCGCAAAAGCCGCTTATGACAAGGCGTCGCACCTCCTCGAGCAGGTCAGGGACAGCGAGGGGCTCAAAATGCTGGCCAGAGGATATGAGGAGCTCGGAGAAGTGAGCAGAGCCAGAGAGATCACAGTCCTTGCCGAAGAGGCGGAAAAAGAAGAGGCCGCAATGGGCGGAGGCAAGAAAATCAGGAAGAGAAAAGTGAGAAAAGAACCTCCGGGCGGCTGGTCGCCAACCGGGAAATCACTTGCCGATTCACCGAAGATATCAGACACATCGAGAGGAATCCTCGCCGGAAAAGCCGAAGGAAAGATGATGGAAGCGCATGAAAAAGCCCTCATGGATGCCGAAGCTGAGAGAGAATACAGCTATGAGTTCAGGGAATACTACTTCGGCCCCGGTGGCGATTTCGGGTATCGCAGATGGGACACGAGGACCGATTTCGATGTCAACACATGGGCGGCTCAGGAATTCGACAATTATGTCATTAGAGACGGTGCTTATGTATTGAGATAGCCATTTCCCAAGACATTTCCAAGGGCACTTGCGAAGGCCTCTGTTTCGAGAGGCCTTCTCTTTTGCCGCGGGAAAATTTTTCCTAATCCGTTCTTTGACATAGCCCGATTAGACCAATACGGGATTCGCGAATCTCACCTTCATCACGTGCTGATGTTGAGAAATCGTACACTGTTGTTCAGAAGACATGGTTGCGAATCCAGCGTGGGAAAGTGACAGTGCCGATATCCCGGGCTAAGAAATCAATTAGTCCGGTCTGGCACAAAAAATGCTCAAGGTAAAAGTAGGAAAATGGGATGAGAAGATTAAGACAGCAGAGGAAACCGAATCCGGAAGATGTCAAGCGCCCCGTACCGATAAAATACCGGTACCCGAACCTTGTGACTTACGACCCGTATTTGGTCGATATAGTGAGAATGCTCGAGCATCTGAAAAAAGAGAGTAAACACTGACCCGAACGGACGGTTTACGAAAGGCGGGAACGGATAGATGAATTTCCTGTGGTCACCGAAACACAAGGACCAGCTTGTTGAATGGCTCGCGCAGTACTTCGACAAACCAGCGGAGACCTTTCAGGAAATGGAAGCCGACCGGGTATGGGCTGTATACCAGAAAGTCTGCCCTTTTGACCCTCCCTTCGGAAGGTGGGTCAGCACGGAATATCATTAGGCGTTCTTTGTAACCGAAATCGATAAAACAATCCCTGCAGTGGCGATTTAGCGTGGGTTGGCGAGAGTCAGCAATTCTGTAAAAGGTGCTAACACGGCACAGTCATTGGACATGAAGGGCTTTTCAAGCAGATCCACATGACGTCACAAGGCAGGGATTTTTTTTCGCGGGCATTCTGACGCGGAAAAATGGTCCGGTCACTTCCTCTCGTCGGCAATAGTCGCTTCAATGACCCTGTCCACAAACTCCTCGAACTTTTCTTTCGACATCTTCGTCGTGGCAATCTCAATGTAGAACTCGTGAAGGAGTGATCGGACTTCATCCCGGGTCCTCGCGGGCTTACCTCTCCGGGTGTGTTTGTCGGGTCTGGGGCCACCGTCTTGCATGAAGCCATTCCGTCAGGCGTTATACTTCCGGGCGTGCTTATCGATCATGGCGAGGATATCGCTTTGCTTGTACGGCTTTTTTCTGAATCCCACGACGTGAGGGAATTGTTCCATCTCCTCTGCGGTCAGGTCCGGGATGTTGCTCGCAGTGACGATTGTCGGCACATCAATCCCTTCGGATGCCATCAGAAGCAGCAGCTCCGCTCCGTTTATCTTCGGCATGTTCAGGTCGAGAATCATGAGCTTGCAGTTCTTGTTCTTGAGTTCCTTGTATGCCTGGATGGTCTCGTGAGCCGTGCGCACGGTGTAACCCATCTTGCTCAAGCGCTCGCTCAGCATCTCGAGGATGCCGTCATCATCGTCCACGATCAGAATCATTGTCGCTCCCTCATTGATCTGAGCAGAACTCTACCAGACCGGCGATGACTTATCAACAAAATTATTGAGGGCCGGCATCTCGGGATTGTGTGTCTTGAGGATTATGGGATTCGGTTTAGGTGTCGATGAAAATGAGATTGACAATCACGTCTGCAGGGAATATGTTTATGAAGCTGAGGCCGTCGTTATTCGCATTCAGAGGAGAAGACGCTATCACGAGGTCTTGTACGGAACATGGAGGGATGAGAGGCGATGGATCCAAAGATTGACAGACTTATTACCGACCTCAGGGACACTGATGCGGAGATCCGAAGGAGAGCGTTGGACGAGTTAAGCGAAGTTGATGACAGGAAGCATATTGTCCCCGCGATACACTGGACGATGCTGAACGACATCGACGATGAGATCCGTGAGTACGCCCGTGGGATATACCTGAAAATAGGGGAACAGGAGAAGGCTGCCGCTGCAGCGGTCGCAGAAGAGGCTCCGGCCAAGAAAGATGAAGCCGCGGAAGAGGAACAGCGGGTTCACATAAGGCCGGCGCTGGGGTGGCCAAATCCATGGGGGAC
>SDBU01004027.1_pt1 | contig 18350 bp, 16 predicted proteins | sample 2277071 | NCBI WGS metagenome assembly SDBU01 (sample SAMN10397929, study PRJNA504765) | marine sediment metagenome | isolation source: marine sediment core GS08_GC12, 126 cmbsf | place: Arctic Ocean: Gakkel Ridge, Loki's castle | collected 2008 | reverse complement strand
TTTATTTAGAGAAATCACATTTTGATTAAATTTTTTGTTAAAAGGTATACATACATGAAGGAAATTAGTTGGATATTTTTCATATTGATTTAATTTGTTTTTGTTTATTAATTTTGGATTAATATCATATTCAACAGTAAGAGTTGCAGGAGAAATAAGTTTTGATATTGGTTTTCCTATTTCTCCTAGTCCCGCTACAACATCTTTTTTCATTTTTATATTTCTAAAATTTCTATTGCTCAAGTCCATATTCGAGATTTCCCTATTAGTGTTTTAGAGTTTATCTGGGTTATTTCAGGATTATTATCTAGGAATTTTATAATTTTTTTTAAAGAAATTGGTTTTATACCCTTTCCCAACTGTTCGTGAATTATTCTTGCTACCCAAAGATCTTGTGGTGAATCAACTGTAATTCGGACTTCAGGTCTTTGAAATATTTTAGGAGGTAAGATTCGATTAATTTTAAATTTTTTTTGGTTTTCGTTCATAAACAATGTTACTAATTCACTTCTATGTCGTGACGAACCTTTTTTATGAGAAATTTCTAGTGAATTCAAATTTATGATTTCATAACATGAACCTAAAGGAATTTTTTCATAAAATGATAAATCAAATTTTCCTGAAATATGTTTTTGAATAAGATGGTCAATTCCATTCCAGTAAATATATGGACAATCAGCAGTTGCTCGAAATAATATATCAGCATTAACTAATTTAGCAGCTTTAATTAATCGTTGTAATACGTCATTATCATCACCTCGAATAAATTTAATATTATTTTTTTTGGCAAAATCTACAAAGGGTTCATTACCTCTGTTTTCACTAATTGCTAAAACAACTTCATCAATATACGAGGATTGCTTAATCTGTTTTAGCAATAATTCCAATATGGTATATTTACCGATTAACTGCAAAGGTTTTGCATATAATCTAGATGAATTGACCCTACATGCAATAACTGCAGCTATATGAGGTGGAATATTTTCAAACATTTTTTCGTCTAAAATTGAGTCTTTTTTGATGAGTTTAGTGGAAGTTTTATTTTGAAAATCATAAATAGAAATTTTTTGTTTTTGTCTTGTTCGTTTAAATTCGAATAGATTACTTGTTAATTTTGTTCCTTTTTTAATATCTGATTTTGAAATAGGACTTTTTTTATGTTGTTCTCTATAGATTAATTCTTTTTCTGATAATTCTAAACTATTTTTCCCAAATGTTTGTGATATAATTTTACATAAGCTCACAAAATCTTTGAATTCATTTGGTTCTAGAGCAGAATAATAATCCAATCCTTTTTTGTTTCGATCTAATGTAATATGTTTTTCAATTACAGAAGCTCCCATAGCTAAACCCAACAAAGGCACAATTTTTGAGATCTTAGAATCTCCTGAAATATGATCCATTAATCCCACTGGCAGAGCAAACGAATTTTTTAACGCATGGATCTTTAACAATTGTGTATCTTGAATACTGGTTGGATAACCTTGAAAACCATGCATTAAAACAATTTCTCTTTTTTTATTTTGAAATAATGTTAAAATTTCAAAAAGCTCATTCATTGTACTTCCAGCTGTAGAAATCAAAACAGGTTTTTTTGTTTTTGATAGTAATTGAAGAAGTTTAGGATTTGATATATCTGAGGAGTGAATTTTGTATCCATCGATATTAGTTTTTAGAATAAACTTTGCACTTTTTATTCCAAAAATATCAACAAATACTAGAAGTTTTTGAGATTTAGCATATGAGATTAATTGTTTCCAAGATTTCGGTGGCATTTCAAGTTTTTTGTATAATTTATAGTACTCATGATTAGGCATAGCCAATTCATCTGCAGTAAACTTTTGGAATTTGATAGCATCTGCACCTGCATCAGCTGCTGCTTTGGTAATTTTTTTTGCCGTAAGGAGATTTCCTTCATGGCTATTTGCCATTTCAGCTATAATGAATGGTTTTTTTCTTGAGAATAAATTACTCAACTTAGCTCAGGGTTTGATGACTTGCTTATTAAAATTGATGATTTTACATCAAAATAAAGAGCTGCTTAAGATATGTATAGTTAATAAAATTAATTGAAGGAAGATAAAAATTGGAATATAATACAAAAATTTGGGATGAATACACTGATGAAAATACAGGAACGATACAAGAGAATTTATCAAAATTTGTATTTAATTCAGTACTTACATTAGGTGGAAAGCGAATTTTAGAAGCTGGATGTAATATTGGAAATAATCTAAGTGAATTTCCTGTAGATTATGAAGTACATGGTTTAGATATGAATGAAAATGCCTTGAACGAATGTAGAAAAAAATATCCCTCGTTTAAATTCGAAAAAGGTTCTATTCTAAAAATTCCTTTTCCAGATTCATGTTTTGATATAGTTTTTACTAGAGGAGTACTAATACATATTTCACCAGATGATATAGAAAAGGCCAATTCAGAGATTTTCAGAGTATCAAAAAAATGGATTTTTAATTTAGAATATTATGGAGAAGATAATAAAATGATTAAATGGAAACGTGGGGACGATCTATTATGGTATCGTAATATGAAAGAAAGATGGAAACAATTCAAAGTAGAAATTATTACAGATGTTGAAATTCCAGAAAAGATCGATAGTGGAAAAACGAGGTTTACGTTAGTAAGAAAATTATAATGCTAAATAAAAAAGTGATAATCCTTGTTTAAAAATAAAAAAATCTTAATCACGGGAGGTTCTGGCTCATTAGGTCAAGCATTGACTGAACGTTTGTTAAAATCTGAAGTGGATACTATTCGTATTTTTAGTCGAAATGAACACAAACAGATCTTAATGCAAGAAAAGTTTCAAGATGAAAGACTTCGATTTTTAATCGGGGATACAAGAGATTTATCTAGACTTGTTAGAGCTATGGAAGATATTGACATAGTATTTCATGCAGCTGCTTTAAAACATGTACCAGTAGTTGAATACAATCCATTTGAAGCAATTAAAACAAATGTTATTGGTTCGCAAAATGTAATTGATGCTTGTTTACAAGCTAATGTAGATGTTGCAGTTGGGGTAAGTACTGATAAAGCAGTATCACCACTCAATACATATGGTGCTACTAAATTAATTATGGAAAAATTATTTGCAACTGCACAAAATTACTTAAATAAGGAAAAATACAGAACAAAATTTTCAGCGGTCAGGTATGGAAATGTTATGGGTAGTAGTGGTTCAGTAATTCCAAAATTCATTGAACAGATTAAAGCAAAGAAGAAAATTACTGTTACGGATTCAAACATGACTAGATTTAATATTATGATGAATGAAGCTCTTGATTTTATATTAGATTCTGTCAAAGTTGCTAAAGGACAAGAAATTTTTGTACCAAGAAGCCTCAAAGCATATTCAATTATGGATCTAAAGGAAACTCTGAATGAACTTATTGGAGATACTGGGTATGAGATGATTTCAATTCGGCCTGGAGAAAAAATTCATGAAACTTTAATCAATTCTGATGAAATGAGAAACACGTGGCATGATAAATCAAAATATGTAATATTTAGTAATTCAATGACTGAAGAAGAGATAAAATCAAAACATCCAGAAATGGAAAAAATTGATTCTATGGTACCTTATTCATCTGATAATGCAGAAAAAATTTCTAAAGATGAATTAAAGGAAATAATAAAAAAATCAGGTTTATTGTAATTGAATGATTCCCTTAAGATAATCAGATTATCTTTTATTATCATATTTTCAATGAAATAGTATGGTTAGCGAACCAATAATTGATGATTCAACACACACTTTCATTATAGCAGAAGCAGGTTCCAATTGGAAAATTGGTTCAAAAGAAGATAACTTGAAAATGGGAGAAAAACTTGTTGAAATTGCATCTAATTCTGGTGCAGATGCAATTAAATTTCAGACTTTTAAATCTCAAACCCTTTATGCCCCAGATGCTGGGCAGGTTCAATATTTGAAAGATTCCGGAGAGATAAAAGAAATTAACGATTTGATTGATGACTTAGAAATGCCTTATGATATGATGGAATATTTGGTACAATGTTGCGAAAAAAATAATATTATTTTTATGTCTTCAGTATTTTCTGTAGAAGATGCTAAAGAGGTAGATAAATTTACTCCAATCCATAAAGTTGCTTCTTATGAAATTAACCATGTTAAACTATTAGAATATCTTTCTCGGATAGAAAAACCAATTTTATTATCAACAGGTGCAAGTACTTTTGAGGAAATTGATTTTGCCATTAATTACTTAAAAAATAATAATCATAATAAAATTGGATTATTGCAATGTACTTCAAAGTATCCTGCACCGCTAGATTCATTGAATCTTTCGGTAATACCAAAAATGAAAAATAGATACAATTTGCCAATAGGACTTTCGGATCATAGTTTGGATCCGTTAATTGGTCCTCTTGTTGCTGTTGGTTTAGGTGCAACAATAATTGAAAAACACTTTACAATAGATAAAAAACTACCTGGACCAGACCAATCTTTTGCACTAGAACCTAACGAATTGACAAAAATGATTTCAGCGATTAGAAGTGCTGATAAAGCCAAAGGAAATGGTGAAAAAATCATTCTTGATATAGAAAGAGAATTACAAAAATTTGCAACTAGGTCTGTTCAAGCTATACAAAATATTTCAAAAGGCGACGTTTTTCAAGATAATAATATTGCTCTACTTAGACCTGGAAATAGAAAAAGAGGAGAAAATGCACGATTTTTTGCGGATATTATAGGGAAAAAAGCCACTAAAGATATTTTAATTGGAGATGGAGTTTCATTAGAGGATTGTGAAGATTAAGAAATTTTGTTTATGCATCTAATAATATAGTCAACTTCGCTATTCTTTAAGTTAGGATGAATAGGTATTGAAACAATTTCTTTAGAAACTTTTTCAGTGATTTTTAGTTTTTTTGTTTTTTTGTTTTTATAAAATGACATTTCATGAATGGGTTTATAATGAATTCCTGTTTCAATACCAAATTCTTTCATCTTTTTCATAAATTGATTACGACGCTTAACCCTAATCCAATACATATGATAGGAACAATCTTTGTCAAAAGGCATTTTATTTTCTAAATCAATTTCGCTAAAAAATATTTTTGCAATATTTTTTCGTTTTTTATTTAAGATTTCTAATTTAGATAATTGGACAAGTCCAATTGAAGCAGAAAATTCATTCATATACAAATTCCATCCTAATTCAGCAACATCGTATGAAAATTCTTTTCTGTTTGATATTCCACACCATCTTCTAATTTTTAATAATTTTTCATTTTTACGATAATCACTACCATTTAATGCAATACTACCACCAGTTGGCATTGCCAAATTCTTTACTGGATGAAAACTAAAACAAACTGCTAAGGAACGTGAACCTATTTTTTTATTGTTGAAGACAGTCCCAATTGCATGTGCAGCGTCTTCAATAACTTCGCAATTTTGTTTTTTTGCAATTTTTGAAATTTCAGTCAAGTTAACTGGCATTCCACCAAAATGTACTGGCAATAGTAAAACGGTATTACTGTTAGTTTGTTCAGCAACAAGTTTAGGATTTAAACATAAGCTATTTTCTTCAATATCAACAAATTTTGGAATACCTCCATTATAGATTATAGCATGAGCAGTACTAACGAAAGATAAAGATGGTAGTATTACCTCTTTTTTTCTTATATCAATTAATGAAAGAGCTAAATGAAGAGCTGCTGTTCCACTATTAACTGAAACGCAACTTTTGCAATTAACATAATTTTTGAATTTTTGTTCAAATTTTTTCACTTGGCCTGTTCCTGAACCGGAAGCCCAGAAATGGCTCTTCAAAGTTTTTGTGATAGCTATTTGTTCCTGAGAATCTATTGATGGATCAAATAATTTAATTTTTTTTACCATTATTTTTTGGAATCTTCTCCTGTGGGAACAAATTCATAAGTATATTGGATTAGTTTAAAACCATTTTTTTTAAAAAAATTTATTGATTTTGAATTTTTTGGGTTTACATTTGCAATAAATCTTTTTCGGGGGTGTTTTTTCATTAATAACTTCATTGCAATTTGTCCAAATCCAAAATTATGAAATTTTTTTGCCAAAAAAATTCCTATTTCATCTTGTTTTGATAAATAAATTGAACCGACCTTTTTATTTTTCCACTTAATTGTGTACCAAACTTTGTATGGTTTAGATAAAACAAAATTTTCATGTTGAGAAAAAGTAGGCATTGATTTATGAGAAATGTTAGTTTTCTTATCTCGTTCTTTCAATAAATTAAATAAAAATCTAGTATCCGATTTTAAAACCTTTTCAAGTTTAACTAAAGAAGACTCTTCTAATTTTGAATTCAATGCATTCCCTTTAATTATCATATTTGATTTTTTCAATATTATCAGATTCATCACGGAGAAGTTTTCCCTGATCATCTGTTTTGAAAATTTCTTTATTAGTGAATTTGTCACAAATTGATAAAAATTCTTCTCGAGTCATATCAAACTCTTGAAGAAATTCTTTGATATATTTAGTAGGAATTTTTCCTTCATGTTTTTTAATTAATTTTAATCCTTCTTCTCTTGTTAATCGTTTATTTCTAATATCTGTAGATACATGATCTGTAGTACGACCAAAACCAAATTTTAAAAATTTGAAATAATCATGTATACCAACATATTTTGTATCTAGGTTTTCATAATTTGTGTAAGTTCCTTCATTAGGTTCATCTAAAGTAGAGAATCCAAAATTTTTTACAATTTCTAATTGTTTTCTTGCATCCCATCTTAGATAATATCCAAGAAAGATTCCTTTAATTCCAACTTCCTTTAGTTCTTCATCTGTGGGATAAAGATATGATTGTAAATCTTTTAGTTCAATTCCATGTTTTACCATATCAGTAGGCGATATTTTATCTAAAAAGTAACCTCCATGTTTTTCACACCACTCTCTATCTAGATTAGGATTCGAGCTTACTGATGAAGGACCTCCGTATTCTAACTGAGGGTTTTCACCCCATACAATCAATGGAATTTTGTATGCAACTGCTACTTTAACGGGAATTGTGAAAATTCCAATATGTTCAGGCCATGCGCAATCACCCAATTCTGAAAAGCCAAATTTTGCTAGTTTTTTGTAAATTAATGGATTTGCTGTAAATTCAATACAATCAACTCCCAGATTCTTGATATTCTCAATATTTTTTCTCCCAAGTTCGGTAAAATCACGAGGATGAAAACTTACAAGAAGCGGATTTAAACCATATTCATTTTTTATGATGTGAGTTTGATAATGGCTGTCTTTGCCTCCGCTAACAGGTATTATGCAGTCGTACCTAGAACCATCAGGACTTTGATATTTTTTTAATATTTTTTCAAGTTCTTTTTTTCTAGCATCCCAATCAATTTTATCTTTCTGCTCTGCATATGTACACGCATCACACACACCATTTTCATCAAAACTTAGTTCAGGTTTGATATCAGGAAAAAAACATTTTTTACAATATTTCATATCATCATCTACTAGAATTGAATTAATATAAATTAGATTTATTTTTGTTGATTTTTACATTAGGATGAATTAGGTATTTTATCATTTTAACAGTCAAAATTTTAGTTTCCATTAACATCTAAAATATGTTTCATTTGATTAATTTTATTTTCATTAGGTAAATTATACATAAATTTTAAAAATGAAATTCGATTTTTTATAAGTTTTTCAATTGAATTATCATCATGAAGTATTTCATGAATTCTAGAAATAAGAGTTTTGAGTTCACAAGAAACTAAAACATCATAATTTTCATATGGAATTGGTACGCTATTTCCAGGGAAGTTTACTCTAATTGTAGGTCTACTAAGAACAATAGAATCCAATAGTACAGTAGAGAAAATTGAGATAACTATATTGGAAATAAAAAGTAGTTCATCTAAATTTCCATTTAAAATTTTTATATTTTTTGAATTACTTTTTGATATAATTTTTTGATAATAATCATCTACTTCACCTGGATGAAGTTTTAATATTAAAAAATAATTTTTGTTATTAGAATATTCTTTTACAAGAGCTTCAAAGACTTGTTCATCATAATCTAGTTTACCAAAAATATTATAATATTTTTGAAGTTTTCCTGTTGCAAAGAGTATGACTTTACTGTTTTGTGGAATATTATATCTTGCACGGATATTTTTTGTTAGAGGATTTTTAACAAATTTTTCAAGATCAAAATAATCTGGATGTCCAAAACTAATTAATTGATTTGGAGGATATCCTTCATCTATTAACAAATTTTTCGTAAAATCACCAAATAAAAGAATTTGATTAGGGATTGGCATTCCTAATTTATTTTTTGAATCTCTAAAAATTTTATGTGCATAATCTGTATTATTTTTCAATATCAATCCATGTTGAATTCCAATAGTTTTAATCCCAAATTTTTCAGCGGCGATAATTAATGATAATGAATATGGTCCTGTTTCATATGGGAGAAAAATTGCTTTAGGTCTATTTGTTTCAAGGAATTTTGTTAGAGATTTTATTAGTAGAATATAGTATTGAATATAAGGAGATAAGTTTAGTTTTTGAAAATCAAATTCAATCATTGACCAAAAAAGTATTTCTTTAAATTCAAATAATTTTTGAAAGTTTTTTTCTGATATTAAAGAATCAATTATTTTATCAAATTGATGTTTTTCTTTGTTTTCAAAACTGGAGTCTAGAATTAATTCAATAGGAAACCATGGTTTATCTTCCTTTAATCGTTTTTCTAGAACAGAAAAATCTCCTTTGAATGTATAATCAATGTCAATACCCACACATTTGAAATCTAATTTTGAGATTATTTTTTCAATATTTGTTTGAAGATATTCACCTTCAACAGATTTGTTTTTTTCGTAATCGAAAATTTGCCTTCTATATGCTGTTGATGTAAGAAATAATATTTTATTAGTAACATCAGGTAATGGTTTTTTCTCTGATTTAAAAATAGACAGTCTTTTTTCTTGTTTTTTATTAAAGAGTTTATTGTAACGATTTTGTTTTATTTTTTTCAAAAGTTTTTGCCTGATTATATATTTTTGATAATTTACTTTTGAAAATTTTAATTTGATTTTTTTGTTTTTACAAATTTGCTTAATTACAAATAATTTCTCAAAATCATTGACTACTTCTACTAAATTAAATTGTGATTCATCTATTATTTCTTCAAATTTATTAATAAAATTAATTGCTTTTTGGATTCCAGGTACTACTGTAGGATAAATAAACCACCAAAAGGAAAAATCTTCATATGACAAATTTTCTAAAAAATTCTTATTATTAATTTTTTTATTAATTAATTCTTGTAAAAAAGTAATTGTATCATAATAACCTTCAAGACCCATCGGGATTTTAAGATCATCTTCAGTGAGGTATTTTGTATTATTTTCTTCATTACCTTTTTTACCGTATACTAAATTCAATTATTCTTCACTCAAAGCATTCAATAAATTATTGTTAATTAATGATTATTAATTGGAATAAGATATTTTTATTCAAATTTGTAGACAAATTTAACTAAAGAATTTTTTCGTATGAACAATGTAAACTCTATTTTAAGAATTTAAATTATATTTATCATTTCAAATTTTGTTAACAATGATTTCTTTAGAAATAGACGATAATCCAGACAGTAAATGGAATGAGAGACAAATTGAGTCAGAATTAGGAACGATTTATCAGACTAAGGAAATGGGAAAATATTATCTTTCTCAAAATTTAAAGCCAATATATCTCAAATTTGTGAATCAAAATGGAATTTTCTGATTTGTTAACATATTAAGGAAGAATTGCCATCGCCGCGTTTTCTCTTGTTTGGAAATAATCAAAATCATGATTGCAAAATTGAAGGGAATATAGGTTTTCCACCTTGTGATGTTTATATTATTGAAACAATTCTCAGTGCGTCAATAATACTGTTTGGTTTTACTATTGCTAATATCAATTCGATTTTTTAATTGTAAATTATAATTTTGAAATGATGGAATTTATGTTATGTGCAAAGTATTGGCTAAAATACAAAAAATTTTAAAATTAGATCAATCATGCTTGACTTAAAAATATAATTACCCCTGATGGGAGAGGAATTTAACTTGAATTACATCGATAGAGCAACCGGATCTTTGATTGATAGAATGATAGTTGAACCAAAATTGGAACCAGTTGACGTTATTATGATGACATTGGATGCAGTTAATTTTCTTGAAAAAGGTCTATACTCAGTTTATAGTGAAATACCTGTTAGAAGGTTAATAATCTGTGATGGCGGTTCCAAGGATGGAACTATTGAAATTCTAAAAAAATATCCAAGGGTGGAGTTACATGTTAGGCCAGATATTAGAACTACTGGCAAAACTCTAGAATTCCTTTTATCGTTAGTAAAAACAGAGTGGTTTGTGTACATAGATGGTGAAACAGAATTAGCTTCCAAATGGTATGATGAAATGTGCAAGCATAAAATTACCTATGATGTAATAGAGAATAGTAGAAGGACAAATGCCTATCATTTTTACCGAGAACTGAAACACAAACTTGATCCTGATGTACGGTCTTATTCTAATTGTCATTTGGTACGAAAATCAGCAATCCAAGATTTTCACTGTGACGATGACTATCTGTGGAGAGCGGTGGATATTTTCTTTCGGCAGGTAGTTGAGAATTCTCATCACAAATATGGGAAAATAAGCACAACTAACCACATTCATCACGATACAGAAAGAATTCCACAAGAGTCTGATGAAGAAAAAAGATTTGCAAAATTTGTTTATCAAGAACCCGAATTTGTAATTATAGATGAAAAGAAGTTTAAACGAATGAAGAAAAATGCGGCTAAAGAGGCTGTAAAGTATCTTGATCCTGAACACCCAGTAGTTAAAAAATATCTGGGATTTGATAATTTTGTTAGAAACCTTGATAGAAAATGGGTACTAGAAAACGGATCAGTTTGGATTAAAAGATACGATCGTGCAAGGTCAATACGCTGGTCTATTAAAAATTTTATATACAGACATCTGATTGCGCCAAGAAAAGCAAAAAAGACGGGTGAATTATGATAAAAAAGGCATTGATAACCGGTGTAACAGGACAAGATGGTGCCTACTTATCAAAAATTCTTCTAGAAAAAGGATACAAGGTTTATGGTACATTTCGTCGAACTTCAACACCCAACTTTTGGCGTCTACAAAGTTTAGATATTTATTCAAAAATAAATCTAATTCCGGCAGACCTACTCGATATGGGTTCTTTAATTGAAGCTGTTAAAGTTTCAGATCCTGATGAGGTTTACAATTTAGCAGCCGCAAGTTTTGTTAGTTCTGCCTTTGAACAACCAGTGGGCAATGCAGAAATTACTGCTACCGCAGTTACCAAATTCTTGGAAGGAATAAGATTCTACAATCCTGACATTAAGTTTTATCAAGCGTCAAGTAGTGAAATGTTTGGCAATAGTCGTACTAAACAACAAAATGAAAAAACTCCTTTTTCTCCTGCTAGTCCTTATGCAGCTTCAAAATTGTATGCCCATGAGATCACGAATGTTTACAGAGAAGCATATGGGATGTTTAGTGTTGCTGGTATCTTGTTTAACCACGAATCACCTTTACGAGGAATGGAATTTGTGACTAGAAAAATTACAAATGGAGTTGCTAAAATATTCTTAGGGTTAAAAAAGAAATTAATCTTAGGGAACTTAGAAGCTAAACGAGATTGGGGTTATGCACCTGAATACATGGAAGCAGTATATAGAATAATGCAAAGAAAAAATCCAGAAACGTTTGTAATTAGTACAGGAGAAAGTCATACGGTTAAAGAATTCGTTAAATTGGCTTTTGAAGAAGTTGGATTAAATTGGAAAAAACATGTTAAAACTGATAAGAGGTTCTTTAGACCTTTGGATGTGGGTTTTTTAAGAGGAGATAATCGGAAGGCTATAAAAGAATTAAACTGGCGCCCTAAGATAAAATTTAAAAAATTAGTTAAGATTATGGTTGAAACCGACGTGAAGAGATGGGAAATGTTTCTTTCTGGAAAATTATTTCCTTGGGATGCTCCTTTGTATCCTGATGAACAAAATATTATTACAAGAAATAGTAGTAAAAAGTACTAGATAGTTTTAAAATTTTATTAATACTTCCTAAATTCTAAAATCTTGATATGTGCAAAGTTGCCATATGATGGCAGAAAGCTGAAAAATTTATCAATTTTTGAATTTTTGACCATTTCGATTTTATTTGCTTTCGCCAAAGCAGGATAAAGTACACGGGATCCAAAAAAATAACTACTTAAGAAATTATCCTCTCTTATAATGTCACAATTATTTTCCTTCAGATGTGAAATGACTAATTCTTTCTTAAAATGTAGATTATGGTATGCAGGAGGAACAATATCTAATCCTAATTCTTTGCGTGCTTGATTGAGTTCATCTAAACCATCAGAAAAAGCTTCTAATAAAATTAGTTTTCCACCTGGTTTGACTGCTTTTGCCATTTTTTGTAAAGCAATCTTCTGGTCCTCCCACAGTAGAAGATTGATTATACATCGAATTGAAAAAACAGTATCAAAATTTTGATCGTAATTCAAATCTAAAACATTTAATTTTTGAAATTGGATTTGACCTTTGATTTCACTTAGAGGTTGTTTTTTAGCTAATTTGATCATTTCATCATTATCATCAGTACTCAACAAGTCTAATTCTCTAATTTTTGAAATTTCTACAGATGATGCTCCATTTCCGCACCCAATCTCAAGACAGGATTCTTTATCTTCGATATACTTAACAATATTTTCAATTTCAAGTCTTCTTGTATTCAAATCAGGCATTGTACTTGTTAAAGAAAGTTCTTTTTTTCGGGCTTCATCATAATATCGTTCTTGTACGATTTTTTTGTAATCCTTCTGTACCATTGAATACTATCATTTATCTATCCATAAAAAGAATATTAATTCAATTGGTTTTATGAATAATACAAATAAGGTTAAGTTTTTTCAAAATGTGCTGCTGATATGATAAACAAAACATCAGGAATAATAGAACATAATAGTTGTAGAGTGTGTGGACAAAAGGATTTAGAACCAATTTTGTATTTAGGAGACCAATATGTTGTGAATTTTGTAGATTCATCTGACCAAAAAACAAACAAAGTTCCTCTTTATCTTGATCTTTGTAACAAAAAAGATGGAGGTTGTGGCTTACTTCAGTTAAGGCATACTGTTCCTGGAGATTTACTATACAGAAATTTCTGGTATAAGAGTGGGGTAAATCAAACGATGAGAAATGCACTAATGGACATAAGCTCTAAAGCAGAAAAAATTGTTAATTTAAACGAAGGAGACATAGTAGTAGATATTGGAGCAAATGATGGTACTCTTCTTAGAAGCTATAAATCTAAAGGTTTGAGATTAGTTGGTTTTGAACCCGCAAAAAACCTTGTTAAAGATGCAGAATTAGGAACAACAAAAATAATTAATGATTTTTTTAACTTTGAATCTTTTAAAAAAGAATTTCATGATGAAAAAGCGAAAATTATTACTAGTATTGCTATGTTTTACGACCTAGAAAATCCTAATGAATTTGTAAAAGATATTGTACATGTCCTTCATGAAGATGGAGTATGGATTATTCAAATGAACTATTTAGCTACCATGTTAGAAAATAATGCTTTTGATAATATTGTGCATGAACACTTACAATATTATTCGCTCAATTCTCTAAAATTTTTGATAGATAGACATGATTTGGAAATTTTTGATGTAGAATTAAACGAAATTAATGGAGGAAGTATACGAACTTACATTAAACATAAGAACTCAAAAAAATATTCTACTTCAAATAAAGTCACAGAAATACTAGATTATGAGATAAAAAAGTCGTTTAATGAAAACAAACCATATCATGATTTTGCTAAAAGAATTTCCGATCAAAAAGATAAGACAAGCCAATTTATCAAAAAAGAAGTAGAAGAAGGAAAAACAGTGTATGTTTATGGAGCTTCAACTCGAGGAAATACTCTTTTGCAATATTATGGCCTAGATGAAAAATTAATCGGTGCAGCAGCAGATAGAAATCCAATTAAATGGGGGAAGAAAATTGTCGGTACTGGAATATCAATAATTTCTGAGGAAAATGCAAGAGAAGACAATCCTGATTATTTCCTAATTCTTCCATGGTATTTTATTGATGAATTTATTCAAAGGGAAAAAAATTATTTAAAAAATGGTGGAAAATTTATTGTTCCATTACCAGAATTTAGGATAATTGATTCCGACAAGTTGTAATAAAAGGATAGATTCAAGATAAGGAGTGCAAGATTTTGAAGAGCGAATTTCAAATTCCCTTTAGTGAACCCAACTTAGGTATTGAAGAAACAGAAGCTGTTACACGAGTAATGAAAAGTGGATGGCCTAGTCAAGGTCAATACACTGAAAAATTTCAAAAACATTTAGAAAATTATTTGTCTTCAAATGTATCAATCGTAAATAATGGTTCTTCTGCTCTTATGGCATCTTTAATTGCTTCAGGCTTCAAACCTGGCGATAAAGTTATTGTACCTGATTTTACATATGTAGCAACAGCATCAATTCCAAAAATTCTAGGAGCAGATGTTTATGCGGTTGATGTTGATGAAGAAACTTTTAACATTAATCCATCTTCCTTAGAAGAGGTTGTAAAAAAACACGATATAGATTTTGTTATGCTAGTAGATGTAGCTGGAAATCCTTGTGACGTAGAATTATTTATGGAGCTTTCAAAAAAATACAAATTTAATATAATTCAAGATTCTGCACAAGCAATAGGAACTGAATATAGAGGGAAAAAACTAGGCTGTTACAATCATCCAACAATTTTTAGTTTTCAAATAACAAAACTATTAACAACAATAGAAGGTGGTTGTATATCGACTACTAATTTAGAATTTATCAGAAAGATTAACAAGATAAAAGATTATGGTAGATCAAAATTAGAACGATATGTCCATGATTTTATTGGAACAAACTTTAGAATTACTGATATACAATCTGCTATAGGATTAGAACAACTAAAGAAAATTAATGGACATATTAAGCATAGAAATAAAATTGCTTCAAAATATAAAAAAAATATTGAAAAGTTATCCTCTCAAAAAATTTTAGAAGATAACGTAATACACCCATATTTATTATATTTTGCAGTAGCAGATAATAAAAAACAAAGAGATGAATATCTAAATAAATTAATAAAAAATGGAGTAGATGCAAGAAAAGCGTGGACTCCGCTTCATATGCAACCTTATAATTTAATTTCAAAATCATTTAATTGTAAAAATGCAGAAAAAATTTATAACACTTCATTAACTCTTCCAATTTACAATAATATGCCTATTCAATTTGCAGAAAAAATAATCAATATTATTGAAGGGCAATAGAACCATGATTGAAAATATTCCAACAGAAAAGTTGTATGATAAAGATTACATAAAAATAATCGACGAAACAGAATTATTAAAATCAAAGATTCAAGGTCATTATTTTGAATTATCTATGGCTGGAACTGGGAGTTTATTTTATTCCGTTTTTGATCAAATTTTATCTCCTTTAAAAAATAAAAGAAAGATGCGAGTTCCCGTGAATTATTTTTTGATAAAATTAAAAAAATTTCTTATCAATATTAACAAGATTCGTACATCATATGTAGATTATGTTTGGACAAAGGATAATGTATTGAGTGGTGCTACTCCCGCTACTCCTAGAAGAGTAGAATATCCATGGGCTATCAATAACGGTCAATTAACTAAAAATTTAAAAATTTTAGATGTTGGTTCCGGTCCATCAATGTTTCCAATATACTTAGCATCACTTGGAAATGAAGTTGTTTCCATGGATAACGATGAGGTATTAATGAAACATGTATGTCCAAAGATAGCACGATGGTGTGAAACTAATGTAGAATACAGTTTCGCAGGCGCAACAAAAATAAATTTTGATGACAATACCTTTGATAGGGTTTTTTGTGTTTCAGTCTTAGAACATCTTGAAGAAGAATATCGAAATATAAAAAATCAAAGAGATTATCATAAAAAAAATCTCGATATAAAGACAATTAATGAAATGTTACGTGTTCTAAAACCTAATGGTCTATTGGTTATGACTGTTGATTGGTCAGAAGATCCTAAAAATTACAGATCATACAAACTTGATGATATCTATAATAGAATGTTGAAAGATTTTCATAAATTTCTTTTAAAAAATGAAAAACCAATCATAAATTGGGATGAGTTAAAGAAAAAACACTCCGAAGCTTGGAAGGCATTCCCCCCCTACAACTATCCTTATGATGATACATGGGCAATGGGCATTGTACTCCGGAAAAAATGATTATTCATGATTTCTATTGAAAAAAATGATAAACCGGATCCTAAATGGAATGATCGACTTGTTGAATCAGGATTAGGCACTATTTATCAAGCCGGCAGAATGAGTTCATCTTATATTGATTACACAAAACCAGTATTTCTCACGTTTGTCAATGAAAAAGGAAGTATTGTTGGACAATTACTGCTAAATGTAATACCCAGATTTGAAAAAAAAGGAAAAAAAGGAGATATCTTAAAAAAAATTCCAGGATTGAAGAAAAAAATATACAAATGGGCGTATGGGCCTATTATTTTTGATACGAATTTTAATTCCGATATTTATATTGCCTTTGGCAAATTTTTAACTTCTAGGAATTTTGTGGTTTCAGGAACCCAACATCCACTATCTACGGAAGGTATTTCCGTATTGGAAAAAGATTTTGAATTAAAAAGGTGGAGTACATTTCTAATAGACCTTACTAAATCCCAAAATGATCTTTACCGTAATATTGATAAAAATAGTGGAAGAAAAAACATAGAAAGGGCAATTAAGCGTGGAGTTATAATTGAAGAGATTAATGAAAAGAATCTTCATGAATTCACCGAACTTTATTATTGGTATAAAGAGAAACGGATGGCTAAAAACGAGGAATTCGATAATATGCGTAAATGGTGGAAAATTCAACAACCACTAGGATATTCTGGTTTTTTATCTAAAAGAAATGATGTTCCATTAGGTGGCATCATGTTTTCACATTTTAATAAATACATTATCGAAGGAGGTGTAACAAGGTCAGAAAAAGATACCAAAATGAAATTGTATTCACAAGATCTGATCAAGTGGAAAATTATTGAGTGGGGAATAAATAACAAAATGAGGTATTATGATTTAGCTGGATTTAATCCCAACCCTGAATCAAAGAAGGAATATGGTATTTTTAGATATAAGAAAAAGTGGGGTGGCAAAAGATATGACTATTACAAAATTATCCGCTAAAAGAAATAATTCTTTAAGAAAGGAATGTAATTACGGTTTATTCAGATCTCTTTTCGAAGCTTTTCTATAATGCTTCTTTTTATAATTTCTTAAAATCCAATCAGGTTTTGATATCAATCTAAATAACTTGTAACTTTTTTTATTAACAATTTTTATAAAGTGAAAATATGGAAATTCTTCTCCGCCCCATTTTCTTTTGTAAGATAATAGGCTGCCCCATTGTTCAGAATATAGTTTTGAATCTTTCTCGTTTTTTGGTTCTGATTCTCCCCCAGAAAAATCATATGTCTGAAATCCAGACTCTTTAGCCCACTTGATGGCATACCAAGTAAGCATGGGACCCGCAACATTAGCAAGTTGTGAATATGCATTTAATACCTGATGTGTATATGCAATTCCATTAAACCTACCAATCCGTAAACCCGCTAAAAGTTTATCACCCTTATATGCCAAGAAAAAATTTTGTATATTTGCATTATAATCTCTCCAATCTTTTTCCAAACTGGCAAAAGGATCTTTTGTTTCAATGCCTTTTGTTTTTTGCCATTTTTGAGAAAGTAATTCAAATTTTTTTAAATCATTTTTATTTTTAATTTCTTTAATCTGAATATTTTCTCTTTCCGCTTTATTGACATCATTTTTTGCATTTTTTTTGACCTTTTTCCAAATAGTATCTATATCTTGACTTAAATCAGTTACATATGTTTTGAAATTATTTATTTGATATCCTTCTTTCTGGAATTCATTCTTATATTTTTCATCAACAAGATAGTCTTGAGGTGGAGAATAACCTCCTATAACCATTAGATTATTTTCTTTAGTTACTACTTTTAGGGCTTTAAGAATAGTTTGAAGAATTTTAATTCTTGATTCAATATCTTCAGTATGAATGATAGGCCCACTTACCCAAGTTCCTCTATTACCTAACTTTGAAGCTGTTTCAACAATTTTTTTGAGAGTAAATGTAGTATTACCACTTTTTATTTTTACGATAGTAATTCCTAACTGACCT
>SDBU01004026.1_pt1 | contig 18360 bp, 11 predicted proteins | sample 2277071 | NCBI WGS metagenome assembly SDBU01 (sample SAMN10397929, study PRJNA504765) | marine sediment metagenome | isolation source: marine sediment core GS08_GC12, 126 cmbsf | place: Arctic Ocean: Gakkel Ridge, Loki's castle | collected 2008 | reverse complement strand
GCGGTGCTATCCGTCAAAGACGGAAGCCTTCCGCGTGCTTTTGTTTCATTCATCTCGATTTCCTCCTTCTTGATTTTATGGTTGTTTAGACGGCAAAGGATGTTAAAAGGTTTACACACCAAATGATAATTATGTCCTTTTTGAAAAACGACCACGGAGTGGTCTTCTATCTTGGTCTTTGCCGCGGAAGTGGAGCGCACAGGTGAAACCTTTTCGGTTTCACCGTGTGCCTCCATCGGGTTTCCCGATAACACCGCGTGCCCGACGCATCCTCCTCCACCGCCGCGCCGTGCGCCGCAGTGGTTTTATTTTGTCTTGGCTTTTAACAACACCGCCGTAGGAGAGAGGGGCATCCGATGTCCAACACGAATGAACCGTCATTCCCCTCCGACAAGGCGGAACCGCGAAATTAACCTCGAACACAACAGACCTATAGTCGCGCCCATTAACCGTGACCACCGCAAACGGGCTTTTGAAAAACGTCCAACACGAGGGTTTTTGTCTGTTGTGGCGCGTGCGATCGCACGCGCCTGTTGTTTCGCTCCAGCGGGATACAACAGATTTTTCTTTTCAGTCGCGGTGTTATCCCGCTGAAGTCGCACCGGCGAAGCCGAAACGCTTCGCGTGTGCGCTTCACTACAGCGGGAAACCTTCCGCCCAGCAATCGTTTTGTTTGGTTTTGGCTTTTCTACGCGCGTGCCGCGATGGTTTATCATCGCGTCGCACGCGCTAGGCGTGATAATAATGCGTAGCATCGCGTAGAATTGAATACCGCTTGACTGGAGAACTACAACCGTGACCACTTGGCGACATGGAAGCGCCTGCCTGTGCCAACGGCAGACAGGTAGAAAACGAAAAAAAACACACAACCCACCTTACTCGAAGCTTTTCCAACGGGCGTTTTGATGAGTGAGATGTCCAATGGGCAGAGTGAGAGGTGGTGAGGCGCACAGGCGTACGCCTTTGGCGTACCGCCGTGCGACCTCAGGGCATTTCTTTTCTTTCGGCTACTTTTCGCGACATAAGACGTGACCGCCATCCCCAGCCGGCTTTTAGCCGGCTTTCCCTCCGGCTTGAGCCCTTGCCCGTGAAGTCGAAGTGGAAACACACGGCTACGCGGAAGGTTTCTCGCAGCGGAAGGACAGCGAAAGCGCTGTCACCGCGAGCGAGATAACACCGCGTGCCGAAGGCTTCGCCTGTGTACCGCATAGCAAAGCGCCGGCGCAAACACACTGGAGTCACACGGCTCGCCGAAGGCGACGCCTGTGTGCTCCACCGCGCCATGACGCGTAGACGGAAGTGGACGCAAGGGCATAACGCTTGAACGGAGAATTAACCCCCAGTCTGTAAGACGTGACTTGGCGCGTGCGATCGCACGCGCTAAGCAACGCCCGCGACGCGCTGTGGCACACAGGCGAAGCCTGTGGCGGCTGTCGCCGTGTGTCCACAGTTCCATCGCATGAGACGTTGACGGAAACGGACGCAGGGCGCAACGCTCGAACAGAGAATTAACCATTCCCCTGGAGTCACACGGCTCGCCGAAGGCGACGCCTGTGTGCTCCACCGCAAAGCTCGGCGGCAAGACGTGACTTCGCGCAAAACGTGGATGAACGCGAACGCAAGGGCGCAAAACGATAACGGAAAGAAAAAAGTGATTGGGTGGGTAAGGGGGCCGCAAGACGTGACGGCCATTGCTGGAACTCGCGCAAGGCGTGGATGAACGCGAACGCAAGGGCGCAAAACTCGGAAAGGGAAAAAATGTTTATGGGTGGGTAAGGGGGCCGCAAGACTCGGCGGCCGCAACCAGCGACGCAAACGGTGACTTTTCCTAAAACATGGACGGAAGCGGACGCAGGGCGCAACGCTCTACGCGCGTGCGATCGCACGCGCGAGGAGAATTAACCGTTCCCCTGGAGTCACACGGCTTCTAAGTGTGTCTCCACTTCCTCTTCGAACTTCCCTGCGCGTGAGGCGCTGAAGCACACAGCCTTACGGCTTCGCCTGGCGCGGTGCTATCCGATGTTTCATCGGAAGCCTTCCGCGCTTGGCGTGTGGCTTCATGGCTTTGCCATTGGCAATGGAGTACACAGGACGCGGGAGTGAAGTCGCACACGCGAAGCGTTTCACTGTGGTCGGTGGAGCGCACAGGCGAAGCCTCTGGCGGCATTCGCCGTGTGACTCCAGCGGAACGCCTGGCGCGTGCGATCGCACGCGCGGAAAGCGTTCGCTTGTCCGCCACATTCGCCGGTGCGCTTCATTGCGCTGTACTGGAGCACACAGGCTTTGCCTTCGGCAAGCCGTGTGACTCCAGCGCAATAACACCGCGTTTGAAACCTCGTGCGGCGCACAGGCTTTGCCTTTGGCAATGGAGCGCACAGGTGAAACCTTTTCGGTTTCATCTGCCTGTGCAGGCACTGCAGACAGGCCGTGTGCCTCCAGTGTGACCGCATCACCGTGTGCCTCCAGAGCGACCTCATCAGATTTTGGGTCGCGTGCGAGTCGCAATATTGCGATCGCACGCGACCTGGTGAACCTAATTATTTAGGTTCACCCTTGTTCAAAGCCACACTACGACTGGGCTAGAAGGCATTTTAAAATGCTCCGGGTGAACCTGGTGAACCTAATCCCGCCCCTGTTCAGGACCGTTCAAAACGATCACTACTATTGGTATGTATAGTATAGTTAGTTTTTCTAATCTGTGAACATTGGGTGGGTTTAGGTTCACCAGGTTCACCCGGATTGCCTGAACCCGCACTACGACTGGCTTCTTCGTGGGTGAACCTAAATTGCCTAGGTTCACCAGGTTCACCCTAATGTTCTGAACCCGCACTACGACTGGCTTCTTTGTGTGTGAACCTAAATTACCTAGGTTCACACACAGTTTTTAGCGGAAGGTTTCGGTTTTACCGATAACACCGCGTAAGCTGGTATAATGTTGCATGCTTCCTTTTTGTGGATAAGATTGCAAGTCGATAGCCTCCGAAAATTCTACCTTTACGTTTCTGAAGTTGTCTGCCTAGATTAGTTTTCCGCGCTCGTTCTTTCCCTCTACCAAGATAAGCGTCCAGAATACCCAGTCCCTCATTTGGAGTATCATCAAAATGAGATGCCAGTGGAAAGAGTTCCTTTGTACCAACGGGGCCACCATCGTTTCTCTTTTCCCAAACCCGCGCTCCGCTATCCGTTTCAACATAAGCGCCCCAACTGCTAGATTCCTCATCATACGCTCCATATTGTTCCGCCCAAGCACTGAAAAACTCAACCCATGCCTGCCTTTCAACATCCAGTTGCTCATAGAGCATTGTTGCATTTTCCAAGAACCCATCAATGCCAGTAGCTTTGAGAATCCCTCCGATTACTTTTACCCACTCTTCATATCCTCCCAGAATCACATCATTTTCTTCGGGTTTACCATCCGCTAACCACCTTTGAACAAGCGTAAGCAATGCTGTGACCAGTTCTCCACGATGTTTTTGCACCCATCCGCGTAAATTTTCGTGTTTGAACCCTCGCCGTTCCCACGGGCGTTCCACATTCGCCTCAAGTCGAATCCAAACGCTGCGACGGACGATTTCGTCAGAAAGTTCCAAATTATTACCCGTCGCAATCCAGGTGCATTTAACTGGGAGGCGGATGGTCGCTGATTGCCCTAAAATTCGGTCTTCCCATTCATGGGCGGTAAGTGCTGCTGAGAGATCTCCCGATGTTAGCTTATTTTTCACATTATCTATCAAAATGTGAGATGGAGCGTTCATCAATTTTGCCGTAATCCTTTTGCGCCATTCGTCATCATCCCGTCCAGCGGTCATGATTGTAGGTCCAGACGATATAAATGGCATTGATGCGATATCGGCTAAAAGTGTTTTCCCAGTCCCGGGCGTCGATGCGTCTATGGTATGTAGTGGAGTTGCGCCTTGAATTAGTGGGCGAACAAAGGGAGTCAGCATGAGTGCTATTGTATTCGCACGCGACGCTTGATCGGCAAACGGGAAATCGCAATATAACTCATCCAAGATAAGTCGTTTGGCTTTCTCTACATTCTCAGGGGTAGGGATTATATCACCGATTTCCAATTTTTCTTTTGCATGATAAAAGTAACGAACGGAAGGTTGGTATCCTTCTTCCATGCAGATTGTCCCGTCAGGCGCTACGACTGGAGCGGTTGAAATACCGACTAAAGGTGGCAGGTCTGGGAAGCTACCCAGAGACAAAAAATCATTTACGTTATCCAGTGGTGGATTAACTGGGGTTTGTAGCGTTTCACCTTCAATGTCGGTTTCGGACATGAAATTAGCGGCACGTTCCATAATGCCGCGTGCCGCCGCGACTGTGAGCGGCTTAGCGATGGCGTTGCCGTTTTCGTCTAATTCTACCCGCGTCGGCAATGAGGAGCGCACAAATATAAATGGTTTCGGGGTATTCACTTGGTTGATTGCCGCGATGATGTCGTCAGTAATCTCTCTCATAAAGCGATTGCTAACCACAATCGTTGGTTTTTCTCCTGCGTTGGTGGCAGAGAAACGACTCTGCGCTTTCGCACTACGTTTGCGCTTTTCGGTAATAACTGCTCGTTTCCATCCTCTTAACCAAGTTTTTGTGACGCTGTATTCAATATTCAACTTGTCGCAAAACCGCCCCAGTTCGGCAGGCGTCCAGTAAGACGCGTCGATAACGAAATCCCACAACTTCGTTTGGATTTTTTCGGGTGTTGGCTCATCGAGTAAACTGATTTCACTCAGGATGTCTTGTGTATTTGCTCTATGTTGCTCTGACTTCTGGCTTTTTTTAGCGGAAGGACTCGTGAGTGATGTCACCGCGTTCGGGTCGTAAAACTCTGTTGTATGCGTAAGCGCGGCGTTGATGGTTTTCTCACGATAATCTTCTCTATCCTTCCATTTATCACGGCACAAACCAGATTGACGGAAAAGACTGTCAATTCTGCTACGGTCGCCGCCCGTCCAAAATGCCAACAAACAACAGAGTGCTAAATCAGCTTCGCTCTGGGATTTATACCCCGAAATATTGCCGTTCCAAAGTGCCGTGAATTTGGCGCCGTCTTTGGCATTCTTGGCTTTTTCTATCAGCGCGAGGACATGTCCTCGCGTATCATCCAATGAAACCGTCTGCATTTTAGTCTGTGTTTTTTGCTTTGTCTGTTCTGGTTTAGTGGTTATGGTTGGTGATAAACCTACGTCTGGTGAAGTTTCCAGCTTCTCAAACTTCCTGATATCGTCAAGTGTGTAGCGTCTGTCTGGGTGAAGCTCTACCAGTTCACAGTCCGCTGGATAGCCTGGTTTGATGTTACGAGTACCGGGGACGCGCAGTATCCGTGCAAAGTCGAAGGTACTATCAGCGGCGAATGCTTCATGAAGGGCTTTGTTGACATTTTTCAATTCCTCTCTGTGTTTTGAATTTTCAAACTCTATAAACTTGTCAAGTTTAAAGATGGGATAGTATCCATGACCGCTGTCTATAATAGCTGTTGGTGGGAGTGAAACTTTATCACATACTGAATTGATATGCGCTAATGCTTTAGCTTTGCATTCTGAAAGTAGCCCATCAGTCCATTTGTAGAAAGCTCTTTCCTTATTTGCCTTTTGCCTTTCGATTTTATCTTCGATAAAGTCCTTTGCATCGACGTCAGCGGCATAAAGAGCAACGCCTAAAATATCCTTTTCCTTGCCGCGTCCCTTATCGGGGCGTTCCCTAAGCGGGTGGATACCTGTGTAGATGTGGAAAAGGCCATTTAATTTGTTTGCTTCAGCAATTAGATCTGGTATCTGTGAAATTTCGTAGAACCCTTTTACCTGAAGTGAACTTCCTTTTTCACTGTCTTTGGGTTGGGTGATTGTGCAAAGGGAAATTACGCCCTTTGCATTTTTATACATCGTCTCATAATAAGTTTGTGGCGGAAGGCCGATAAGTATGGCACCGCGGCCTAGCCCATTTGGGTCGGTCACATTTTCATTGGCAACATTCTCCCTGGCAACATTCTCCCTGGCAACATTCTCCCTGGCAACATTCTCCCTGGCAACACTTTCCCTGGCAACACTTTCACCGGCAACACTTTCACCGGCAACACCCTCGCTGGCAACACTTTCACCGGCAACATTTTTTCTTGACAATTGTTCTAATTCTGCTATTATCTCTTTGCTCGGAGTCCGTAGAGAGGATTCCCAACGAGCTACTGTTTGTCGCTTGACACCTAATCGCTTTGCGAACTGTCGTTGCGACAATCCGTACGATAATCGTAATTTCTTAATTTCTTGTCCAGTCATGGTTTCCTCCTTGATTTAACCTTGCCGAGTGCGTAGGCAAGGAGGAAACCATAGCCTCGGCAAGGTTATTTTCCTTCCGTTTCCTCGCTCGTGCGAGCGAGGAAAGCATGTCAATTTACACTCCTGCTTTTTCCAAAAAATCCTTAAGAACATCCGCATAAAGCGCGCGGGGTTTTTGTAGTCCGCGCTCCCATCGCGAAACAGTCACCACCGAAATTTTTAATTCTCTAGCCAATCCCTCTTGCGATAACCCAAGTTTAATGCGCTTTTCTTTAATTTCCTTTCCTGTCATGATATTCACCTCATTTAGTTGATGATAATATTATATCATTTGTTTAGTCGTCAGTCAATACTTTTATTATAATATACGACTTGTCGTAAGGGAGATACCTAACTTTTTCTTTTGCTCTACGAGACAAGCCCAATGCTTGCCTGGCGCGTGCGATCGCACGCGACAAGGAGGAAAAAAATGTCTCAACAAGCGAAGCATGGGATGCATGCAGTCCTTACAGGCGTTGCTTTCTTTTTTATTATCATTGCTGTAAGCTACGTCTGGAGTCAGATAAATGTAAAAGGGCAACAAGATAGGGTTATTGATGTGGAGATAGGAGTAGAAGAACAAGCAGTTAATGATATGCTCAAGGAAGCATATCAACTACGTTCGAAAGGTCAGAGTGAAGAAGCTATTGCCCAATTTCAATCCATTCTTAAACAGCATCCCAACACTAATCAGAAGCCGACAATACAGTTCTATATGGCAACCTGTTACAGCAAGATAGGCAAGCCAGAGAAAGCGATTGAGCTATATAAACAGATTATAGCCGAATCCCCCGATTATCCTCAGATGGCAACAGTGCTATACAATTTGGCGTTAGCGTATGAGTGGACTAAAAATACTGAAGCAGCTTTAGCAACATACGACCAGATTGCCAACACGTGGCCACATACTGATACAGCAGCGCATGCTCTTTTCACAAAAGGACAATTCTATTACTATCAGCGACAATTTGATGAGGCGCAAGCTTTATTCGAAAAAGTCGTTGATGATGAGCAAAATCCGTCGAAAAAATGGAAGTTGGTAGCATTAGAGCGGATAGGGCTCGCTCATTTAGAATTAAAGGAGTATGAACAGGCTGTGACTACTTTTGAGGAAAAGTTAAGGGTATTTGGACAAAACGCGTTCGCCGCACACATGGTAGCAGAAGCGTATCGGCGTAACGCACAGTATCCAGAAGCGATAACTGCTTTCAAGAAGATACTTTCAGAGTATCCCGATTATAAGGAAGCCCATGTGGCAGCTTATTTTTTCGGGGAATGCTTAGAAAGACAGGGGAATTTGCAGGAGGCTAAGACAGCTTACCAAGAAGCGATAACGCAATATCCTCAAGTCGCAACGGAAGCTCAACATCGAATCGAAATGATCCAGCAGGGACAAGACCCGCTGGTTACAATCAAGGAGTGAGGTGATATGTAATGAAACGAGAAAGAATATTACAATTCTTACCTCTGTTGTGTTTAGCGATGAGTGCATTATTTATCGGAAGCTTTGCCTATTCATGGGCGGCTCGAATTCTGTCCACAGAGCAATTGCATGAAATTCGTGGCGGGAGTGGAGAGCCCACGGCAGTTGCTAAAGCACAAGGTGTCACCACCACGGCAACTATCCTCAAAAGACAGCTTGTGACTTTTGATGGTTCCGCTTCCACAGGGGGGGATTTGACCTATTATTGGGATTTTGGAGATTTGAGTACCTCCTCTGATAGTATTACCACGCACCGCTACTCCGGCACAGGACCTTACACTGTCAGTTTAACAGTATCAAATAACTATGGTTCACATGAGGATACTGTTTATGTTAGAGGATACACGCCTTATGTTGTGAAGGTGGGATTTCAGGGTGGAGACTATCGTATCCAGAAAATAAAGAGTGGTCAACGAGTTACAATTGGCCCTGACAACACTGACCCTGTCTGGGACATGATGGTGGTGTCACCTTACACCTCCATGGATGCAGGAGATGAGAACGATGAAGTCGCTTATTTGAAGAACGCAGACCCCATCTTATTCAAGATTAAGTTGTGGGCTGGTGAGTCACCCACGACAGCTAAGAATCTCAGTCAATCAGCGGACATCGCTCTTGACGCAGTGGGAACGGGGTCGCTAGATTTCGTCGCTAGTTCAGTAACGGTGCAAAATTGGCCCTCGAACGATTTCTCCTTATCATCCAGTGCAGGTGGTGACGATAAGTTTTATAATTATGTCTATAAGTATAATACTTTTGACCTTCAATGGAACTATCAAGTGAATGGTGATGCACAAGTTGTATCCATGAGTAATAATACAGCTCACAAGGTCTTCTTGCTCTTGGCACAACCGAAGAGCCCCTGGGATTATATTAACGATCCGCCTTGGGTCGAAGTGCTTGATAAAGCTTGTACATGGGCATCTCAAGATACAACAGCAAGTTCTGCAGCTCAGCATATTACGGAAAAGGGATACTCTTTGTCCGGAAAAGAATATGATGGTAGTCAAAGTCATGCGCAGGGAACAACTTTCGACTTGACAAATTTCTTAGCAGACAGTATGGCTGACTGCCGAGACATGTCAGCGTGGTTTCATGTTCTTAACGGGTCTATAGGCGTAAACAGTCAAGTAAAGAGAATTTCTTATACTACGTCAGGATTCTACTATAAAGAGATACTCCCTGTTGGTAAATCTCAGTGGGACGATGGTTATTGGGATTTTCACCAAGTTGGCTGGTATAACTCAAAGGTGTACGATTCTTGCATTAAGTATGATGAGAACCCCCCCAACCATCAGGGAAAAGTGCCAGTCAATATGAGCATAAATGGAGACTATAAAGATGCTTTATATGATTCTGGCACGTGGGATACTAGCGAAAGTTCATTTTACTACAGCACAATTCAATAAAATAGTAATTCGCATCTATGATGCTGGGGAATTTGGGGTGCATAAGCTCTGTTCTAATTGAAAGCAAAGCTTCTGTACTCCAAAGGATTAGTTTTCCTGTTTGTTTAATGGCGAATTAGTATAAGAAGAAGATTATATAAGGAGAAATTAATCATGTTAGAAACGGCAAAAGTAAGAATGGTTATCATCTTCATCATTGCACCTATGCTGGTGTTGATAACGTTTAGCAATGGTTTTTCTCAAATAGTAGCCAGTGACGGTTTGAGCTTACTACCAAACGAATCTGATATACCAGGATATATGTTAAAACGCCAATACCGAGGAAATTGGGTAGTTGGTAAGGGAGATCAACTTCGAGAAACAATACGACAAACTTGGTCTCACATTGAAGACGAAAAAGAAGTTAGAATCGAAGTCTGCGTGTTTGATTCGGAAATTCAGGCAAAAAACGGCGTTAATTACGAAAGAACACATATACAAGAGCATCTCTGGTGGGGTTCATTTACTGGAAATATTATTGGAGAGAAAAGTTGGATAGGAACCATTGCTCCCGGTTGGAATTCCGTAAAAGGGGTAATACTGTTCGTTCAGAATAATGTAGGTGTAAAAATCAACGGAGGCCAGATGAAGAAAGAAGATCTTTCCTTCCTCTACAACATCGCTGAAAGAATATTGCAAAGGATTTTGGCTGCTTCTTCATCTCGGATACCTGAGGACCTAAAAGCGAAACAGATTTCAGCACAGGAATATGAAACACAGATTCAAAAGGTAACTCAAACAGTCCTGAAGGATTTTACCTATCTAGGTGAAAAGGACTCAAAATGGATTATTGATGAACAGCATTTCCTGCTCGGAAGATACCGTGAGTGGGCCGACAATGGAAAAGTGATAGGAATCGATATATGCATTTTCGATTCTCTCGATGTAGCCCGTCGAGCAGCGAAAATACGCTCACAGGAAGCAGATGCGCCTATTTTGGAAGCCCCCATTAGCGAAGTGAGCTCTCCTTTGTGGAATAGCAGAATGAGGACAGTGACGAATGCTTCTGCTATTATCGTCAAAGGCAAAAAGGTAATTCATTTGTATCAATTTAATCAAGAAGGGATTAACCGTCATTTATTCAAGGAATTAAGTGAGAATCTGGACTAAGAAGCAACGTCTTGAAAGCAAATTGAGGCACTTAAGGAGGAGAAACAATCGTGCTTGCTAATGCAAACATTGGAAAGTGCAGTGCCTCTCTGATTCTCATAGGATGTTTCGTTTTCTTTTTCCTGGGGAGTTTTACAGTCGGTCGCATCTTCCGTCATTTGTCATCCGTTTCGTCCATGCCTCCTCCGGCTCGGAAACTCCCCGTCCACTTCCAATCAGCTCCCAATACCTGCGGACCAGCGGCGTTACTAAGCATTTGCAAGTTCTATGGCATCGACACCACGGAAAAGCAGATTGTTTCCTTAGCAGAGACTAACCAAACAGGAACGAGTCTGTATGGTTTAGCGCAGGCTGCTGATTTCCTCGGTTTGAAGGCAACTGGCATGGAACTCTCCCTTGAGGAGTTAAAAGTTGCCAGGAAGCCACTTATCGCGCATCTCAACGGAGGGCATTTTGTCGCTGTCGTATCCTTCCATAAAGAAAATGTTACCCTGGTAGACCCAGCTTCGGGCGTAAAGTCTGTTTCACTTTTTTCTTTTCGTCGCTTCTGGAAAGGATATGTGTTACTCTTGGAACCAAGAAACTGAATGAAAGCTAAAGAGTTTGTCAGCGCAATTGGGTGGGTAAGCCTTTTGGCTGTTATTGCAAAGCTACTGGCTGTTTTGCGGGAGTTGCTCATAGCGGCGTATTTCGGAGCAAGTAATGTAACTGATGCCTATCTGGTGGCGTGGATTATTCCCATTACAGTGCCCGTGTTTATTGAGAACAGCATTAACCTGGCTTTTATTCCGATTTTTATAAGTCATCTAAAAAAGCAAGGGCGTCAGGATTTTCTTATGCTGAACGCCCTGATGACGCTCTGGCTTTTCCTATCTGGTGTTCTCGTCATTTTTGCACTTGTCAAAACCAGGTGGCTCGTCCAGCTTTTTGCTCCGGGCTTCACTTCAAAACAGCTTGTATTATGTATCACCTTGATGCGAGTCGGCATGCTTTCCCTTTTTTTTTCAGGACTGGGTGTTATTGAAAGCGCTACATTTCATGCCGAAAACAGGTTTATTCTCCCTGCGCTTTCTTCATGTCTACCTAACCTGCTCATGGTACTTTGCGCCGCCGCTTTTGGCAAGCGCATCGGGGTTTTATCTTTGATGCTGGGGATTGTAGTGGGAGAAATCCTTCGCTTTGCCATACAATTGCCTCCCCTCTACGCCAGGGGGTGGCGATATGCTCCGGTCTCCCCCAAAGTTCTCTTGCAAGCTAATGACAGTTTGAAAAGAGCCGCTCTTGGCGGCGCGCTGGTGCTTATTTCTCAAGCTTACGTCGTGACGGATAATATTATCGCTTCTTCTCTTCCTGCCTCAAACATTTCCGCACTCGGCTTTGCGCAGAGAACCTTTAGCTTGTTCCACGGGGTGCTTGCGATTTCAATCGTCACTGTGCTATTCCCAACCCTTTCTGAAAAGACCATTGTGGGAAGAATCGATGAACTGTCTCTGTTATTGAAGAAGAGCATTCTGGTTTTAGCATGCCTGACGTTACCTTTATCTGCCTTATTGTTCTTTTTTCCTTTTCCTTTAGTAGTACTACTCTTTCAACGAGGAGCGTTTAACATGGCTGCGGCGCACCTCACGGCAGGAGCGGTCAGTCGCCTTTCCCTTCATCTTTTTGCTGCCTCCGTACTTTCGTTGGTATTACGAGCATTTTACGCAATAGGTGATGCAAGGACACCTTTTATCATCGCCTTTTGGCTGTTGTTGGTAGGAATCGCTTTGAAACTATATCTTGCGCCCATAAGCGGGATAAATGGATTAGCCCTCGCCTCCTCCATAGCGATGAACCTCAACGCAATAATAGCTGTCTATTTCCTGCGGAAGCGTTTGATTAGTCTCTTATATGCGCAAACCTAAAATCATTCACATCATAACCCGATTGATAGTTGGTGGTGCAGAGAACGATACCATCATAACCATCTCTGAACTGATCAAACAAGGGTATGAAGCCTTTCTTTTAAGCGGACCTCCCAAGAATAAGGAGGGAAGTTTAGTTTTAGAAGCCAAAAGGAGAGGTATAAAGTTCCAGCTCGTTCCCTTTTTAGTTAGAGAGATTAGTCCCGTAAAAGATTTGTTGGCTTTATTTTTTATTTTAAGGATTTTGTTGAAAGAAAAGCCTAAAATAGTACACACGCATTGCTCTAAAGCAGGGATAATCGGACGCTGGGCGGCTCTTCTTGCAGGCATACCAATCATCGTACATACCCCGCATGGGCATATATACTCACCTGGGCGATTCAACTTTGGCGTTATACGAACGTCGCTGCTTCTTTATCTTGAACGGCTGACCACCTGTTTCACCGATAGAATATTTGCTGTGACCGATATAGAAAAAAGAGAAATTCTTAATTTCGGCATTACTAGGAAGAGGGAAAAAATAATCGTGGTTCACAGTGGAGTGGAGATAGAAAAATACCGTGATGTGTGTGTGGATGTGTCCAAAAAGAAGGCTTCCTTCGGCTTGTATAAAGAAGCCGAAGTGGTAGGGACGGTAGGAAGACTTGTCCCGTTGAAAGGACATTGCTATTTTCTATCCTGCATCCCCAAAGTGCTTTCTGCCTTTCCCACAACAGCGCGGTGTTATTGCGCTACGGTCACACGGCTCGCCGAAGGCGACGCCTGTGTGCCGTACTACAGCGCAAAACCTCCCGCGCCCATTTTTCTGTTCGTGGGTGATGGCGAATTGCGCCTTGAGTTAGAGGAGCAAGCCGCCCGCCTTGGTGTTGAAAGAAACGTCATTTTTACTGGACTGCGCCGGGATGTGCCTGAGATTCTGAAGTGTTTGGACGTGCTTGTCTTATCTTCCACACACGAGGCAATGGGCAAAGTTTTGGTGGAAGCAATGGCGTGTGGTTTGCCCATTGTTGCGACGAAGGTAGGTGGCGTACCAAGAGTCGTTTCCGATGGGGTAACAGGAATTTTGGTCAAACCTGCTTCACCTTCGGCTTTAGCTGATGCCATCATAAAATTGCTTAAGGATAAAAAACTTGCTAAAGAAATGGGAGAACACGGAAAAATAAGGGCGACGGCCTTTAGTGCAGAAGCAATGGTGAAAGATATAATCAATACTTATCTCTCTCTTTTAAAATCTGCGGAAGGCGTCGTGGAGTCACACGGCTTCGCCGAGGCGAAGCCTGTGTGCTCCAGCGCATCGCACCGCAAGGTCAGTAAAAATGGAAACAGCAATCACTCAAATCGGCGACATGGCACGAATAAAAGAAAAAGTGTCTATCGAAGTAAAAAGCGCGGAACATCCTTGCCTCTACTCTATCTTTAAACGCCTAATAGACATTGGATTATCCATTGTGCTACTTTTTTTCTCTTTGCCTTTGTGGTTACTTATCGCTTTCACCATAAAGCTGGATTCAAAAGGGCCAGTGTTTTTTGTCCAGCAACGGGTAGGGATGAATGGGTTATTGTTTAACATATATAAATTTCGCACGATGTCTGACTTTGTGCCTTCTTACCAACTCAAACCAGCGTCTATTTTTGATGTTCGTATCACCCGCGTGGGTAAGTACCTACGCCGCTTTAGCCTCGATGAACTCCCACAGTTTTTCAACGTGCTAAAAGGGGAGATGAGCTTGGTAGGCCCGCGTCCTGAAATGCCCTTTCTCGTTGAACTTTACACACCCTTGCAACGCAAAAGACTTCAAGTAAAACCGGGGATAACGGGTTTATGGCAAGTATGCGGCAGACGGGATTTGCCGATAGTCGAAGATATTTTCTTTGACCTGTACTACCTTCAAAAACGCTCCCTTCTTAAAGATTTAGCAATTCTGATTCGTACCATCCCAGCAGTAATCTCTGGACAAGGGGGCTGTTGATGGAAAAATGAGTACAAAAAATCGAAGGAAACAAAATCGTCTTGCGGAAGGCCTCGCAACGCATGGCACCGCAGCGGATGACGCAAATGCTTCGACAACAACGAATTCTTCGATAATTTTCTATGGTATTGTAGCTATTGTTTTTTTTATACCATTGCTATTTACCCCAGTAACCGCAGAGATTACTCAGATAAAGACGACAGTTTTCCAATTTATAATCTTATTGTTATCAGTTCTTTGGGCTATATTTTTGATTAGGCGTGGAGAATTGCGGTTAAGCATAAAAAAAATCAGTCCCATCTCCTATGCGCTCATTTTCTTCTTCTTCCTTCTGATTGTTTCCTACCTCTTCTCTCCCTATAAATATGCCAGCTTTGAAGAGTTGATGCGATATTTAAGCTACTTTGCTCTGTACTTCTTAGTCACAAGACACGTTTTTAAAGAAAGTCAAGTCAAAATCCTGCTTTACGCTATGATAATCACCACTGCGATTATCACCGTCTATGGTTTGTGCCAGCGACTGGGATACGACTTTGCTTTATGGGATATCCAGGGTAGAATATTCTCTACCTTTGGTCACCCGAACTTCTTCGCCAACTATCTCATTATCATCATACCGACCTTCGTAGGTGTCTTTATCGCCGAAGCGACACAGCGGATGGAAGGTTCCTCTACGAAAAAAAGACATATTAAGCTTCTTTTCCTTCTCATCTTGATAATTCTTGCCGTCCTCTGTCTGCTATTCACTTTAAGCAGAGGAGCCTTTTTAGGGCTGGCGATGGCTTTCCCCCTTTTTGCTATCTTGGTCGTCTTCTATCTTAGAAGTCAAATTAAAGCCCAGAAATTCTGGCTTTGTGCTTTATCAATAACAATTTTCATCTCTATCGCTTTGGTGGTAGTGTTTGACTCTGCGCTTAAAAGTCGAGCGGCAAGCTCCGTGGAGTTGAAAACGGAAGTGACAGGCTCGAACGAGGCGAGATTGGTAATATGGAAAGGCAGTATGAAGATGTTTCAAGCAAAGCCAGTATTCGGACATGGACTTGGGACGTTTCAGTTATTCTTTCCGCAATTTCGACCGTCCGATTACGCCCGCAAAGGTGTATCCCACAATACCTTACATGCCCATTCTGAATATCTGGAAATTGCCACTGAGATGGGAAGCATCGGTTTGATAGCGTTCCTCTGTTTGCTTTTTTGCTATTTTTTTATCTCAATTTTTCAATTGAAAAGATTGAAAGGGGATTACTATGCGCCTATAGTTATTGGATTATTATCTGGGGTATTTGCAGCTTTAACGCATAATATGCTCAGTGTCAGTATGCGGTGGACGGCGCCGGCTGTTCCCTTCTGGTTCGCTTTCGCTTTCACCGTGGCACTCGTCCGTGTTGGTTTAGCTCAGAAGCACCGCGAGCCTACAAACAATGTCAAATCCCTTGGAACACTCGGACGCGGTGCCATGAACTACCGCTTCGCCGATTCACTGCGTTCATCGCGTTCCAAGGCCTTCCGCAAAATCACCGCCTATTTTCTCCTTATGCTGATAGGACTTTCCCTTTTACTCCTCATAAGCTGTGATTTTATTTCAGACATCTATCTAGCTAAAACTGAAGCCTATCTCGCCAACAAGCAGTGGGAAGCGGCTGCTAAGACGGCTTTTTTATCCAGGAAATTTCACCCGTATAAGTTAGAAGCCTACTACAAACTTGCTTATTCCTATAACAGACTGGGCGGGCCTGATGCTGCAATAACAACATTAAAGAAGCTTTCTCAATTGGCTCCTAACTTCGCTCAAATTCACTACAATTTTGCCGGCGCGTACGAAGCACTCAAGCAGTATTCAAAAGCAATACCTTTCGCCAAAAAAGCTGTCGCGCAAAATGATAGCGCCACCACTCACTTTCTGCTAGCAACTCTCTACACAAAAAAAACAAAATGGGAAAAGGCTATCGAAGAATATAAGCGCGTCAGGGAGTTGAATGAAAGTTTACTTCTAAAAAAACGCATGGAAAACCCATATTTGTCTTTACGGTTCCGAAAAGAATCTGCCGAACAATATGAAAAAGTGCGGCAAGCGGAAATAAACGCCCTTCTTAGTTTAGGCAAAGCTAACGAGGAGCTTAAGCAATTCAATCAAGCAAAGGAATACTATTCTTTCTTTCTAAAGGAGTACCCCCGTTTAGCCCAAACAAAGCTTGCGAAAAAGCGGTTGGATAAGATAGTAACCTCGCGGGAGGCGTCCTCAGCGAATCGCCCCGCGGACGGGGCAGAAAGCCGCCCCTAGATGCGGAAGGCACAGTCGCGTGCGCTGCGAGGCTTCGCCTGTGTGCTCCACTGTGCCAGCGCATGGGCATCCAGTTCCGTCTCCGCAGTTTCGCTGGTGACGATTACATGGCGAAGTTTGCGTTTGCTGGTGTCAATACGATTCAATTGCCCGCCAGCACAAACATAGTAGAGAATTGGGCGATTGCGATATCCGAAATATTCTTTCCCTAACCAGTTCAACACTTTGACAGGTGCTGGAGCATCCAGAGTGAGACATGCGCGGAGAATGCGTTTTTGGAAAGTTTCGTCCAAGTAAAGTTTCGATGCTTCAATCAGTTCATCTGAAATGATGTTGCCATGAAGGTGCGCTTCTCCTTCAATGCCAATCTTTTCACGGCAAATTGGACCCACTTGTAAGCGGACACTTTCCGGATTGGTCAATGTCCTGGAACAGATGGCACATGACACTTGTTCATCGCGGAAGGTCTCGCTGCGCGATGACACCGCGCCTGATGACGCGGTATTACCCGCGTCACCGTTTGTCTCTACATCACGCTTGCAAGCATCGAATATCACAAGCCATTCTTTGCGGTTATAGTCAGAAGGATGCGCCTGTCGAAGCGTGCCAGCTTTGACTAAATCATGGATTAGGATATCAAAAGTAAAGTCTGGTACAATCTCAAGGCACTTTGCTTTCGCCTTCTGCCAATCGAACTCAGCACGCGGTGCGATTCCGACGGTTTCCGTCGGAACGCCTTCCGCTTCAAGCTGTGCCTTCTTTTCCAATGCTTTGATTTCCACAAGTGGTAGTAATTGCCGCGCCGCGTTCCGCTTTGCCAGTTCCATTGCCGTCATCTCTCTCCGAGCTTCCCTCGTAGAGCAGGAAGCCGAACCATTGATAGGCTTACCACTTACCCGCGTGTTATTCTCGCAGCGTCCGTGGGCGATAACTGTGTGGGTTTCATCATGTCTCGATGCTTCGAAAGTTATTCCATGCTGCTCTGCCAGCGCCATGATGCCATTGTATGAGATGACATATTCAGCATTGGATAGCTTGTGAACCAAGTCACCGTTTGAACGTTCCTCTATCTGGTCAATATCAAGCAACTCGGCTTCTTGAAAGGGGTCGTTTGCATCCAGCTTACCAACCGGGGATGAATTATCCCCGGTTCCATTGTTACCATTCAACTTATCTTGCAATGGAGCGCACAGGTGAAACCTTTTCGGTTTCACCGTGTGCCTCCACTTCGCCGCTACGCTTCCACATTCGTTCTCAATGCGTGGCGTCGAACTTACAGGCGCTTCAGGTTCCGGCTTGGGTAAATTCTCTCGGATGGCTTTACAATGCCTGCAATTTTTCTTTCCACATGCACAATTCAACTTCCCATGTTCATCACGATACACAACATAGCCCTTCCGCACCTTGTAGTCATTGACGATCCAGCGTCCATATTTGCTATTCCGTTTTCCGTGCCTTGACTTTCGTTTATCGAATGTATCATCATAGATGGTCAACTTGTCCGGCTTTGCTTCAAGGGCTACAAGCATCGAAGCTATCATGTGTTTGCAATGCACCGTTTTCTTTCCGTCTGGGCAAGTGCAATGCGGCGCACAGGCTTTGCCTTTGGCAAGCCGTGTGACCGCAGGATTTCCATGATTGACTTCAACGGTATAAATCTTGTCATTGTACTGACTATGCACTCGGTAGATGGAGCACACAGGCGAAGCCTCGGCTTCGCCGTGTGACTCCACGTCGTCATGTGAGACCTCATTGACTTTGTTGGTTGCAACTAAATCGAAAGCCCTTGCGATTCTGCGCTGTGTGAAGGCTACGTCGGGGATTCCGAGTTTAACAGCCGTCTGACT
>SDBU01004025.1_pt1 | contig 18363 bp, 48 predicted proteins | sample 2277071 | NCBI WGS metagenome assembly SDBU01 (sample SAMN10397929, study PRJNA504765) | marine sediment metagenome | isolation source: marine sediment core GS08_GC12, 126 cmbsf | place: Arctic Ocean: Gakkel Ridge, Loki's castle | collected 2008 | reverse complement strand
AACACCAAGTCATCCGCATCCCTTACATCAAAATCATCAAAAACACGAGTCAACATCTTGGCACTCACCTCGTTAGCCTTTATGAGTAACTTTTTAAAATCACTGGGCACCATCTGGTTTGTTATGAACTGGCCCATGCCGACAATTCCCGTCATGTAGTCTTTGAGAATCTGATATACGGTCATATTCTTCTCTCGCCTCGCATCCTGGTTTATCTCATCACTGGAGGCGAATAACTCTATGTTAAAACCGTCTCTAATCGCTCCTACGGGAAAATCTACCGTCTTCTCTTCCAATACCCCACCCTCACGTGTGTTATACGTGTAGGAGGGCTGATATTGAGAAAACATCTCAAAAAGCTTATAAAATAGCTCAACTATCTTCTCTCTTACATTTTCAGCACCATAATTGAACTTCTTATAGGCTTCTCCAAGGTGTGCCATCGTTTCTCTAAATACTGGGCGGTCTGTCGTTGAAATACCCATAACATCAGTAGTTACCCCGACAGCCTGATCCATGTATCTAACAGTGCCAGCTTCCTCTTGAAAAGCCGAAGGTGGAACATCAGAGAACCTCATTTCCCTTACTATCTTATCTAAATCACCGCTTTCCTTGACAATTTCACCTGGCCTTATCCTGTTGCCCATCCTTTTTGCCAACTCACTGTCTTCATCTACGAGATACCACGGACAGTTAATCGCAGTCCCACGGTCAAGGCGTTGGTTTACAATCGTATCTACCTGAATCTGGAGATTCTCTAAAATCTCACAAATCCCCTCACCGTCAAAAGCACCTTCAGTGGGATAAAAGACAAAGTCCTGAAACGGTTTGAATTGTTTAAAAATAGGATTATATATTGCCCTTAGAATTGCCCCCGTTTCTTCATGGAATGTAATAACGATACTGTCTTCTTCCCCGTCTTCATCTACGTCATAATCAAACCAGAGTTCACAGAATTCGTGGGGTTTTTCGTATTCCGTCTTTTTAATTTCTTTACCCTGGAGTTCCGCTCTAGTCTTTTTTCCTTCACTCGGCTCTGTAGGACTTGTTATGAGGTCGGCTTCCTCTCTCTTGTAAAATCCCTGTCTTACTTTGAGTTCAATCTGTGGTTTTCTTAATAGAAACCTAAACCCGACCAAGTAAGCATCCTCAATACTCGTGGCATCGGATGAAATTATGAAATCAGCCCTGTCAATCGGGTAGATAGTCGGGCCACGATAGGATGTTTCTATGTATTTTACCGCCTTGTTCTTAGTCCCCTCTAGGTTATATTTATGAATACTTGGTTCTGACATCTCTTGTGGAGAGGCATACCTGTAAACAGTGCGGTTCTTCTCTATATGGTCAATTTTTACTATCCCAGTCCCAATCTTCGTACACTGAAGCAACGGTGAGTTGAGGTTCTTTTTTAATTTTATGGTATATTTTAAAAAGTGGTTAAAGGCATCTTCAATCTTCTTGTCTACGCCGATAAACTCCTTCTTCGTCGCCTTAACAACGACAATCTTCTTCCTGCCGAAAACTGACTCTATAAGGCGAACATGTGCTATATCTGTCCTCGACCTTGAAACAGGTACTGCGACATTAGCACAATCAGGCCAAGGCCATGACTTGGGCGGTTTTATCCCCTTATACTGCTTTTGCCACTTATCTATATTTGCCCGAAGCTTAACGTCGTTATCTCTCTCGACAAGTAAAGTCTCCTTTAGATGTTGGGAGAGAACATCTCTAAGTATGCCCCCACCAGACATCTCCCTGTCAAGGTCAACGAGCATACCGCCTTTATAGCCCAAAACGTCTGACTTAGTAGCTTCTATCTTTTGCTTTTTGGTCGCTTTTTTCGTTTTTGCCATTATTAAGAACCGTTGTCTAACGTGGTAGACTCTTGGCTTTTAGTCCATGAATCGGGCATCTTTTCCCCCAATTCTTTATTCACTAATTTAAAATCCATGACAATATCCCAACTTACTTTACAGTTGGGACACTTCGCTTCCGTGGACTCGCAACTTTCAGCATAGTAACACCAAACCTGACTGGAACAATTCGGACATTGCAAGTTGAAACTATATCTATCACCCATTATTTCTTTTTCTTGCCCCTTGACTCTTTTAGATGCTTGCGTAAAATGGCCTTAGACATCCCCGTCTTACCTTTCTTACCCGCCTTCTTACGGGCTAATTCTGCGCCAAACAGCCCTCTCTGGGCTTTCGAGGTGACTTCAAATAGGGGTGTGTTTTTTACCCCGTTTTTTACAGGCACGCCCCGTCATGAACATCACGCTCCTTGAATGTATGTGCCCCATAAGTTTTCCAGTCTCTTCCATGTTCATCTTGCCAATCTAAAACTGTTTGTTTAGAATGACACGTTGAACACAATGGAATAAGATTGGAAATCTCGTCTTTTCCACCCAGTCTCCAAGGTATTAAGTGGTGCAGATGTAGAGAATCATCCACTTTGTTACACCAAGCACATTTATTCATAAATTTCTCTAAAATTAATATCCGCAATTCTTTCCAGGCTATTCTACTCCTAATTTTTGTCCTTTCATCCTTATTATATCCACCCTTCCAATGTCGTGCTTCCTTTCCAGTAAATTGCCTTAACCATAATCCAGTACACCTTCTTGAACAGAAGTTATTCTCACTTACCCCCGATGGACTTCGGGTCATTTCTTCACCACAAGTTCCACATGTGAGAAAAATTGTTTTTTTCTTGAATTCAAATTTTGCCTTACAGCTTTTGTTGCAATAAAATTTTGCAAGAGGATTCCTTTTTGTCGTAGCCCCTATTTTAGAGGGTGCTCTATAAAAAGACTTCCCACAAAATGAACACTTAATATTTAGTGTCTGTTTTTTTAGCCACATACATTTACGACACGTCTTGGATTGCACCTGTTTCACACTATTACAAACGGGACAATTATCGTATTTATGTTTACAAGGCATGTCTAGCCTACTAAATATTGCAATGATAGACAAATCGCGGCATAAGCTACTACTTCCCTCAACTTATTAATGTAGCTTTGTGAACCCACTGACAATGTCAGTCGCCATCCCGATTTTTATAGGTCTTCATTTACCCAAGAACCGTTTCTCGCTCTCTTGCTTTCTTAATGCCCGAATCGGGGCATTTTCTTCTCTCAATATCTCTTCCCACTGTTCTTCACGCTTTTCACGCATAAACCTAAGCGCAGGAGATTCTTTCTTTGGTTTTTTCTTGGACTTATACATCTCCCTTTCAAGTGAAGTATAACATCTTGGAGTTGACTTAGTATTAAATCAGTGGATTTTATGGTGGATTGTAAGGTCTTTAAAGGAAATTATGTTAGTTGACTTCTCTTTAGTCCCATCCCACATTTATAACAAATATATTCGTTCCCAGTACCGCTTAAATAAAAATCTACCTGTTTTCTCTTGCAATAAAAACAATCAAATTTACCCAGGTATTCTTTTCTTTCCTCTCCCATCTTATTCATCTCACCCAGGGATTCGGCGACAATACTCTTAGTCATCTTTTGTATCCTGATTATGTCGCTTAGATATACCTCTTCTATTTCTCTACGAGTGCTCATTTATTTGCCCGCGATTTTAGCTTCTTTCCACAAAAAGGACACCTCTTCATTGATCGTGGTATATAGAAAGTCGGGACAGCGGAATGACTTATGTCACCACTTTTTAAATAGAAACGCCCGTTCTTTAAGACGAAATCACCACCTCTGTGATAATCTTCAAACCCTCCACAACAATATTTCATTTATCTACCTCGTTAGACACGAATTCCCGCGGGCAAATCTCGAATCCCTCATTATAAAGCCACAAGATAAATAAATCTATGTAATAAATTGACTCATCCAGGTCGTCAATTTTGTGGCATTTCCAAAACTTACCCAACAACTCTCCAGCTTCTTTCTTATTCATTCTTCTTGCCCGCGTCTACTGCGTTAGACACAGATACCGTACTACACCCTGTATTCCTTACACCCATGGTCGCGGGCATATACCTAATATACCCCCTTACCATATGCTTGTCAATGTATCTCTAACATAGTGTCACTACCAGTGAATATATTGTTTGCCACAAGAGCACCATCACCAAGTATGACAAGCTTCTCTTCTATTCTTGAGTCCCTTAAAACCTGATTGTAGCCGTAAAAAATCTTATCTGCTCCCCCAAAATCAGCAAATGCTCTCTGGTGCCCAAACTTCTCAGACTCTCTACGTTTTTCCCCTAAGGTCTTTTTAAACATAATGTGAAAATTAAATATTCTCATTTTTACCTCAATATACATAATACTCCACTCCTATATGCTTGTCAAGAACTACCTATACTTATTCATAACTATACCTAATATTGACAAGCTTGATAAATCATAGATTTATCTGCGCAGTTAAGTCTTCGACTTGACAAGTATGGCGATAATAAGACTTTTATCCCGCCCATGACGTTTTAAGCCTTTTCCCCGAGTGTTCATTTTCGCGGCATGTCCATAAATCATGTACATACCCATTCACTGAACACCACTATTAAAGTACCCCACTATGCCACCAAACCCCCTACGCTATATATATACAACACAAAAGAACCCGCTCTCCCCTGTTGCCCCTCATCTTAGTTACGTATATATACTCACTAAGACCCATTATGCTGTAAAATACTTTCTGTATTTAAAGTGTGGTTATCTTCAACACTAATCACCCAGAGGGGGAAACGGGTCTCTTTGTGGGGTCTATGGGCATGGTGGATGGGGTCTGGAGTTGACATAATATCCATTATGCGACACAGTGTACCCCCGTTGAGCGTGTCGTAGTGGTCGTATGACCACCATTTACTCAGTATCATGGGGTGTTTTACTCAGTGTTGGGGGATATCGGGTTATGGTATGGTGAGGGTCAAGGCGTGAACCGAGACAAGCCCCAGACGCTAGTGATTGAAGTGTAATGAGAATGGTTCTCAATTACCTAGAAGAATCATACATAAGGTTCTCTAGGTCTTCAATCCGTTGCCTTAACTCCTTGGTCTCTTCTAATCTTTTAATAATTGCTCGTGCATAGAGCCAGGATAATCTCCAACCGTATTGAGTATTACATCTCTTTAGGTGTTCTATTATCTCTTTAGTAGTCATTGTTCTTTACCTCTTTATGGATTATAAGGTTTGCCGCGATTATTGCTGTAGTGGGGCTGTGGTGGCTGTATTTGCCACGATTTACCTAATATTACCAAGCACAGGGAACTTAACATCTTTTAGTCTCATCTTTAGCTCTTCATAGTCTTGGAGGGTTTTAATTATTGCCGCGATTAGGTCATCGGGTAATTGATGTGGTTTACTAAATAAGGCTAGGTCGCCCTTGTACTCTTTATATTTCTGTAGGTAGTTAATCATTTCTTTAGTATCCATTATCTTATTCTCCTTGTGGTTATTATAAGCCATGCCACGACTTATTGTCAAGTACTTTGATGTCTAACAGGGTAGACTAAAAATAAATGAAGAAAAGACTTGACTTTTACTTTAATGGGCATATTATAAGAATAAATGAGAAAAAAGGAGAATAGAATGAAAAGAATTACAACGCAAAGAGGTATGAGGCCATTTATATCAGCTATCGTCAGGGGTAGGAAAAGTGAAAAAATAATGAGGGGCGAAACCGTAGAAATAGAATTAAATGGGTTAGAGTATAAAGCACTATGGCACAAAGAGAAAGGTTTATATGTAGAGGCAAAATAGTCGGGGCAAGAAAAATGATTAAAGGTAACTTGAGGAGAGAAATAAATTTCAGAAAGGTTATGGTTGAAAACTGCTCAAATTGTAGTTCAGGATATTATGAAGATGGCATATTTCGTTGTAAGAAATACCCAGGAGAGATTAATTTTAAGGAAACATATGGGGTTGAACAATATTATACTTGTAAATATTGGGATAATAAATCGGGCAAGTAAATAAAGTGATGAGAAAAGAAGAGAATTTAAAAAAGTTAATCCCATTAAGATTTATTAACATGACCAAGGCTGAACTATTAAAACAGGGAAAAGAGTATTATAAGAAGAGTCTTTGGTGTCAAGTAAGTATGCCCAAAAAAGAATACTTAAGAAAACTAATAGAAGAATGGAAAAAGGAGAGTGAGAATGAAACAACCACAAAAGATTCTTAAAAAGCACATTAAAAAGGGTAACTGTGCGGGGCGTAAACAAATCGGAGATGATGTCTATCTCTATGGACTAAAAGCTTATCATGGGGAGGGTTGTACTAAATGGATAAAGTTACCACAATAAAAAGCAAGTGTTGTAGAGCTAAAGTTGAAATAAAATACTATGAGAGACACGTGTTTTGTATTCCATTTGGTAGTGTAGGCTCATTTTGTTCTAAGTGCCATAAACCATATAAGCTAAAATCGGGGCAATAGTATGGGATTATACTTGCCACGAAATCTAACGTGGTAGATAAATAAAAAGGAGATGAGATGAAAAACTTAACAATTTACAGAGGTGATTTTAGGAAAAGTCAAGATTATCCCAATGAATCATTATTTGAAGGAATACTTGCGGACCTTAAAATACCAGGGGAAAAATGGGATTCTATTGATGAGGTTACTATTTCCATGATTGATGATGACAATATTGAATATGAATAAAGGAGTAAGTAATGAAAGAATGGCGGTGTCCCTTTTGTAGTGGAAGAGATTTTAAATGGCTACACAAAAAGAAATCTAAGCGTAAAGTAAAAATCTGCGAAGGATGCTTCGAGAAAATGAGACTGTGGGCTATTGATGATGAGCAAGATTATTACATCGAATAAAAAGGGAGGTTTAGATGAATAAGGAAGACGCAATAAAGTTAATCACAGTGACGAAAGCCATATCTGCCTTTACCAGGAATTTTGTAGAGTGGCTATATAAAAATGATTATGTGATTTTAAGCCCAAAAGAGCATGATAAATTAAAAGAGTGGCATGAATGTGCGAAGACTTGTGGATGGAATGACACAAAAGGAGATAAAAATGGAAAAATTAAAGGCGAGTAAAATCCAAGTTTGGCGGTATGGAACTATGCTTCGCACTGTAAGCAAAAAAGAGGCAATCGAGATGGTCAAATCTGGGTTGTGGGTAATTATGACCGAGCAAGCTATCGCAAGCGTGGAGTAAATTAAGATGAAGATAGAAACTACTACCCCATCAGGAGAAAAAATTATAGTAAGCGAAGAAGTAGGCGGAGTTTATGGTGGTCGCCTTAAATTTAGAATCATTAGAGACAATAAAGAGTTGGCATTTTGGTTTGAATTGTATCTAAGGGATTTTGAGAAAATAGCAAGATGTTTTTTAGAGAAAGTAAATCGGGGCAAATAAGGAGATAAACCATGATAGGAACAAAAGACCTTGTATGTTTTATGAAGATAAGAGTAGGTAAAACATTTCGGTATGCAGATATTGACAAAGAAATGGTTTTTGAAATCATAAAGAGGTTGCGGGCATATGATAGGATTTGCCACGATTTGGAACAACTAATTGCCACGTTGTCTAACGTGATAGACTAAATAAAAAGGAGAGTGTGATGACTAAGAAACAAAAAGAGAGCTTAATCAAGGCATTGAAGATTCGCATGAAACAATTCGAGGCTAGATTCAATGGAGAGCCTACGGCTTACCCACTCAATGATGGACACCACACAAGAGATGTGTTGACCACATTAGCAGTATTGGAGGGTAAAGACAACGCTGATGCCCTACTCGACATGATGCCAATAAAACTGTAATTCAAGGGAGGTAAGAATGAAACAAAATTCAATTATTATTGAGCACAAAGAACTAGATTTAATTAAATCGCAGGGTATGATAAGGAGGATTCTCCTTGACATACACACGAAACCAAAAGACAGGGAAGAGGCAGAGCGACTTCTGCTGAGAATAAATAAGGCTCTTGACCAATCGGGGCAAGTAGGTAGGAGTAAGAAATGATAGTAAAATATAAATCATTTGGAAGTTATGAACGAAGATTAAATAGGATACAGCTACGGGGTGAAGTAACAACAATATTAAACCAAGTAATGGATAAACTCTACAAAAAGGGGGAACATTTTTGGTTAAAGTCGGCTGAAATTATAGTCGAGGGGTCTAAGGAAGACAAATCGGGGCAAGTAATAGGTATTGCCACGAAATCTATCAGGATAGACAGATGAAATATTGTTGCAGGAAACTAAAGCAAGTTATAGATGATTTTAGCGTGTGGGACGATAACTTCATAGCACCGCCAGTCCCCGATGATGGGTATAAAAACTGGTGGATATGGATGAGTAAACCAGATAAGGGATATGACATTTATTTCTGCCCTTTTTGTGGCAAAGAAATAAAAGGAGAGTGAAGTGATTAAATTGCAAATAGACATAGAGTTCATAAAAGAACAAGCCGAGTATTTTAAGAATCATGTGTGCAATAAAGAACTAAGTGATTGGCAAATAGAAAATGAGCTTATCATGATGTTCAAAGAGGCGGGCGTTGAAGTCCAAAAATCGGGGCAAATAAGGAGATGAAACATGATAGAAACAAAAGACCTTGAAGGGTTTTTGAGGGGGAATGTTAATTATAACTACCCCAACAAAATAGACATAGAGTATATGGAAGAAATCATAAAGAGGTTGAGAGAAAGAGATGAGTTACTGAAGGATAAGGATCGGGGCAAGAATGACTAAAGACGATATAGCTCAGGGAATGTCAGAAATCTATATGTATAACTGTAGTAGATGCGGGCAGGGTAATTTAAGTAGAGATGAAGTATTTGCCACGAAATCAGGCACTTATCTGTGCCTAAAGTGTTGGCATAAGTCTAACGCAGTAGACAAAGGAGGAAATAAATGATTATTTTCAAGAAATTTGGTAAGACAATTAAGATTCGTGACAACCACTGGAAGAGATTAAGGGCAAGGTATAACCCCAAGGATGCAGTCTTCGATGATGAAAATTACTTGTACAAAATAAAAAGAAACTGTCCTTTTTGTATGCGCTATTCCGAATGCGCTGGCTGTCCATTTGAAGTATTTGATACAGAGGGTTGCATCACATTCCTTGAGCGGGTTTTTCCAGATGGGACAGAATTTGAGTCTGGCGAAATTTCAGAAGTTACTTGGGATGAGAGCTACGACAAAGAAGCTCGAAAGCAATTGAATAGACTTTAACGCATGATGGACAAAATAGAGGCATCACAATGACCGAATCATCAGAGATATTATTTTGTTACAAGTGTAACAGGAGAGAGTCATTCGTGGTAAGTGGTTCGGGGCAAAAGGCTATATGTCTAAAGTGTAGAATAGAAGTCTTAGATTTGCCCGAACTTCGGTGTAAGGCAGTGCATGACTGTCTTTTTGAGATGCTCGGTAGGGTGTCTAACAGGGTAGACTAATGAAAGACACAAACATCAGTAAAACAAGGCAAAATATACTCAAGGCATTACGCAATCACTCTTATGACACTAATCAAGGGTTCAAGGATGGATTTTTTAATCACCGCATCGTTAGGTTAGAAGAAGCCTGTTCGGTTGTTCGTTACCATCTCAATAAGGCAATTAAAATTCGGGGCAAGAAAGAATGCAACAATTACAAGATGCCCTTATACTAGACCATCTAATGGAGATGTTCTTTAAATGATTGCCCGCGAAAGTCTAACCAGATAGACAAATGAAGAAGGTTTATTGTAAAAATTGTAAGTGGCGTGGAAATAAACGCGAGAGATGGATGTGGTGTCTTTTGGGAAATGTAGCAGTGAAGTGGAGTTGTTACTGTGTGCAATACAAACGCAAGTGGTGGAAATCCTGGATAAAAGGAGGAGTAAATGAGATGTCCAAAATGTGGAAGTAATAAAATAGAGACATGGCACTCTGGGGGAAGGACAAAAGCTCGGTGTTTACTTTGCCTATGGCATGGCTTACTGGGTTCACTGAAATGAAAACAGGATACGAATGTACGAATTACTTCAGAGGCATAGATGGACTTGGGAACTGTGATGATGAGTGTCAATGGTGGCACGGGGGGCTTTGTCCTTGTGTAAAAGGAAGTGAGCATTGGGATGGCATAGAGCATGACATGAAGGAGAAAAAAGGAAAGAATGGAATAAGGAGGAAAAAATGCAAGAAATAGTATATGAGGATGGAAAAAAAACAAAGAAAAAATTTGAATCTATTTTGGCAGCAATAACAGATGCAGGAGAAAAAGCTAAACAGAAACAGATTAAGAGTTTGAAAATTACAAGAATCATCCCAAGCCAAAAACGGAAAAGGTAGTGTCGGATAAGTCATTATGTCAACTACAGGAGGAAAAAATGGGGAGGAATCGTAAATATTGCTCGGCACAACCATACCTTGACTATATCGGGGTATCGGAAAAGGAGAGAAGAATGAATAAAGATTACATTATGCAGGGCATGAGTAAAATTTATTTCTATGCTTGCCACAAATGCGAGCAGGGGAAAAAAAGTAGGGATGAGGTATTTGCCCGCGATTCCCGCCCAGGGTATCCGAAGGCAAGATATATCTGCTTAAAGTGCCTATATGAAGAAAAGGGGAAATAATGACCGAAAGTAGCGAAATACTTTTCTGTGAGAGATGTAACAAGAGGGAGTCATTCGTGGTTTCGGGGCAAATAAAATGAACCTCGGTAAGTGTAATAATTACCCGCGACTTTCGCGATAGATACTAAATAGGAGGTATAAATGATTCACGTAACATTAACGCCAAATAAGCTCTCTCTAATAGGCTGGATTTCACTCTCCTTCACATTGCTGATTATATTGATCTGGGGAGCTAGTGTTCTCTCATTCTTGTTCAATGCGGTTGCGTTTGTTTGCTTTTTATGGAGTATAATATGGAATATAAAACGGCGCAAATAGAATGAACCTAGGTAAATGGGAAGTAATATTTTGGATGCCACGATCTTGGCTCTGGTCTAAAGGTGTTTATCCAAATAGACGTGAGCCCGAGTTTAGGTTTTGGAATTTCGGGGCAATAGAACTAAGACATTTCGGGGCATATAACGAGAAGAAAGTATGTAAAAAATGCGGTAAGGAGGTCTAATATGTGGTTTATTATCGGTTTATTCATTGGAGGTATAGTAGGATTCTTTACTGCCGCGCTATGTGCCGCGGCAAAGAGAGGGGATGAAGTCTATCGTGGTAGACGGAGGGAGAAATGAATAGAGAGAAGCTTTTAAGGCTCTTGGGTGCTATGTATGGAGAGTGTGTGCAACAAAATTGGTGTAACGAAACTGAGGAAGAATACCAACAAATCGTGGCACTTATAAAGAACCAACCTACTATCATGAACCTTAAGAACAAGAGCCTGGGGAAATTAGCAGAAGATTTAAAGATAAGTTTTTCGGCGGCAAAAATAGTATCCGACCACGCACAACCAGAAATCACCAAGAAAGACATTGAATGTTGGGCTACCGAAGCCCAAATTCGGGTTACGGCAGATAGACATTGGGGAGGCGTAGAAGATGTTATGAAAGAGATGCTTACTGAGATAGGTGTTAGTATTTGCCCCGAAAAGTCTACTGCGGTAGATAAGGAGGAGAAATGAGGGAATTAAAGAAAGAGGAGCTTATAAGAATAATCAACACTGCATTTGCCCATCTTTTAAAGGACATTAACTATAAGGAAACAAAGGCAAGATACGAACAGGCAAAAGAAGAAATCGTGGCATTGATAAAAATAGGTAGACTAGAGGTAACTGAGGAGTGGATAATAAAGAGAGCAGAAGAAACTGCCGCAGACTATCCAGACGTAGCCTTTCCAAATCTAATTACTATCTTCAAGGGATTACTCACCGAGGCAGGTGTATCTATCACGGTAGACCCCCACGGAAAATCGGGCAAGGAATAGGAGGTATAAATGAGTGAAAAGGAATTACAAGCAATGGAACAAATTGAGGAGTTAGCTAGTTATCTCTTAGAGTTTTTCCCAGATGAGATGAGAGGGGAGGGTGCTGTTGAACTAGCGATTAGATTGCTTAATAAACTCCGTGAAGTTCTATTGAAAGTACACATGGATAATTTACAGAAAATGGTAACAGGTGGACAAAGAAAGAAATCGGGGTAAATAGGGAGAATAAAATGAATGCTAAACACGAACTTAAAAACTTTATTGACCATTATGGATTAGGAGAAACCATCAATGCCCTGTCAGACATTTTCATTGAGAACTATAAGGACTCACTAAAACAGACACTTATTCGGGAATTCTTAGATGATATGACTTGTGAGTTTAGTATTAAATAATCGGGCAAGTAAATGATACCCCACACTATGAGAGAAGGTTTTATCGACGTTCTTTATTCTTATATTACTACTCTTAACTACTCTTATATTATTCTTACCGCGCGCCTGCATGCGCGTGGGGTGCTCTTGGGGGAGATATTCAAGAAAAGTGTCTACAGTTTGTCGACACCCTTTCTACGAGTGTCATCAAACGTCTACAACTGTCTACAAGGCATGCCATGTTGAGGGTTTTGTGTCCACCTCCTTTTTCCCGAGGCATGGTATGTCTTTTATATTGCCATGAAATGTCTAACGTGGTAGACGGGAGGATAAAATGAGTCATAGAAAATGGAAGATGAAAAACGGACAAAAGATTTGGATAAAAGACATGGAAGATAGTCACCTATTGAATACATTGAAACTTTTACAGCGCAACGCTTGGGCAGTAGAAAGCTATAACAGCAAGGTAGCCCTACTTGCATTACAAAGCCTACAAGGAGAACAAGCTATCTATTCAATGGAAAACGAGTTAAATAGAGACTGGTGGGAATTCTTACCCTCAATCTATAATAGCTTAATAGCTTATGCGAAGAAAAGGAAATTCTGGAACAAGGAACTTGAGCAAGAATTCAATGTAGAAAGAGAATGGGGTCAATGTTTCTCCAACATCTCACCATATTGGGTTAAAAATCGTGGCAAATAAAGAAAGTTCTTTACAATAAAGAGGGAAAGGCACATGATTAGTACATGCCCGCGAATCTAGCGGGTTAGACATTAATAGGAGGTTACGATGATTTTAGTTTTATTAGCCTTATTTTTTGTTTTAGTTGGACTCACTTGTATTTTGATTTACAACAAGACGGACAACTATAACGGAGAGGGTTGGTTGGGTACTGGTGTATGCTTGGTTGTAATTACAGGAATTTGTCTATTGATTTGTATCATCTCCATATCAATTAAAGAAGTAGAGGCAAATGCGTGGATTGCGAGAATCGAGGCAGTGAGAGGAACATTCGAGTCTGCACGAATTGATAAGGATGTTCATCCCCTAGAACTTGCGGCAATCCAACAGAAAGTAGCAGATAAAAACGAGTGGATAGCTAATGCACAATATTGGGCCAGTTGCCCCCTGACTAATTGGTTCTGGAGTAAAAAGATTTCGGCAATAAAGCCAATTCGGTAGGAGGCAAAATAATGAGAAAAATAATTAAGGTTTTTATGATTATCATTGCCATTTCTCTTTGCTCATGTATCGCTGGAAGGATAAGTTACAACACACATCCCGATTATAACTTCTCACCTACACGCCAATCAGACGTTACCGTTTATAATAGGTTTTTACCAGCAAGGGAGTTTATCATTATTGGACGGCTCACTATAACAGAGAAGGCTCTAACCAGTATGAAGATGTCTATAGCGAAGCTAAGGAAATTGACAGCAAGGATGGGTGGTAATGCGGTATTGATTAGTAACACTCGAATTGCATGGATACGATACAGCGAAGCCGTTACCATTGGGAGCGCGAATATATATAACTATGGCTACGCTACGTGGGGAACGCGGACAAGAGGGTACAGCATGAATGTACCATTTGCTATATTCCACTACTGTTACGCAATAAGGTTTCTCGACTACGAGGAGACTGTTTTGAAGAACCAAGTACGGAGTAGCATAAATGTTGAGATTAAGAGCGTAAACTGGGATACAAGGGAAGTATCTGTTTGTTTCGGAGCACCGTATCCGATATTCTTTAAGGCTATATCATTGGATTCTGTCCTACCCGACTTGGATACACGCACAGCACTGGTTTACTACAGTGATGGTAGCATCACCCTAGAGTTTGAAAAAGATGGTGTTTCAAATAAGACTTTGCTTGAAGAGGTATTTAAGGAGGTTAAATAATGAAGTATAGATTTCAAGGAACAATAAAGGCCATTACGTTCAAAGATGCTCGCGTCTCGGTCTTGTTAGAAAATACCACGTTCATGTCTAACGAGGGAGACTGGAAGCAATGGGTAGACTGGAAACTAATAGAGGGTGGTAAGTATAAGAAAGGCGAGGTGTGGGTAAGTGCATTTGAGGAAAGTGCCCCCGAAGTGTTTCAGGCATGTAAGATGATAGAGAAGGGTTCGGAGGTGGAAGTTGAAATATTCAAAACAGAGAAGGGATTTTTGAACATCAATAACATAAATTTGAAAGTGCCCGAAAAAGATATTAATGCGGACTTAGAACCACCTGATGCTAAGATAGAAATACCAGAAGGGGGAAGTGTTTTATTCCCTGAATCGGGCATTGTAGCTACGAGGGCATCTGATATGCCGTCATCCACCCAACGAGACCCCGACAGCCCCGAAGCTCAGGCAGAGAGGTTAGTAGAGTCTATCGCAGTAGACACTCAGAGTCTTTTGATAATCCGACAGACTTGTTGCAAGGCCGTAGGGGCTGGGATGAGGCTTGAGAATGAAAATGATGCCGAGGTAGCCGTGGCAATAGCAAAGAGGCTTGAGAAATATGTACTTACGGGCGAATGACAAAGGCAAAAGCACACACCCGTTATAAGTCAGAAGATGGTACTCGACTACCAGGAGTTACAACTTTGACAGGGCAACTGGGGTGGAATAAACAAATACTGGTGAATTGGGCTAATAAAAAAGGGCTCGAAGGAATTAACACAAATAAATACGTGGACGATAAGGCTGAGATTGGGACGTTAGCACACAAGATCGTGACTAATAACTTACTGGGGAATACGACATGTACAGATGACTATTCTATGAATCAGATAAGGTCTGCCAAGAATTCGGCAGATAGTTGGTTCAACTGGGCGAAAGAAAAGAAGATAGAACCCATACTTATAGAGACACCCTTGGTGAGCGAACATTATGGATATGGAGGAACTCCCGACATATTTGCAAAGGTAGATGGTGTGAATGAGTTAATAGACTTAAAGACGGGGGCTGGGATTTTCCCCGAAATGGTCATCCAGGTTATTGGATACAAAAAACTTCTTGAAGAACATGAATATGCGGTCGATAAAGTTCGGATATTAAATATCCCTCGCTCTAAGGGTGAATCATTCAAGGAACAAATTGTTGAAAATCACAACATTGCCTGGGAAATCTTCCTTAATTGTTTGTCAATTTATAACCTAAGAAAGGAGTTAAGTCGGCAATGATAGGAAAACCAACGTGGGGTAAAGCTGTAGACGTGGAAGATATCGAGCCTAAAGAGGAAATGAAGAAGAAAATGTCTTTTGAAACAATGGGAACATTCCCACTACCTAAAAATAAGAAAAAATTCATAGCAAAGGGGATGAGAAATGTAGGGTTATTAGCAGATGAACTTTTTAAGGATACCACTATACGCAACATAATATCTCTAAAGGTTATCACAGAATATGAGTAGAATATAGTAAATCGCGGCAAACAGAATGAAAGAACACGATAAGGATTTAGTACGCCAGTGGTGTGATGCCTGTGAGAGAGAGTATGCCGAGAAATGTTGGGAATGCCCGCTGTGGGGGTTGATTCACGGTATGGGCAAGCACTACACGCGAGGCTGGACGATGGCGCAGGTTTTCAGGTGCTATATGAGGATGTCGCCGTCACCAGAGAGGGCGCGGCAAATAATGGAAGATACTATCGGGATGCCACTTAATGTGGTAAGGCTTCTCTTAAGGGAGATAAGGGATTATGAGGATTACCACGATGTGTCTAACGAGATAGACACTGGTAAAATAATAGGAGGTTTAAAATGAAAAGTTTTCAAGAGATTTCCATTAAGCACATGGACAATGGAATAAAGGTTAAGATAGGGTGCAAAAAGTTAGTTTATCAACAAAAAGACCTAAAACAATTCTTAAAAGACCTAGAGAATTACCTTAACAATCCAGAAGAAACAGAAAAGAAAATTCGGGCTAGGTGGAAGATAAACGCAGATGACCCACAAACGGGTTTCGTAACTGCTAATTATATCGTTAGCACTGGTATCAGTGGGGACTGATTACCCCCCTCCTTCACCATATAATCCGTGGAGACCATATCCTTGGACAATTTATCCAGAAAGAGAGTGGAAACAAAGACAAATTTGGGGACCAACCTAGTGTGCTTGGTGGAGAAAAGAATGAATATCGGAGATGAGATAGATGAGGACGATAAGAAATTAGAGGAAGAATATAGAAAATTATTCCCACCGAAAAAAAGGAGATTTACATTTACTGAAATAAGAAATAAATACAGGAGGAAAAGAGATGGAAAGATTAAATCAAGATGAACTTTTAAGGTGTCTTGATGTATGTTGGTCTCTATATAAAACATCTCAAGATGAACATCAATTAATGCAACAGGCCTATGGGCAAATAGAGGAATTAATCTTGTGCGATGACATGGTGCAACAATACAGGGACGAAATGGAGGCAGAACAAGCAGAAACAGAACTTAATTATATCGAGATTATTTTAGATTTACATGGACAACTAATAGAGATAAAAAGGCTAAAAGAGTTATTAAATAGGAGGGAAGAATGGAAATAAGCAAAATAATTGATGAAATCAGTGATTACTTTGGGGACAGAAGTAGGACAAAACAGGAAACACTAGATGGGCTTGAGGAGATTTACACTGAATTAGAGGGCATGATGAGTTGCCTGGAGGATGAATTAGAGAAAGAATAATCGGGGCAAAAATTATGAATAAACAAGAAAAAGCTGACATAGCCTTCGACTTGTATCAAGAAATCTTAGATACAATACCCGAGGAGACTTTACGAGTCTTTAAGCTCGGGCATCTATTCAAGCGTATAAGAGATGAGAAGCTTTTTAAATGCCTCGATTCGTGTTGCGATAATTTCGAGCAGTTCTGCGCCGACCCTGATGTAGGATATCAACGTGCCACGATCTACGCCTACATAGAAGTCTGGGAAAAGTATATTGAGGAACTACACTTGTCCATGGATACTTTGCGAGGAATTACATACTCAAGATTACGGAAAATTCTACCAGTGGTAGATAAAGACCCCGACAAATGGCTAAGTCGGGCAAGAACCCTTAGTCCAAAAGACCTGATAAATGCGATTAGAAAAGAAAAAGGGCGAGAACCCATGAAGGAGGTGGTAAGAAAGCAGGATTTGTCTGGGAGATACTTAGATTATGCAAAGGCATACGGTTGTATACATCATAGAAACCGTAAGCCAGAGATGGCACATTTCCCGAAAACGGATAAGATGGGGGGACTTAAAACTCATGTAATCCCCCTTTGCCATCTCTGTCATATAGGGGAACTACACACAATCGGGGTAGATAGTTATTTTAGTCTGCATAAGAACCAGATTTGTGACTATTTATTCAACTTAATAGATAAATTATATGAGGAATTAAATGCCACGAAATAGGAGGAAAGATGAAGGATTTAAAAATTTACTACCAATTTAGCGAACCTTTCGAGGGGATAAACCCAGGTTTTGATAGGGCGATTGAAAAACTCGCCAAAAAAGAGGGACTTAAATTTATGGGTTCTGGCGTTGAAATTGGGAAAGGAATTAGAGATATTCATTATGGAAAAGAAGAAAAATCGGGCAAATAATATGTCTAACCCAGTAGATTCAAGAGAGGTTAATAGCTGGTGGGAATGCCACGTGTGTCACCGCCAGTTTGATGAGGGTACAGACAGGATGGTTTATATTATTGAAGATGCCACGATTTGCCAGAAATGCTATGACGGGGGAATTCTCTGGGCAATAAAAAGGGCATGGGTAGAAAAGCGTCTAATGTGATAGACGGGAGGTAAGGATGAAGAATATTCAAACCATAGGTGACGATGAGATTGAAATCGTCCCACTTATAGATAAACAAACAAAGAAGCTCCTAAAAGAATTGCTCATAAAAACCAATGATTTAATCATGCTCTTAAGTCATCCAATGTATCTTGTGAAACCGAAAAAATCGGGCAATGAATGAAACTATCACAAGAGGCATTAACCAAGATAGCTGTCGCGGCAAAACTCGGCAAAACCAAAGACATTCAGGCAGCAATAGACGAGGCACTGGATGAAATTGCTAATAAAAAGTCGTTGGCAGAGGAAGTTAAGGAATTCGTAATGTCTACAGATGGCTACTTTTTTTCTACAGAAGTCGTCAAAAC
>SDBU01004024.1_pt1 | contig 18365 bp, 19 predicted proteins | sample 2277071 | NCBI WGS metagenome assembly SDBU01 (sample SAMN10397929, study PRJNA504765) | marine sediment metagenome | isolation source: marine sediment core GS08_GC12, 126 cmbsf | place: Arctic Ocean: Gakkel Ridge, Loki's castle | collected 2008 | reverse complement strand
CCTGCGTAGAATGGATTATCCAGAACAGGGGACTCTTTCAAGAATTCCTGGGTCTTTATCAGCCTTTACCTATTCTGGTGAAAATTTAACAAAGTTCTGCTCCCTGTATTCTCTTGCTATTATCTTTCCTTTATCTCCCAGATTGTGCCTTCACAGTTAGCAGTGTCTAAAGTTGGATAAGTTTATGTTCAAACTGTGAACATTATACCTAAATAAAAAAGGAATGTCAAGGAAGGGGGAAGGGCGTCTATATTTTTAATTGCCTGATCTCCCCTTTAAAAAATTCCTTTATTTTATTCCAATCTGCTTTTTTTAACATTTCCGGCGGTTCATCACCCTCAGCATCAACAAAATAGACCAAACTCTTCTTTATATGAACATAATTCATTGCCAATTTTTTGAACTTTTTGTCGTAGAGGGATAAAATATTTCTAAGAGGCGTAGAATTTTTGCAAATAAAGTAAAGGTCAATGAAATCCCGTTTGGCGCCTCTTGTTGCTACTGCATCAATCTTCATTACTCCAATCTCTCGTATATCCAGAATTTTTATTCCACGAAACTTAGCAAAAGGAAAAAGAACTGAATAGGGATAGTAAAAAAGACTGAATCTAATCCCTTCAAATAGACCCAAAACGGTTTTTTTACTGGCCTGCTCCAATTCAAATTTTCCAATATTGGATATTTCTTTAGCCACCAATCTCGGGTCAAAATCCTCCGGCGTGAAAAAGTCCAAGTCCACCGAGATTCGGTGGCCTAAATGTAATGCGGCTCCTGTTCCACCGGCAAGATAGCTCTTTTTTATTGTCTTTGATTTGCCTAATATGGCCAGAACCTCTTTTGTATTTTTAAATAGGATTTTTGTAAACATTTCATTTTGTCTTTATCTATTCCTAAAATTAGAGCCCAGTAATTTGCACTTTTAGGGGATAATCTTCTGCTCTTTGAGGCAACCTCTTTAATGGCTTTGAGGTCAAAATTGTTGGTGAGCCAGTTGATTGCTTTACTATCCCCATATTCCAGGATTCTTTCGATAGTGAAGGTAGAATTTCCTTTTTTGTTAAAGGATTCTACCTTCACATCCCAAAAATATTTATGGAGGTAAAATGGAATAATCATAAATTCCTTCTCTTGAATCATTCGTTCAAACTGTGAACATTATACCTGAATAAAAAAGGAATGTCAAGATAGCAACCATTTCCACACTGGAATAACTTCTATTTTAAATTTGTCTACTTTAAACTCGTCTTCCTGTGTTTCTGTGAGAATAAATCCTTCTTTTAAATTAAACTCTTTTAAGGCACCTATTAATCCGCTGATTAGAAGCACATTAGGAGAAGATAAATATTTGCTACATTTCGTTAAGCCCTCCCTCTGTATGATTCTTTCGGAATTAAGCTTATCCTCAATTAATTCCCGCTGGTCAACAATGATGTTTTTTAGATATTCTTTATTCATACCTTATAATTCAATTCTCTCAATGCAAATATTATTCAATATTTGCAACATAAATGCAAATATTCCTTCTGTCATTCCCGAAGTTAGTAATCGGGAATCTATTCTTAATGCATTCCTAAATTGGCGATTGTATCGAGGAGGTTCAGGGAAAACTTATTATTTATTATTTTTTGTTTGGAGTCGGTGATGAGAAGAAGGGAATTTTCGTCATCAATTTCTCCTGGCGATGCTTTAGAGTAAGTAATGTCCTTTTTACCGAGATTGCGTAAGGCAATCTCGGTGATGTCCGCCAATTCCCCGTTCCCGGAGATGATGAATTTTCTTTTTCCTTTTTTATATTCGGCTAAAAGGATTGTCTGAATCCTAAATTTGATTTCCTTTAAGAAGTGAAAACTATAGGAGAGATATTGATGAGTTCTCTTTATTTTTTGGGCTATTCCCGCCGGGGTCAGAAAATACTTAACCTTGCGCCGATTCAACTGGCTAATTTTGACGTAGCCCTTGCGGATTAATCTTTTTAAAAGGATGTTGGTCATCCCCAGGGAGAAACCGAGTTGCAGGGAAATCTCCCTCTGGGTCCCCACCGGGTCCTTGCTTACTTGGCTGAGAAGTTTATACTCCTTTTCTCCAATCTCTGAATTGTCCATTTTTATTAACCTGTGTTCAAACTGTGAACATTATACCTAAATAAAAAAGGAATGTCAAGGGAAAGACGAGATTCTTCAGCCGATGCTTCAGAATGACAAGAACGTCTGGATTCCTGCTTCCGCAGGAATGACAAGCATACGAGAGATTGCCACAACCTTCGGCTTCGCAACGACAAAAAGAGAGAACGCTTCAGAATGACAACTTATTCCTCCCCTCAATTGATGGGAGGGGTTGGGGAGGGTGGATTCAGGATGATTTCTGCGGCAGAGAGAAGGTCGGCGGTAATATAATCCGGTTGCTTCTGCCAGTTCTTTGTCTCTTCTTTGGATTTGATTTTTCCGGTAAGAACAAGGATTGTTTTTGCTCCGATATTTTTTCCGGCTAAAATGTCTATTTCGCTATCACCAACAAAAAAGGTCTTTGCAAAATCAATAGGTCCCAGGTCTTTTTCCGCTTTTTTGAATAAGCCGGCTTTTGGTTTGCGGCAGGAACAATTATCCTCATCGGAATGAGGGCAATAGTATGCCTTTTTAATTCTCCCCCCGGATTTTCTTATTTCTTCCTTCATCCTTTTGTTGATTTTCCTTAATGCCTTTGGGCTAAAGAGACCTTTACTTACCCCGGCCTGATTGGAGATAATGATAATTTGATAGTTTGCTTCGGTTAATTTCTTCAATGCCTCCTTTGCTCCCGGTAAAAAAGAAAATTCTTCCCATTTCTTTGCGTAGGCCTTGGGGTAGTATTTACCGATTACCCCGTCCCGGTCAAGAAAAATATTTTTTTTCATTTTAACCCCGTTGTTTCATCCCAGCCATACATAATGTTCATATTCTGGACCGCCTGACTTGCTGCCCCTTTCATCAGGTTATCTATGGTGGAAATAACGATTGCCTTATTTTTATTGGCGGTAAGCCCAATCTGGCAGTAGTTTGTTCCCAGGACATCCTTTGTCTGCGGGAATTCCCCTTTGCCTAAAACTTTTACGAATGGTTCCGAGGAATAGAAATTTTGGTAAAGGTTTAGAATTTCGCTGGTTCCCATTTCTTGATTTAAGAAAACATAGATTGTAGTTAATAAGCCCTTATTCATCGGAATCAGATGTGGCACAAAGGTTAAGTCCATTTTCTCTTGGGCAACCCTTTCCAGAATCATTTTAATCTCCGGGGCATGCTGATGGCAATTGACCTTATAGGGTTTTAAGTTTTCATTGATTGCGGAAAACATAGATGAAGGGCTTAACTTCTTCCCCGCCCCGCTTGCTCCTGATTTGGCATCAACAATGATTTCCTTTTTTAAAAGACCTTTTTTTAACAAAGGAAGGATTCCCAAAATAGTTGCCGTAGGGTAACACCCGGGGTTGGCAAGAAGTTTTGCCTTTTTAATCTCCTCCCGGAAAATCTCCGGAAGACCGTAGACCGCCTGACTCAACAATTCAGGGTTTTTGTGTTTTGTCTGATACCATTTTTCATAAAGGGAAAGGTCGGGGAAACGAAAATCGGCCGAGAAATCAATGACCTTTTTTCCATTTTTCAGGAGTTCATCAACAAAAAGCATAGAAATAGTATGAGGTAAAGTTAGAAAGAAAATGTCGGCAAATCGGGAGGCCTCTTTCGGGTCAAAATTTTCCTCTATATGAATAGGATGAATCCCGTAGGGGTTCGATTCATCAAAGCCATTCCTATCTTTATCGGCAAGATATGTGACTTCAACCTCAGGGTGATGCGCAAGAATCCGCAGAAGCGTATTTCCCGTATGACCGCAAAACCCCACAATCCCCACTTTTACTTTATTCATTTTTTGACAAAATACCATTTTTTTATCTTTTAGTCAATTCTTTCTTGAAAACTAAAGAGGAAAGGTGTATAATTTCAATAGGAATGAGATTCAAAAATAAATTTGTTATTTTTAGTTTAGTCCTCCTTTTCTTTTTATCCATTTTAGTCCTTTCTCCTAAACTCTTCGCTCTCCTACAAAAAAAACAATCTTCCCTGCGGGAAGCACTTTTCTATACCAAACTTGACGACAATTATGTCCAGTGTCAACTGTGTCCGCGGAGATGTGTAATACCCGAGGGGGGTAGGGGATTCTGCGGGGTCAGAAAAAATATCGGCGGCAAATTATATAGTTTGGTTTACGGGAAACCCTGTGCGGTTCATATCGATGCGATAGAGAAGAAACCCCTCTTTCATGTCCTGCCTGGTTCCAGGACCTTTTCCATCGCTACCGCCGGGTGTAACCTTCGCTGTAAGTTTTGTCAGAACTGGCAAATCTCCCAGGCCAAACCGGAGGAAGTGCAGAGTGTAAATTTAGAACCGGCGCAGGTTGTTGCCAAGACGAAGGAATCTAACTGTAAAAGCATCACCTATACCTATACCGAGCCGACGATCTTCTATGAGTATGCCCTGGAGACGGCAAAGATTGCCAGGAAGGAAGGGCTGAAAAATTATATGCATTCTGCCGGTTTTATCAATCCAAAACCTTTAAGAGAATTATGTAAGTATCTTGATGCCGCCAATGTAGACCTGAAAGGATTCAGCGAGGATTACTATCAGAAATTTTGCCAGGGACATCTGAAGGATATTTTGAGGAGTTTGAAGATTATTAAAGAAGAAGGTGTCTGGCTGGAGATTACTAATTTAATCATTCCCACCTTAAATGATGACCCGAAATTAATTAGAGAGATGTGTATGTGGATAAAAGATAATCTGGGTGCGGAGACGCCGGTTCATTTTTCCCGTTTTTACCCGATGTATAAATTGAGGAATCTTTCTCCAACTCCGATTTCTACTCTGGAGAAAGCAAGGAAGATTGCCCGGGATGTGGGCTTAAAGTTTGTCTATATCGGAAATATCCCCGGGCATCAGGGTGAGAATACCTATTGTCCTGCCTGTCATAAACTTTTGATTGAGAGAGTGGGTTATTCTATCCTCGCAAATAATTTGGATAAAGGTAGATGCAAATTCTGCAGGAGAAAGATACCGGGAATATGGGAGTAAAGGAGAGAGAAACTTTTCTACGCAATCTAATTTTTTTCTGTATTTTCATAGAGTTCTTTTCTGTAAGGGAATTCTGCGAAGAGGTTGCGCTTCGGAAACTTCAAAGTAGTATTCCTTACGTAAGGTCGCGAACACCGATGCTCATCTCTTCTTGTAAGAGTGATAGCGTAAAGAACTCTTCTGAAGTAGAAATGACAAAAAATTTAATGATTGCTAAAGAAAAGTTTCTCTCTCAAGGGAAAAAAGAAAAAGAAAGATGGAAATGAGAAGAAAGGAACATTTTCTACGCAATCTAATTTTTTTCTGTATTTTCTGTAGTTGCCTGATTTATCAGGCGATGGGGATTTTCTGCGAAGAGGTTGCGCTCATAAAAAAACCGAATGTGGCGGGTACTTTTTATCCTGCTTCTGCGAAAAAGTTAGCTGCGATGGTGGATAACTTTATTGTTAGGGCAAAGGTTGAACCAATAGAGGGAGATATTGTTGCCATTATTGCTCCCCATGCCGGTTACCAGTTTTCCGGAGGGGTTGCCGGGTATTCTTTTAAAAGTATAAAAAACAGAAAGTATGAAACGGTAATCGTTATTGGTCCCAGTCATAATCTCCCCTTTGATGGGATTAGTGTATACAACAAAGGTTTTTTTGAAACACCTCTGGGGAAAATTAAGGTTGATTCTCTATTAGCCGAAAGATTAATCCGGGAAGATAAAAAAATAAAGTTTTATCCTCAGGCATTCGTTAGAGAGCATTCAATAGAAGTAGAACTTCCCTTTTTACAACGTTCCTTGAAAAATTTTAATCTTGTTCCGGTGGTGATGGGTAATCTTTCCCGGGAAAACTGTAAAATCTTAGGGAAAGCATTGGCGAAACTGGTTAAAGACAAAAAGGTGCTCCTTGTTGTTAGCACCGATATGTCGCATTTCTATCCTGATAAAGTTGCCGGTAAAATAGACAAGGGAACGATTGCAGAACTAAAGAAATTTAATCCTGAGAGTTTGTTTAATAAAATCTCCAGGGGTGAATGCAAACTTTGCGGTGCTGCTCCGGTTGTCTCAGGGATGATTGCGGCGCAGATTTTAGGCGCTGACCGAATCAAGGTTTTAAAATACGCCAATTCCGGTGACGTTACCGGGGATAAAAGCAGGGTTGTTGGTTATATGGCGGCAGTAATTTACAAAGAAAGGAAGGAAAAGATGGAATTAGATGAAAAGCAGAAAGAGAGGTTGTTAAAAATCGCCAGGAGTTCTATTGAGAGTTATTTAAAAAACGGAAAAATCTTGAAGTTTGAGGAAAATGAATCCCTGCTGATTAAGAAACAGGGGGCTTTTGTTACCTTAACCAAAGAAGGGAGGTTGCGGGGCTGCATTGGCTCTATGGTCGGGGTGATGCCTCTCTACGAAACAATAGCCAAAATGGCGGTAGAGGCCGCATTTAAGGACCCGCGTTTTCCTCCTTTACAAAGGGATGAGTTAAGCAAAATTCATATTGAAATCTCTGTGCTTTCAGAATTGAAATTGATAGACGATATTGACGAAATTAAGGTTGGCAGGGATGGCATCCTCATCAGAAAGGGGTTTTCTTCCGGCGTTCTTTTGCCCCAGGTAGCAACCGAATATGGTTGGGATAGAACTACATTTTTAGAGCAGACATCTCGCAAAGCCGGTCTTCCTCCCGATGCCTACAAGGAAGGTGCCCAAATCTATGTCTTCACCGCCCAGATCTTTGGAGAAGAATAAGGCAGAAGAAATTGAGGATTGCAATTAGGAAGCAGGTATGGGGTATGCCCAGGATAGGAATGAGAATGACACTGCCCAGAAGGGTCCCCAGCGAGGCGCCAAGGAGGTCAATTCCGTAAAGTTTTCCCCCGGTTTCAATCGTACCGTCTCCCCGCCCGCAGATTTTGGTGGCTAAAGGAAAAGCCATTCCCACCAGAAGACCGCTAATTCCACTGAGAAGAAAAAAGGCAAAATCCTGAAGGTAATTTATTTTTGCAAGAAGAATAAAGATGAAAGGCAGGATTAAAGCGTAGATGAAGATAGCGGCTTGAACTTTAATAAAGGCAGAAAGTTCTCTGCCTTCCTTCTTTTTGTAAGCTAAGATTGCCCCTATTCCCAGACCAAGCATAAAGCCGGCGATGAGAAGAGCAATCTTGGCGTAGACGTACCCGTAAAGAACCTGAAAGGAGATAAGGAGAATGACCTGGAGGAGGATACCCGAAAAGCCAATAGCCATTATGGAGAGATAAATGCGACCCCTTGTTTTCCTGATTGAAAAGGAGGCGATTAGAAAAAGGAGCAAAAGAAGAATGCTTAAATTGCCTAAGTTTAATTTCTCCAACCTTTCCCAGAAAAGAGCCCTTTGGGGGTTGAACATTAAAGCCCAGAGGACAACGTTGTAATAAAAGGAGATGGGACGAAAATCGTAATTTATGCGGGCGGTCTTTAATTCCCGGGAGATTTTCGCGCGCAAATAATCAATCCTTTCCTGGTAGAATTTCTGTTGGATATGGTAAGGAGTGAAAAAAACGGTTTTAATTCTCCTCTTTTTTAACCTTTTTATTAGCAGGTTGGCGCTTTCTTCCCGTGGAGTTGCTGAGGCCAGAATTAATAATTTTTCCCCGGGGATAAGGGTTAAATAGGGAAATGAGGTAGAAATGGTTTTATAGATGGAGGCATTATATTTAGCCACCTGTTTGGTGACGATATCTTCCTTGGAACTGATGTTAACCGCCATTATTCCATCCTTGCTTAATATGTTCTTTACCTCCCTGTAGAACTCTTTGGTGTAGAATCTATTCAATTGAACATTGATTGGGTCGGGAAGATTAACGATTACGATGTCAAAGGATTTCTGGCAATTTTTTACGAAGAACCTTCCGTCACCGTAGAATATTTTAACGCGCGGGTTGGCAAGAGAACTTTGCGCCTCCGGGGAAAGAAAATCCTTTGAGGCATCAATCAGTTTGGGGTCAAGTTCCACATAGTCCACACCGACTTTATATTTCAGTATTTCACCGATTAAAGCCGGACTGCCGCCGATTAAAAGGACATTTTTAGGGTTTTGATGGGAGAGCAAAACAAGATGGGCAAGTTCTTCATTGGTTTCCGTATCCTCGGTAGTGAAATATAAAGAACCCTGATGATAAACCAGATAGGTTTCTCCCTGCCTGGTTACCGCGATGTTTCCGTATTTCGAGTTGGTGTACTTGATCAGTGTTTGACCTTTGAATTGACGTTCTGCGGCTAAATCCCTGAATTTGTTTAAATTACCCGAACTAAAGAGATAAAGAGAAAAAATCAAGGATAAGATGCAGAGGAAAAGAATTTTAAACCTTCGGAGAAAAAAGGAAAGGATAATTGCTAAAGAAAGGTTGACTAAAATTAGAAAGGTAACAATGGGGAAACTTCCCCATCTCTCTACTAAAAAATAGGTGAAGACGATACCTCCGGTTGCCGCTCCTAAAGCGTCAAGAATATAGATGAAACCTACGGGATTTTTTCTTCCTTCCTTTTTCCATAATCTGGCGGCTAAAATAAAGGTAACACCGAAGAGAAAGGAAAGCGGCATAATGAGGAGGAAGGAAGAACAGAGCATCTGAGAAGGGGAGATAATCTCATAGATGGGAATACCAAAGGTTGCTTTTAGACAACGGCAGAAGAAAAGAGAAAGGGCAAGGAAAATTAAGATCAGAAAAGAAGAGAGAAGGAACGGAGAAGAGAAATCTTTCCCTTTCTCCGCATATTTTCCGGCAAGAAAACTGCCTAAACCTCCTCCTAAGAGCCAACTGACCAAAATGATGCCGATGGCAATCTCATTTCCGGAGAAAGAGACGAGTAATTCCCGGATAAGAATGGTTTGGGCAACTAAATCGGTAACCGAGAGGAAAAAGTAAAAAGGAATCAGCCAGAACCTCTTCATCCCTAATATTTTGCTCTATTTTCCCTTCTTTTCCTTGAGGATGGGAATAGTACGTTCGCTCAGGAGAAATCTTTCTATACGGTTATCTACAGAAACAGGCGGGTGTGGGGGGTAAAGTATTTCCTTTATTTTTTCGGCGGCTTTCTCTTTCTCAACAAGGTAATCTGCATCGGACATTGCTCTTAGACGATTAAAGAGAGAGGAAAGTTCATCCTTAATTTCGGTTTCGTTCTCAATCTTCCCTCTGGGCCATTTTATTCTCACTCGTTCAAGCATTCCATTTAATATTTTTTCCCCATTTGTTCTGTACCTCTTTTCGGGTAGTCCTCTAATTCTGTCCAATTGTCGGATAATCCCGGTGCCTTCCGCCTGACCGATTCTTCCCGGCCCTTTTGGAGGAATATGGCAGGGCTTATAGGTCTCAATTATATATAACTGTTGTTGACTAAGAGTATTTTTAACCTTTTCAACCAGCCCATTCATCTTATCGCGGGCTTCTTTTATGATCTGTTTTTTCTTTAGAGTAATGGAATGGACGTCTCTTCCGGTCTGATGGGAAATAGTCCCGTCGTAATTAAGAAGTTCCTCCTTCAGGTTCTCGTACGCCTCTTCTGTCTCTCCGCTGAGAAGTGATAATTTTTTCTTCGCTTCTTCTCTGGCCTTCTCAGCTTCCCGGTCTCTTTTAATGATAAAATCTATCTGTTTATTCGTGAGATAAAGACCATTTACCAGATTTAAAATTATGATATCCTTATTTAATTCCGCAATTTTCTCATCCTTCTTTTTTCTGGCGTTTAGTTCACCGGGGAGAAGAAAAAGCAGTCCAAAAATAAGAATAAGTGCCCCTTTCTTCATCTGAATTCTCCAAAAAGAACCTCTTATCTTTTTGTGAACTGGAACTTTTTGCGCGCACCTTTCTGACCGTATTTCTTGCGCTCCTTCATTCTGGGGTCACGGGTAAGAAGGTCATTCTTTCTTAAAATCTCTCTGAGTTTTTCGTCTTGCGCTACCAGAGCCCGGGCAATTCCTAATTTCAAGGCATCGGCCTGGCCATTTTTCCCGCCGCCGCTAACCTTACAGAGAAGATTAAATTTTTTCTCATTCCCGGTGACTGCCAATGGTTTTAAAACCTCTTCCTGCAAAAACGGCTCGGGAAAGTATTCCTTCAGTTCCTTCTCGTTGACCTTGATTTCGCCTTTACCCGAAGTAAACCTTACGTTTGCTCTGGCTTCTTTCCTTCCTCCCTTCCCAAAATAAAACTTTTCTTTTCCTTTCTTTTTCTTTATTTCTTTCTTTACTTCTTTTTTTTCTTCCTTCTTCTCTTCTTTCTTCTCTTCCTTCTTTTTCTTTTCCATTTTTTATTGTTTTATTTTTTGGTGTCACTTTATCATATTGTCTTTATGTTGTCAAAGGAGGGTTTTAATGCCGGGTAGAGGGAGCGGTAAATCCGGTAATATTTTTCGTATTGTCTTACATTTTTAGGAATGGGTTCCATAGTACCAACAACCTTAATCGTTTTTTTGCAGGCATCGCGAATATTCTTAAAGATTCCACTGCTCACCCCGGCTAAAAGAGCGACTCCATAGGCAGGTGCCTCCTTAACATCGGTTTTAACAACCTTTTTAGCAAAAATGTCGGCTTGCATCTGGCACCAGAGAGAGGAGTTTGCCCCACCACCGGAGGCACGAACCTCTTTAATCTCTATCTTTAGTTCCTGCAAAATCTCCAGAGAATCTTTTAAGCCAAAGACCACTCCTTCCATAATAGAGCGGATAAAATGTTCTTTTTTATGGCTAATTGTAAGCCCGAAAAATCCTCCTCTAACATCAGGGTCCTTATGCGGGGTTCTCTCTCCTGTCAGGTAGGGAAGAAAAATCAACCCTTCTGAGCCAGCCGGAATTTTTTCTGCTTTTTCAGTTAAAATTTTATAAGAGGAAAGGTTACAGAAATTGTCCCGAAACCACCGCAGAGAACCGCCGGCAGAAAGCATTACCCCCATAATGTGCCAGGCATTCTCTACTGCATGACAGAAGGTATGCATCCGTCCGAGCCGATCGGTTTCCGGGTTTTTGCTGTAGGCAAAAATAACTCCCGAGGTGCCAATAGTGGAAGAAATGGTTCCTTCCTCTACGATTCCGTTGCCCAGAGCACCGGCGGCCTGGTCCCCGGCTCCTCCGACAACCGGGGTTCCTTGTTTAAGACCGGTTTCTTCCGCTGTCTTTTTGTTGATTTTACCGCTAACCTTTTCTGATTCATAAACCGGAGGTAAAAGAGAAGAGTCAATTTTCAGTTTGCTGAGCATCTCTTTTGACCATCTTCTTTCTCTGACATTGAAGAGCGAGGTGCCGGAGGCATCCGAGACCTCAGTAGCAAATTCCCCGGTAAGTTTATAGCGGATATAATCTTTGGGAAGAAGGATTTTAGCGGTCCTGGCATAGATTTCCGGCTGATGTTTTCTGACCCAGAGAATCTTGGGTGCGGTAAAGCCGGTAAGAACAGGGTTAGAGGTAAGTTCCAGGACTTTTTTCTCGCCAACAATCTCGTTAATCTCTCTGCACTCTTCTCCTGTTCTCTGGTCGCACCAGAGAACAGCTGGTCTCAGAACTTTACCTTTTTTATCCAGAAAGACTGCCCCATGCATCTGACCGGACAGTCCAATACCTTTTATCTCAGCGGCATTAATTTTGGAGATTTTTAGCGCATCTTTAATTGCTTCAACCGTTGCTTTTTCCCAATCAAAAGGGTTCTGCTCCGCCCAGCCGATTTTGGGAGTGAGGAGAGGATATTCCTTGCTTCCTTGAGCAACAATTCCCCCTTTTTCATCAATTAATAATGCTTTTACTCCTGTTGTCCCGACATCAATTCCTAAAAGATATTTCATTACAGATGTTTTTTTATCACTGGCCAGGCAAGGTTCTGGTAAAAACGGTGGCCTTCTTTACCCACCAATAAATGCAGTTTTCTTTCTACTTTAAACGCTTTGTAAATTTTCTTGGTTTGCCGGAATGCTTTTCTTACCCCTTCGATGGGAAAGATTGGGTCCTTTTCCCCGGCGACGATGATTAATGCTCGGGGAGCAATCAGACCGGCTAAATCTCCAATATTGGCTAACTTCATTATTCCGGGAATGTAATTATCGGTGCAGTGATAAATCCGCATAATGCTATAGGAAAAATCGCAGTAATAGCAGGAAGGAACCGCGACCTTTATTCTTTTATCCACGCAGGCGGCAAAAAAGGTAATTGTGCCACCACCAGAGTTTCCCAGACAGGCGATGCGTTTTTGCTCAACCTCTTTTCTTTTTTCTAAATAGTCAATTCCCCTTACCACATCCCAGACCCGTTCTCCAATCAGGGTTTTGCCTAAAATCAGAGAATGCATCGCCGCATCCTGGCAACCATGGGGAGCTTTTGCTTTTTGTTTGGTTTCTTTTCTCTCACCAAAACATCTCTGTTCGATGGCTAAAGCAATATAACCCTGTTTTACACTCTGGATAGCGAAATCCCTGTCCCCGGCGATTAATTCCTGCTCATGCTTATTTTTTGCTTCACCGATAGAGATATACATCCCCGGGCTATGACCCTGCAGGCAGACCACCGCCGGAGCCGGAAGAGAAATATTTTTCGGAATAAGAAGATAGGCCGGGACATCGGCAAATGGCTCACTGGTAAAGACCAATTTTTCTCTGAAGTAATCTCTAAACTCTTTTCGCTCTAAAATTTTAGGCCTTAAGGGGACTTTCTTTTTAGGAAAATCACCAAGCAGTTTTTTTAAACGAGCCCGTAGAATTCTCTGCCAGGAAATAACCCTTTCTCCCTTTTTATAAGCCATCTCCGGTTTCAATGAAGCAAGATATTTCAAATGATAATCACTGGGAACAAAATAATTAGCACTCATCCGAATCTCTCCTTTTTTTATAGCCAACCGGTTAATTTTGCCAACAATCGTGAATATTCAATATAATTAGGCCAGGAGATATCTGAGGGAACGCCATGGTCACAGGAGGGAATAAATCCTCCCCCCTTTAATAATGGCGGAACTACCCATATTACTTCATCTTTCATTATCTTACCACCTTTGGCAATGGCGCGCTTATCAATTCCTCCATGATAAGCCATCTTCTTACCGTAGATTTTGCGGTATTGGACGATGTCATTGCCTGCGGCAACCTCCATCGGAGAGCAACAATTAATCCCGGCTTCAATCCAGAGAGGAATCAGTTCGCCAATATAGCCATCAGAATCTAAATCAACTATCGGGCAACCCCCTCCTCTGCCTTCCCCTCCCTCGAGGGGAGGGGATTGAGGGGAGGGTGATGGTGGCGAACTTTTCTTAATCTGGTTAGCCCAGCGCTTCCAGACCGGCAGAAGAAACTTCTTTACCATCGTTGGTGAAATCATACTGTGCTCTTTGTAAGCCATATCTTCGGAGATACAGATGTGGTCAATCTCAACATTTTTCAGAATTGGGGACAACATTTCCGAGACAAATTCGCTCCAGAAATTAATCATTTCCTGCACAAAATCCGGTTTTGTAGCCATCAGGATGCAGAGGTTCTCAAATCCGTACCACTCCCGTAATTGCCAGAATGGACCGTTAATGCCAAGATTAACAATATAATCCCTATCTTTCAATTTTTGGCATCGCTCCGCAAAGTCATCAGGGAAACGGCCCGGTGTCCTGGGATTATATCTTTCCTTCATCCTTTCCCAGTCCTTTTCATTTTCTACCGGGAACTTGTGCCATTTTCTGGTGACAAAGTCCTTCGCTGCTCTAATGTAGGTGTAGTCGTATTTGTCCGAAATCTCAGTGATTGCTCCCATCCAGTCCTGAACAATATAATGGCCATCTTTATGCTCTAAAACCTTTTCCTCAAACTTGGGCATCATCTGGAAGGAAACACCTAAACTTACCTGGGGTTTTGTTTGTTCCGGCTCTATTCCCAGAATTTCCAGGAGTGCATCTCTGTAGTTTTTTCCCTCAGGCAAACCCTGTTGATGCCAGGCGGCAAGAGTGGATTCCCTTGCTCCTCCGGGAGAAAAGGGTACCTTATCCGGCTTGCCAAACAATAATGTCTCCCTGAATCTTTCCCTTGGATTCATGGTTCTTATTCAACAATGATAATTTTTATCTCCCTTTTCTTATACCTTAAGAAATGAGGGTCCCTGGTTAGAATCTTTTTACATCCGGTTTCTAATAAAGAAGCAAGAATCAGGGTATCTAACCCGGGAATGCCTGTTCCCTGGGATATATGAGAAGCCATCAGAGCTGTTTCTAAGTTCACGGGAACAATCGTGCATGCATCTTTTAACCTTTCCAAAAATCTTGACCAATCCGGGAAAGCACCTTTTAAGAAAGTTTTCTCTAACTCGTATACTGTTATAACAGAGACAACCAATTGCTCCTTCTTCCAAATTTGCAACGCCTCTACCTTCTTCTCTCCTAAAGCGTAGAAGAAACCTGTATCAATCCCGGTCAACATCAGCTCTTGTCCTTTCTTTATGCAGTTCTTTCCATGTTTTCCCTAAAGGTTTTTTAGAAAGGATGGAAAGAATATCGGTTTTTGCCTTCTCTGTTTTATCTTTTTCTAAAAACCTGGAGATTGCTTTCTGAACCACTCTTGAAAAAGGTATTCTTTCTTCTTTAGCTTTTAACTCTACTCCCTTTGCCAACTCTTCAGAGAGATAGATACTTTTCCTTGGCATTTTTCCCTCCTTTTGTATGATATTGTATTACAATCATCATTTTCTGTCAAATTTTTGTAATCCTAAATCTTTCTCTTGCGTTCGGAGGTATTTTTTAAAGAAATCAAATGCCTTTCTCCCGGAGAAGGAATGGGCTCCGGGAAAGACCTCAATCCAGAGATTGTCCTCTGCTTCCGCACTCTTGTAAGCTTTTCTAACAATCTGGTGGGCTTTTCTGGCGGAATGCAGATAGAAGCAAGTATCTGTTGCTCCACTTTCAATCAAAAGAGGTCTGGGAGCAATTGTTGCGATTACATCCCCGACATCCGCATACTGATAAAGATAGGGAACCAATTGTGAACCACAGAAGTTGGCTCTATTAATCGCATAATGCTCGGTAGTGGTGGCATAACAGATAATATCTGCGGCCTTTATTCTTTCGTCAAGAAGTGTGATGTAGGTGGTCATCGTTCCCCCAAAGGATACTCCCATACAGCCAATTTTGTTTTTATCTACCTCTTTTCTGGTGAGCAAAAAATCGATGACCCTCATCCCGTCAAAGATATTTGCCCCTAATAATGTTTCTCCTAAAATTAAATGCTGGATAAAGTGGATGTTGCATTTATCCCTGGGTGCATAAGGGTTGGTATAATTCACCCTTTCCCCAAAACTGCGCCAGTCAGGACAAACCGTAATAAAACCTTTCTCCGCCATCTGCTCACCGTAATTATAATTTGCCTCTCTGATTACCTTTTCCCTTTCTCCCTGGTTGTAGGTTACCCCGGCGACGTTATCTTTAGCAAAATCGTTGTGTCCGTGACAGCAGAGAATTGCCGGTGCTTTTCTTTTTATCCCTTTGGGAATTAAAAGATACAAGGGGACGTAGCAATCCTTCTCGCTTTGAATGACCCACTTTTCCCGGATGTATTTTTCTTTCTCCTCACGACTGTATAAATCAGGTTTTAAGTCAGCCGGCTCAGGCATCTCTCCCAAGAGTTCCTTTATCTTTCCCTTTAATCTTTTTTGCCAGGAGAGAAATTCTTCTTTTGTTTTTTGCTCTTTAAATGCCAGAGATGGCTTTGTCCTTTGATACAATTTTTTAATAAAATTATCCGTAATATAATCTGCATCAATCATTTTTTCTCCCTATTTAAATTGGTAGTGGCAAAGCTTGCTTTGCCTCAATAATTGTCGAGCAAGCTCGACCACTACATTGTATCAGAACTGAATAAAGAGGCGAAGACCTTGCTGTCGGTGAGAAGATTCTCAATCTTTGCGTATTCATTGGGTTGGTGTGCTACTCCATTCACCTTGCTCCAGACCACCGCCGGATAACCAAGTTCCCGCACAAATGCAGCACAGGTGCCCCAGCCAACCCCTCTTACTTTTGGTTTTACCTTGCAAACTTTCTGCACTACTTGTCTTAAACTCTTTACGATTGGACTTTGTCTTTCAGTTTCTGTTGCTTTCTCTTTCTGAATAATTTTAATCTTAATTTTTACCTTCTTTTTCTTTTCTACATCTTTTTTGATTTTTTCCAGAAACTTTAAAATCTCGGAAATTTTATAGCAGGGTAGAATTCTGCAGTCAATATAGAATCTATCGGAACCAGGGATGGTGTTAATATTGGGAACGTTTGCCAATCTCTTTGTCGGCGCAAAGGAGGAATAAGAGGGCTCATATAAAGGATTTTTCTTATTAAAGGTTTTGCGTAATTCTTTTAATTTGTAAATGAAATAGGAACCGGCTTCAACCGCGTTAATCCCTTTCTCCGGCATACTGGCGTGGCATTGCTTTCCAATTGTTGCAACTTCCAGCCAGAGCAGGGATTTTTCCGCTACCTCTATCAGAGAACCATCCGGACTGCCGCCATCAGGAACAAGAAAAATATCTCCTTTTTTAAAAATACCTTTTTTGACCAGATATTTCATTCCGTAGGTGCTGATTGTCTCTTCGTCAGAGAGAGCGGCAAAACAGATATCTCTTTCCGGGACTATTCTTAAATTTCTAATGGCTTTGATGGCATACAAAGCCGCAATTAAATCCTGGCCATTATCCTCCGTTCCCCGGCCAAAGATTTTACCATTTTTGATTTCCGGTTCAAAAGGAGGGCTTTTCCATAATTTTAAGTCCCCCGGGGGAACGACGTCCAGATGAACAATAATCCACAACCTGCTTTCTGAATTTTTCCCCTTTATTTTAGCGATAAGGTTAGGTCTTTTTGCACCCTGGCTGAAGGTATCGCAGTGGTAAAGCTTATCAAAGCCAATATCTTTACAAAGTTTTTCTACGAACTTGCTCTTTTTTTCTTCGCCTTCTCCGGCCGATTCCGGGCTAATTGCCGGAACCTTCACCAATTGCATCAGCGAATCAGCCATCTCCTTTTTTAATTTATCTAATTCCGCAAAAATTTCCTTTTCCATAATTTATTGTATGGAATTTTAAAGTTTAACTCTATAAATCAGGCAAAGCAATCTTTGCCACTACATAGACAAAATGTAGTTGCCGAGCTTGCTCGGCTATGTTTTTTAAGTATATCAGAAAAAAGAATTTTTGTCAGTATATTTGACAAAAAAGATACTTTTATGGCAGAATACTAATTGGCAGGAGAGATTCATTTTGTGATGAACGCCGAAGGGGCAAAACTCTCAGGCAAAAGGACTGCCAGATTAAAAAATCTCTGGAGATATCCCTCTATTACGGGGGAACCGAAGGGTTAAATCTCTCAGGTAAAAGGACAGGGGCAGGGATGCCCCTTTTTATTTTTGGATAAAATGGAATATAAAAATTTACTTGGTAAAAATCTATCTGCGATTGATGCGGATACAAAGAATATTATTGGTCTTGAGGAAAAGAGACAGGAGAATAAAATTATTCTGATTCCTTCCGAAAGTATCTGTCCCAAACCGGTAAGAGAGGCATTGGGTTCTTGTTTTTCCAATATCTATGCGGAAGGTTATCCGGCTTTAAGAATGAGGAAAGAAGAGGAAAAACAACTCCTTGACTTTGACCGCCAACTTGCCTATTACCAACGATATGCCAATCGACGTTTCTATAAGGGTTGTGAGTATGCCGATTTTATTGAATCCCTGGCCAGGAAAAGAATTGCCCGGTCCTTTGCTACGGATAAAATAAAAGCGGAGGATATTTTTGTCAATGTCCAACCACTTTCCGGGGCGGCAGCCAACAACAGCGTCTATGAGGCATTCTGCAATCCAGGGGATACGGTGATGGGTATGGCCCTGAGTGTTGGCGGACATTTAACGCACGGGAGTAATGTTAACCGTTCCGGTAAGAGATATAATATTGTCTCTTATGGGGTTGACCCAAAGAGCGAAAAACTTGATTATAAGGAAATAGAAAAGTTAGCTTTAAAATATAAACCAAAGATGCTTATTGTCGGTTATACCTCATATCCCTGGGCACCGGACTGGAGAAGATTTCGCGAGATTGCTGATAAATTTGGAGTTTTGCTCTTTGCCGATATTTCTCATCCGGCCGGTCTGGTAATTACAGGTTTTTACCCGACCCCGGTTGGCTATGCTGACGTAATTACCTTTACCACGCATAAAACAATCTGTGGACCAAGAGCTGCGGTTATTCTAACCACCGACAGAGAAAAAGCAAAAAAGATTGAGAGGAGCGTCTTTCCCGGAACGCAGGGG
>SDBU01004023.1_pt1 | contig 18366 bp, 15 predicted proteins | sample 2277071 | NCBI WGS metagenome assembly SDBU01 (sample SAMN10397929, study PRJNA504765) | marine sediment metagenome | isolation source: marine sediment core GS08_GC12, 126 cmbsf | place: Arctic Ocean: Gakkel Ridge, Loki's castle | collected 2008 | reverse complement strand
GACGGTGATGTTAGGGATGTAACAAAAGCCGTCAAAAAGGTGGTCCTCCATTATAGGAGGTAGTTCACTATTTACAAGAAATGATGAGTGATGAGAAAGATAAAAGTAGGCGAGAGATTCATTGGTGAGGGTGAGCCGACCTTCATCATTGCTGAGGTTGGCTCAAACCACGATGGCAAGCTGGAACAGGCTAAACAGCTAATCGCCTCAGCTAAGGAGTGCGGCGCTGACGCAGTAAAATTTCAGTCCTTTACCGCCGATAAACTGGTGAGCCCAAAGTACGAGACAATATATCGTACCTTTAAGGGAGCGGAATTGCCACTAGAGTGGTACGAAGAGTTGATGAAATTCACTAAGGGACAAGGTATCACCTTCTTGGCAACGCCTTTCGATGAAGAGAAGGTAGATTTTCTCCTCCATATGGGTGTGCTAGCCTTTAAAATAGCTTCAGGGGATATAACAAATTACCCCTTGCTGAGGCATGTAGCCAAGTTGCAAAAGCCAATCTTCCTATCAACCGGGATGGCGACCTTGGATGAGGTAGGCGAGGCAGTTGACACCATCCGTAAGGAGGGAGTTGGCGATATTATTCTACTTCACTGTGTATCTAACTACCCTTCCCGAATAGAAGATTCAAATATAAGGGCTATGGTAACGATGCAAAGAGCCTTTCAACTCCCTGTGGGGTATTCAGACCATTCACTCGGGATGGCAGTACCCCTGGGTGCTGTGGCTTTGGGCGCTTGCGTCATAGAGAAACATATCACTACTGACAAAACTTTGCCTGGTCCTGACCACCCCTATGCCCTGGAAGTAGTTGAATTTAAAAAGATGGTGCAGGAAATTCGCAGTCTGGAGAAGGCATTGGGAAGTGGGGCTAAAGTTCCTGTGGAGGCAGAGATTCCTGAGCGAGGATGGGCAAGGAGGGGAATTTATGCTGCTGCAGACATATCAAGGGGGACTGTCATTACCAGAGAAATGCTGAAGATGGTGAGACCTTGCCTTGGTTTAGAGCCAAAAGATATTGACCTCGTTATGGGAAGAATCGCCAAAAAAGACATCTCAGTCCACGAACCGATAAGGTGGGAAAATATATGAAAAATGTTGTTGCCATAATACAGGCTAGAATGGGCTCTACCCGCTTACCAGGAAAGGTGTTATTGGATATTGAGGGTAAGCCTATGTTGTGGCATGTGGTGAATAGGCTCAAGAAATCACGGCTAATTGACAAAATAGTTATCGCCACCACTGTAAGCGAGCGTGACCTACTCATTTTAAGGTTTGCCGAAGAAAACGGCATCGACCGTTTTGCTGGAAGTGAGGAAGATGTGCTTGATAGATATTATCGGGCAGCCAAGAAATTCAGAGCCGACCTCATTGTGAGAATTACCGCCGATTGCCCTCTGATTGACCCTGCGGTTGTGGATAGAGTTATCCAATACTACCTAGACAATAAAGATAATTTGGACCATGTTGGCACAGCCGGAAGTTTCCCTGATGGGCTGGACGTGTCGCTGACTTCCTTCGCTGCTTTAGAGAAAGCGTGGCTTGAAGCCAAGCTGCCCTCAGAGAGGGAACATGTAGGTCCTTATATCTGGAAGAATCCCCAGATATTTCGGTTAGCCAAGATAGAGAGTGACGAAGATTATTCCCACTTGAGATGGACAGTAGATGATGAGAAGGATTTGCTTTTGGTGAGGGAAATCTATAGAAATCTATATAGAGGGGGGAGGGTCTTTCTTATGCCTGATATATTAGACTTCCTTAACAAAAATCCTCACCTTTCTGATATAAATAAGGACACTATTAGAAATGAGGGATACCTTATCTCCCTAAAAAGGGATGAACAATACATCAAATTAGGAAAGAGAGGATACTATGGAGATACGGGAAAGAAAATTAACCAAGTCTGTTGAATACTGGGAAAGAGCAGAGAAGGTCATCCCCTGTGGCACTCAGACGCTCTCCAAGGGTCCTGACCAGTTTGTAAAAGGAGTTTACCCTATATATTTAGAGAGGGGGAAGGGCAGCCATGTATTTGATGTCGATGGTAATGAATATATAGACTACCCTTGCTCATTGGGCCCTATTATCTTAGGTCATGCCTATCCAGCTACGATTGAGGCAGTAACCAGACAGTTGAAGCAAGGAATAACCTTCACCCTTATGCATCCGCTAGAGGTTGAATTGGCAGAACTCATTGTGGAATGCATTCCCTGTGCTGAGATGGTCAGATATGGTAAGAATGGTTCTGATGTTACTTCGGCAGCCGTTAGGTTAGCCCGTGCCTATACTGGGCAGGAAAAGATAGCCCACTGTGGTTATCATGGATGGCAGGATTGGTATGTTATTGGTACTGAGAGAAATAAAGGGGTCCCTAAAGCATTGAAAGAGCTCTTATACCCATTTCAATATAACCGAATTGAAACACTGGAGAGAATATTCGAAGAAAACAAAGGTGAGGTGGCTGCTGTCATTATGGAGCAGGGGGGAGAAGACCCCCAGAATGGCTTCTTAGACAAGGTGAGGGAACTCACCCATAAAAATGGTGCCCTGCTCATCTTTGATGAGATAGTTACCGGATTCAGATATGCTTTGGGTGGGATACAGGAATACTATAACGTTGTTCCTGACCTGGTTTGTTTTGGCAAGGGAATTGCCAATGGGATGCCTCTTTCCGTGCTAGCAGGTAGAAGAGAGATAATGAAAACATTGGAGGAAGTGTTCTTCTCGTTGACCTATGGTGGGGAGACGCTGTCATTGGCTGCGGCTATCGCCACCATTAAGGAGATAAGGGAGAAAAATGTCATCGCTTATATTTGGGAGAAGGGGAAGCGATTACAGGATGGCTACAATGAGTTAGCCGATGAAATAGGGGTAAATACAAAATGTATAGGGCATCCCCCGAGGTCGAGCCTTGTATTCTATGATGCTCAGGGACAGGAATCTCCTCAAATGAGGGGACTCTTTTTGCAGGAGACCATTAAGCGGGGCATCCTTTTTGGAGGCCCCATATTTATTTCTTTCTCTCATACCGGTGAGGATATTGATAGGACTCTGGCTGCTTGCGAAGAATCACTGAAGGTACTGAAGAGAGCGGTGGATGAGAACAACATAGCTAAATACATGGAGGGTGAGGTGCCCCAGGTAGTATTCAAAGTTAGGCAGTAAATCTATGAAAATCCTGGTTATTGGCTGTGGCTCGATTGGCAGAAGGCATATCGCCAATCTAAAGAGGATTGGCGTCGGTAATCTGACTATATGCGATGCCGACACTTTGAGGTTGGAAAGGGTAGGCGAGGAGTTCACAGTTCGTAGCCGATATACCGATTACAAGAAAGCTATCTCAGAAAGTGACAGGGTTGATGCTGCCGTCATTTGCACGCCAACCAGCATGCATCTGTCTATGGCACTATTTGTTGCCGAGCACAAAATCAATATGATGGTGGAAAAGCCTATCTCTACTGATTTAGAGGATGTTGACCGGTTACTCTCGTTGGTTGAAAAGAACGACCTTATACTAATGATGGCTATGTGCTATAGGTTCCACCCCGGTCTGATAAAATTGAAGAAATTGCTAGATGAAGGAGCGATTGGGAAAATCTATTCGGTGAATATGTATGCCGGGTATTATCTACCCTACTGGCATCCCCAAGCTGACTATCGGGTGGAGTATAGTGCTAATAAATCGCTGGGTGGCGGGGTTATTCTGGATAGCATCCACTCCCTGGACACTATAAGGTGGCTCTTAGGTGAAGCCAAAGAGGTTATCTGTTTTAGCGATAAAGTAAGCAATCTAGAGATAGACACTGAAGACCTGGCCTCCTCTATTTTTATCCTGGAGAATGGGATAGTCGTGGAGGTTCATGTTGACTATCTGCAGCGGGTAAATAAGAGTAGGACTGAAGTAATTGGGGAAAAGGGGAATATCGAATGGGACTATACCAGAAATCTTATAAGGATTTTTAGCGTAGAGCATAGTAAATGGGAGGAGATACCCTACGAGTTTGATACTAACGATATGTATGTCGAGGAGATGAAGTATTTCTTAGATTGCTTGAAGCACCATCAAAAGCCCCTGATGGATGGCTCGGAGGGCAAAAAGACCCTGAAACTGGCAGTAGCGACCAGGGAGTCAAGCCGATTGAGGAGATTTGTTGGAATTGGGCAGCAGTAGAATTATCATAAGGGTGGATGCAGGGCACCAGGTAGGGATGGGGCACGCAGTTAGATGTCTGGCTCTAGCTTCAGAACTTGATGAGCAATACGATTGCCAGGTAATTTTCTTGACCAAAGAAATTGGAGGAATTGCCGATTTGATACAAGGAAGGGGGTTTAAGGTCAAATTACTGCCATTCAATGTTAATAAACAAGAAGAAATAGGCTACTTTTTGAATCTTACCACGGATTATAACGCTGATAGGATTATTTTAGACATGAAAGGTGAGATAGGTAAGGATTACATCCTAGCCCTGAGAGAATCAGGCATCCCTATCGTCTCTATAGATAACAACAGCGAAGGTGCTCAATTAGCCGATATAAACATATTTCCTGTAGCCCATTTTGTAGAGAATGAGGGGTGGAAGGATTACAAAGGTAAGCTCTTTTATGGCGCTGAGTATGTGATATTGAGCCGAGATTTTCAGGTGAATCACCCTCACTTAAAAGGTGAAGTGCTCAATGTCCTGGTTACTATGGGTGGGAGCGACCCCAATAACCTCTCAGTCAAGGTTTTGAATGCCTTATCCAGGATAAATGATATTACCATAACTATAGTTCTTGGTTGTTATTTTAGTGTGGGAGAACAAATTCGGGAAATCGCCTGTAGAAATCAGAATATTGTAGTCCACGACAAAGTGACGAATATGGCAGAACTGATGTGTCAGGCAGATATTGCCCTAACATCCTTTGGGGTGACCATATATGAGCTGGCCGGGGTTGGCGTGCCGGCGATAACCATCACCCGCTCGAGGGAGGATTCCAGAGATGCGGAGCTCTTTGCCAGATGTGGCACTTGCCTCAACCTCGGCTATTATGAAAATGTTAGTGATGACGACATTGTAACCTGTGTAAAGGCTTTATTGAGGGATGACGAGCTGAGACAGATAATGGCTAGCAAGGGAAAGAGCCTAGTTGATGGCAAGGGGGCATCAAGGGTAGCCGAAATCATTATGAGTTAGAGGTTAGATGTGGTTGATACATCAGGTGAAACACGTTCATGGCATGACCATGAGGGTCAGGTTCTAGATTTAGTGAATGGGTTTGAGGTGATTGATTGCACAGTGTGTGGATTTAAGCACATCGTGCCGATACCCACGCCAGAAGAGCTGGAAGGCAAATATCGTGAAGATTACTACTCGAAAGAGAAGCCACTCTATTTTGAGCGCCAACTGGAGGATATTGATTGGTGGAATATGGTTTATGCCGAACGCTACGAATTCTTTGAGCAACAGCTACCGCTTACACGCCGCCGTATTCTGGATATTGGCTCCGGTCCGGGATTCTTCCTAAAACTGGGGAAGGAGCGTGGCTGGAAGACCCTCGGTATTGAGCCATCACAGCAAGCAGCCGAGCATGCCCGCAGCATGGGATTGGAGATTGTCAACGAGTTCTTGAGCCAGGATAATGCCGACCGCCTCGGCACCTTTGATGTGGTGCATTTGCACCAAATGCTGGAGCACATTGCTGAGCCTGCTGGGATGCTACGCTTAGCTTACCGTCTACTTAACCCCAAGGGGCTACTCTGTGTAATTACAGCTAACGATTACAATCCTTTGCAGAAGCTACTGCGCCAGCACTTAGGCTATAAGCCATGGTGGGTAGTGCCCCCTGACCATATCAACTACTTCGACTTTGAGTCGCTGGGAAGGTTGCTTCAGCGAATGGGCTTTGGTGTGGTGCATAAAACAGCAACTTTTCCGATTGAACTATTCCTGCTGATGGGGGATAATTATGTGGGTAATGATGCGGTGGGCAGGATATGTCATGGGAAGAGGAAGCGATATGAACTCTTGTTAAATGCTGGCGGGCTAAGCTCTCTGAAAAAGCGCTTATATGAGTTTCTCAGCCAGCAACAGATTGGTAGGGAGGTCATCCTTTTTGCCCAAAAATGAGGAGTAGGTAGTAAAGTGAAAAGGGTTTGTTTTGTTCAGTGCCATTACACAGATTTAAGTCATTTGAAGCAAAATATCAAAGAGCCATCCTCCTACTGTGTAGAGCGAATTAAGAGAAGCGGGCTCTTTGATGAAATATTCCTCGCCGCAGCCGACATCCCACAAAACAAGATATTTTATGAACTCGCTAAAGAATGGGGGATAAAATGCTACTTGGGTTCGGGTAATAACATAGTTGAGAGAATGCGGGGGGTGGCTCAAATAACAAAATGTGACATATTAACTCGGGTTCTGCTTTGGTGGAATCTTGTGGATATAGATGTGATAAGAGGGATGATAGAAGTAATAGAGCAAGAGCAGGTGGACTACGTAAATGTGCCCCTAGACTTTGAAATTAAATTTGGGGCTGATATCCTAACTGCGGAATGCCTAGACAAGATAACCCTCCAATTTGAGAAAGATAGAGAATTATTTAAGAAATTTCGCTTCCGCCCATGGTTTTATCTTGAGGATAATCCTCAGATATTTAAGACATCTACTTTCAAAAATGTACCAACATATAATAAAACAAAGGTAGCTATGATTTTGAAAAACAGGGCGAGGAAGATGTTGCCTGAAGGGTGGAGTTGGGGTGTTTCTTATGAAACCTATGAATTTATTAAAAGCTATGTTAAACAAACCGATAAAGTTCTTGATATCGCCTGTGGGTATGGGTATCTAACATACATGTTGTCGAAGGCAGCCGGCTCTATTATCGGCATAGACCGAGACCCTAGTGTTATTCAGAAAGCTACAGAACAATATCAAAGTGAGAATCTAAGGTTTGAGGTAGGCGAAGCGGAAACCCCTCCTCTGGAAAAAGAATCCCTCGACAAAGTGGTATGCATTCATACACTAGAGCATCTAAAGGACGATAGTGGCTTTATAGGCGTTGTTCGCGCTCTGCTAACAAACGGTGGACTCTTTATTGTCGAAGTTCCGTTGCTGAGGAAACGACCGTTGGGAGAACCGTTGAGTCCCTTTCATTACAGGGAATATTCCGTTGACAATTTTCAGAAGCTGCTGGAACAACAATTTGAGATAACGGAATTGTGGGGGGTAAATAGGGGCATCTACTGTGAAATCTCAAAGGCAAGAGATGCGGGTTTGGCTATTTGTAAAAAGTAGAAGGTAGAAGGAAGCCAGCTATTTTCTGCGGAAAGTAAGACCAAGGAGGCACAAATTGAAGAAAATCGTTATTGCTGGGGCTTCAACTTATGGTGTAAAGAATCATGGGGATGATGCCATGCTCAGTGTCTTTTGCCGGGGGTTGAAAGAAGTGATACCGGATTTGGAAATCGTTTTCCTCGCCAGGCATCCGGACAAGGCTTTTGACGAGCTATATGGTGTGCGGTCTATCAAGAACTTAGACCACGATTCCAAGAAAGAAAGTGTCGGCCGATGGTACAGGGGGTTAAACCCGGGTGACCCTACTGACCACCTCAGGGAAATCAGGAAAGAACTTGACGAATCTAGCCTCCTTGTAATAGGGGGGAATTCTTTCATGGAGATATCAATAGGACTTTTTAGGGGAACTGCTCCCTATGCGGCGCTGCTGGTAACACTGGCAAAATTTCTTGAAAAACCAATTATGTTGTATGGGGTAGAGGTTGCCCCACTCCAAACCGAGATAGTAAAGCAATTAGCCAGATATGTTGTTACTAATTCAGATGTTATTACGCTTAGAGAGGAAACTTCAAAACAGGAACTTATGAAACTTGGAATAAGCGATAGAAATATTCATGTATTAGCTGACCCTGTCTTTGGTCTAGACCCTATCCAGGATAAAGAAAAAGGCAAAGAGATATTAGAAAAGGAGAATATCCACATAAAATCAGGCAAGCTTGTTGGTGTCGCCTTCCGACACCATTATTGGTCATGGAGTGATAAGGAGTTTGAAAATTATAGTACAGTAATGGCGAATATCTGTGACTATATGATTGAAAATTTGGGCGTCGATTTATTGTTTATTCCAAATTGTACATACAATATTGACACCGAATATGAGGATGATAGGGTGGTTGCCCAAGTCGTATTCGACAAAATGAAATGGAAAGAGCGCGCCCACCAAGTAAAGAATGAGTATTCTCTCTTTGAAACATTGTCGTTATACCCGCTCATAGATATGATAGTTTCAAATAGACGGCACTCGTTGATATTCGGTGCCATTCACGGTATTCCAATTGTAGGAATCAGCTTTGAATGGCGTCTCAAGCCTGGCGTATCGCTAACCTCCGGGTGGCATTTTAGGCCCTTTATGGACAGCATGTCAGCCGGAGAACAACTTGTAATTATAGAGGAATCCAGCCCAGAGTCATGGAAGAATGTAATCAAACATACCTGGAACGATAGAGAGAGCGTTTCCAAGAAGATTAGCCAGGCACTGCCTGACCAAAGGGAGAAAGCCCTGCAGTATGCAAATTTTGCTGCTGATTTAATCACAAACGGATGACCATAGAGAGGGAAATGTTCTGATACTTACTAGAGGGAGGGGCAATGGAATTTTTTTAGATACTGCCTCAATTGAAGAAATTAAGTTTTATAAGACATTGGGTCTTGTAGATGGCGTGACGACTAATCCTGCTCTGCTGTCCAAAGAAGGTGGCGACCCGATTTCCCAGATAAAGAAAATCGCTGAAATCGTTAAGGGACCCCTGAGTGTAGAAGTTACCTACACCGAACCGAGTAAAATGGTGAAGCATGCAGTCAAATTGAATAAACTCGCCGAAAATATAGTAGTTAAAGTTCCGGCTTCCATCGCGGGATTGATTGCTGCTCAGGAATTGAAAAGGGAAGGCATCAAGATGAACGTCACACTTGTTTTCCACCCTTCCCAAGCTATTCCTTTTATTCAGTTGGCGGTAGATTATGTCAGTTTATTTGTGGGCAGAGTGGAAGAGTTTGGATTAAGTAACAAGGAAGCCATCTGGCAGCTTAAGCAATCCATAGACGAAATGCAAAGTCCAACTAAATTCATAGCAGCTTCAATGCGAAACCCAGATTATCTAATAGAGGCAGTCATGGCCGGCTGTGATGTCTTAACAGTTCCGCCTGCTTGCTGGCAAATGGTATTTAGAAATCCAATCTTTCTATTGGGTGAAAAGGACTTTCTGGATAGCTGGAAAAAGCTACCCGCTGCCGCCAGAAAAGAATACGAGTCTCTGGATTAGGGGGAAGGGCGATGCGACTAAAAGATAAAGTATGTGTTGTCACCGGCTCAAGTAGAGGCATTGGCGAGGCTATAGCCCGTGGCTATGCGAGAGAAGGAGCCAAAGTGGTAATTACTTATTTGGAACAAAGGGAAAAAGCCCAGCAGGTTGCCAAGGAAATAAATGCTGACTTGGTTTTGCCGTTGGATGTTCGGGACCGGATGAGCATTCGCCAGGCTTTCAAAAAGGTCGCTGAACACTACGGTCACATCAATGTCTTGGTTAACAATGCCGGCATCAATCGCACTGCTGATTTTGATAAACAGACAGATGAAGAATGGAATGAGGTTATAGATGTCAATTTGACCGGCATATTCCGCTGCTGCCAGGAAGTATTGCCTTACATTACGGATTTTGGTCGTATTATCAATATCGGTTCTGTCTCCGGCGAATACGGTGGCCCGAGAACGCCTTCATATACAGCCGCCAAGGCGGGGGTTATGTCACTAACACATAACCTGGCTAGATTTCTCGGACCACGCAACATATGTGTGAATACACTTTCTCCCGGAGTTATTGCTGGTGAATTTGCTGAAAAAGCAATGTCACCTGAGGTTAAAGAGACAGCTTTATCGCTAATGCTAATAAAAAGGTTTGCCCGTTATGACGAGATGGTTGGTGCCGCAATATTCCTGGCATCCGATGAGTCTTCATACATGACAGCCCAAACATTAAGCATAAATGGCGGAGCATGGGTAAGGTGAAGGCGACTATATTTCATGGAACTTAAAAAATTATCAAATCAGGTAAGGATTAACTCTTTATTATCAATCTATAGTGCCAAATCAGGCCATCCTGGGGGCTCATTATCAATAGCAGACATTCTTGTAGTCCTCTATTTTGAGGTACTTAATATTCGCCCCGAAGAGCCAAAGTGGCCTGATAGGGATAGATTAGTTTTATCTAAAGGGCACGCTTGTCCTGCACTGTATACAGTTTTAGCATTTAGAGGGTTTTTCCCTGAATCAGATTTAAGTGGGCTTAGAAAGATAAATCATTATTTAGAAGGTCATCCAGATGTGAAAATTCCTGGGATAGATGCACCTTCCGGTTCTCTAGGAATGGGGCTTTCGCAGGGACTTGGTATGGCAATGGGGGCAAGATATACAAAGCGAAATTTTAGAACCTATGTAATTTTGGGGGACGGAGATATGGAGGCAGGCAATACCTGGGAGGCCATAATGGCTGCCAAACACCATAAAATAGATAATCTGGTTGCAATACTGGATGCCAACAAATTACAAGGGGATGACTTCGTAGAAAAGCAGATGAACTATTTTCCTGTAGTTGAAAAAATATCTGCATTTGGTTGGCATATAATTGAGATTGATGGGCATGACTTCGAACAGATTAGAAATGCACTAAATGAAGCGAAAAATACAAAGGGAAAACCCACGTTTATTTTGGCTCATACCACGAAGGGTAAGGGAGTCTCATTTATGGAGAACAGTAAGTATTGGCACGGTAGCGTTAAAATAACGGAAAATGAATTACAGAGAGCTTTAGGGGAACTAGAAGTTCAATGACAATGGAATTAGAATATTGGGATGTGGGAGAAAAAGTGTCACTGCGGGAGGCATTTGGGCGGATACTTGTCCATACAGCAAAACAACGTGATGATTTTGTATTATTTGATGCGGATGTAGCTGGTGGAACTGGGGCAATGCCCTTTGTTCAGCAATTCCCTGAACGAGTAATGCAATTCGGAATTGCCGAGCAAAACATGATGGCTGCTGCCGGTGGTTTTGCTGATGTGGGCATTATCCCAGTTGTCTCAACATTTGCGGTATTTGGTACGATGCGTGCCCACGAACAGTTCCGAACCACAATTGCGTACCCGAACCGTAATCTAAAACTTTGTTGCTCTCATTTAGGTGCAGATGTAGGACCCGACGGAGCAACAGCGCAAATGTTCGAAGACCTGGCAATTATGCGTTCTATTCCAAATGTAACGGTCATAGTCCCAGCAGATGCAAATGAACTAATGAAGGCTTTTCCTGCAATTTTGGAAAAGGAAGGACCTGTTTATATGCGTATTGGTAGAAGTCCAGCACCTGTGATTTTTGGCAAAAATCATAAATTTGAGATAGGAAAAGCAACGAGAGTTAAAGAAGGAAGCGATGTAACAATTATTGCCACTGGAGTTATGGTAGCCCGAGCCATTGAAGCAGCAGAAGCTTTAAACCAAAAAGGTATGTCTATTCGAGTGATAAATCTTTCAACAATCAAGCCTTTAGATTCTGGAGAAATAATGGCGGCAGCTAAAGAAACAGCGGCAATTGTAACAGCAGAAGACCATAATGTGATGGGGGGTATGGGGAGCGCTGTATCTCAGTTTTTGGCCGAAAATTGTCCAGTTCCTGTAAAACTCGTTGGGAACCAGGATAGGTTTGGTAAGTCAGGTGAACCCGATGAATTAGCTGAATATTTTGGGCTAACGGCGAGGCATCTCTGTAACGCAGTAGAAGAAGTTCTAAAAAGAAAGGAAGTTTTTGTAAGGTGCCAAAAACCTTGATGCTCATTGGTGCTGGGGTTGAGCAGGTTCCGGGCATAAAGCTTGCCAAAGAAATGGGATTGAGGGTGGTGGCAACTGATATGAACCCTGAAGCCCCTGGATTCGAGCTCGCCGATGACCACATAATTGCCAGCACCTATGATGTTGAGAGAACTGTTGCCCTTGCCCTAAGATATAATAAGAAAAATAGAATAGACGGGGTGACGACCATTGGTGCTGATGTCCCTCTAACTGTAGCTAATGTAGCTCATGAATTGGGGCTTCCCGGGATTTCCTTGGAAACAGCCAGGCTGGCTTCTGATAAACTTGCTATGAAGGAAAGGTTTCAACAGGATGGAATACCTATACCGTGGTTTAAAGAAATAACAACCCCTAACGAGCTAAAGGAAGTGGTTAAAGATAGAGGATACCCGTTGGTGGTTAAACCTATTGATAGTCGGGGTGCCCGGGGGGTATTAAGAATAACTGAGGATATTGATTTAGATTGGGCATATGAGGTGGTAAAGTCACACTCACCCAGCGACAGGGTAATGGTAGAGGAATTTCTAGCTGGACATCAGGTTAGTACTGAGTCCATTGTATATGGTGGGAAGGTTTTCACCCCGGGGTTCTCAGATAGAAATTACGAGTTTCTGGAAAGATTTGCCCCCTATATGATAGAGAATGGTGGGGAGCTGCCCTCCTTTTTGCCCGCGGAGCAGCAGGAAGAGGTATGCCGATTGGTGGAGAGAGCAGCTAACTCTATGGGCATTGAGCGGGGTGTGGCTAAAGGCGACGTTGGTGTTACCGAAGACGGTCCTAAGGTTATTGAGATAGCGGCGAGATTAAGCGGTGGCTACTTCTGCACTTACGAGACTCCTTTGTCAACGGGTGTGAATATTGTGAAGGCTGCGATTGAAATTGCGCTGGGAGAGGAGCTTGATGTATCAGAACTTATCCCGAGGTATCATAGGAGCCTGGCCCAGCGCTATCTATTCCCACCAGCGGGTCGGGTAAGGAGCATAACTGGTGTGGACAGGGTGGAGGCAATCGACTGGGTCAAGCTGCTAAAGGTGTATGTCAAGGTTGGTGACATAATAGAGCCGATGACTAGCCATACCAAGCGAGCCGGTGTCGTGATTGTTACAGGAGATACACGGGAGGTAGCTATCGAGAGGGTTCAGCAGGCGGTTGGGATGATAAATATTGAGGTTGATTCTGTTTATGAGTAAACTTTATCTATATACAGTATTTCATGGAAACCTTGCTTTCTCCTCTATTCCTGAGGAGCACTATTCCAAGGTCATAGACCGCTGTTTTTGGCCCGTCGTTGACCTGCTCAGCCAGCACCCGAAGGCTAAATTCGGCTTTGAATTTCCCTCCGATACCTTGGAGATTATCAATAGGGAAGACCCTTTATTAATCAAAACCCTTGGCGATTACTGGGACAAAGGGCGGTGTGAGATTATCGGCTCCGGTTATTGCCAGACTATATTCCCTTTGATTTCAGCTAGCGTCAACATCAGAAATCTAGCTCTCGGCAATGAGCATTACCGCCGATTGTTTGGCAGAGTGCCAGTTACTGCCTATGCTAATGAACAGACTTACTCCAGCGGAATGCTGAAGCTCTACCTGGATAGCGGCTATGAGAACCTGATAGTGGATTGGGATAACATTGCCACTACTAATGCTTACCCCGAAAGCTTTCGTTATGGAACCCAATGGGCGGTCGGACAGGACGGAACCAGGATGGTGGTAGTCTGGAATTCCACCATCTCCTTTCAGAAATTTCAGCGATTTGTTCAGGGCGAAATGACCCTGGAGGATTATATCAGTTATCTCCAGTCCCACTATTCGGAAGGGGAGGATAGAGCCTTCTTGCTCTATGGCTCAGATTGGGAGATTTTCGATTATCGTCCCGGTAGCCATGATATGGCTTATCTTGAAACCTATCCCACGGGAGAAGTGGGGCGGATTGATTTACTTCTTAGCCACTTGGAAAAGGATGAAAGGTTCGAATTGATTACTCCATGTGAGGTGGCAAAGCTGTTTCCACCCAAGAACGAGATAAGGTTGGAGTCCTCCGAATATCCCATACCTTGCAAGAAGCAGGAGAAGTATAATGTTACCCGCTGGGCTGTTTGTGGTCGGGATAACATCAAGCTCAATACTCAGTGCTTCCAGCTTCTCCGCAATATCACCAAAATAGAGTCAATGATGAAGTTAGGGTATGGCGACTATACTGACGAGAAGTTAGCTGAGCTATGGAGAGACCTAATCTATTTGTGGGGCAGTGACTTTAGAACCTATACTACTGATGAAAAATACTTTCTGTTCAGGAACAAAATGGGAATGGCGCATAGCCAGTCAGAGGAGGTTATTAATCAGCTTGCTGGTCATGTAAAGGTCGAGAAGAATTTTATCCTTTTCAACCCAAGCGATTTTGAATGGAAGGGGTCTCCATTTGCGCTGGTGGTGCATTTTCAGCCAGGCGAGATGAAGGGACATATTCAGGTTTTGCTCGATGGCAAAGAGGTGATAACACAAGAAGAAGACATTGAAACCTATAAAGATGGCAGCATCCGTAAGGTAACGCTGGTTATTAAGCCATCCATTAGCGCTCACTCCATTACCCAGGGAGAGCTAATTGCTTCGCCGGAACCGAAATTTGTGCCAGATGGTGTTCTCCTTGGGAAGGATTCTGTTGAAACGCCATCGGTAAAGGTCAGTTTGTTAAAGTTGCGGGGTGGGGCGATAAGAGAACTTTTCTTTCCTCAGCTCTCTGAGCGTTGTCTGGTGCGGACATTACCGCATGGGTATTTCAAAAATATCAAACTGGCAGCAGATTTCTATTCAGCCAATATGATAGCTCTTAGCCGTTCTTCCAGTGAGCAAATAACCGACCTTACCAAGACCGAGCTAATATTTCCGTCAACACCGAGTAGCTTCCCCATTAGAATCCCTGTTCGCTGCCGAGTTGAAAGCCCATTAGGGCAGCTCTGGAAGACATTCTATGTTTATCGAGACGAGCCTCGTTTAGATATAGAGTATCACTTTCGCTTGAAGGATTTCAGACCATTATCCTTCAGGCTGGGGATAATGACCATCAATCCCGAGGCTTTTGATATAGACACTCTGAGATATTCCACGATAAATGGTGGCTATACGCCTGAAACATTCTATTTAAAGGGTGGAAACGTGACCCAAGATGAGGCGGTGAGCTTAAGTGTCTCGACACACCATTGCCTTGGGGCTACCGAAGGATGGGTGGATATCTCCGATGATGAGAAGGGGGTGGCAGTCATTACCAATAAATCCCAGCTTTATTCAGTCCCTCTACTTCACTACGAGGAGATTGACAGCACCTATTTTCTACGGGTATATACTTCAATAGGGGAAGCCGATGATACCTGCGACATCTTTTGGAGGGGTCATAACAAAATCAATATCACCTATTTAGGACATAAGAAAGATATAAATAGGGTTCGAGAGGAAAGTGCTCACATCAACAATGGGTTGGTTGTTATCTGGAGAAGGAGAGATAAGCAGCCCTGTTGACACTGTGGCTCGTAACTAGCAGGGCAGAACATAATAGGAAGCATCCCTTAATTAAAATTAGTAAAATTCCTGACCTTGTTATAATTCGTAGGGGTTAGCATGACACAAGCTAAAGAAAGAGGAAATCACACCCCCTCAAACCTAAATGTAATATGGTTTTTCCTTAAACCATATAAATTACATGTAATAGCACTATTCATTTTGTGTTTACTGGTTGGTGGTTTGGAAGCCGCCACTATAGCAGCAATTTACCCAATACTGGGTGCAGCGTTTGATATTGGGGTTGGACAAGGCAATGTCATTTTTTCGCTGCTCGGGGCAATAGCTAACCTATTACCAATAAAAGATGAATTTATAGCCTATTGTGTGCTTTTCTTACTTTTTGCCATTTTAGCTTTTATGGTAAAATTAATTTCTGTAAACTTCAGTGTAAAGCTTAGCGCAAGTTTAGTAGCCAAGAACCAGAGCGAACTTTTTAGTAGGTTTATTAGGGCTGATTATCAATACTTTATTGACCATAAACAAGGAGAGTTAGTATACAATGTTACCTCAGCCCCGCAACAACTCTCAGTCCTAATAACCGCAGTTACTCAATTAACATCGCAGGCGATATTACTCATCTCTATACTCCTTCTTTTATTTTCATTGTCTTGGCAAGGAGCAGTAGCAGTATTAGTGATAGGAATAGGGTATCACTACTTTACTAGATATCTTGGGGAAAAAGTTTCATATCATTCTGGAAAAGGTGAGCTGGAAGCAGGCAGAGAAAGAAATATAGTACTTAGTGAGTCTATTAGTGGTATCAAGCAAGTAAAGGTTTTTGGAACTGGAGAGAATTGGATTGATAGATTTAGCAATGCCGTAAAGAAATTTTGGTTTCACTATAGTAAACGCGCTGTATGGCAACAAATTCCTCCTGTTGTCCTTATGCTAATCTTATACCTTTCAGTAGGCATGATAGCATTACTAATCAAAATAATAGCCCCGGCTAATTTTACTGAATTAATCCCTACTTTTGGAACATTTGCCCTTGCCATTTTTAGGTTGTTCCCCATCATGGGTACGGTGGGTGGCTTAATGATGAATATTATGGGAGCACTCCCACATTGCGAAGCAGTTTACTCTATACAAAATGACAGAATCACTCACATTGAAGATGGGGAGAAAGAACTGACCTCATTCAAATCCAATATACAATTTGATAATGTCTCTTTTGCATATAAAGGAGGCTCAAAGATTATAAAAGATATTTCAATTACCCTTGAAAAAGGCAAAACTACAGCTATAGTTGGTCGCTCGGGTGTAGGAAAAACAACGATTATTAATTTGTTACTTCGTTTATTTGATGTTAACGAAGGTGAAATAAGGATTGACGGTTTAAACATCAAAGAATATAAATTATCATCCTGGTTAAATAAGATAGGTTTTGTTAGCCAGGATACATTCATCTTTAATGACACAACTAAAAATAACATCACCTTTCGCTCAGAAAAATATTCCGATGAAGAAGTTATCAAAGCTGCCAAATATGCAGACGCCCATAGCTTTATTACTGAACTACCAGAAGGCTACGATACCATTGTAGGTGATAAAGGAATGAGATTATCAGGCGGACAAGCGCAGAGAATTGCTGTTGCCAGGGCGATGATAAGAGAACCCGAAATATTGATTTTTGATGAAGCCACAAATGCCCTTGACAGTATATCTGAGGAAGCAGTCCAGAATGCCATTAATGAAATATCAAGAGACCATACCGTAATTGTTATTGCCCATCGTCTTTCAACGATAGTTAATGCCGATAAAATATTAGTATTAGAGGATGGACGGATTGCAGAAGAAGGGGCACATGAGGAATTAGTGGAAAATAGAGGAGCATATTGGAAATTATATAAGAGTCAACCTCTCTGAAATTTTAGCCAGCATATGTACTTCATCCTTGAGAAGGGGGCAGGGATAAAGAATATTGATTTCACTCAGCTAGGCATCCTAAAGGGTAGAAGTTTCTCTTCCAGTCTACGAATCTCTCAAGTCCTTGCTCTAAATTTATCTGTGGTTCCCATCCCAACTCTTTCTTAGCTTTGTCGATACTTGCCCAAGTATGCTCCGCGTCTCCCTTCTGAGGATGGGCATAAACTACCCCTGATTTAGCTCCTGTCACCTCAATAATCCTCTCGGCTAACTCACCTATGCTAATCCTGCCCCCACTTCCTATATTGTAAACTCCACTATCGGCTTTCTTCATTGCTAATAGATTCGCTTCTATGACATCATCTATATATGTGAAGTCTCTCGTTTTAGTTCCATCACCAAAGATTTCGATTGTTTCATTTTTCAGTACTTTGGTGGTAAATATCGAGATGGCGAGGTCAGGGCGCATCCTGGGACCATACACTGTGAATAACCGGAGAGAGATTATCTTCAAACCATAAATTTCAGAGAAAACTCGGCAATAATCCTCTGCCATTAACTTGGAGACTCCATATGGTGATACTGGTGTCTTGGGATGGTTTTCATCAAGTGGCAAGTATTTGACCTTCCCGTATACTGATGAAGATGAAGCATTTATAATCTTTTTTGTATTCGAATTAAGACAGGCTTGCAAAATGCTCAGCGTGCCGGTAGCATTGACTTCGTGGGCTTTCAGTGGATTTTCCACCGAGGCTCGTACCCCAGTTTGGGCGGCATAATGGAAGATATAATCCACATCTTGGCTTATGATTTCTCGAACTAACCTCTGGTCCCGAATGTCACCTTCTACCAGCTTGAATTTCTTATCGTTTAAGAAAGGCTTAATATTATTCCTCTTTAATCCCGGCTCATAGTAAGGGTCAAAATTATCCAAACAAATAACTTCATAGCCCTCTTTTAAAAGCCTTTCACAAATATGACTTCCTATAAAACCAGCACCACCAGTAACCAATACTCTCATTACCAGCAGACCCCTTCGTATATC
>SDBU01004022.1_pt1 | contig 18372 bp, 21 predicted proteins | sample 2277071 | NCBI WGS metagenome assembly SDBU01 (sample SAMN10397929, study PRJNA504765) | marine sediment metagenome | isolation source: marine sediment core GS08_GC12, 126 cmbsf | place: Arctic Ocean: Gakkel Ridge, Loki's castle | collected 2008 | reverse complement strand
TAATTTTTTTTCAATGGAGCTAACGGCTGGTATAGTAACGGCTACTGTTCCCGCTGAGGTTCCCGTGTCAAAGAGCAACTGACCTTTCTGTTAAACCCCCAAAATAACCCTTACAAAGAGAGTGCCATGAATTGAATACCAAGACCCCATTACTCGTAAAGAGAGGTGGGGTTTCTTGTTTAAAAGATATACAGTGGAGCCACCGTGAAACTGAAACAGAAGCCCTTTTGGATATCGGTCCCCATATATACATGCCTGAATGCGTTTGTTTTCTATTTCAAAGATATAAATGTAGATATTTGGTCAAGGGGAGCTTTACATGGCTTAATCAGCATATCTCTTCTTTTAGTTTTTGGTGTAATTCTGGCTGTTGGATGTTTCATGGTAGGTTTTGTAGGAGCATATATTATAAGTTGTCTGCCATGGCCTCGGCGTCTGGAGAAATATAGAGAAACAGAAAAATGGTGGTTAGTCGGGGCGTTAAGTTTGAACTTAATAGTAATTATCTTCTGGCTCTGGGGTATTAGGTTATATTGATAGTTGGTCTAGCTAAGCCGAGCTTGCCATGTCAATGAGCAACTGGCTTATAAATGAAGCTAGCAAAAAGTGCCACATGCCTTTTCGGCAGTCCATATCAAAGTTAGGAGCATGATTTCTTAATGATCGAATACATTAAGCTCTTTGTCTCTCAAACTCCGAAAATTCTAATGGGAATAGCATTATTCTGCCTATTCGCTATTATTGCTCCGAACGACTTATTACAATACCTTGCTCTTCTATCCGTTAGAGATTCTGTTAGGCAATGGCTTTGGATTATTCTTTTGTTGTCATCTTGCCTACTTTTTTCGCATGCATTCTTTGGCCTGTTCCCATTTTTCAAAGGCAGATTGAATGGATGGGTAATTGTTCACAGAGGAAAGCAAAAACTCAAGGATCTCACAACAGATGAAAAAGAAATTTTAAGAGGTTATATCGAAGGCAACACAATGACTCAAACATTCGACTGTACTAATGGAGCGGTATTGGCTTTAGAATCCGAGCACATAATCTATAGAGCTTCAGAAATCAGTATGCAATTCACTGATTTTCCGTTCAACATTCAACAATGGGCACGGCGGTACCTTAAAAGGAATCTTGATTTGCTGTCCTCCTAACCAGCGGCTGCACAAGAACCGCTCGAAATCTCGCGGCCCGTAAGCCGCGGCGTTCAACATCATCGTACTTCAGCTATGCTTACAGTGCCTATGATCAACGCAAGATGAAGGAATATATGGGGATGAAGAATGGTGGTTTCCCATGGTTAAGCGCGATCTCTTTGTTATATCCAGTGAGCGCAACCGTCTACATATCGACACAAACACCGGCGAGGCCGCTTATGATTTTGGGATACGGACTTGCAAATCTTGGATATCTGTTGGCTGCGGCAGGAATGTTCAAAGGCACATTTAAAATATTTGGTTTCAAGAAACGGCGGCATGTGTTCACTGCCGCAGTAATCTTTTTTCTGATTGGCACCATTCTTTCCACTATCGGTGCCTAACAAACCGGCTGAATCTGTCGGGATCCATCCTGTGCCATTTTAGGCGCAATTCCGAGGCGCTTTGCCTCTCTACTGAATGACAGTAAGAAAGGGGGAAGTTGTGGGGAAAAAACCGAAGCTGGAACTGTCACAATGTCAACTGTGCGGGAATATGAGTTCGCATGTGTGGAACGAAATGGATGCAACCTTGGGCGGGCAGATACCAGAGCTAGAAGCGGAAACCATTAAAGTGGGTCTATCGTTTTCAGATGAGGAAGACAATCCAAAAGTACTCTGTTCGAAATGCGCATCTTTAGTCGTGGGGTGCCTAGCTATGGAGTTGGCTCGAGAACATGAATCCATGGAAGCACAAGCAGATGAACACATTGACAAGCACTGAACCTTTCTCAAAACAATTGACCTTAACCCCAACTAACCCTGAATGATTCCAACATTTCCAGAAAAGGTTCGGTCAGTATTCGATATTCAACAATGAACTCGGGATTTGGCTAAAACTCGTCTGCAAAAAATGCAATTGGGGACGATATGGTCGTAAAGATATTGATAACGATAGCGTTAATGGCAGTAAGTGTTCCTTTGGTGGGCGCAATAATAGGATTGGGGATTGGGCACAAAGGAGAGAAACTTGTGTATCCGACGGTTTTAATAACTTGGGGCACTATCATTTACATAATGTGGTTCCGTTGACAAGGTGAGCAGGTAATTCTGTGATAATTGGAAAAGGATTGCAAGATAATGAACTTTAACGCCAACTAAAGGGGATGTCATTAACTGAATACCAAGAACCTGCTTCTCAAAAGAGAGGTGGGGTTTTGTCGTGTAAGTGCTGTCAGTCCGTCCAAATTTGACAAATCACAATCCCTAAAATATCTGTTAGGTGAAACATATTATGATATTTAGAACAATAGAAATCTTTGTTGTGGCTGGAATTATAACAATTATTTCATCAACAATATTTGACATCCCAGCTCTTGATTTAGTTGTTTTCGCACTGGTCATGTCCCCGATGGCGTTATTGCAAATGAGTTTAAATAAATTGCGGACAGATTTTTTGAATGCAGGATCTATCTTTTTTACACTACATAGGAGATTATTTAGCTTATGCCAAACAATATTTGTTATAGCGTTCTTTTGGGGTATGTTCTATTATGCGAAAGCTAATGGAATCGGAACAACTATAATTTATTTTTTTGTTGGTTCAATAATACAATCGGCTTATTATTCATTTTTAAAGATAAGCATTCTGGGGGAAATAGTTTTAATTCCACTAGAAATATTAGGACTCATATTATTTTATTCTTTTGTGCTTTGATTAGTTATCTGGTTTTTATAAACTTATTTACGACATGAACACCTAATATTTGTTATAAGGCAAATTTCTATGACGATACCTCCTTACTTGTACAGGGGTTTTACCAAAGAAATATATGCAAAGGAATTTTTAGAAAAAGGCAAATTCCGTCTGGGCTTCATTGAACACTATAGAAGTATTGAGGACGACAATCGAAGAGACGAAACCGAAGGGAAATCAGAGTCCATTGTCAAACAAGAGCCAGATTTTACACTATATTCCAGGGGCACATGGGGTGATCCAGTATATTTATTCTGCACATCTGGACCGGATGTGGATTTGGAATATATGAAGACCAAGTGGCCATTTGTTGTAAAGATTACAGATCCAGAAAAGCTGAAAAACGCGATTGATGACAATAAGCCACTGAACACAAAAATGGAAGTCGTTGGCAGATGTGAGATTCGAGAAGTCAGCTATGATAAAGGCGAACTCACAACAGTCGACCGAAATTCAGTGAAGGAAGCGATACGGTCTTATACGCAAAAACCAAGATCATTTGAAGAAGATTGCGAGTTTAGATATGTCGTCAAGGCATTTACGGCAAACCATGAACCTGATTGCTATCTTTATTACAATTTAGGTTATAAAATTGATTACGCATCATTTGCTTAAATGACGCCTTATTACCAGCGCCTGGACGCAGACGGGCTAAAAACGGCGCCCGCTGGTCAGGCGCGCCGTTAGCGATTATCGACCTTAACCCCAACTGAAGGGAACTCCACGAGGTGAATATCAAGAGCCTTCAAGGCAATGTGCATGGCAGAGGGCTCCTACGAGACCTATTTTGGCGACCAGTCAGGATGGTGTGAACAAGAATAATGAAATTTATAAGACAAAACTTCATTCCTATATTTTCAATCGCAATATTGATGTCAATTCTGTTGGCCTTTATTCTTTTATGTAAAGGAGAAAGTGGCGGTATTTATATACAGTGCTTAATCGCAGTAGTTATTTTATTCTTTGGCTATTTTACTTATAGATTCCAAAAAGAAACCAATGAATTTAACAGAATCTCAAGACTTCCTGCCTTAAATGTAAACAGAGATTCAATTGAAAAAGAGAAAGTAATTGAAATAGAAAATATTAGTGATTATCCAGCCAAGAAAGTGTACATCGGATCATTTTTGTCGACAGATACTGGAGATAGTGTACAAATATTATATGATGAAATTCAACAACAAATCACTAAATTCTATCCTATACAGCAATCTGATGTGTTAAAGCCCGATTTCAGGGAAAAGAAAAATATGGACCTACAAGACTACATTTTACCGCTGAAACAAAGAATCGAGGAATTTGTTAAGAGGCATCCCGACAAAGTCTATTTGGTGATAGCCTTGAGAAATTATCTGATGAAGGAAGATGAGACTTTGTTTTTCTTTTATAAGTGCAAAGGGTCTACTAGTAATATAGACAACCTTGGTTTTCAGTCGGAACACTTTTCAACAAGAGAAGGGATATATAAGAACTGTCTTAAAGAAATCACGAAACAATATGAAGAACATAGGAGCAAGTATGAATAATCCAACAACGAGGAATTATCCTTTTTAAGGCTCCCAGAGCCGTGTATTACACCCAAATAATTTTACTCCATATCAAGGTATTCTCCAAAACCAAATAATCCATCCTGCGCCATTTTAGGCGCAATTTCGAGAGGCTTCGTCTTCCCTTCGGGCACTTTGTACCATCGACATCCATCCCATTCTTTCATTCAATCACCTGTATGTGCTTCCATCCTAACCACATTCAGCGGATGACAGGTCATGTCATGCCAATCGCAGGTTCTCTTACATAATCTTGCCTGATTATCGGACATAGCGGAAAAGAGCTAAATCCGATAATCCAGATTATGTAATCGAGCGATTAACATGCCAGCCCTGCCCGACATTTCCAATTTAACAACATCCCCCTATCACTAATCATCATACCCACACCAAATCACCTGTCTGACACAGACATCTATCATAGTCAAAACATTCAAACCATCCCTATTGAGCATTGGGGCCCCATACCTCTAATTCACTACATTACGGTTGGCCACGGATAATTATTAAAGCCCCTTGCCTTCGACTATCGCCTGTCAATACCAACCACACCGAACCGACAAAGAGAATTCCAAGGAGGTGAGGACAAATGCCGTATAGCCCCCAGTTGAGCCCGAGAGGAAGCGCCACTTTACGCAGATTAGCGTGGTTCCTCCAACGACCAATGACAGAAACCTTGGAGATGGTTATGGAGCTAGTAGCAATCCAAACGACCAACGCAAAATCAGGAGCGGTCTGCGCCTCATGTAGGGATGCGACTAAATGCGCTTCATGTGGCTTTAATCCAACGGCAAGGCGGAGGTAGAGCAAGGAACCCATAAACAGGCAGGACTTTTAGAACAAAGGTGGAGCCCCCATAGTTTTGATGGCTATGGGGGCTTTCTGTGTTTACAGGAGGTGCCAAATGACAAAGGAACAGAGAGAACAGTATCAGGAACCAGAGGTGCTGAAAGACATCCTTATGAGGACGCTAAAGGGAATGAAGTTCAAACTGGATTGTGGGCATCATGTCAGTTTTTTTCACTTCCTCGGGAACTCCATAACGATTTACAACGACAACAAGGACATCAAGATTATCTGTAGCCAGTGTTCGTATTGAACTAATCACATGACCGGTGAGAAAGGAGGACATCATGGATTTTGATGATGTCGATTGGGAGGATGGTCTAGTAATCGGAAGTTTCTTCGATTACATAACAGACCAAGAGGAATTGGACGAAGAACGAAAGCGCAGACGAAAAGGCAGAGATGAGACAGACACAGAAGAAGATATAGAAGAAGACCAAGAACCGTCCTAATTCGGTTCTAACTATTAAATATTTTTTCGTTATAATATAATGGGGAATTATATACTTAAACCCCCATTTAATATTAATCCCTCTTTATTTTTAAATCTCTATTTTCAATTGGCTTCAATGGATCGGTTTTAATTTTTAATATCTTCTTAATTATTTTATCTAATTAACTATGTGTAACAACAATTAATACTGTTATTACAAAGCCAATTGTTGCTATACAAAATAGTATTAGGCTTATAATATCAATATCCAATGTCTGATTAATTGGAATGCCGTAACTTTCTATTTGATCCTTATTCCCCTCATAAATTTTAGTTGTATATCTTCTATGATCATCAAGTGATTTATTTAATTTTTGATTTATTATAAATGATGCTATGAACACAATAAAGGCCAACCCTATTAAGGCTACATTTTCGCCCTCAAAATCAAAATGTCTTTGAATGGCAATAATAGCCCCATAGATAAGCAATGTATAATGAGATACTTTCCACTGTTGATTTTTAATAAACTGTAAAGTTGATCCTATGTTATTCAAAATAGCTACCTCCAATTGTTCATTCATAAAACCCCCTTTCACATAATTATTTGTGTTAATATTTTTTTGATATTAACACATAAAATCAATATGTGAAATTTACTTATTTAATTGCTTTGGGGGTTTATGTATATAATTCCCATATAATGATTGTAAAGTATTGAAATGACTACCACTCTTATTTTAAAATTTTTTTGGAATATTTTATAATTCTACTTAATAGAATCGGGTTTTTATACTATTATATATGCGACTGGTTTAGTAACATAGCTATAATATAGAAATGACTACTATTTTTGTTATATGACTACTTTTTCTTAAAAAAGTGTACATTTTTACTTAATAGAGTCGGTTTTTTATACTATACTACATTTACAAGATTGATTTCATGGCGACCGTCCTCAAGTCGTAAGACCAGTCGCCCAAATAAAGAGGACACAAGACCACATAGTGAATCTGTGAAGCCCTTGCCAACGGCATAAAAGGGCTTCCGGGCAAAATGGACGGGCGTAGTGTAGCCATTCCCGTCGATTTTGTGTGGTTTTGTGTCCTTTTTTTGTTTGGAGAGGAAGGGCGGTAAAAGAACGGAGTTAGAAGGAAAGGCCATGATGTCGGAGAATTACTTAAATTCCAAGAGACCGTTCGTGTACCCATTCGAAACAGGCAAGCCAATAGTAGTGCCTGAAACCATCGAGCCGGTGCGAGGGGCGAGGTGGTTCCAAAACTCATTTCGGTTGAGCGTTCGCCATTCCAGTTCGTATCGCATGAGAAGATTACTGGATTTCATGATGGCGGAATTAAAAACGGTTATGCGGATTTCAAGTCCAAGGAAAACACGGCAGGTGTTGGAAACGCTGATGCTCAATCTGGTGGAAAGCAGGATGGCAGATTTGCCAGTGAATTACTCCCGCAACAAGAACAAATATACGGGGAGCCGTCTGTATGGCAATGGATTCTTCAAGTATGACCGAGTTATACCCGTTGCCAATGCTTTGAAAAAACTTGGCTATATCAATGAAAAAGGTGGTTTCCGAGACCGAGATACGGGCGATGGCTGGGAAACGAGGATGTGGGGAACACCAAAGTTATGGGCAACCTTCGAACATTTTTCACTCATCACCCCCGATTTCGTTATGTTGACCAAACCTGAACAACTCGTCTTTCTACGGGATGAGGATGATAACAACATCTCATTCAGACAGAATGGCTATACACAGCGCATTACCGCTGACCTGGAACGATACAACGATTTGGTTGACGGTTTTGAAATATCTGTATCACTAAACAGTGATATCGAAGTAGATGACGAATTCCTGACAGAATTCTTATACCGTAATCTCCTGAATAACCGTATAACTCTTCTACAAATACAACTCCATAACCAATCCATCATTCATCATAACCATTCTATCTGGACTCCATCATTCCTAACCGTATCTCAATACCCCATAACCCAACTCTACAACCAACAAACAACCATTACTAATACGAATTGGAGGAAACGCACGAGGGACTTGGGTTTACAGCGATTCGATTGTACCAGGGAAAGGTTCTTAAATTTCCTTCACGAAAGGGCGGTTGAATACCGCCCGCAGAAGGCAAGGGAGCGCCGAAAGGAGGCGAAGGAGCGTCAGAAGAAGAAAAAGTATCGGTTGAAGAAAAGGCGCATACCGAGATTTCCTTTGGGGCACTTCGGCATTCAGCAGTTGGAGTTCCGCCTGAATTACGAATACCTGTATCGAGTTTTTAATTTCAGCCGTCGGTTTGACTTGGGAGGTCGGGCATACGGTGCTTTACATCAGATTTTGCCCAGGCACATGCGTCCGTTCATTCGCATCAACGGGCAGCCCACCGTGGAACCGGATTATTCCGCGTATCACATTCTGATGCTGTATCACAGACAAGGCATTGATTATCAAGACAACCCGTATTCGGTGTGCGAGGGAGTCAAGATGCGGGACACATACAAGGCAGTTGGCTTGGTTGCCATCAATGCGCCGAATGAGGTTTCGGCGTATGGAGGATTATGGGCTGAATTGGCTGACATGGGAATCCCTTTGCCACCCTACAAACAGCCGTTAAAAACCTTGGTCAGGATTTTCAGAGAGGCCCATCCCGACATCAGCAAATATTTATACTCGGGCGTGGGGCTGGAATTACAAAACACGGACGGCAACATAATGAATGCCATCCTGGTTCGCCTAATGGACAAAGGCATTCTCGGGCTGTCGGTCTATGACAGTGTGATTGTTCCAGCACAGCATGCGGGTGTCTTAAAGGAGGTGATGATTGAAGAATACGAAAAGGTAATGAAGTTCAAGCCCAGGTTATGAAAAGATCTGACGACCCCTCCTTCGAGCAGGAAGACACGGACTTTACGGACGATGAAGGGCCATAGACAGCAGGTTGCCACAAGACAATTTCTTTGAATTTTTTTGTTGACAACGAGGCAGGCCTCGTCTATTACAGACGAGGCAGGGAAGGAAAAGACCGATGAGAGATGAATTTTCAGGTGGGGACATAGAAATGGTACTGGGCATTCCAACAGAGCGTTTGAGGCAATGGATGAAGATGGGCTACATCAGCCCAACTATCCCCGCCCCTGGCCAAGGGTCGAAAGCAATCTTCAACCGGACAGCTATGTATGGCATTGCCCTTTTTGCCAAACTCGTTGACATGGGACTGAAAAGAGAACAAGCATCCGAGTATGTTAAGAGATTCATCTCCTATGAAGTGATGGGACAGGTGGGCTACATCGGTTTCCAATCCGTAATCCGCAACGGGCAACGCGTTTTTATCTCCACCCCTTGGTGGACTGAAGATAGTCCAATGACTATAGAGATTCGGGAGAAGATGACGCTTGGCATCAAGGGCGGTGGTCAAAAGAAGGAGTGGGACCACATTGACATCATAAACTGTATAAAACTTCGCAAGGATGTCGACACCAAACTCAAAGTAGTGGAATAAATTTTTTTGGCCTCAACCTCGTCTCAAAGAGACGAAGTATTACGGCGCATTAATGCCACCTTATACTGGTCGGGAGAGTGAAAGAGCGAATATCCCATAAGCACCCCAGCACTGGGGCCGTAGCAGACCCCGAGGGACAGTTGACAGGGTCCGTCGAGAAAACTATCCTCACCCCCGAGGAGGTAGCCCAATATCTGCGCAAAAGCAAAAGTTGGGTGTACAAGAATGCGCACCTACTGGGCGCAAGGAAGCTCGGGGGTTCCCTGTTTTTTCCAAGAAAGGAGGAACTCTATGAGCATCTATTTCATAAAGGGAAAGGGGTGGAGATACGACTTCACCAAAGGCGGAACAAGGCACACGAAGGCCTGGTTCAAGACAAAGAGGGACGCAAAGAGGGCCGAGGCAAAAAGAAGGGAGGAGATAGCCAAGCCGAGGGCTCTCCCGGAAACCCCAACCGACATGGACTTCTTGGAATTGGTCAATAGGCGATTAGATCACATCAAGGCATACAATTCCACGCTTCATTACCAAGATTCTTTTTACTTCGCCCGGAGGTGGATTCAAAGGTGGGGCGGACTAACTTGCAGTCAGGTGTCCCAGGCGGTAGTGCAGAGTTTTCTTGACGAAAGAAGAGAGGTCTCGGAAGAAACAGCCAACAAGGAAATCCGTCTCCTGCGCGCTATGTTCAACTTCGGCAAGGATAAGAACAGGCAATGGATAAAGGACAACCCGCTCGATGGCATTCCCTTCTATCCAGTTGAAAAAAGGGTCAGACATGTCCCTTCGCAAGCGGATATAGACAAGGTATTAGCCGAGGCCGATCTCGACCAGAGCGACTACGTCTGGACGATAAGGGAAACGATGGGTAGGGCAAACGAAATTAACCGGCTCCGCTGGGAGGATGACGTCAACTTTGAAGAAAGGTATATCGTGCTTTACACCCGAAAGAGAAAAGGCGGGAACCTTATGCCTCGAAAGGTGCCAATGACGGAGAAACTATACCAAGTCCTTCGTGAAAGGTATCTTCGAAGAGACCCAAGCAAGCCGTGGGTTTTCTGGCACACCTATTGGAGCAGTAAGACCGGTGAAAAGATGCAGGGTTCATACCGAGACCGAAAGCGACTCATGAAGACCCTGTGCCGAAAGGCGGGCGTCAAATACTTTCGGTTCCACGCATTAAGACATGCAGGAGCATCGCTCATGGACAGAAATGGTGTCCCTCTTGGGGCTATCCAAGAGATTCTGGGCCATCAAAACCGAGAGACGACTGAAATCTACCTGCATAGCACCGATGCGGATAAGCACGATGCGATGAAGTGCTACGAGCGTGCTCGGCAGAATTCTCACATGGATTCTCACACAAATAAATAAAGGATTAACCGGCAGTTGGCTAACCCCCTTAAATCGTTAGTGCCCCCGGCGTGATTCGAACACGCGGCGCAAGGATTAGGAATCCTTTGCTCTATCCCCTGAGCTACGGGGGCGTGCCTAACCTGGTGTCCATCCACAAATAGCGTTACAGGAGTTGGGCGCTGGGTAAGTTTCCAATTCATAAATGAGGAGTTTTTCTGATGAGCAAGGCCGCACAAGGGTTTTCGTTGAGGTGTACAGATCGTACTCCGCAGACGGCCTTTTCACAAGCCGCAGGCGCAAACCCGCGGAGAACGCCGCTCATCGGGAAAAGGGCCATTTATGGATGGAAACTACCTCATTTCCACTGAGAGCATTTGCCCAGGGTATATCTTGCTTCGTGGCGTGAGGCGATTAATACGGAGAAATCGTTCCAATTTCATATTGTGCGCAAGGGCAATCTTGTAAGGGCTGTCGCCACGCCTCACCCTGTACGTCTTGGTATCCGCACCGGTTTCCACCACCTCTGTTCCTCCACGGATAACCAGTCGCTGCCCGACGTGAAGACGAGTGTTCTTCAGGTTGTTGATACGCATAATCTCCTTGATGTTTGTGTTATAGCGCCGGGCTATCAGCCAGAGTGAATCCCCTCTTCTGACACGGTGGCGAATCGGCCCTGATGGCCCAGAACGGAAAGTTTTGCTCGTACTTGCATAAATGCGTCGACTACCCCTCGAAGGTATCTTTAGCCTCTGTCCTACCCTAATGATACTCCGCGTGCTGATGTTATTGGCCGATGCAATGGCGCGGGCACTTGTCCGATAGCGTCTGGCCAGATGAGACAGCGTCTCTCCGCGCCGAACCCGGTGATAGGCATACAGTCTTCGGGGTGGAGTCCAAGCCCGAATTTTGCCCAATTTTGCGACCAGAAGTGGTCCTTTGCCCTTTGGCACCTTTAGCTCATAAGAATCAGGGGGGGTGGCCTTGTACCGGAGTTCGGGGTTAAGCGCCTCAAGGCTCTTATTAGAAATACGCATAGCCTTTGCTATGTCTTTGAGCTGCATACGCTTTGAAACTGTGACCTTCTCATAGACCTCAGGGGAGTCGACATTTTTCAGATCAAACCCAAATTTCTCAGGGTCGTTTATGATATGAAGAGCTGCTAAGAAACGCGGAACATACCGGGCTGTTTCATATGGAAGCTTTTCAAAGAGATCCCAGAAGTTATCCAGGTAGTTAACATTCTGATTTCGTATAACCCTAAGAACCCTTCCCTCTCCGCAGTTGTATCCTGCCATCACGGTCGTCCAGTCACCAAATATGTTATGGAGCTCTGTGAGATAGTCAATGGCCGCACGTGTGGACTTGGTGACATCCATCCTCTCATCAATCCATTCATCCCTCTTAAGACCGAACTTATATCCCGTCGAAGGTATAAATTGCCACAACCCAAGGGCTCGAGCACGCGAGAGTGCCTTCACCTTGAACCCGCTTTCAATGAGCGGAAGCCACGAGAGCTCCTTCGGGAGTCCGGCTTCTTCCAGGGCCTTCACAATATGGGGCCGATATCTTCCAGAGCGCTTGTAAGAGCTCACAAAAAACTTGCGCTCCACGCCCTTAAACAGTTTGATTTCCTTTTCGACATACCGATTCATGACCATTGGGATGGCGTTGTGGTTACCCGTAGCCACGGTATGCCGAGAGGTGTAGATCTCCAACATCCGCTTGCAGATCATAAAGCGAATGTCTTCCTTTTGTTGGATCAGCTTGGGGTCGTCATTGGTATCTGTGCCTAAGAGCAAATTGTACGCTTGATCCAGAGCGGCAACGCCATTTTCAAAGTCCCCCTGGCTCCAAAAATCCTGCGATGTCTGACAGAACTCCAACGCCTCGTCCAGGATCTGCTGGGCATTCTTAGGTTCTTTACTTTCAGATTCGTCAACAGGCGCTGATGCCTCCACACGGGCCCTAATCTCTGTTTGGGATCTGCGATCCAGGGTTTGTCCAGCCGCTTTCGAGGTGTCGACCCCAACCCGCCTGGCATGGAGCGCTCGCTCCACACCTGGTTGATTCACGGCATCCTCTGCGACAGGGGCCGGTGTTTCTTCCACATGGCCTCTAGACGAGACGACTGGGGTTGGCTCGGGGCTTAGCCTATCAGATGAGACGACTTGCTGGAATTCCAAGCATCCAACGACCGCATATGCAATAAGGATCAAGACTGTTGCCTTCAGGCAGGGCCTCACAATGTTTTCCTCTCGAATTTCCTTGACCGTCAATTCAATACAGTGAGCTGCAAGAATCGCGCCTTGTTTGTCTCTTTATGAAAAAACCCTTACCAAAAGGCAAGGGTTCAACTTGTTGATATAATTTATAACAGAGCCCTCATTCCCTGTCAAGCCTGTATCAAGCTGTGATCCGAATCGCTGCCCTGCTCAGGATACTGCCACAAGCGGCTTTGCTCGATCCACGTCACTGTTACGTCTTATGACACGCTTTATGTGTAATTCCATCTTGTCCAGAAGAGGGGACAGTGTCCGCTCATCATTGGCTGAAATGGCCACAGCGTCCAACCTGCGGGCCAGTTTTTTCACGGTGACTCGATCCACTCGATCCTGTTTGTTCAGGACACTTAGTACGGGAATTCGATCCAAGTGCAGGTTTTCAAGAATCCGTTCTACAGACTCGATCTGATTATCAAATCTTGGATTGCTGATGTCGATGACATGCAAGAGCAAATCAGCATCCTCGAGTTCTTCCAAAGTGGCACGGAAGGCAGTGATCAACTCTTCTGGGAGCTCTCGAATAAAGCCGACCGTATCAGTAATGATTACTTCCACGTCTCTTGGAAACTTCTTTCGTTTGCTGGTGGGATCAAGGGTGGCAAAGAGACGGCTCTCGGCCAGCACTGAACTCTTGGTCAGGGTGTTGAGAAGTGTCGACTTGCCCGCATTTGTGTATCCGATGATCGATATGACTGGCAGCCCCCTTTTGTTCCGCCTGGCCCTGCGTTGTCCTCGCTGCTTCTGGATTTCCTTAAGCAACTTCTCAAGGTGAGCAATGCGATCCCTAACGCGGCGACGGTCGATTTCAAGTTTTGTCTCGCCGGGCCCTCTGCCGCCAATACCACCCGTAAGTCGAGACATGGCGGTGCCCTTGCCCACAAGCCGGGGAAGGAGGTATTTGAGCTGGGCCAGCTCCACCTGGATTTTTCCTTCGCGACTGCGGGCCCGCTGCGCAAAAATGTCCAGAATCAACTGTGTTCTATCTATGACCTTGACATCAGTAAGATCCGTGATCGAACGGACCTGAGAGGGGTTAAGCTCCCGGTCGAATATCAGAAGGTCTGCCCCCTTCTGCAAGGCAAGGATAACCAGTTCGCTCAATTTGCCCTCGCCTATCAGGAAGCGAGGATCTATTTTTTTTCGGTTTTGAATAACCGTATCCATAACGGCAATACTGGAGGATTCCGCAAGCTCACGCAGCTCAATCATTGAATCCTCGGCCGCACGCTTCGATGCTGTAGTTACACTCACAAGGAGAGCCCGTTCCCATTTCCTTTTGACCTTCTGAGGCCGGGTTTTGCGGGCAAACTCCGACTCCAAAGATCTAATGAGGGCCTGGCAGTCAATGTCAGGCTCCCACGGGCGCAGAGGGGGAAGTATCTGCCAGTTCTGCCCGTCTATTCCCTCTGGAAGGAGATGGGCAGCATGAACATAATCCGGCCGGCCCTCTTTATCCATGGTCACTGCAGCCATCAGATCAAGCTTGAGCAGCGCCAGGTCCATGAGGTCGTCCTGTGTGAGAGGTTCATGCTGGAGATGGGTGTGCACACAGCGGAGGCCTTTCAGCCGTCCCCCGCCGGATCGATATTTCTCAAGATCGGGAATGACGATGCCCTGATGGTTGCCGACCACGACATGTGTTATCCGGCCTTGACGGTCGATCAGGAGGCCGATCTGACGGCGGATTTCAAAGGAGAGCTTGCTAATGGCCTTGGAAAGTTCCGGCGAGACAACAGAAGCCGGTGGGCTTCTCCGACGGTAGAGATTGTTCAGGCGGCGGACTTGGCTTGCCTTCAGTCCGCCTGTTTGTCCGTGTATCTTGATTAGGCTGAACCTCTTATCGAAGTTCCCTGCAGCCCGCGTAAATCAGAACAGGGAATGTGCTTGCTGTTGAGGTTAAGGGTCTCTGTAACTCTGCCTGTATTGATAATTATGATACCATTAAAAATATCACCATCTTTGCCTGGTGGCAAGTCTGAAATAGGACTCTATTCAAAACCTCCCATCTGCGGCGTGTGCTCCCTCAACTGAATCCGCCTCTTTGTGTAATCAGGCAAGATTGTTTGGACTTTTTGCCAGAAGTTATCCGAATGGTCAGGATTAAGGAGGTGGCAAAGTTCATGGACGATCACATAATCGACTATCGTCAAAGGTGCCATGATGATGTCCACCCTCCGATGAGAGAACTTGTCTCTCTAAAGCCATCGTTGGGTTAATACATACCCTGCCAAATGCTTAGGATGCGTTTTTTTGTATAGAGCATAACTCAACTTATAGACCAGGTAAGCCCCCATGTCATGTTTTTTGGGTCCCCTCTTCGGCTTCTTGACTCTTATGCCATCGTGACGGTCGTCCAAAGGCCAACGCAGGAGCCTTGATATCCAGTGAGAGATATGGACAGGTTGCCCGTCTTTCCACACAATCGCATCTACAACGCTTTCCTGCCCTTCTTGAGAAAGATGTCGCAAGATTGTGAATACTGTGTCACCTGGTTGAAGAATCGATAGCAATGCCTCGTCAGCTTGCTTACTCATACTGCTGAAATTCCCCATCAACTGAGGCACCCATGAATAGCAAAGTTTAATTCTCCAAGTAGTACAGGAACGGTTATTGAGACATCCCCTTCACGGCTTCTTTCTTGGCCTATTTCACAACTCCTGTGGCGCAAGACATTTTAGTCCCAAACTTTGCGTTGCCTTGACAAGACCGAAGTCCATTTCCTTATTCATTACAATATCTTGATGGTGGAGACTGCGCCATTTTGATTTTGAAAATGGTCAATCGGGATACTCCCACCAATCCGCCAGGGGGCCGCCTCCCTTGCACCCAATCCCTGTCTTCAAGCTACTCACTTGTTCAGCTATCTCTTGCTCCAAAGCGGTCGATAATATGGATCGATTCATTTTTGAACGAATTCAGTTAGTTCAACGGCTACCCTGCCCCGAACACGTCTGCTATGAATACTTCACAAGCCGTTTCATACTCCTCTGGCCTCACATCCTTCCCGGGAATCGGAGGAATGTCGAGACCACTTCTGCTGAATTCACTACCCACCTTCTCCATAGAATCTCGAAGTTTTGAGCTTCTCATGTAATCGCTTATTTCCTTTTGCGAAATCTCATTCAAAGTAGCCCAAACCCCGAAAAGCGCAGAATAAAGGGCGATCCAGTCGACCCATACAGGTTTCTCGATTTCTGTGATACTTCCCCTCGACAAAAACTCCCACCACTTCTCTTGTGAAAGCCAGTACTCGGTCTTCCGCTTGCCTTTCACCCGGGTGAGGACGAGCCCGGACTTGGAAAGCTCTATCAACGCATCCTGCGCTCCTCGAATAGAGATGCCGATTGCTTTTGCCACTTCTGAAGGATGCCCGCCATCATGAGTGAGTAAATAGGCCAAGCATTCAGCTCGCGAACCCAGGCCAAAAAGTGTTCTCAATAGAAATCGCACAGTGCTCTGTGATGTGATCGGAACCTCTCTAGTCATCCGCCGCACTTCCAACTGAGGACGGTTGTATCCATAGGCAAGAAAGCTCGGATCAGGTTTCCGGGATATAGGATGCGGCTTCCCGTCCTTTTCGTAAAAAAGCGATGAGGTATGGTTGGGACTGCGGGAAGCTTGGGACTGGCAGAACCGATTCAGATTCCTCCATTTCCTTTCATTTCCTTTTTGTATGAGGAACGCCGTGACCGCCCCCATTAAATTCCTGGTAGATTCTCCCTTTTTACGGAGAATCCCTCGCAGGCGCTGCATATCAATCCACTTGCCGTTGATAACAAGCCAGTCCATGACCTCGTCAAAGAGTCTGGGCTCATAACGGCCCATTTCCAACGTGAAAAGGAGCATAGGTTCCGGATCATAGAGCCACGGATCTCGTGTCCTGGCCTCACCCAACACGCCCAGAGCTGACCATTGGCGCCAAAGGAAGTTTAAAATATTCTCAAGGAATAGATATCTAAAGTCTTTCTGCGACATTGTTGTATCCCATGTGGTTCAATAAATCTTTCAGGACTTGTCGATACTCTTCGGATACATCATGGGTCATGCTCCATCGGGCCGCCTGTTCCAATTCATCTTCTGTCGGATTCAATGCCAAAAGGTCATCAAAGTGTCTTCCAGCTCCCTGGTCTGCTGACGCATAAAGCTTGAAATGGATCTGATCGTATCGACCCAAGAAATGAACAGTAAGGCTCCGGCCAAATTCTCTGGTTAAGACTCTCTCCATAATTCCGTTCGGCAAACCAAGATCAACTGCTGACGTTGGCCCCGTGTTGATCCAATTTTCCGGCAGGTTGAAATCCCGTGATACCTTTTTTGAAGCCGTGATGAATCCATCGGGCAGAGGTTTTGCCTTGATGAGCGAGACCTGGCCCGTCTCAGTTCTCGTAACGCGTGCAAGGACATCGACATCCTTTGTCGCCCGTTGAACTAGCCCCACAGCAATAAGGGCCGAACCCCCACACACTAGAAGTTCTACAGGCTCTTCTGATAGGCTTTCTAACTGCTCCCCTAAGGCGCTCAATATGGTCCCTACATCTTTTTGATCACGAAACATACTCCCTCCCCGAAGCCCCTCTCTCTAAAGAGAGGGAAGAAGTAGGATCAGTATTAGGCTAAATATCCCAGCTCCTTCAAGGATTGATTAATCTTTCCTGCAACACCGGCCAGTTCCTTTTTCAAATCTTTCAATAGCTTGATGACATCTTGCCCATAGTGGTCATCTCCTAATTTGAACAGGCGTGAAAATCATTGTCTCAAACCAACATGAGTTTATGATCCAGAGGAGCAGATGTCAAGAGAAAAATAGTATTAATTATAGTTTATCTGCATATTTAATGAGTACAAACTAACAAAAAGCCTCGTTCTGATGATACATTCGTTTCTTTGGATGAGAGGTAGATGTATCAGGTGGGGCCTATTGGTAAACAGTCAATGGGGGGGGGGTAACGTCAACGGAGGGGCGGGCTTTGTCCATATTGTTAGAAGTGGCCTTGCAGAAAACTGCTCATTTCTGAATTGGAAACTTACGCCAGTGCCCATTTATTCATAAGTCATTAATGGATGGGCACTAACGAACATCCGCCACTCTCAGGACATTCTCGGGAAGGGCGGGATCCGGGAGCACCTGAAGTTCTTCCAGGTGGAATCGCTGTATAAGTTCCTTCATGTTGTCGTTCTTCAACCCTCTGAGCCTTGACACGTTGTGTGGATGAACACTCAGGGTAACCCTCTTGGATAGAGTTTCTCGCATCTGGAGTTCTCGGGCTGCAAGGTCCAGAAAGATGGCTGAATGGACCAGGTGCCCGAAGGCCGGATGAAACGGACCTGCAACCACGGCACCCTTCTCCAAGAGGCTGCCGGTGGCGTGCAGTCCCATCCTGATCACCGATATCCCCCGGGTTTCAAAAAGAAGATAGAGTCTTTTCGTAACTTCTACGGCATCTGTCAGAGAAAGTGGTTTGAATCGGCCCGAAGCATACCATTTCTCAAGCACGG
>SDBU01004021.1_pt1 | contig 18373 bp, 13 predicted proteins | sample 2277071 | NCBI WGS metagenome assembly SDBU01 (sample SAMN10397929, study PRJNA504765) | marine sediment metagenome | isolation source: marine sediment core GS08_GC12, 126 cmbsf | place: Arctic Ocean: Gakkel Ridge, Loki's castle | collected 2008 | reverse complement strand
ATTGAATATTGACAGCCGGGGTGGTCTCGGCTATACAGTGAGTGGGTGGTACATTTTTGTTCCGCCAGGTGGTACAATTTTACTCCGCCGTTTACACATAAACCGTAAATTGAGGATATTGTTCAAAAACTCTCCTGTAATGATTGTTTTTAACATCGATATTCTCCTTCGATTAAATTAGCGCACATCATAGCGCAGGAAAGCCACATACGCCCCTGTGAAAAACAGTACGTTAAACAAAATGAGAATTAAAAAATTACTCAGTCCTCCCTGGCCTAAAATCTCTTTGACCGAACTTCGCTGATAGTGAAAATCTGGGAATTCGGGTTCGTTCTCTTCATCCATGTTCTCATCCATATAATACAATTCAACCATGTTGTCCTTGTAGTTTTGGGCCGCCCTTTTCAACCTTCGTTCTTCTGCCACACCGGTTCCCATAATGTCGGTTGCCAGGAAGGTAAACGCAGCAGCCGGGGAAATTCGGGTGATATTTTGAGATACTCTTACCAGGTTATTGAAGCGGTTGCGATAATCTTCGTCTAATTTATCGCCTTCTGTTATAGCGCGGAACTCAAGTGCCTTCAGAAGCTTTTTGGAATCGGGTCGAGTTTTGGGAATCCGTTTGTATTCAAACCTAATCTTATTCCAGATTTGTTGACGTTTTAGCTTAAGCTGCTGAGCCGTCGGAATCTGGACAAATTGACGGGCCAGAATATTACCAAGATTCGGGATCAGAAATACGAGTATAGTCCAGACAAACAAAGAAATAACCAAAGATGTAGAAGAACGATGTGTAAGGCACGAAATTAATAGTCCCAAGGAGAAGAAAATCGCTAAATAGATCACACTGCTCAAGAGGAACAGGCCCAGCTTTGCCCAGTTCTGGGGGCTCATATCTACTGTAGGTTTCAGGGTCACGAAAGCTGTGCCCAGGAGCACAGCTATGAAGAAGGGCAGGATGAAACTGGTAAATCCGCCGATCCATTTGCCAATAATCAGAATCGGCCTTTTCAGGCTGTTGCTCAGCGATTGCCGCAGTGTCCCTGTCTCTTTTTCACCTGAAACCATATCGAAGGCAAACAGCATAGCGCAAAGGGACAGTATGACCTTGATGATATACAGCAGGTCCGGCGCTGTAAAAAGCTTGAAAAGATTGTTCAGCGACTTCTGTTTTTCGCTGCTGATCTTGACTCCAACACCCTGTAATTCCCAGGGGCGGCTCAGATTCTCATCCAGGCCCTTTGCGAAAATGCCCAATGGTGTTGGTGGAATAACTTCAACACCATCACGGGATTCCTTCCGCAGGATGTCATGATTGTCCAGGGCCAGGCAGTAATCGCGGTACATAACAAATATGCTGACAAGAATCAATATTGCCGAAAGAACGAACATTATCGAAAACTTATAACTGAGAAGGTTATTAAGTATCTCTTTTCTGATTATTGACTTAAGCATGGTCTTTCCTCTAATAACTTTTAAAATCGACAACTCCCTGTGGCTTGCCACAGGGTAAAAAACAACGTATTTTTCCCTATTGAAATTCTTACATACCCAGCAACTTGCTGCAGGGTGGCTCATTTCACAATTTAATGGACCGGCAGTCCCGACTGTTGAAAATTCCAACAATCGTCCCGGTTTCCACAATTGTTACCTCTGCTTATAAAACAGCCTATTCCATCATACAGTCTCGGCTGCCTGCATTTCGTGCATGTAGATTTCCTCGAGGTCTGCGTGCTTGAAATCCTGCTTCTTTCGGATGGCAACCAGGCGTCCCTGCTTCATAATGCCCACCCTATCCGCTATGAGCTTGGCTCTGAATATATCATGGGTGGTCATCAGAATAGCCTTGCCCTGCTCCCTTAATAGCCGCAGTTGAGCCAGGAACTCCTGGGCGCTTGTGGGGTCCAGCCCACTGGTTGGCTCATCCATCAGGATAGCCGGGGGGTCTTTGAGCAGCGCGATAGCAATGCCCAGCTTTTGGCGCATACCCTTGGAGAAATGCTTGAGCCGCATCCTCAGCGCCTTTTCCGGCAAACCAACAGTGCGCATCACATCGTCATAATCCTTCTTTTTGAGTCCCGTTTTGCCTGCCAACTCTGCAAAGAACGCCAGGTTCTGTCGCGCCGTAAACATTCCGTAAAGCTGGACATTCTCAGAGACATAAGAAACATATTTCTTGGCCTTCAGTGGAAATTTATTGCAGTCATGTCCGTTGATAGTGGCCGAGCCGCTGGTTGGCGGGATGAAATCCAGCAGGATGTTGATGGTGGTTGTTTTACCCGCGCCATTTGCACCCAGCAGGCAGAAAATCTCACCCGGCGCCACGGCATAACTGACATGATCCAGGGCCAGAACACCATCCTCATACCGTTTTGTCAATTCGTTAATCTCAATCATTTTTTGGTCCTTTCTTGTTAAAAGTTAGTATTCTTTAAATTTAAACCATTTTCTATTACCTTACGTCATATCTCAAGAATGATACAAAAGACGCTGCGAAGAAGACCAGGTTGAATAGTACAAGCAGGCCAATATCCCAGATGGTCAATTTTAGAAATTCTCCAAGCGCAAGGTCTCGCTCCTGGAACTTGGGGACAGTGCCAAAGTCTACTGGCTTATGTGAGATAGTCTTCCAGGAGCGTGCAGTTGACAATTCCGGGTTCACAAGGTGAAGGCTCTCAGGGTCTTCCATATCTTTGCTGCGCACATATTCTTTCAGAACCACTTGGTATTCTTTGATTTGTCGATATATATCTGCACAACGGTTTATCCCGGTTCCGGCGATGACCTCGGATGCTCGCGCATAGATGGCAAGGGGGGAGATGCACGTAAAATTCCGTCCAGCCAGTGCCTGGGCCAATAGTCGGTTATGGTGGTCATCGCGAACCTGACTTGCGGCATCTGTCAACGCAGTTTTGAGCCGAGCTCGTGCTGGTGGATTATTACCAGGATAATTCGGATCTGAAGACATACTGCCTGCGTTCTTCCCGAATTTATCGCTATTATCCCAAATCTCCTTCTCTACCTCATCTAAGCGCCTTTCCAAGTCTACCTGGGTGGGACCCTGGGAGGATATATCTGCGAATATCCTGCCGCCACTTGGCAGCAGGATAACAAGCACAACCCACACGACTAAGAGCAGCACCATGGCATTGGGGGGATGAGCAGTCCTGCTGGAAACAAAGATCCCGAGAAATACAAAGATGGAAAGATACAGCAAAGACAAAAGTGTAATGGCAAGAATTTTCAACCATGCGGCAGCATCGATGGTCACATCTTTGGAAGGAATCACGATGATTAGGCTCACGAGCAGCCCTACAATCAAAGGTATAGCCAATGTGAACATGGCGCCAAAATACTTGCCCAGGAGCACCTTATACCTTGGGATTGTGTTTGCCAGCATCAGACGCAGCGTTCCGGCTTCTCTCTCGCCGCTTATGCTGTCGTAGGCGAGGACCAGTGCCACAAAGCTCAGAACAGTAGAAATGATGAACACCCAATCGATATCGCTGAAATGAGGAAGCGCGAAATTGCCTCGGCCCTTTACCCCTGGCAAGTCAGCAGTGAAAACATTAAACTTAAAGTAGTTAGGAAGGGTTTTCTCGAATCCTTCGGCGCAAAAAGAAAGCGGTTTTGGCTTTCGCCAGATTGTCTGTTTATGGAATGCCGCCTTGTAAAGGGCGTCTGAACATTCTTCTCTAAAAGCTGAAAGGTTCTTGTTGGTCTCTGCCCAGTAGTCTTCCGTTTGCTCTGCAAATTTGCCCACGAACACAAACCCGCTGGCCGCGAAAAGCGATATCACTAAAACCAGCGATAAGACAAAACGCAGACTCAAAAGGTTCTCCAAAATCTCCTTGAACATAACAAGCCGAATCATAGCTCCTATCTCCAATATCATATCTGAGGGATGGTTCAATTTATTCTGTTTGGCATTAGCGCACGTCGCCCTTCATGAATGCCACAAAAGATAGAGCGAAAAACAACACATTTGCAAAGACCAGCAGTGCCAAATCCGGAATCGCTCTCCGCACGCTCTCTGCCAGGTCGAGCCGGTACATACCTGGCGGAAAATCCTGCAGATTAAGACGCGGATAGTCAGCAATGTCCGGGGCCACCTTCTTGCTTTCACCGTAATCCGATGCATACTCCTTGCTGAATGGTGTCCAATAGGATGGAGAACGGAAGTTTTCAGTTCTGGAACGGATGTACTCTATGATTTGGCTTCTGTATGCCTTGGCCCTGCTGACAAAGTACTGAAAACCGGATAAATCCGTTCCCGCCAAAACGGATGTGGCATTCTCGTACGAGAATATCAGCGAGATTCGCGAGAGGTTGTCGGCGAGCTGTCGCTGCTTCCAGATGCTCTTGAGATAGCCGTTTTCCACATCCCAGATTCTATCGGCATATTTGATCTTAAGGGGTTCCCCGACAGGATTTAGCCCTTGCTGGCATTCGAAATAATCTGTGTTAAATCCTTTAGCATACCAATTCCCAAACGCTCCTTCAGTGTCACTCTGAGACGTGTCCCGGCCCCTGGCGGCGGCAATCAAGGCGTCAAGCCATAGCTTCCTTAATTCACTTCTAAGCGATGAAATCTGGTCATCTGTTTTTTCCTTTGGCTCAAGCGGCCGAATTCGAGTTGCCACATAAGAACTTGCGTTTGGAATCACAGCAACACACACGACCCAAAAGAACAAGCCGAGAATTAAAGAGATGGCCGATCTGTTCGCCAGGCAGGAGAACAAAAGGCCAATATTGAACATCGCTGAGATGAAAATCAACGAAGCAAAGTACATCAATCCAATGCGGGCCCAATCTGACGAAGTTAAATCTGCCATAGGAGAAAGTTCAAGGATCAATACCCCCACTACAAAGGCGATTGTGGTGGGCACAATTAAGGTCACGACTCCTGCCAGGAGCTTGCCCAATAGCACTTGATGTCGGGCCGTGCTGTTTGCCAGTATCAGCCTCAATGTCCCGCGCTCCCTCTCACCAGAAATGCTATCATAAGCTATGAGTATTGCCAGCAAACTCAACACGATTTTAAGAATCAGGGATGCGTCAAGAACCGGAAAGATGGAAAGATAGTGATTGTCCCCGGCTGGGGCGGCATCTACCTCAGGAATACTCTCCAGTTCAATTTTGGCAGAATCTCCCAGCCGTCTCTCCAACCCTGCGTTGAATACTGACAGCAGAGCAGGTGGCCTGTATAGGGTAGGCGTAATATTCTTGTACACCCTCACCTTTCTCAGTTCCGCTTCATTGTCAGCCACCTTCTTATTGTACTTTTGAAGTCTCTGCTCGTAATCGTTCACGAGGACCGGCATGAACACGGCCGTCAGGACCACACAAACTATTGTCCCCACCGAAAACTTAAACGTCATCAGATTCAGCAGAAACTCTTTCTTAGCGATTTTCCAGATCATATCGGATTTTCCTTATTTCTTATCGCACGTCGTATCGCAGGAACGACACATATGCCGCCGCGAAGAAGACAAAGTTGAACAGTATCAATAGCCCAATATCCCAGATGGCTAATTTCAGTGATTGGCCAAGCGCAAGGTCTCGCTCCTGAAACTTCGGTACTATTTCAAAATCTACCGGCTTTTTCGAAATAGTGTGCCAATCCCAGGCACCTCTGCTAACATCTTCATCAAATATAAGGTGGCGGCTTTTAGGGTCTTCGGCATCCTTGCTGTGGATAAATGCCCTAAGATTCTCCTGGTATCTTTTAGCTTGTTGGTAGAAGTCTGCACACCGACTAATTCCTACACCAGCAAGGGTCTCGGCCGCCCTTCTATAGACTTCGGTCGGTGAAAGGCATGTGTAATTTCGTCCCGTTAAGGCTTGAGCTATCATCTTTTTATGATGTTCATCGATAATCTGATTTTTACTATTTGACAATGCGTTATACAGCCGGGATCTTGCAGGAAGATTCATCATTGGGTCATTGGCATCAGCAGTACTGTTGCCTGCGTTTTTGCCATATCTATCACCATTGTCCCAGATTTGCTTATTTGCTTCAGATATTTTTCTATTCAATTCAACGCGGGTAGGGGTCTTATAAAATATATCGGAGACGGTTCTTCCCATACTTGGAATTAAAATAACCAGGCTCACCCATATCAAAAGAAGAGTGACCATGCAGTTAGCTGAATGGCTTGCTCTGCTCGAGATAAAAACTCCCAAAAATACGAAGAGCGAAAGATATAGGAGCGACAGGATGACGATACTAAGGATTTTCAACCATTCCTGCCCATTGATACCTGAGACATTAGAGGTAATCACGATAATCAGGCTGACTAAAAGACCAATAAGCAAAGGTATGCACAATGTAAGCATTGCGCCGAGATACTTACCCAGTAAAATATTATACCTTGGTATATTGTTTGCCAGCATCAGACGTAACGTTCCTGCTTCCTTTTCACCGGATATACTGTCAAAGGTGAAAACAAATGCTATAAAACTTAGAATTAATGATATAATGAAGACCCAGTTAACATCACTGAAGTGAGGAAATGTAAAGTTGACTGAACTTCTTACCTCAGGCAGGCCAATCTTAAATATGTCAAACTTGACGTAATTTGGAAAGGATTTTTCATATCCCTCTACACAGAGGGACAGTAACTTTGGTTTACGAAATACTTGCTGCTCAAAAAATGCCAGGTCGTTAAGCCTGTCTAAGCTTCCACTCAGATCTGAGAGGTTCTTGTTTGTTTTTTCCCAATAATCCTGTGACTGCTGTCTGTAGCTACCGACAAATATGAAGCTGCTGGCGGCAAAAAGTGATATTATTAAAATCAACGACAGCATAAAACGTAAGCTTAAAAAATTATCCATAATTTCCTTGCGGACAATATGCCAAATCATACGTATATCTCCTAAATTTAATCCGACCTCACGTCATATCTCATAAATGCGGCGAAAGATAAAGCGAACAGTAACGCATTGATAAAGACCAACAGCATCAGGTCGGGGATTGCTCTTTTGAAGCTCCCTGCCAGATTAGGTCGATAAGTAAATCGGGGAAAATCTTCCATGTCAAGTGCTACCCGTTTCTTTTGTGTTTCATTAATAAATTGTTTAAAAACATCGATTGCCTGTTTAATTTCGCTTTCAGTTTTAGCCTGTTTTATTGCTTCTTTTATTGCTTCATTTTGTTTCTCGTAAACAATAGCTTCCTGCTCTGAGCAAACGGTGAAATAAGAGGTCGAGAAGTTGTTGGTTTTAGAGCGGATATGCTCCATTGTCTCGTTTCTGTATGCTCTGGCATTATCCATAAAATCCTGAATATTCCCCAAATCTGATCCTGCAAAAGTTGACATCACATTCTCATATATCGAAATGGGCGAGATTCTGGCAATGTTTCTGGCAAGATGATTCTGCGCCAATAAACCGCGGATATAAGACAATTCCATCCTCCAGATGCTGTCGCCATAATTACTTTCAAGCGATTTCGCTAAAGGATAGGCTTTTGAAGCATCATGCAGACAAGACCTCGAGCATAATACCGTATAGCCCTTCCCAAAAGCTCCTCTGGCGTTTGATTTTGGCCCTCTCCAATTAGGAAACTTTTCGTGCATTTGTTCGAGCCTGCGGTAATATTCTTCCTTGGCCAAAACACGTTGAGTCTCCAGCTTTTCTTTTGATTCGAGCGGGCTAATCTGGCTGGCCAGATAAATACTGCCACTGGGAATGACAGCCACGAAAATCACCCACGCGAATAGTCCGAGTACCAGGGAGATTGCTGACTTCTTCATCAAAGTCGAGAATAAAAGCCCAAGGTTATAAATTGCAGAGATAAAGATTAATGAAGCGAGATACATCAGCACAATTCCGGCCCAGTTTGATGAGGTTAATTCTATCATCGGAAAGGACAAAAGAAACATCAATCCGAGGATAAAAACGATTGTGACAGGAACAATTAGGATCATCAGCCCTGCCAGGAACTTTCCAAGCAGAACCTGATGGCGTGAAATTGCGCCTGAGAGTATTAGTTTCAACGTGCCCTGTTCTCGCTCACCCGATATAACATTATAAGCTACCAGCAAAGCCAGAGCGCTAAAAACAATTCTTAAAATAAGCGAGACATCCATATCCGGGAACATGGACATATAGGGATTGATCTCACCAGATGTATTACTGATTTCGGGTACCTCCATATTCGAGATCTTAACCGAAGTACCCAGCCGCTTTTCAACACCTTCACTGAAAACAGATAGTATGTTTGGTGGTCGATATACTGTAGGCAGGATGTTTTTATAAACCATCACTTTTCTTAGTTCCGCCTCGTTGGCTGTTATATTCTCATTATATTCTTTGAGCCGTCGCTGATAATCCTTTGCCAAAATGGGCACAAAGGCAGATACTAAGATGACACAGAGTATCGTGCCTATGGCAAATTTAAATGTCATCAGGTTCAGTAAGAACTCTTTTTTCGCAATCTTCCAAATCATAATTCTCCCCAGGCAGTTTGGGAATCAGGTCTCAGTCAGCAGTTTTTTCTCTGCTGGTCCCCGATTCTTGCCGATTTATCTTCGACTTAGTTTTACTCCCATAAATACTATCCCGCTTATCAAAGCAACCAGCCCCAGAACCAGTATTAGTGTAGCGGTAATATTCGTCTTGGCGCTGATGCGGATTTTGAGCCGTTTCTCTAATGCCTCCACTACTTCACTGCCGCTTTGGCCCCTTGCCTCGATCTGGGCCTCGTATTCGCCTACTCCAACGTCCTCACCAGGCGTAAGATGTATTTGTATCGATTGCTTATCGTCAGGTGAAAGTTTTTCTATCAATTTCGGTAGAACTTCAGCCGTCCAGCCCAGCGGTGGCGATATCTCCGGAACGATATTAAACAGGGTCAGAGTGCCATCATTATGCAGGTCAGCCTTGATGTGGACGTCCTGCTGTGGCTTTATTTCCATGAAGAGATTGTTTATCAGAATTTCCAGCCGCCCGCTTCCTTTGAGGGTCAGTGCCAGTCCGACCCTCGCTGCATCTATATCATTGAGCTTGTCCGATGGAATAGGTGTGGTAGCGTGTTCTGATTTGAGCTTGTTTAGAGTTGCCAACTGTTTTGGGGTAACTGTCCAAGCCTGGAAATTGATGGTCTTATCTATCATACCAACGTCAAGCTTTTGCGGAATGGACACTCGCAGCTCTAAATCGTGTTTGCTCACGTTTTCTGTGAAGCGCACGCTTGTAATACGGGCACCGCTCTTTGAATCGATAAACGAATAGTTAATTTGGGGCGGAAGATTAGTAACTGATAGAGAAAAATTTATATCTGAAGTTACCAGCATTTCGAGGTCAAGAGTATAACGGATATCAGTGCCAAGCTGGCCTTCCTGAGAAAACTGGGAAGCTACAACGGTTGGTATTTTTTGGAGCGATTCTTTTTCAAGGAAAATCCTTTCTGTTACCGTCTGGTCCAGGTATTGTAATTTTACTCCCGCTTCCTGGACATCCGTGAGTAATGTAAAGGTAAGCTCTTTTTGCTTATCGTAAGATAATACGGGTATTATCTGTTCATAAGGTTTGCCTATGCTCGATGAGGTTTCATTGACGATCGAGACGATTATATTCTCAATGTTAAGCAGGGCCCGTATCTGCTCAGGGTTTTGCCAGTCTGATTGTAATTGCGATTCACTTCCACTTTCAGTCAAACCCAGTGCTGATTCGGCCAGCGCCAAATTGGACGTGTTTCTGAGAACCAGGTCAAGCTTTCGCCGGCCTTGGCTGTCGTAGTACTTCTTGGCTTCCATAATGGTAATATGTGTTGCGTTCGCGAGAAAACTCAGCTTCGTTTGTTCAAGCTGGATTTCAGCCTGCTTCAGCAGTTGCTGGGCCTGGGTATAGGCCGACAGAGCATCGTCAAGTTCTTTCTGAGACATAATCTGCTTTTTAAAAAGCCTTTGGGCGTCTTCGTACATGCTTTTGTAGCGATCGTGGGTTTCTCTGGCATTTTCAAGGACAACCTGGGCTGTCCTAAGACTTAGCTCGTTCAGCAGTTCTGTGCGGGTGCGGGTCTTGGTTATCTGTTCCGTTTCTGTAATTGGTGTCTCTGGCTCTTCCTGCTGTGCGTATGTTGAGACGGTCAATAATGACGTAAATATTATCAGCAAAACATATCTAAATTTATCGACTCTGCTCATTTCAAATAAACCCCTACTTAAAATAACGTATTGCCAAACGCAGGTCTTCCTGACGTTCAATCAAAACTTCCTGCTGCCTGAATAAGCTATCTTGAGCGGCAAAGAACTTTCCACGAAAAGTTTCCAGTGCATCATCAGTGATTCTGCCGACATCTCTTAGTTCGGTCTTTATTGAGAACCGCTCGTTCTCGATAATGACATTTTCCTGCTCCAGTTCAACCTGGAATTTCTGCTCCGCAAGGAATTTGTAGTATTGACGAACTCTTAGTTCGATGCGGTCTTTGTAGTCTTCGAGGGCAGCTTTCAAGCTGTTGAGCACAGCTTTAGCCTTGATCTGTCTGCCCTTGCGCGAGTCCCCTTCCCAGATGGGTATCCGCAATTGTAAGCCTGCGAACCAGCCGGGATCAGGTCCACCTAAAGTTAATTCATTGCCGAATATACCCAGGCTTTGCGTTCTCTCTTCTTTCAATCCCGGGACCATTGGCTGACCAAATATGTCTAAACCCCAGGTATCATCCTGGTTAATAAGGTCTGCGCCGACCTTACTGTTTTTATCCTGATAGCCCCCGCTGATACGCAGGTCCGGGACGTATTCGTAACGTAATTGGTCCAGAAGCCTTTGCTGTTCGGCCACAATAGCTTCTGCTAATGCCACCTGGCTGCTCTGGGCAAGGGCCAGACGAATCATTCCATCCATATCAAAATCGCCGAGACCAAAACTGTCCCTTTGGCCATCGAATTCCACCTGGTCAGCACCGACCGGCAGACCAATTAATCGTAATAAATCCATCTTACGATTGAATCTTTCACGCTCTAAAGCATTTATCTCCGATTTTTCATTGAGGACATTTGAGTAGGCCGTCAGAACCTCCATTTTGACACTCAGATTATTCGCGTCCATCCTCTGCTGCTTTATTTGGTATTGCCTCTCGAACTGCTTAAGCAGCTCCTGGCGAGTGGCAATCTGCTGTTCTTTTAGCTTTATGAAAAAGAATGCTCCGCGCACCTGCGAGAATATACTGGCAACCTTATTTTCGTAATTGAACAGCGCGTCACGCTGCTCTTCACGCAAGCTCAAATCGAGAGGATGGTCTTTACCATATTCAAGAATCCGCTGGCTGATTCTTGCACTTATACTTTGGGCATCATCAGTGACATTGTCGGACCCGAAGTTTCTAAAATGCTCGTATTGGCTGATTAGCTCAATAGTAGGCAAAAACCTCGAATTGTTAACCAGCATACTTCCTCCTACGGCAAGTATTTGCTGGCGTGCTTGATTGATTTCGTTACTGTTAGTGAAAGCTAATTGCAGGCTTTCTTCGAGAGTCAGCACGCGTTTGGCTTCCATCTGCCTGGGTGATATACTTCGAACCGGCTTCTCTCCAATCGCTCGTAAGTATGTAAGCGAATTAGGTTCCGAAGGACCCGTTTTAGTTTCTTCTTCAAGGCGTTGTTCAATCTGCACAAGTGAAGGGTCAAGTTTCTCTGACCCTAACAGAACCTCCGGTCCTTGTGCACGCCAAATCAATACTATGGCTGCCGTTAATACCAATATATAAATTGGTTTTTGTCGCATCATCATAAGTTCACCTACTCGATCTGTCATAATAGTCTTTCAACGAATCCTTTGGCCGATTAACTTTTTGGGTGCCTGATTCTCTTTGCTGATTTCATGGTTTTACTTTCGCAAAAAGCATACCAAAGAAGGCATAATCCTGGGCAACTTTCGCAAGTCGTTGTGTTGAAAAGAGATAGAGGCCAAAAATAGCTTTAAGAGATGTTGCCGTTGCGGTATCCAGTGGGTCATGGCTGACACACTTTGGGGCACGAATGACACACTTGGGTCACGAATGACACACTAACATCAAACGAGCGAATTATTCTGTTCCGTATTGTCTCAACTTGCGGTAAAGAGTTTTCCTGCCGATGCCAAGCAATTCAGCAGCCTTTTCACGATTGCCCCCGGTCTCCAAAAGGGCCTTGTTAATCGCCTCCTGCTCGGCTTTCGCTGTGGCCTGAGCGGCAGTCTCAGCGAGTGATATTCGCCCTGATAACACACTGGTTACTTCTGATGGCTCCGAATCAAGGTAAATTCGCCTTGGCAAGTCAGCAGGTTCAATGGTCGGGCCGCTCGCGATCGTCATCGCGCTATAAATGCAATTCTGCAGTTCTCTTACGTTGCCCGGCCAATCATAAGCCATCAATAATTCCATCGCTTTATCAGAAACAGCAGGCTGTTCTATTCCCAGCGGTGTAGCATACCTCTCAAGGAAGTAATCCACCAGTATTGGAATATCTTCTTTGCGCTGACACAGTGCACAAACATTTAAGCTCAGAACATTCAATCGCCAGTAAAGGTCCTCTCTGAATTTTCCTTCCTCAACCATAGTTGCCAAGTCTCGATTCGTTGCTGCCATTACCCGGACATCGACCGCAATGGGCAAGTTACTACCCACACGAGAAAAAGTTCCTTCCTCGATGACCCTCAAAAGCTTCACTTGCGCTTCAAGCGTAAATTCTCCGATTTCGTCAAGAAACAAAGTTCCGCTGTTAGCAGATTCAAATTTGCCTACCCTAAGCTCTTTGGCATCGGTAAATGAACCTGCCTCGTGACCAAAAAACTCACTCTCGATCAGATTCGATGGTATGGCGCCACAGTTGATTACAACAAATGGCCCGGATTTACGTTTGCTTGCCTGATGAATTGCCCGCACTATTAATTCTTTGCCTGTACCGCTCTGGCCGCAAACTAATACCGTGCCATCAGTGGCAGCAAATTTGCGCATGAGAGCGAACGTTGACTTCATCTTGTCCGAGACGCCCACTATATTTTCAAACCGGTAGGTTTCTTCCAGCTGGTCTTCCAGCTGCTCGACCCTCCGTTTGAGTGTTACCATCTCTACCGCCCGGGAAATTATGGCCAGAAGCTCGTCGTTATCAAAAGGCTTCTCGAGATAATCGAAAGCTCCCTTCTTCATTGCTTCAACTGCAGAACGAACCTCCCCGTGTGCGGTCATTATTATAATTTTGCAGTCGGCGTTGAGCTGTTTATCAAGTATTTCCATTACCTTTATGCCATCGATTCCGGGCATTTTAAGGTCTAACAGAATAACAGCCGGCATAAATCGAGCATATGCGTCAAGCCCCGACTCACCGGAATTGGCAACCTCCACTTCGTAACCGTTCTTCGTCAATAGTGCGGACAAGATGGAAGATATGCTGGCTTCATCATCAATAATAAGCACTTTGGGTTTCTTCATGTGACTCGACTCCAGAGAGCTGTGGTTAGCTTACAGGCAATGCTATATTGACTTCTGTACCGCCACTTTTAGCTTTCTTCACCCAGATTTCTCCATTATATCGTTTGACAATACTGTTGCAAATGGCCAGTCCGAGACCTGTCCCGCCGGCTTTTGTCGTGAAAAAAGGCTCAAAAACCTTGTCATGCAGGTCAGAGGCTATTCCGGCTCCTTCATCTTCAACCTGTATCAACAGCCTGTTGAAGCCTGAGGTATAGTTTGGGCCTCCTTCCGTCAACTGATGAGTTTTGATTGAGAGTGTTCCGCCTTCGGGCATAGCTTGCAGCGCATTCATCACGACATTCAAAAGCAGCTGACGTAACTCGGCTGGGTCGAAGGTAAGCTTTGGGAGGTTGTTCTCGAAATCTGTTTGTAACTTGACATTCTGACTTTTAGCTTTAGCCTCAACGAAATTCAGGCAGCGTTCGATTTCCTGAGGAATATTTATCTCTTCCGGATTACTCTCGGCTGGCTGGGCAAGCGAAAGTAGATTACCCACAATATTATTGAGCCTATCGACCTCACCCAATATGTCATGAGCAAGCCTCTTTTGGTCCGTGTCTTCAGCAAAATCGCTCGCAAGGTACTGTATCGTGCTGCGAATCGCCGTCAGGGGATTTCGAAGCTCATGTGCGATTCCCGCAGCAAACTGGCCCATTGTAGCTAATTGCTCAGCGCGGAACATTCGTTCATTCTGGCGTAAGCGCTCCTTGAAAAGAAGGGCATTTTCAAACGCTAAACCAGCCTGTTTGCCGAGCACTTGCAAATTTGCAATCTGAATCTTATTCAGCGGCTCCTGACTTAAATGCAGAAACACTATACCAATTAATCTATCCATCGAGATAAGAGGGAAAGCTAAGTTTACAGACAATTTCAGGAATGGCTGAAGTTCTGAACTTAAATAGCTTGTTACCTCTTGATCTGTCTCAAAAAATAAGATTTGGCGATTTGCTCGAAACCATTGTGCTATCTTGCTATTAATGGCCAAAACCGGCAATTGAGATGCGCTTTCAGAGACTTTATCCACCGGAAAGAAAGTTCGAGACGGCCCACTCTGATCTACAAGGTATACAAAGGCTTTTTCCACACTTATCAGCTCCTTGAGTTTGCTAAGCAAATTGTTGGTTAGCTGCTCAGGATCAACTATGAGCATCAAAGTGTCTTCGAACTCGGTCAGTAGGTTGTCGCTCTCTACTGGCTTACGAAAAAAATGGGGAATTCTCAGCCGCATATTAAATTCCTCTAAAGTATTGAGAGACCTGGTCTTTCTCAACTATACAAAACATTGTACATTATATGTATTCGTGATAGACAAAGTCAATATGTAGAATTTTGGCTATTTTGGTCGACTTTCACGCCCACAATAATTAAATTATAAAGTAAGCCGCTAAAGGTTCAGAATTGGTGTGAATTCTGAACCTTTTCGTGTGTCGATATCCCCATAAACCTTCCACATCCTTGAGAAAACAGTGCAAATAATAATAGACTTATCCAGACAATGTGTTTTGTTTCATAGAAATTCTTTTCTTAAAATTAGTGTGACAATTAAAAAGCCCCTGTGGATACATAAAGGAGTGAAAGAACAAGATAGCCACAAGGGCTTCAAGTTTCTATGCAATACTTTTAGATAGAGCCTTCAAAGCAATCTCCAATTTCTCACGCCACACTTTGGTTACCAAAGACTTGCGGCACAATCTCTATATCAACAATATTGCCTAAGTAAGTAAACACCTTGACTTTATAGAGCTTCCCATCAATCTGTCGATTAACCACCCTACATTTGCCGCCTGATGGTTTCTTGAGGGAACGAACATACTCAATCCGATACAGGTTTGGCTTGTCTTGCTTCAAGCGGATTAGAATCGGTTTTTGTAGATCGGATATCTGTGCTGAAGCCAAGAGAAATTCTGCTGCTTCCAGATCTTTATGCTCAACATGTCCAAACGCATCCGCTGTAACCAACAACTTTCCTGAACAATCTATGACTGAGACTTTCTCCGCTGCCCCACCGATGGGCAGAGTACGTTTGGAGTCCATACTTACAAACCGAATCTTTCCTTCGTCTCCTTGCGGATCTTGCCATTCGCCTTCGTCATTTAGACTGGATTCATCATCTCTATTGCTTCCAATTATCGCGAGGACGACGATAAAGAGAACGACAGCTGCAAGTGTCCCCACCCAATCATCCTCTTTTTCAGTATATGGAGTGCCATCCGGACGGTATTTCGTCACCGACTTCGTACAGCCATAAAGGCTAATCGCAAGTGCTGCCAATGCTGTATCGCTCAAAAACTCTCTTCTTGAAACAATTCTCGATTTCATAAAATTTCTCCTTCATCGTTATTAATCTGATTCTCAATATTGGTTGTCAAAATAGCCACCGTGGAATTCATTTGCGAAACATTCAGCCCCACAACTTTTCTACCGCTCTTGTGGCATCAGGGGCTATTACATCGGCATAGACTTGGGTCGTTTTGATACTGGCGTGGCCGAGTTGTTTTTGGACAAGGCGAAGATTGTAATTGCTGGCTTTGTAGAGCAGGCAAGCGTAAGTGTGGCGAAGGCAGTGGATAGAGTAGTGTGGAGACAAGTTTCCTCGGGCTGCTATTTTCTTGAAAACGTTTTGCAGAGCCCTTGTTGTCATGTAGTGCTTTGTGTTGCTCGACAAGATGAGTGGAGCTATGGAATCGGTTGGTTCCCCAATAGCCTGTTTCCACATCAAATATTTTTGACAGTGTTTTTTGAATTCGTGATTGATCTGGACAAGTCGTGCTCTGTTGCCTTTGCCTTTTCTTACGAGGACAAAGAAGGCTTTCCCGTTGAGATAAAGGTCTCCGCAGTTCAGTTGAGCCATTTCCATAACACGCAGGCCGGTTGAAATAGCAAGGTTGATGATAAAGTAGTCTCGGTAAGCAATCCTTTGTCCTTTGGTTATTGCTTTTTCCGCTGAGAGTTTTGCTGTCCTGATTAGTTTTCTTGCCTCCCTTTTGGAGAGGCATTTCCCAGGATCTAACACCCAGTTGAGTTTGGTTTTCTTTTGCATACGCGACCTCCCCCCAAGAAAAGGTTCGCACAACTGATGAAATATGAAGCTTTGAAAGAAGCGAATTGACGTATCTAACTGTCGATAAATGATTTGCAACATGGGATGAGAAACAGTTAGTACTTTATAAATGTTATTTCATGATAGTCTGTTTTGAGGAAAGTGAGATGAAAATGGATGTATCGTCGTGGTTAGGAGTGAAAAAACGAAGAACTTGTTATTTTTCGAAAGATTTTCTTAAGCAAAAAAAGCTTCATATTTCATCAGAAATATGAAGCTTTTGACTACGAACCGATATTATTATAGCACTTTGAGAATCCAAATTAAACTTTTTTTTATTTTTTTTTTGGGGACACAACCGAATAATGAGAAAAGAGTGAAATCCGAGGACAAATATGCTTTTAATGGTTCAGAAATGCTGTGAATGAAAACTTGGTACTCTCAAGGTATCACAGACATACTTTTATTCTGCTCTCAACCTGGGCAATTAAATCTTTCAACGTTTTAATCACTTCTCCCAAGCTCTCTTCTTGAACTATTGACGTCTGCTCCATGTTAACAAACCTGGTATCCGCCGTTTAAGAGAATTCACCTGGTTTGCAAGTTGCAGAGCAAATCGGTTGATTCTTTATATAGCAAATTTCTCTTGGCAATTTATCACTTTGAACAACAATTGGCTCTTTGCCAAAAATCGCATCAGCACAATTAGTGCTCTTGATCCACCAACTACGCTCATATGCTTGCCAAGAACGTATGTTAAAAAGCGACACTCCAGAAACTGCGATTCAAAGACATTGGAACAGGTTAGGAAATAAGCTGTTTCGTAAAAAAGGACCCGTTCCTAACGGGTATCATGAGAATAATCTTTATAGTTAGAACTGTTTTCAAATCCATGGTTTTCCGAAAGATTTCTGTGGTGAAATACCGTTCCCCTCGACGGAATACCTTTAACGCAAACTGAAGTAGCCCGCGGAAAATCTCATTGCAGCTTCAATAATTGAATCGCCGTTCGTAGTTCTTGTGATCCATCCATTCCAGAATAATTGAAAGAACACATATCTGCCCATTGGTAACCGAATAAATAAGCCGCCAGCCTTTAGGTAAATCATATTTCCAGAGATTATCAATACCATATTTTTCAATATATACTTTTGGAATCAATTTCTTTTGAATTCTAATTCCACAAAAAGCATTTTCCTCTAAATCTTGGAAAGCTCGGAATATCCACTTGTATAGTTTCTTATCTTCAGTCTGTGAATCTTTTAGATCCTGCAAGGCCTTTGGCCTTTTTATTTTTGGCCTCTGCAAACTTTATTTCTGATTTCATTTCCTCCAGCTGAGATGTGGTTTAGATAGGTATCTTCTGGCTAATTCCGGGTTCCATATCCAGACAACCCACCCTTCTTTGTCCTGCGCGATTTTCCCTGATTCTAAAAGATAATCAAATATTACGCAGAATGTCTGATAGATCGTTTTTTTGGAGAGATTTTGCCAAAGGGATTTCTTCTTATATTCCCCGGAATTTTCCTTTATGAATCTCTCGACTCGTAAGATCGTATCCAATTGTGGGTAATGCAAGATGTCCTTTTGTAATGCTGCTTGTGGCATGGTTATATCAATGTGTATAACTTTATAAACTTTTCGACAGGGGAGAGTTTATAAAGAATAGATGTATTATGTTGCCAATATGTTCCCCAGCCTTGCCACGGCGACGCTGGGCAGTTTTATTTGGAATTTGAGCGCCTTGCTATTAATGATTAAATTGCCGTTCGTAGTTTTTGTGGTTCATCCATTCCAGGATAATGGAAACTACAAGGATCCTGTTGTTCTCTATTGAATACAACAGCCTCCAGGCATTCGGCAAATTATACTTCCAAAGA
>SDBU01004020.1_pt1 | contig 18376 bp, 14 predicted proteins | sample 2277071 | NCBI WGS metagenome assembly SDBU01 (sample SAMN10397929, study PRJNA504765) | marine sediment metagenome | isolation source: marine sediment core GS08_GC12, 126 cmbsf | place: Arctic Ocean: Gakkel Ridge, Loki's castle | collected 2008 | reverse complement strand
GTCGGCGGATGAAACCGTTCAGGCCAACCCCACCCTTGCCCTCGTAGTGGCCGAAGACATTCTCGGGACCCATGGGATAGTCGAACTCTTCGGTCCTTGTTTTCACAATCACATACTCATTCGTCTTTTCCCCGAAGTATATCTCAGGCCGCCCAATATCGAAGATTCCCACTGGGGGTATATCCTTTACCAGCAAACTGGGATGCCCCTCGGGACTGACCTCATTAACCGGGCTAAGGACAAGACCGTAGCCGTGGGTAAACTGTAGCTGACGGTTGACCCAGGTCTGCGCCTCCCCGGCCAATTTCTCCGCGGATAATTCTCTGGCCGATAGCATGACCTGCCGGTACTCACCATCGATGATATAGCGGTCGATATCGACATCATTAAAGTCATAGTATTGTCGAAGAGACTGCTTCTGGTTATAGTTGTCCTTGAGGGGACGTGGGTCCCAGAGCCTGATGTTGTTGATGGTCACCTCGTTTTGGGCTACATCCTGGAGGGTTGGTGCCTCCTCCGCAGGAAAGGGCTGCTCCTCAACCCGGTTCAGAGCGAAGGCCTCTCTGGTAAATTGGATATTATACTCGATATAGGGTCTTTCTTTGTCCAGCTCGTTAGGTTCTACCTGAAAGCGCTGAACCACGCCGGGGAAGATGCCACCGACGACAATAGCAGCAGCTATCCACCCTACGATGCCGTAGACGGGCCAGCGAGAGTTACGCCGCAATACGGAAACCAGAATGATCCCCATTAAGATGACCACTACCGCTAAAAGGATCCACTGTGCTGGCAGTTTGGCATGCATATCAGCGTAGCCGGCTCCGAAGATCACGCCTTGCGTGGAGAAGACCAGTTTCCAGATGCCGAGCCAGTATCCCCAGGCAAAAAGACCAAGGATGGCCATAACCAGTCCACCAATGTGGGCTAATACCGGCCGGGCACGGTCAAACCTGAGTCGCTGCACTGTATAGCTGAGGAGATATACCCCGGCACTGCCAAGAAGGGTGATTATCAACGCACCTACAAGCCAGCCCTGGAGTAAGTGCAGGAAAGGCAGTGAGAAGACATAGAAGCTGACCTCCTTATGGAAAACCGGGTCGGTAATACCAAACGGCAGCCCGTTGAAGAAGCGAAGCACAACCTCCCAGTTTCCCTAGGCTATCAGACCAAATAGCAGACTGAGCAGTGCTGTTCCCAGGATAAGGTTTATCTTGAGTATCTGCTGTAACTGGCGCACAATGGCCCAGGGCCAAAAATGGGCTTCAGTCTTGGGTGCCAGGCGCGTGGCCAGTACTAGATTCCCCAGAAAGAAGACGCAAAAGATGATGGCCGCGGAGAAGAAGAGTAACACCTTGGTCTTCAGAATAGTGGCGTAGACGCTGCCGTAACCCAGGCTGCTAAACCAGAGCCACTCAGTATAGATGCCCTTCGATATATTGATAAGAATGAGCAGGGTCAACGCCCCGGCCAGCACTGAGGACACCCGGGCGGTGGTCCATCCGTGCCGGGCAGGCGGCACAGGCTTGTCGCCTCTGCTTTGAGGAAACCAGCGCTGCCATTGTCTGTCAAATGAATCCAATCTACTCACTCCGACCTTGCTATGCCGTGGCTGGCAAGGCTTATGCTGTCACTTTCATCTTCACTCAAGAGAACTTGGAGCCAGCGTTGGTGACAGAATAGCACACCCGTCTCTAGCGGTCAATGTCACTGACCGGTTGATTCCATCTTAGCTCCGACACAACTCGCTCGTGGTGTTCGCCACTGCACAACGGCTGAAGGGGAATTCGCTTAGACACACCGCACGACTTTGCATTGACAGCCAACAGCATCTGTGATATACTTGCGCCAAGGAAGTCAAACGAATAGGAATATGTTGATTCAAGGCGTCTTCGGGAGTTTATATTTTGCCTACGTGTATACGGGGCGCACTAGTTGCGCCTGGGAGGTGTTTGAATGAGCGTGTAACGTAATGGTGAAAACGGATCAGTCCTCAGAATAATGCAAAGCAAGAACCCTCCCAGGCGGGAGGGATTTTATTTTGCCAAATTCATCCACGATGAGAGTAAGCAATGCCAATAGAAGGTAGGACTAGCGGGCTAACACTGGTGGAGAAGTGTTATCAGGATTATGGCGGTCGCGCCAGAGAGTTGAAAGAGCAAAGGAGGATGAAGGTCACATGAACGAAAAGAGGTATGAACCCATTACTATTACCCCAAACTTTTATCAACTGGGTACCTCCAATTATCCAGCTTATCTATCCCTGGGAGATGACGGAATGATTATCGAAGGGGGCACCGGGGCCACCTTCAGTATCATCGTAGATCAGGTCAAGGAATTGGGCATTCAACCGGAGCAGATCAAATACCTTGCCCTCACCCACACCCATCCCGACCATATAGGAGCAGTGCCACACCTGAAGAAGCTATGGCCTCACTTAAAGCTCGTGGCCGGCGAGGTGGGCGCCAAGCTACTGAAAAGCGAAGAGATGATTAAGGAGTTTGTCCGGATGGACGGCACTATCGCCGAGATTTTGCTGGTCAAGGGTGAGATTGCGGAATGGCCGGCCGAATTTGAGAATCCCACCTTTGAAGTGGATGTGGTTGTTAAGGAAGGAGACAGGCTTGACCTTGGCTCGGGAGTTGTATGGACTATATATGACACTCCGGGGCATTCGCCATGCCATATCTCTTTGTATAATGAAAGCGAGGGGATAGTGGTCATAGGGGATGCCACCGGGATATATGAGCCCGAAAAGGAAGTTTTCTGGCCCAATTACTTCCAATCCCTCGAGGACTATTGCAACAGCATTCGTAAACTTGCGGCTCTGCCCGCCCGAATAGGTGCTCGAAGTCACGGTGGTGTTATTAACGGCGAGGTCCGACACTATTTACAAAGGGTCATGAAGGCTACAGAATCCTATCACTCAGGAATGCTGGAAAGGCTGGGCAATGGGGAGGACTCCAAGAAGATTTCCCTGGAGACAGCTAAATGGGTATACACCTTCACCAACCTCCAACCCTTTGAGTTAATACATGCAATGACCAGGCTGATGATGAAGCGTTCTCAGGCCGCAGCCGACAAGGAAAACTTGTTCCTCATTCCATGAGGAAGACAGAGAGAATCCGCAACCAATCAGGGTTACACCTGGGAAGACATCGCCAGGTTCAAGGAGGAGGGGGCAATAGGTTGAAGCTGTTCTAGAAGGAGTAGGGCGATATTTATCGGTAGGAACCAATTGACAGTCAACACTATCCATGATAGACTTATGTACAGGAAGTCAAGGTAGCATATACAGATGTTGATTCATAGGATCGGTTGCAGGTTAGATTATGCCTTCAGGTATACGGGGCGCACCAAGTGCGCTCGGGAGGTGTTTGTATTAAGGACATGGATGTAATCGCGAAGACAGATTAACGCTAAGAATAGTGCAAAGCAAGAACCCTCCCAAGTGGAGGGATTTTATTTTTCGCGAATGCATCCCTGTTTGGCTGTCCTTGGGAGTTCAGTGAAACACGGGCATCGTGGCGGGCGGAGGCGCCGGAATTTGGGGGAACATACCGAAGATGTATTGTTGGAGCTAGGTTATAGCTGAGATGAGGTCGCCAGGTTTAAGAAAGAGGGGGCAACAAATTGATCAAGAGGGGAGAATACAATGCCAATAGAAGGTAGGACTAGCGGACTGGCACTGGTAGAGAAGTACTATCAAGATTATGGCGGTCGCGCCAGAGAACTGAAGGAGCAGGGCAGGAAGATAATCGGCTATCTATGTTGTTTCGTTCCATCAGAGATAATCACTGCCGCTGGACTTGTGCCATTGCGGATAAAGGGCAACGTTAGTGAGCCGATTACCAAGGCTGATACCCAGATGGAGACTATTGTTTGTCCTCTGGTTCGCAGTTGCTTTGATATGGCGCTTAAGGGTAGCTATGATTTCTTGGACGGCTTAGTTATCCCCCATGCCTGTGACAGTATCTGTCGAACCTACGATATATGGAAGTTCACCTTGGGGTTTGCCTATTCTCATTTTATCAATATGCCCCACGGAACTGATGACTCGTCGGTGCAGTTCTTCAAGGCGATACTGAATACATTTGGACAGAGCTTGGGGAAGTTTGTCCAGGAAGAGATCACTGATGGCAGCTTGGCTCAAGCGGTTCAGTTGTATAACCAAAAAAGAACTAAGGTGCGGGAGCTAGCTGAGTTGAGAAAGCCGGACCTGCCCCTAATCTCAGGCACCGATATGACCAAGGTGTTAGTCGCTGTTGCAGGAATACCGGTGGAAGAATCAGTTAGTTTGCTAGATAGTGTTATTGCTGAGGTTAAGCAAAGGACTAGCGTTCTGGCCAGGAAGTCAGCCCGAATAATGGTAGTTGGCGCTCAAGTTGATAGTGCTGTCTTCATTGAGCTGATTGAGGACACTGGTGCCTGGGTGGTCGCCGATGACCTGTGCCCTGGTGCCAGGGAGTACTCTTCGGATGTAGCTGTTACTGATGATCCTATGGATGGGATAGCCGAACGTTACTTGAGGAAGATAAATTGTGGCCGAAGCTATCGGGAGCAGACCGGGACATACCCTGAATATTTGGAGGATAGATTCGGACATCTCGGTCGTGCTATTAGAGATTTCAAGGTTGACGGGGTCATTCTCTACATTTACAAGTATTGTGACCCGTTTGGCTTTGAGGTGCCGGCGATGAAGAGCTATATAGAGTCGGTGGGGACCCCAGTACTTTACGTCGAGGATGAATATTCAATGTCGACTATAGCCCGGTTGAGAACCAGGATTCAGGCATTTCTAGAAATGCTTGGTTAGGGTAACCGGGTCTCGGCAAATGAAGGAGTTAACATGACTGAGGAGAGAAAAGCACGCGTTCACGCTACTGAGGCGGCAGGCAAGGTGCCTAGGATGGCAAGACAAATGTTTGTCACTGCCCAGCAGGCCAAGGAGGAGGGCAAGAAGACAGCATATACCTTTATCTACTGCTGTTACGATGAAATCATTCGTGCCATGGATATTGTGCCGATATGGACGGAGAACTTCGCCGGTATCTGTGCTGCCAAGCGGGATGCCCAGCGGTTTCTGGAGAGAGCAGAGGCGGAGAATCTTTCCCGGTCGCTGTGCACCTATGCTTTGTGCGGCCTGGGGTTCGATGCCTGGCGAGAGGAGCTGGGCGAGATGCCGCCGAATGCACCCTGGGGCGGGCAGACCAGGCCAGATATGATGCTGGGTAGCGGGCAGATGATTTGTGACCCAAGGAGCAAGTGGTATCAGACAGCCCAGCATTACATGCCCGATGTTCCTGTCTATGAGGTTGGTATGCCCTGGATACCGTGTGAGGCAGACTACGATTATCGGGAGGTCCAGGACTACTACGTAAAGTATATTGTTGAACAGCTTAGAGGGCTGGTGAAGTTTCTGGAGAAGCACACCGGGAGAAAGATGGACTGGGACCGACTGAGTGAGGTGGTTGACCTGGGCGATAGAACCTGGAACATGGTTATTGAAGCCTACGAATTACGCCGAGCTATCCCCTGCCCAATGGGTACCGGCGATGCGATGAACACCATGGTGCCGCTGACCTTCATGATGGGAACTCAGGAAGCGTATGACTACTTCCGCGATTTACGTGATGAGCTGCAAGTCAAGATAGCCAACAAGGAAGGTATCATCCCCGATGAGAAGTACCGGATACTCTGGGGTGGGGGACTGCCGGCATGGTTTGCCTTGAACGATTTCAACTACTTCAACAGTAAGGGAGCCGTATTCCCGGCGGAGACCACCTATCGGCTGGTAGAGCCCATCTACCGACTTGATTTGCCAAAGGTCAGTGACCCGATTGAGCACTTGGCCTGGAGGTGGACTAAACACTGGACTTACTGGCATGATAGAGCCCGAAAGCGTCCCGGCTGTAGTCCTGAGGTTGAGCGGCTGATTCAGTATATTGAGGAATACGCCATAGATGGGGTCGTTGTCCATGAAGCATTCTCCTGCCGTAGCTGGCATCCCGGGCTAATCTGGCAGTTGAATCAGCTGAAGAAGATATACCGAGACATCCCGTCGCTAGTCCTGGAGAGCGACATTGTGGATATTAGCTCTTACAATGAAGCTGACACCAAAGCCAGGATAGACGCCTTTATTGATACCCTGGAGGCAGCCAAAAGCCGGGGCTAACGATTCTTTGAAATTGAGGCGGTATGGCTGAGTATTTTGCCGGGGTTGACATTGGCTCAACAATGACCAAGGTGGTGATAATCAATGAGACAGTAGTTGTCTCAGTGATTGGTGCCTCAGGTCCCGAGCACAGAAGGCTAGCCAACAGGGTGATGGGGGAGGCCCTAGCCAAGGCTGGCTTACAATTTGATGATATAACCTATGTGGTGGCTACCGGTTACGGCCGGATTAATGTGCCCTTTGCCGACCGGCAAGTCACGGAGATATCCTGTCACGCCCGGGGGGTAAGCAGCTTACTGCCGACTGCGAGGGCAGTGATAGACATTGGTGGTCAGGACTGTAAGGGGATTAAGCTGAGGAATGGTCAGGTGGCGGACTTTGTCATGAACGACAGGTGTGCTGCGGGGACGGGGAGATTTCTGGAGGTGATGGCGGAAGGGCTCGGTGTCAGACTGGAGGAAATGGGCGGACTATCCCTGGCTGCCAAGAATGACATTAGCATAAGTAGCACCTGTACCTTGTTTGCTGGGCAGGAGGTGGTAGCCAAATTGGCTGAGGGTGTGCTCCTGGCGGATTTGGTTGCTGGTATCCATAAAGCAATGGCGGCCAGGATATACGGGATGGTGGGCCGGCTGAAGATGGAGAGGGACGTAGCGGTAACTGGTGGCGGGGCGAAGAATATCGGCCTGGTCAAGGCACTGGAGGCAAAGTTGGGCTACCCGGTGATAATACCGCCTGAGCCATTACTCACCGGGGCCATTGGTGCTGCTGTGCTGGGCAGGGATGCGGTGCGAAGCGCTGCCGAGGCCGGTTTACCTCTGGTGAGGAGTCGGCGTCGGTTACAGGAAGCCAGCTTCTTTACATAAAATATATTGGAGAGACCTCATGTGCTCCTCCGCCATTGACGGCGATTCTAATTCCACCAAAGTTGTTATCGGGGTTGATATCGGTTCTACCTTCTCGAAGGCAGTGGTGCTTTCCCATCGTAGTATCCTTTCTTGGTTTATCATTCCTTCGGGGGGAAGCTACCGGGCAGCGGCTGACGAGGTAGTGAGCCGGGCTTTAGCCAAGGCGAAAACACCGGTTGACCGTGTTGCTTATATCGTCGCTACTGGCTACGGAGCAGCCAGCGTTTCGTTGGCTGGGCAATCGGCCAATGATATATCCTGCCACAGTAGGGGAATATCCTATCTATTCCCCTCGGTTCGTACTGCGGTTGATATTGGGGGCCAATTTACCAGGGTGTTCCAGGTTGACAACGAGGGCAAGGCGGTTAGTTTTGTTTTCAGTGAGAAGTGCGCTGCCGGTAGCGGTCGTTTATTACAGGTGATTGCGCGGGTACTGCAGGTTGACCTTGGTGATATGGGCGAGTTAGCGCTCAAATCGACAAAGAAGGTTGATTTCTCCACCGGCTGCGCTGTATTCAGTGAATCAGAGGCGGTATCCCAGATTGCTGAAGGAGCGGCCAAGGAGGATATTGCGGCTGGGGTTCATCGGGCGCTGGCCGCTAAGATCCATGGTTTGGTGGAACGCCTCGGGTTTAAGCCAGATTGTGCTCTGGTTGGTGGCGGGGCAAAGAACATCGGACTGGTCAAAAGTATTGAGCAGAAATTGGGGGTTAATGTTCTGGTGCCTGATGAGCCACAGATTGTGGCTGCCCTGGGAGCAGCTTTGATAGCGGAGGAGAAGGCTACTCCCGGCTAGATCGGCTGCCAATTAAAAGGGGCGAAGGAGGTTAGCTTGCTGGGGAAGGAGATTATCTCAGGGCTACAGGAGATTGTGGGCAAGGAGGCAGTATTAACCTCGAAGGAAGACCTGATCACCTACTCTTATGATGGCACTACTACCTGGACACATATGCCGGATGTGGTGGTGCTGCCGACAACTACGGAGCAGGTGTCCCAGATTCTAAAGCTGGCTAATGAAAATCGGGTTGCGGTTACCCCAAGAGGGGCCGGCACTAATCTCAGCGGTGGTTCCATCCCGATAAAGGGAGGCATCGTACTTTGCACTACCAGAATGAACAGAATCTTGGATATCAACAAGACCAATTTAGCCGCTATTGTTGAACCTGGTGTTGTCCTTCAAGACTTCAACCTGGCTTTGGCAGAGCAGGGTCTATTCTATCCCCCCGACCCGCAAAGCTTTTTCGGCTGTACCATGGGTGGCAATGTGGCCGAGAATGCTGGCGGCCCCTACTGTGTGAAGTACGGCGTGACCAAGCAGTATGTTCTTGGGCTGGAGGTAGTGTTGGCCGACGGTTATGTTATGGGCCTTGGTGGGGTGACGGTGAAGAACCGCACCGGCTATGAGTTGATGATGCTATTCAGTGGCTCCGAGGGAACGCTGGGAGTAATAACCAAGATAACGCTAAGACTGCTGCCTCTGCCACCGGCCAACAAGACCATGATGGCAGTCTTTGATGATATGGCAGTGGGCGGTCAGGCAGTATCTGATATTTTGGCCAGCGGAGTGATACCAGCCAAGATTGAGTTCGTTGACAATTTTGTTATTCGGCGGATTGAGGAGATGACGCCTATGGGTCTGCCGGTGGAGGCCAGCGCTCTGCTTCTGTTGCAGACTGATGGCTCACCGGCCGGTGTCGAAGCTGAATCCCGGCAGATTATTGACGTCCTGAAAAGCAGTGGCGCTAGAGAAGTTAAGGTGGCCAAGGACGAGGCTGAAGCGGCTATGTACTGGAGGATGAGGAGTGCTGGCTTCGCTGCTGTTTTTAGTGCCGCACACACAGTCATGGCTGAGGATGTGGCGGTACCCAGGGACAGGCTTGCCGAGTTTATACACCGGTTAGGCGAGATATCTGAGAGGTCGGGTTTCTTTATCCAATTGCTAGGTCATGCCGGGGATGGCAACCTTCACCCAACTATATTTACTGATATTAGAGATAAGGAACAGTTTGCCAGAGCGGAACAGACAATGGAGGAAATATTTGAAGCCGCGCTGGCTTTAGGTGGAGTACTCTCTGGAGAGCACGGGATTGGCTTGGAGAAGCAGCGTTTTCTAAAGAGGGCTATGGACCCGAAGGCACTTGACATAATGAAACAGATAAAGAAAATACTGGACCCTAATAACATCCTTAATCCAGGAAAGATTTGGGAACAAGAGGCAGGAGATGCCAGTAACCACTAAAGACAGGTATCAGCAAATAAGAAGGTTTCAGAGTGACCTTGACCAATGCATGAAGTGTGGTTTCTGCACCTTTTTCTGCCCGATATATCAAGAGGAGAGGGTGGAGTCCTCTGTTGCCCGGGGCAAAAATATGATGATACGGGGGCTCTTGGCTGGCGAGTTGGAGTTTACCAAGGAGTTTGCGGAACGGCTCAACAAATGCACCCTATGCATGGCCTGCACCGAAAACTGTCCGGCAAAGACACAAATTCCACCGGTTATTGTTGCTGCCAGAGGTGATAGGGTCAGGGCGAAGGGTGTCGGCTTTCCGTATAACATTATTTACCGATGGCTATTGCCACACCGGACACTCTTTGGCAACGTCGTCCGGCTTGCCTCCTGGTTTCAGGGGATATTTTTGCCCAGGACGGAGGGGGCTATCAGGCATCTGTCCTTTTTTCTGTCAGCCCTGGGCAAGGGCAGGCATATCCCGCAGATTGCGCCCCGGTTTTTGAGGCAGATGATTCCGGTGGTAAATAGGCCGCCGGCTGGTGTTGACACCAGGATGAGGGTTGGCTATTTTACCGGCTGTATGACCGATTTTGTTTTTCCTGATGTTGGGAAGAAGATAGTCAATTTCCTGACCAGGAACGGGGTGGAGGTGGTAGTACCCAAGGAGCAAGGCTGCTGCGGTGCCCCGGTATTCTTGGGAGCTGGTGATTTTGAGACTGGCCGGAAGCTGGCGGACACCAACGTGAAGGCGTTTGCGGATTTCTCTTATGTGGTTGCTGATTGTGCTACCTGCAGTTCGGCGATGAAAGAGTATGTGAAGTTCTTGGCGGATACACCGGAGCGAAGGGAAGCCTACGCCAGGTTTGGTGACAAGATAAAGGACATTACCGAGTTTCTGGTTGATGTGCTAAGGCTACCGGCTTCGGCTTATCAGGCTTCACCTGAGGTCAGAGGCAAGAAGGTTACCTGGCACGACCCGTGTCATCTCGCTCGCCATATGGGAATAAAGGATCAGCCAAGGCAAATTCTCAAATCAATAGCTGATATCGAGTACGTAGAAATGCCCAATGCCGACCGATGCTGTGGCATGGCAGGAACCTTCAGTACCTACTTCTATGACCTGTCCAAGAAGATTGCCGATAGAAAAGTGGAGAGTATCGGCGCTACTGGGGCTGATGTTGTGGTTACCGGCTGCCCTGGCTGTGAGATTCAGTTGATTGACAGTACCACCCGGCGGGAAAAAGCGATAAAGGTAATGCACATTATGGAGCTATTGGCGTAGGCATTCATACGATTTGACCAGTGACAAGGGCAATTGTATATTCTTTGAGATTGTTTAGCAACCTATCCCCCTGACCCCCTTCCCTTACTAAGGGAAGGGGGAGTGTAGATAAGAGAGGGGCGCAGCCCCTCTCTAAATCTCTTCCCCCTCTCCTTTCAAGGAGAGGGGGATAAAGGGGGTGAGGTCAGTAGATAATCTATATACCTCGGAATGGGAGAGGGTGGTGGTGAGGTTACCCAGTCCGACAATGTACCCAGTCTACCCTGCTTTCCGAAAACGGGCGGAACCAGTCTTTGTGGAAGACCACTACAGATTGAATTTCTGAGCAGCCGTACCAAAACCGGCCAGGGAGCCTTCCAGTGTTCTATCGTCAACGCAGTATGATATCCGAAAATGCCCTGGTGACCCGAAGCCGCGGCCGGGCACAGTCAATACCCTGTGTTGCTGTAGCTCCCTCACAAAGGCGACATCATCTTCCAGCGGCGATTTGGGAAACATGTAGAAAGCCCCTTGAGGCTTCATCACCGAATATCCCATCTCGTTAAGATGGTCATATAGGAAGTCTCTCCTCTTCTGATACTCGGCTACCGAGACGGTCACCGGCTGCAAATGGCGTACTATATGTTGCATAAGAGCCGGGGCATTGACATAGCCCAGCGTTCGGTTACAGTGGATGAAGCCGTCCATCAGTTGCTGTCGTTGGCTGTAGCCGGGGTGAATGGCAACGTAGCCAATACGTTCACCGGGGAGTGCCAAATCCTTGGAGTGAGAAGACACGACGATGCTTTGCCGGTAATGGGGCCAAACCTGAGGGAATTTGCAGCCGTCGTAGATAATCTTGCGATAGGCCTCGTCGCTGACCAGAAAAATTTGTGCCTGGTATTGGGCTTCCTTTCTGCTGAGTAACTCCCCAAGCTGATGCAAAAAGTCCTCACTATAGACGGCACCAGAGGGGTTGTTGGGGGAGTTTATGAGTACTGCTTTGGTTTTAGGACCAATGGCGGTTTCGAGGATATCGAGCCTGGGTATAAACTGCTCGTCGGTAGGCAGAACCCTGGCTATCCCGCCATGATTGTCGATGTAGTTGGTAAACTCGGCAAAGTAGGGGGCGAATATGATGACCTCGTCCCCTTCGCTGAGTATTGTCTTCAGCACCACGTTTAATGCTCCGGCAGCACCGCAGGTCATGATGATATCGTTCATCGTGAACTCGATGTCGGTCTCTAGCGAGAGCTGTGTTGCCACAGCAGCCCTCGTCTCCGGATAACCGGCGTTTTCCATGTATCTATGCATCCCCGGTAGCGGATTATCTACCAGCCTCCGTAGCTCCTGAAAGAACTCAACCGGGGGTTCCATTACCGGATTGCCCAGGGAAAGATCAAAGACGTTCTGCTCGCCGTACTGGCGTTTGAGTCTGGCTCCCTCCTCGAACATCCTCCTGATCCACGACCCGTGTGCCATGCTTTTCTGAACCCTGTCAGAAACGGACATTTGAGGTCTCCTTTCTCGCCTGGGCGAAGGCAGCAATATTGATTTGCCATATTACTTTGAGGAAAACCGCTGTGTCAACCATTGAGCCATTCCAACCTATAAGATTAGGTTTAACATGCCTCCGGTTATGAGAGCAGCAGCAATCATTATCCCTGCCGATTTAAGCATATTTGCTACCCCGAGCTCTCTGAGGAGAACAACAAAGGTAGCAATACAGGGGAAGAACATGGCTAAAACGACACTGCCTACTACCAGTTGCTCCGTAGTCAAGGCTAATGGAGCCAGCATACCCAGAGCCACGTCCTTGCGCAGAAGGCCAACCACTAGCGCCGTTATTGCCTCCTTGGGCAATCCCAGAAGACCGGTCACTACCGGCGCTGCAAAATTAGCGATGGCACCAAAAATCCCCAAGAAATAGAGTACATTGATTACAAGGACAGCGCCTAGAATTATGGGAACGGCTTCTCTCAAGAAACCATACGCCCTCATCCACAGTTTTTGTAACACAGTTCGCCATGGCGGCAGACGGTAGGGTGGTATTTCAATTAGTAGCTCGGGGCTGAACCCTTTCACCGTACGGTTGAGTATAGTTCCTAAAATGACCCAGACTACGAATAGTGTCCCGTAGACCATGGCTACATACTGTATCCCACGTTCACCAACCAAGCCGAAAATCATTGCCTGCAACGCAGCACAGGGCACGGCAATAGATATTAATGTGGCGGCGATGAACCGCTCTCTTCTGCTTTCCAGAATTCGAGTAGCCAAAATAGCCGGCACATTGCAGCCAAGGCCAAGTAGGGTGGGAATGATAGCATATCCATGCAGACCCAGACGGTGCATGATGGTATCCATCAAGACGGCAAGTCGCGGCAAATAACCAATGTCCTCAAGCAGACCCAGCACCAGGTAGAAGGAAACAATGTAGGGCAGTACCATGGCAAAAGGGACATAGAGTCCGCTGGATAGCAGCCCAAATGACTCAACGAAGTTCACTTCGCCACCAGTGATTCTACCAATCACGATATTGTGAAAAAAACCGTCACCTCCCAGGAGGCCGCTTAACCTGAGTAACACGGGCGCCCACAGGCTGTCAAATAGGGGATCAAGCACGTAGCCAATCAGGCTCTCACCAATGAAACGGATCACCACAAAGGCGGTAGCTAGAACAGCCAACGCTATAATGCTACCCTCTAGTGGCTTTACGCTAGCATCTGCCAGTCTCTCAATCCACGTATGATGGCGGTGGGTAATATGCTGAACCTGGTCTATGATATTGCCAATAGTAGCCCAGCGCTGATCACGACTGAGAACGGCAGTATTTGGTGACGTGGCCCTGGGAATATTCTGTACCAGCTCTTTTATCCCTTCTCCCGTTATAGCTACAGTAGGAATAACTGGCACCCCTAAAAATTTGGTTAATTTATCCAAATCAATATTTATCCCGCGATGCTTGGTATCATCCCACATATTTAGGGCGACCACTACCGGAGTATTCCTCTCCAATAGCTGTAGGGTCAGATAGAGATTCCTCTCCAAATTGGTTGCATTGACCACATTTATGACCAAATCTCCGGTGTCAAGCATGCTCAAAGCTACTTCCTCAGCTTCAGTAGTTGGTTCCAGCGTGTACGTGCCGGGCACGTCAATAACCTCAACCGCCTCTTCCCCCAGCTTCAGAAACCCACGAGTGTAGCTTACCGTTGTCCCCGGATAATTAGAAGCAATCACCTGGACCCCGGTTAGACGGGAGAAGATGACACTCTTGCCCACATTGGGGTTGCCCATGAGTAGTATCTTCATGATTGTGACCTAATCCAGCTCGACTATTATCCTCCCAGCCATACCGAAACCGATAGCCACCTGAGCTCTATCCACCAGAATGGTTATCGGTCCTCGCATAAGCATAGAACTAACCTTAGTTACTCTCCTACCTGGTCTAATGCCGAGAGCACTGAGACGATCAACCAGGCCACGCCCGCCTTGAATTTGAACCACGGTGGCACTGTGGCCCGACTGCATCCCGACCAAGCTTGTCTGCTTTTCATCGAGCATAAATGACGTTTCCTCCCTTAATGTTTCTCAGCTAGCTCGTATCAAATACAAATGCTTCTTATTTGCAACAAGCCGACTAAAAAAATTATTCCGTTCTTTGATAACATTTAGAGCAATAGCCGGTCACACGAATCTCAGTATCAGCAATCTTAAAATCTTTGGCTTCAGCGACATTCCTCTTTACATACCGGGACAGCGGGTATTGGAATTCGATGATTTTACCACAGCCGAGACATACTAGATGGTGGTGCTCGGTGGACGGTTTCACCTCGTAGTGATGGTGGGTATCGTCGAAATGAAGTTCCTCTATCAGACCTAGTTTCTTCAACGCCTGCAGCGTTCGATAGACAGTGGACAGGCTGAGACGGGGCTGCTTGACACGGGCTTGGCGGTAGATTTCATCAGCGTCAAGGTGTGGTTGCCCCTGCCGGATAATCTCGAGGATTAAGGCCCGTTGGTTTGTAACCCTGGTGCCGGCTGCATTTAGTGCGGTGCGACTAGTCTCCTGGGACGTAGTCTGGTGCGCGGTTGTGTTGCTGCTAATGCGTTCCATTTGCACCACTATTCTAGACTCATCTCTGTACCATTGTCAACTGGTGATGCCTGGGGGCCTGGTATTATAGACACTGAGAGGGGAGTCCCCATTGGGGACTCCCCTCTCCAGGCAGGGCCGCTCCGCTGAGCTACGGCGCGGGCGCCTCCTAATTAGTATCATCATAGGTGATCAGGTCAGTCTCAAACAGGAACCTGTCCGGCTCCCAGGATATGACCTGGTAGGGTGGAGGATCTTCTGTGTATGCCTCAGACGGCACCAGCCAGATCTTTGCGCCATGCATATTGGCATAGCCATCCCCGGTAAACTCTGGCGGGTCACCTGGATCCTTGTAATTGTAGTAAGAGGCGTTGGCATCGTCCGGATGGGGTAAATCCATGCCTAAGTCAATAGAGTCCTCTAGATGGATATTCCCTTCCTCATCGGGAGTGCCACTGGCAATGAGTGCGCCGGGATTGTGTCCGCCCCAAACGTTGAACCTGTCCTCAAAGTCAGCGTAGTAAATCAGACTATATTCGATGCCTTGCTCCAGACGGTGACCATTGAAAACGAAATCGAATGTCGGCCCAGAGAGGTTGTACTTCAACTTGCCCCAGGCACCTTTGTCGACTATGGACCAGTTGTCCTCAGCCGTCTCCGGGTCATTATCTGCACCGTCAGAGTCCTTCTGACGCAGGTACAGATGTCCAATGTTAGACTTTCCGGCCTGACCACTCTTGCCACCCTTGCTTATCTCGTTGAAGTTCTTGTCGGCGCCACTTTCGTCGGCCTGAGGTTTCAAAATGTATTGGCCGCTCTTACCAGCCTTCACGACAGTGACATCGTAGACGAAGTTGACCGGCTCTGCGTCACCTTCAGGGGGGGTAGTAAAGGGCTTGTTAATGTGCAGCTTGCCACTGGGCAGCTTGACGTTGGGCTCCTCGTCACTATTATTCAGCTTAGCATCAATAGCCGGAGTATCCTCTGAAGCACCCACATAGATAAACATCTTATCGTAGGTAGTATCGGCCTCGAGCTCTCCGGTCCAGACTTCCATTGCGTCTAGACCTAGGACATCGAGTAAGTCAACCTGTTTGTCGTCGATGTCGTACTCAACCCATCCGTCTGATTCGCCCTCGCCACTCTGGTGTACTCCGAATTTTGTGACGTTGATTTTGAAGTACTCAAACTCCTCGATAGCAATGACCTCATCGCTGACCAAAAGCCTGAAGTTCACCTCATTGCCAGTGGCCGTGGGGGCGGGCGACGTTGTGGGCGACGGCACAGGCGCCGGTGTTGGAGCGGGACTGGGAGTCGGAGCACTTGGCGCTGGAGCCGGAACCGAGTCACCTGGGGTGGGGGTGGGAGATGGGGCACCTGGCACACTGCACCCGGCCACCAACATAGTCACAATCGCCAAGACCATCATGAACAAAAAACCGGTTTTCATTTTTGTACCTCCTTCTGCCATTGTATTGGCTTATGTTGCCTCTACTTATGTATAACGGAAAACAGCCCAGAGTGTCAGCATCACGATACTTCCACGATTCCGTACATCGGTTGTGGGTAAATCATCGTCCAAGAAATCCTGCCGGTCGTCTCATACTGACTGGCTCTACCCTTTCCTTTTCCTTTGGTGTCACTGGGCTTATGGTCGGCACCACTGTCACCGATCTGGGGCTTTAGGATATACTTCGTTCCATCCGGAGACTTGCCGGCAGCAACTACGGTCAGGTCATAAGTAAACGTGGTCACCGTATCAGCGGTAACCGGGAAGGGTTTTGATATTTGCAGCTTCTGGCTGGGCAGCTTGATTTCCACTTCTTGCCCTGTTTCTTTCAGGATACCGCGGACATCAGCTACGTGAATAAATACCTTGGCATATTGACCTTCAGCCACGTCACCTCTCCAGATTTGCTGAGTCTTATCCCCCTGTACCCGGGTCAGGTCAACCTCTTCTACCTCCGGCTCAAACTCAATCCACTGACCCGAATCACCGCTTGGCAGAAGACCGATTTTCGAAATGGAGACAGTAACGCTCTCGAAGTCAACAATGGCGTTGACATCATCACTTATCAAGAAAACGAAGTTGCCCTCCGGGCTCCGCTGAGGACTGGGCGTCACCGGGAGTGGAGCGGGCTGAGGAAGGGTTCCCACCGGGAACAGCAGCGGCCTCAGTCCGAAGTAGCCTATCAAGGCTATTAGTAGCCCGGCAGCTACAGCAAGCCCCGTTCTTGACCAGCCGAGCGGCCACGGAAACAGCGTTCGTCTTGCCTCCCGTTTCCGCTCCAATTCTGCAACGGCGGCATTGAAATGCTGCCTGGCTGTTTTTTTGGCACTGGCTGAAGGCAGAAATGAGTAAGCCGTCTTTGTTTGAAGCATAGCCCGAAGTATTGACTCAAGCCGCTCAACGTAATCAGGATATTCGGTGAGACAAGCTTCAAGGCTTTCTCCCCGGTTGATGCGGTCAATACACCGGTCAAGGATTTTGTCAAAGTTGTTAGCCATTCCCGTATCTCATCTCAAAGACTGGTAATCGGTAACCAGCGGTTGCGGAGTTTTCCTATAGCAGTCCACTGCATCTCGCTTATGACTCCATCACTCCTGTTCAAAGTGCCCCCACTTGCCTGGAGGTCGAACTAGCACCTGAATCCGCTCCCACACTATGTGAGAACACAGCGGCAAAACTAATATGATGGAATAGTACTTTTTTACCCCCTACTATTGATAACGAAATTCCGCGTACTTTGTCAGGTCAGACTAATACTGTCGCTACACAGCATGTCAGTTGCTTCACATCGCCATAGTTGAGCGCGACGGCTTCGACCTCTCAAAGCGCCAACTGGAAATGAACGAGGCACATGGAGTATGCTGAAACAAATGACATCTCTCGGGCGAGGTCTGGTAACATTGAAAGGTCTTTTTATGTCGGGCATCTGGATTGTTATTATTGCCGCCAGCGTCTATGTTGTCTTTGCTGCCCTTATGTTCATTTTTCAGTCCCATTACGTTTACTATCCGACACGTATTCTTTCCGCGGACCCCGGTGGAATCGGGCTTCATTTCGAGAGCATCTCATTTGAAACTGGGGACGGGGTGAAACTCTCCGGCTGGTTTATTCCCAGCGAGGACGCCAGGGGTGTGATTCTGTTTTGTCATGGCAACGCGGGCAACATATCACACCGGCTGGACTCCATTCAAATATTTCATCGACTTGGACTCGACATCTTCATTTTCGACTATCGAGGTTATGGTCAGAGCCAGGGGAAGCCCACCGAGCCGGGCACGTATGAGGATGGAGAGGCTGCGTGGCGGTATCTGGTTGAGGAACGTCAAGTGCCCCCGACCGAGATCATTGTATTCGGCCGGTCGTTGGGGGGTGGCGTTGCTTCATGGCTTGCCCAGAGCCACCGGCCAGGAGCGCTTATCCTCGAATCAACATTCACGTCGCTTCGTGATATTGCGTGCCGACTGTATCCCTACCTCCCGGTCAGGCTGTTGTTGCGTTTTGAATACAATGCCGCACAGTACCTTGGTAGAGTGAATTGCCCGGTTCTGATTGTGCACAGCCGCGACGATGAAATAATGCCCTTTAGCCACGGGTGGCGACTATTTGAAGTGGCGAACGAGCCCAAGGGGTTTCTTGAAATCTCTGGCACCCACAATGAAGGATTCCTCAGTTCAGGCCAACGCTATGAAGAGGGCT